>Ga0208789_1000025_pt1 | contig 323644 bp, 260 predicted proteins | sample Methanotroph_Enr_FD_187368 | JGI IMG/M metagenome (GOLD analysis project Ga0208789, IMG submission 187368) | Enriched soil microbial communities from Old Woman Creek wetland in Ohio, USA - Methanotroph_Enrichment_5 (SPAdes) (version 2) | ecosystem: Environmental > Terrestrial > Soil > Wetlands... | reverse complement strand
AAGAAAATCAAGTATGAATGGCTACCGTGGCAAGCTTACGCCAATTTTGAAGTGCTCCGGAATGCCCTTCAGGATATTTTTCAAAACCTCGGCGGAAAATACCAAGTTAATTTTGTATGAGTACTTATATATTGTTATTAAAGCGCTTTCGCTGGCCGAAAATGAATTTAATGTCGAATATGAACAAGTCAGTTTATTGCTGTTGGATAAATTCGTTTTCACCTTCAAAGAAAAGCCGGATGCGCTATTTGAACCGCTGTTCAGCCGTCTTAACAACAGTAAAAGCCATATCAGAAATCTTGGCACCGATTACCTGACCTATATCATCATGGACACCATCGTCGATGAGTATTTTGCCCTGCAAGATACTTTCGATGAATTGATTGAAAATGTTGAAGATGAATTACTGACCAATCCATCGGCGCAAACTCTGAACACTATCCAAAAAATCAAACGTGAATTGATTTTCTTGCGCCGAAGCGTATCGCCATTGCGGGAATTGCTGGCCTCCATTCAGCGTAGCGAATCGCCGCTACTTAATGATAAAACCAAGCGCTACTTCGGCGATATTTACGATCACGTCATTCGCGTCAGTGAAGCGATGGAATCCTACCGAGACTTGATCGCCGGCATGCTGGACATTTATTTATCCAGCGTCAGCAATAAAATGAACGAAACCATGAAAATATTGACCGTGTTTGCGTCTATTTTTATTCCGTTAACCTTTATCGCCGGCGTCTACGGCATGAATTTCGAATACATGCCGGAACTGAAATGGAAATGGGGTTACCCGGCATTGTGGGGTGTATTTATCGTCGTCTCGGTCTTTTTGCTCAGGTTTTTCAAGAAGAAAAAATGGATTTAACTGGGAATGTCCGCCGTAGGGCGTGCCGTGCGCGCCTTAGGAGCTGGAACCGGCATCAAGGTCTAACTGGCAACGCTCTGATGTGTTTTAACTATTTTCGTGCTTTTCATGGACTACGCTTTTTTATTATAAGCATGCGTTTTAGTCTTTAACCTTTTTCTCAACGTGTATCCGTGTAAATCTGTAGCTAAAGACACTTATTCTGTACGTTTTTACTTACGCTACGTATAATCAAACGCGCAAAATGACCTACTGTAATACTTGATGCAAACATAGAGCCTTTATTATGGAAGAATTAATACAGGATTTTCGGGAAGCCCTGGAGTCTCTCGACCAAATCAAAGCCACGGCATTGTTTCAGCAAGCGTTACGCGGCCGCTCCCCTATCGAAATAGTAGAACAAATCGTGGTCCCTGCATTGGAACAGATCGGCCAACACTGGAATGACGGCAGCATCGCACTCTCCCAAATCTACATGAGCGGCCGTTTCTGTGAACAGCTGGTAGAACAAGTTCTCCCGCCCAGCGATCCCGACCGCAAGAACCAGCCACGGCAAGCGATCGTGGTTCTCAACGATTATCACATGCTGGGCAAACGCATCGTATACTCGGTCATGCGCGCCAGCGGCTTTGAATTGTTTAACTATGAGCGCATGGATGTCGACGAGCTCGTGGAGCGGGTCATTGCTGACGAGCTTCGCGTTTTGTTGATTTCGGTGCTGATGATGCCGTCCGCCCTCAAAATACGAGACCTGCGCAACGCCCTCGATGCCCGCGGCGTTCAACTGAAGATACTGGTCGGAGGCGCGCCGTTCCAGTTCGACCCCCAGCTTTGGCGGGAAGTCGGGGCCGACGCCATGGGCTTATCGGCCGCCGATGCCGTAGCCATCGTCCAGCACTGGGCCGGAGAAATGGCATGAATTCCATGCAACGGGTGCTGACCACCCTGAGCCACAAGGAACCCGACCGGGTACCGCTATTTCTGCTTACCGCGATGCAAGGCGCCAAAGAATTGGACTTGTCGATCGAGGACTATTTTTCCCGAGCCGACTATGTCGTTGAAGGCCAGATGCGCCTGCTGAAAAAATACCGTAGCGACTGCCTCTACCCCTTCTTTTATGTGTCCGTCGAACTGGAAGCCTGGGGCGGCGAAACTATCTACCAGATGGACTGTCCGCCTAATGCAGGCCCTCCGATTATTCACCGTCCCGAAGACATCGACCGTCTACAGCCTCCGCGAGTGGCGGATGCGCCCTGCCTAACCCGTATCCTGGACACCATCCGGCAACTGAAATCAAGGGTCGGCGATAGCGTGCCGATCATTGCCGTAGCCACCTCCCCTTTTTCGCTGCCGGTCATACAGATGGGTTTCGACCGTTACATCGAACTGATCTATGAACAGCCGGAGCGGCTGGCTCGACTGATGCAGGCCAATGAGGAATTTTGCGTGGAATGGAGCAATGCTCAACTGGCGGCCGGAGCGACCGCCATCTGTTATTTCGACCCGGTTTCATCCTGTACCGTCATTCCCAGAGAACTTTATCTGAAGACCGGCCAGCAGGTTGCCAAACGCACGCTGGCACGCATCAACGGCCCAACTGCCACGCATCTGGCTTCCGGCCGCGGCCTGCCCATCGTTGACGATATTGCCGCCACCGGTTCCGCCGTAATGGGCGTCAGCACATTGGAAGACTTGGCGGCCCTCAAAACCGCCGCCCAAGGCAAGCTCACCTTGCTAGGCAACCTCAACGGCGTGGAAATGCGGCACTGGAGCGCCGAACAGGCCGAGACGGAAGTGAAGCGCGCCATTGCCAAAGCCGGTCGTGGCGGCGGATTTATCCTCGCTGACAACCATGGCGAAATTCCATGGCAGGTTCCGGATGAGGTGCTGCTGGCTATCGCCGATGCCGTCGAACGTTGGGGGCGCTATCCCTTGGACTGGATCGAACAATGACCAAGGCGGCCTTGATGCCCGGCAAACTCTGTATCCTTACCTGCCACAGCTTCTATCGCGAGATTACCGCCGCCATTACGACCGAAGGTTGGGATGACGTGACAACTGCCGCTTTCCCGGTCCGTTGCGGCCGCCCGCCGGAAAGCTGGGATGAACTGCGCCCGCTGATGGACCAAGACTGCACTCAAGTTGTGGTGTTGGGTCGCGCATGCCTTGGCGGATTGGGAGAACCGCCTCCGGCTTGGCCGCCAGTCCGCCTGCTGCGTCAGGAACAATGTTTCCATCTTGTGGCCGGCGCCACTCAGGTGGCTGACGCCATTGAACGCGGGGCTTATCTGATCACCCCGGCCTGGCTGGACGATTGGCCGGGACGCTTGGCGGAAATGGGCTTCACTCCGGAAAGCTCCCAAGAATTTTTCCAGGATTTTGCACGGGAATTGGTGCCGCTGGATACCGGCATAGCCCCCCAAGCCCCCGCATATCTGGCCGCATTGGCCGAAACAGTGAAGCTGCCGGCCACCCGTATTCCCGTGGGTATCGATCACACCAGACTCGTGCTGACTAGAATAGTGATGGAGTGGCGGCTGAACGAAGAACAGCGCGCGTCCCGCATCCGCGATGCTCAGCGTACCCGTGAATTGGCCGACCATGCCCTGACTATCGATTGCCTCTCCCGCCTGACCCAGATAATGACCGAAGACAAGGTCATCGATTCCATTGAAAACCTGTTCCGCATGCTGTTCGCGCCGGAGGAACTGTACTATCTTCGGTTCGAAAACGGAGTACCCGACCCTAAACACAATATTCCATCCGCGCTACTGAAACAGATGCTGGAACTGGATGCCGATTATGCCTGGATGCCTGCATTCTCCGGTTTTCTGCTGCGCATTGTCCGGGGCGGACAGATGCTGGGCCTGATCGCCGTCGAACGGTTGGCTTTCCCGGAATTTCGCGAGCATTACCTCGACTTGGCCCTGACTATCGCAGGCGTCTGCGGCTTGGCCATTGAAAACGCCCGCACCTATCAACGCATTAAAATGGCGGATGAGGCGCTCCATGAAAGCAAGCAACGCTTGGCCTTAGCCGCGCTCCATAATGGCGTAGGCATTTGGGACTGGAACCTGCAAAGCCAAGAAATGATCTGGGACGATTCGATGTACGCGCTCTACCATATCAAGCGCGAAGACTTTTCCGGTACCGAGGACGCTTGGCGACGGGCCTTACATCCTGATGACCTTGAACGCGGAGACAAGGAAGTTGAAGCGGCGCTGTCGGGTGAAAAGCCGTTCGACACGGACTTCCGGGTGCGCCAGCCGAATGGCGACATTCGCTACATCAAGGCCGTTGCCAAGGTGTTCCGTGACGATCACGGCAAACCTTTACGCATGCTTGGCATCAACACCGACATCACTGAACGCAAGCAAGTGGAAACTCGTCTGCAACTCGCGGCTAATGTGTTTACTCATGCACGGGAAGGCATCTTGATCACCGATGCCGAGGCCATCATCATCGAAGTTAACGACGCTTTTACCCGTATTACCGGCTACAGCCGCGAAGAGGCGCTAGGTCAAAACCCGCGCATGCTTCAGTCCGGTCTGCAAGCGCAAGAATACTACGCTAACATGTGGCTGGCTATTACCGGCCAGGGTCACTGGCATGGCGAAATGTGGAACCGGCGTAAAAATGGCGAAACCTATGCGCAGTTACTGACCATCAGCGCCGTACTTGATGCCGCCGGGAAAACTCAAAACTATGTCGCGCTATTTACCGACATCACCCAAATGAAGGTATATCAACAGCAGCTCGAACGAATTGCGCATTATGACGTATTAACAGGATTGCCCAATCGGGTGTTACTTGCCGATCGGCTGCAACAGGCTATGATCCGGAACCAGCGCCACGGCCAGTTTCTGGCGGTGGTGTTTCTGGACCTGGATGGCTTCAAGGCGGTCAATGATAGCCATGGTCACGCAGTCGGCGATCAATTGCTGGTTATTGTCGGCAATCGTATGAAAACGGCGTTGCGCGAGGGCGACACCTTGGCACGTATCGGCGGCGATGAGTTCGTGGCGGTATTGGTCGACCTGGAACAGCCGCAGGATTATGAATTGGTGCTCGCACGCCTGTTACAAGCAGCCTCCGATCCAGTGCTGGTGAACGACTCAGTGTTGCATGTGTCTGCCAGCATCGGCGTAACGGTCTATCCCCAGGATGGAGCCGATGCCGACCAACTGATGCGTCATGCCGATCAAGCCATGTATCAAGCCAAAAAGGAGGGCAAGAACCGTTACCACTTGTTTGAGGCTGACCGGAACGCTTAATGCCGGTCATTTGGTAGTGCTAAGCACAATGCAACTGCTCAGCAGTGACAAATGTGGTCGCCGGAATGACGGTCTCTCACAGAAGCGGTGTATAACGGCGAGCGCTTGTCTTGGCAATCATCGAAGGACGGTATCAGTATCACGCCGTCAGCAAAAAAAACTGCGGCTGATGTTTTTTTTCGTGCCTTTCGTGCCTTTCGTGCTTTTTGTGGACAATGCCCACCATCAGTTACCAGAAAAACCACCCAGCTCAAAACAAACTTGCAACCCATTCATTAATTAAATAGTCTGTAGCAACCTAAACAAAAACTTAGCTGAACCGGCACTGCATCGGCTTTCGTCAAGAATATGATCGGTTGATATACGGCTACCGTGACTTTGGATATATTTTACCGAGCGTTATTTTTGAGCCTATGAAACAGTGATTTTGAAGACATTACCCAACTTGCGGCCACAACCGGCTTTTTACTTTCCCAGCAACTCTACATCCTGCTGAAACTCGGGCCCAACCAAAAGAGTTATTCGATATGAAACACTGGGACAAACTATTTATACTGTTACTGATTCCGGTCATTTTAATCTTTCCCGGTTCCCTGAACGCGGAACAGCAACCGCTAAACGTCGGCTCGGAAATCAGCTTTCCGCCCTATGTCGATACCGATGCCCAGGGCCACTCAACCGGTTTCGCCGTCGAACTGTTCACAGCCGTTGCCGCGGTAATGGATATTCCGGTCACTTTTCATCCCGATAAATGGGATATCGTCTGGCAAAAGCTGAAAACGGGCAAAATCGACGCCCTGCCGTTAGTGGCACGCACGCCGGAACGTGAAGGCCAGGTGGAGTTCACCCAAGCGCATACTATCGGTTATGACAGTTTCTTCGTCCGCAAAGGCAGCCCAGCCGTTCATTCGCTTGAAGAGGCCCGTGTGCTGAATATTATTGTGCTGCGTTCGGATGCCGCCCATGAAGCCCTCGTCAGTCGCGGTTTCAGCAGTCAACTCGAGCCTGTCGATAATCTGGCCGACGGCTTTCGCCTGCTGGCCTCGGGGCAGCATGACGCGGTGTTGGCGCCGTTGCTACAGGGCAATGCACTGGTACGTAAAATCGGCCTGGATAAAATCATCGTTCCCGGCCCATTACTTAAAGAATACCGGCGGGAGTTCAGTTTCGCCGTACGTAAAGGCAACACCGAACTGCGTGACCGCCTCGACCAGGGACTGGCTATCGTCAAGGCCAATGGCGAATACGATCGGCTCTACAGAAAATGGCTGGGCCTCTACGAGACGCCGACTTTTCCGGTTAAATATGTCGTTTGGGGAGCAGCGGCTGCCGCCAGCCTATTGGCGCTTATGGGATTGTGGACTTGGCAGTTGCGCCGTCAGGTAGCGCTACGCACGGCCGAGCTGGCTCGAACTTATAGCGCCGTCCAGGCTGAGCGTCAGCGGCTGCATGACGTGTTGCAGGCGCTGCCGGTTTATGTCGTGTTGCTGTCGCCGGATTACCAAGTCACTTTCGCCAACCGCTTCTTTGAACAACGCTACGGCAAGGCTAGCGGACGGCCCTGTTACGAGTACCTGTTCAACCGCGACAAACCTTGCGAGGTCTGCGAGACTTTCAAAGTATTACAGACCAATGCGCCGACAAATTGGGAGTGGACCGGCCCGGACGGCCGCGACTACGAGATTCGCGACTTTCCGTTCAGGAACTCCGACGGCTCGCCGATGATCATGGAAGTCGGCATCGACGTCACCGAAATGAATCAAGCCAAACAAGCGCTACGCGAAGCCAATGCTTCACTGGAACAGCGCGTGGCCGAGCGCACAGCCGAACTGGAGGTGGCGCGGCAGGAAGCCGAGCAAGCTCACGACCTGCTACGGGTGACCATGGATAACGCGCCGGCGCTGATGTCCTATATTGACAAAGACTGTAAATACCGTCGCGTCAACAGCAGCTACGAGCAATGGTTCGGCCATAGCGACGAACAGGTGCGCGGCCGCCACATGCGAGAGATCCTCGGCGAGGCGGCGTGGCAAGCCATCGTACCTTATGTTCAGCGGGTTTTGGCCGGAGAACGGGTCGATTTCGAACGCCAGATACCCTACATTGAAGGCAGCCCCCGCTGGATTCATGCAACGTACTCCCCGGATTTCGACACCGAAGGACAGGTGCGCGGATTCGTTGTCCATGTGCTCGACATCAGCGAGCGCAAACAAGCCGCGGACGCGCTAAAAGAAATCGACCAACGCAAGGATGAATTCCTCGCCATGCTCGCTCACGAACTGCGCAACCCGTTAGCGCCGATCAGCAACGCCGTGCAAATCATGAAACTGCCCAGTCTCGACGAATCGAGGCTCAACTGGTGCCGTGACGTCATTGGCCGGCAAGTCGAACATATGGTCCGGCTAGTCGACGACCTGCTGGATGTCTCGCGCATCAACCAAGGCAAGATCGAACTCAAGAAAGAACGGCTTGAGGCCTCAGCTATCGTGCAACGAGCGGTCGAAACCAGCCAGCCGCTGATTGATGCTCGCCGGCATGAGTTTTCCATGCACCTGCCGCCTGAACCGGTAGTTATCGAAGGCGATCTGGTCCGGCTGTCGCAAGTCGTATCGAACCTGCTCAACAATGCCGCCAAGTATACTGACGAAGGCGGCAGCATAAGCCTGACCGTTGAGCAGGTGAACAATGACCTGTTCATCAGGATTCGCGACAACGGCCGCGGCATCGATCCTTCCGCGCTGCCCGGCCTGTTTCAACTATTCTATCAAGTGGATCGCACCATCGACCGCGCCGAAGGCGGTTTGGGAATTGGTCTTGCGTTAGTTAAAAGCCTGGTGACAATGCATGGCGGCGACGTATCGGCTCAAAGCGAGGGCCGCGGCAAAGGCAGTGAATTCATCGTCCGTCTCCCTTGCTTGCCGCAATCGCCGGCCGTTCCGGTTCCTCATTCAACAGCACCTAAGCCGGCTAAAGGCCATCGGCTCCGCATCCTCGTGGTCGACGATAACCGCGATGCAGCCCAGATTCTGTCCATACTGTTAACTAGCGAAGGCCACACTGTCCGGCTGGCCTACGATGGCTACACAGCACTGGAAACCGCACAGGCTGAACAGCCACAGGTCGTGCTGCTCGACATCGGCCTGCCCGGCATGGACGGCTACGCAGTTGCGCGGGAGCTAAGGCGACATCCCGCACTAAAAACGACTTACCTGATTGCTCAAAGCGGCTACGGGCGACAGGAGGATCGCGAACAGGCAAAAGCGGCCGGATTCAACGATTATCTGGTTAAGCCTGTCAATTTTGACGAGCTACAATGCACCCTGTCCTCGATCATTACTTCCGGACAAGACCCCCGGCTAAGCCGGACTTCCATCGTTGATAATGATGCCGACGCTTAAATTTCCAAGCCTGGGTAACTGTTTTTTACTCACTGCTGTTACGTAGATTACAGCAGCGAAAAAGATATTGTTCCACGCTTGAAATATCCGCCCTACTCACAGCCGTCACAGCCGTCATTCAGTGAAGGCGCGTTATCTATTATCAAATCCTCTTTTTGCGGTTTTCGCGGGACAATACGTAACATCAGTGACTCAAAGAGATGTCCATGAATTCGACAACGCTTCGGCTTGCTTCATGACCAGCTCAATCGCTTCCGCCGCCTTATCCGGCGGATACTTATACCGCTGCAACGTGCGGCGAACCAATATCTTGAGCTGGGCTCGAACGCTGTCGCGCACCTGCCAATCGACTGTCGTGGATTTACGCAGCTTCTCGGTAATCTCGACGGCTATTTTCTTTAAAGTCTCATCGCCCAGTTCACGCACAGCGCTTTCGTTATTCGCCAACGCGTCGTAAAAGGCCACTTCATCCGGCGTTAATCCCAGCTCGGCTTCGCGAGCCATTTGCGCTTGAAAATCCTTGGCCATCCGGATCAACTCTTCTATGACCTGAGCCGTTTCGATAGCGCGGTTGTTGTACTTGCGTAGCGTTTCTTGCAGGCGCTCGGCGTACTTTTTCTCCTGCACCACGTTATTGCGTGTTTTGGCTTTAATGCCGTCTTTCAGCAATTTTTCCAGCAGTTCCACTGCCAAATTACGATGGGGCATGCGCCGGACATCTTCCAAAAACTCATCCGAAAGCAAGCCAATGTTCGGCTTATCCAAGCCGCACAGCGCAAACACATCGGCCACGCCTTCGGCAATGACGGCATTATCCAGGATTTGCTTAAGCGCTGAATTCTTGTCTTCCTGGCTGCGCTTTCTATCGACGCTGGTAAACTTGGAGATAGCCGCCTTAATCGCCGCGTAAAACGCAATTTCCTTACGTAGCTCTTTGGCTTCATCGAGCGTACTGCACAACGAATAAGCTTTCGTTGCAGCCAACACCAGATCAAGGAAGCGCTTCTTGCCGTCTTTCAAGCTGAGCACATGGTTGGCCGCCGGCACCAACAGTTTATGCGCCTCGGTTTCATAGCCGCTGTTATCCAAGCCTTCCGCTTGCGGCGTCTTCGCAAACAGGCCGCGAATCGCATCCATCTTTTCCGCCAGAACCGCATAAGCTTCTTCCGCGCGCAGGGCCGGTTCGCCTTTACCTTTGGCATCGGTATAAATTTTCAGCGCCTGTTTTAATTCATTGGCAATGCCGATGTAATCGACGACCAGACCGCCCGGTTTGTTTTTAAACACCCGGTTGACCCGTGCAATCGCCTGCATCAGGTTATGGCCTTTCATCGGCTTGTCGACATACATGGTATGGCAGCACGGCGCATCGAAGCCGGTCAGCCACATGTCGCGCACAATCACCAGCTTCATCGGGTCGTTCGCGTCCTTAAAACGCTTTTCCAAACGTTTCTTGGTCTGCTTGTTGTAGATATGCGGCTGCAACAACGGCCTGTCCGACGCCGAACCGGTCATCACCACCTTGATGACGCCTTTTTCCGGATCGGGATCATGCCAATCGGGGCGCAGCGCAATAATTTCATTATACAAATGCGCGCAAATATCGCGGCTCATGGCCACAATCATCGCTTTGCCGTCCATGCTCTCGGTCCGGGTTTCAAAATGCGCGACCAAATCGGCAGCGACCTGTTTTAGCCTCGGCGTCGCGCCGACCAGTTTTTCCAAACGGCTCCATTCGCCCTTGGTTTTTTCGCGTACACCGACATCTTCGTCGTCTTCGACCAGTTCTTCGACTTGCTCGGACAGCGCGTTAATTTCGGCGTGGTTCAAGTCGAGCTTGGCTAAGCGGGATTCGTAATAAATCGGCACCGTTGCGCCATCGTCCACCGCATCCTGAATGTCATAGACGGACACGTATTCGCCGAACACCGCGCGGGTATCTTTGTCCTCCTGCGCAATCGGCGTGCCGGTAAAGCCGATAAACGACGCATTTTTCAGCGCATCGCGCATATGCTTGGCGTAACCGAATTTATACGCGCCCTCCTTGGTCAGCACGGCTTTCAAACCGTATTGACTCCGGTGCGCTTCGTCGGACATCACGACGATATTATGGCGGCCGTTCAGTAACGGATGCGCCGCTTCATCATCCAGCAACGCAAACTTTTGCACGGTGGTAAAAATAATGCAGCCCGATTCGCGCTCCGCTAGCAGGCGGCGCAGCTCGTCACAGTCATTGGCTTGCACCGGCGTTTGTTTTAACAGCTCCTGCGCATTGCAGAACGTCGCATACAGTTGCCCATCCAAATCGTTGCGGTCGGTAACGACCACCAAGGTGGGATTATGCATTTCCGGCTGTTGCAATAATTTACCCGCGTAACAACACATCGATATGCTTTTACCCGAGCCCTGCGTGTGCCAAACCACCCCGGCTTTTTTGCTACCGGGCACCACTTCGTCGCCGTAAGTAGCGCGTTTTTCGGTAATGCCCTGAATGTCCCGAGCGGCAATCACCGTGGCTTTGACCGCTTCGCGCACCGCATGGAACTGATGGTAACCGGCGATTTTTTTGATGATGGTTTCGCCATCGCTTTCAAACAGGATAAAAAAGCGCAGGTAATCCAGCAACAATTCGCGCTCGAAAAAACCGCGCACCAGCGTTTCCAGTTGCCATTCCAAAAGCGGTTTGTCGTCTTCATGTTTAATCGTGCGCCAGGGCAAGAAGCGCTCTTGATTGGCGGTTAGCGAACCGACGCGGGCGGTGTAGCCGTCGCTGACCACCAAGGCTTCATTGAACACAAACAAATCCGTGATTTCGTCTTTGTAAGTTTGCAGTTGGTTAAACGCATCCCAAATATCGGCGTTTTCATCGCTTGGGCTTTTAAGCTCCAGTACCGCAAACGGAATGCCGTTGATAAAACAGATTACGTCAGGCCTGCGCGGCTGTTTGCTGCCGCTGATCGTGAACTGGTTAACCGCGACAAAACGGTTTTGCTTCACGTTATCGAAGTCCACTAAAAACGCATGGTCGTAAACTATATCCTCCCTCTCCCCGTGGGAGAGGGTCGGGGTAAGGGCTTTGTACTCAACCGGAATCCCTTGCAGCAAAAAACGATGGAAAGCGCGGTTATTGGTCAGCAAATCCAGGCTTTCCGGTTTGCTGAGCTTGGCCAATACCTGCTCGAAACAACCGGCCGGCAAATGCGGATTGATTCGGGAGAATGCGGCTTCCAAATCGGCTTCCAGCAAAATCTTGCGGTAGTCGCTACGCATCGGGTTATCGCTATCCGGGGCGATGTCCGGGCCATAGAGGACGTCCCAGCCATTATCCCTGAACCATGCCAGACAGAGGTTTTCCAATTGTTCTTCGTTCATTGTTTTTATTCCGTTTGTTTAATTCTCTGTATAGCCAAGCATTAGCCGATATACAGACCTTCCAGGTTTTAAAAACCTGGAAGGTCTGACCATAAGCGGAAGTCATTTTTGTCAAAATCCTTCACAACAACTTGGGGGCTATCTTAAGGGGTGTCATGGGGTGTCTGTCTCCTGAACACCCGCAATACGTCGCATCACTCATCCGCCTGCTCTCCGGCATTTACAACTTGCCAATAGCCGCCCTTGTCAGCGCCGATCCGCTCTATCAAGCCGGCTTGCTGCAACCGCTTCAAATGGTATTTAACGCCATCGGCGGTAAGGTCCCCCAGCGCGTCGGCAATCTGCGCCCTGGACGCATGAGGATTGTTTTGTATCACATCCAGAATCGCCTGCTGTCTGGCGATGGTTTTCTGGGTAGTTTTTTTCTGGGTAGTTTTTTTCTGGGTAGTTTTTTTCTGGGTAGTTTTGGTATCGCCTACTTGCTCAATCCGTAACAGCGTCTGGTCGTAAGGTTCGAACGTGTCGGTTATATCGACCTTAAAACCTGCATTCTCCCAGGCCGCGCGTATTTTCGGCAAACCCGAACCCGCGCGTTCTCCCAAACCCAGCATTAAAAACATCTGGTGCAGCGTACGGTTGCGGCAATCGCTTTCGCCGCCCTGTAAAGCCAGTTCCGCCGGAACCCGTAACACGCCGGGATTACGGAACTCAAAACCGGACGGCCATTTTTGAATGCGCACCGAAGCCCTATCCAGATAATCGGCATGAACCAAGGTATTGACCAGCGCTTCCCTGATGCCCTTGTGTTGCGGCGTGTCGTCCTGGCGTATGCCGTCTTTCAGTACAAATGGCACTTTCAGGTCGGCCATCAATTTGCGCGATACCCGGCGATAGAAATCGAACAGGTTACCGCTCCAAGTGCCGTCCGGCACGACCCTGTCCAGCCAGCGGGTATCGCTATCGCCTTGCTCTGGAAGTTCCTGGTAATCCAAAAAATAATAAGGCGCGGCTTCGGTAATCGCCGCGCCATGCCCGAACATCAGCAGTGCGGCGAGCGACAAGCCTTGTTCGCCGGTTTCCCGGTCTGTACGCCATCCGCCGAACAGCCGTAAAAACTCGGCATCATCCGGGGCGTTCCAAGGATGGTCGGGTTTATGTGTCGCCAGCATATTGCGATAGGCATGCAGCGTTTCCTTATCCAGGTCATCCAGAGTAAACCCCTGAAGAATCCGGGTATCCAGGCTGTCCTGCACCTGTTCGGCCAACATCCGCCGCACCGTGGCGTCATCGCATTTGCGGTCGCCGTCATGCAAGCGCCGGTAGGTGTTGCCGTTCAGCGGATTGCCATTCAGGTACACCGGCTTTTGTTTACGATTGGCCGCAGGCACGCGAATCAGTAGCAGGGTTTTACCGTCCAGTTCAACCTGCTGCACATCCCGGTCGGACAGCAGGTTGCAGTTGAGCTTGCTGGGATTGTTCAGGGTATTGAACAGGTCCGTGATCAAGCGTTGAGGATTGGACACGCCTTCAAGATGAAAGCGCCCTATCGGCTTTTCCCGAACGCCCAGCAAAATCACGCCGCCGTGAGTATTGGCAAAGGCGCTGTAAGTCGTCCATAAATCCGCCGGCAGCTTGCCTTTGCCATCCTGTCCGGCCGCCAGTTTGCATTCCAGCTCTACGGATTCCGATAGTGCGGCAATATCTTCGAGCGTGTTAAACATGGTTGGACTCGGACGGTGTTTTTTCGGCTTGCGGTAAAGTCAGTTCGCCGGATAGGAGTTTGGGGAGGAGAGTGTCGCGGAGATTAGACAAAACTCGATTTTCATCGCCGTTATTTTTTGCTCTCAGTAGATATTGACTTGCAACCTTGTCGAACACTAACAGCAGATTTTTCGGATATTTAATCCAAGCTAAATTTTCTAAGGCAGTGGTATTTGCCCTTTGCCTACCACTTGTACCAGTCATTGATTGGATAGCTGCATTTCTAAAAACTTCTAAACGAGCAATAAAATAACCCAGTGACGTTGGCAATCCGTCTTTGGGTCTTAGAACTATGTATTCTGTAGAACCCCAGCCGACTTGATCGTCGTTCAGAAAATCGACGTAAGCTGTTTTTCCATTTTCAAGGCAAGGTGTGATTCTAGCGATTAAGGTGTCTCCATTCATAAACTTTGTCCCGCTAGCCATTTCCCGAATTATTACATCTTCTGCTAAGTGACCTGATGTAGGTACATTTTTCATGTCCAGATACGGTGCAGGCGTACCTTTCTTGAGGGTTCGCTTTGGGTTGAAATTAAGTAATCCTGCAAGCGTTCCAACTTTCCACCCTTCCGGTATCTCACCCAATTCCGAATCCAGCATAGCTGAGGGAAACAAGGCGGCGGTTTGGGCCAGCTCGGCGTAGGCGTCAGGTTGTTCGGTTTGCAGTTGGGTTAACGCGGCTTCGTCTTTACCGGAAATCGCACACATGGCGGCGCGTTCGGCTTCCTCAGCGGTTCCGCCTGCTTCCAACACCGCCATTTTGGCTTTGACCGGGTCAAAATCGACAAACCAGCTTTTAAAGATCGCTTGGGCAATGGCTTCTAGGGTTTGGTTGGTTTGGGTGTTGAGGGCGATTTTGTCGTCTATAGATTTTAGAAAAGCACCTATCTGTCTACGAGCTTCTTTAGGTGGGAAATCAAACCCAAATTCGGCAAGCGATTGCCATGACACACGCTGCCTACCTGATGTGCCTTCCATCCGAGCCTGAGCATAAGAACGAAACTCGGGTAATCTGGCTAAGTAATAGACATAATCTTCATCGTAAATTGGGTCTTTTGCTGCCATCACAATAAATTCAGTTGATCCATGTGCGATAGCTTTCTCTGATAAACCTGATACTTTTGCAGTTTTACCGTTTTCTAAACAAGGTGTAATACGGGCAAATAATGTATCGCCATTTTTAAACTTTGATCCGCCACCATTGAACTCTCTTTCATCAATTACACTAATGTCCCGGCTATCAACAGACAATGCTGCCATATCAACAAATGGAGCAATACGTCCTTTCTCAATTGATCTTTTGGGGTTGAAATCGACAATATCCGTTATTTTCTTTGCCCTATCAGCACCGTAACCCATAAGAAGCAACGGCTCATCCTCAACCAACACCACGTATTGCTCTAAAATAGCGCTCCGAAAGCTTTCCGGAATGTTGTCCCACACCAGCAAATCTACCCGAAAAGGCAGTGCGCTTTCTTCCAGCATTTCTTTTAACTCGGCAACTTTGTCGGCTTGCTGCGCGCTGGTAAATACGACCAAATCAAGATCGGAGTTTGAACGCGCCTTCCATTTTACGCGTGAGCCGAACGCCCAAACTTTAGTGTTTGGAATATACCGTTTGAACAGCGCTAATAATGTTTTGCGTTGGTCCGGGCTAATATCAATAGCAGCACTCATTCCCAAGTAGTCCTTGTCATCGTTTGATAAAGGCCAATCGCGTCGTCTATGAAGTCTTTCATCAATATCAGGCATTGCTCAGCTTTATCCTTGTCATAATCGTGCGCAGTGTCTATCCGGGCATTGGCATATTGCAGCCATTGTTCGATAGGAGAAGAAAAAAGCTGATTCTCAAAAGCAAGCCGGAGAATAGGTTTGGGACTATTCGGCACTTCGGGAATGCCTAACTCCTCAATAAGATAACGCTTTAGGATTTTCCAAAGTGAGTCATAGCAGATTTCAAAGCGTTGAATAGTCGATTCTGAAATACCTTCTTTATCCAGCTCGGTCAGCTCTTTGCGATATGGCGCATTGCAATAATTTTCATATTGCAATTCAAGATGTTTAAGTGATTTTTGTAACTTGGTATAGTCAATCATTATTTGTCTCCTAACTTAGTGCTCCAAGCTGGAGCGTGGGAACCAGCGCAACCAGCGCACTTCTCCTCGTTCCCACGCGCTGCGTGGGAATGCCGTGCCGGACGCGCTGCGTCCCGTATACGCAAAATGTTGGGCATGACTCACGGCGCAGCGCGCCTTGACTGCATTCCCACGCAGCGCGTGGGAACGAGGTGACGTCGGAGCATAGGAACGATGAAAATCTTACATTAACCTCAATCATCCTTTCTCTCCCACTCTGCCGCCAGTTCCGCCTCGATTTGCTCAATGCTGGGCAAACTTGATTTCAAAACCTCCGGCAATGCTTGCGTCAATTGATATTCCGATACCCCAATAGGTTTGTTGATGTCGCTTAAGGCATATTCCGCCACGAGTTTGTCCCGGTGTTTGCAAAGTAAAATGCCTATGCTGGCTTGATCGTCCGACTGTCTGAGCTGTTCATCCACGGCTTTAAGGTAAAAGTTCAGTTTACCGGCATGTTCCGGTTCAAAATCCCCGGTTTTTAGTTCCACGACCACATAGCAGTGCAGCCGGGTATGATAAAACAGCAAGTCTAAAAAGAAGTCGCGCTCTCCGACTTGCAACGGCACTTGTTTGCCCAGATAGGCAAAGCCCGCGCCCAGCTCCAGCAAAAATTGGGTGATGTGTTTAACCAAGGCTTGTTCAAGTTCGCGCTCGTTGTGTTCCGGTGTCAGCGACAAAAAATCGAATACATAGGGATCTTTCAGGGTTTGCTGCGCCAAGTCCGACTGCATGATAGACAAGGTTTGCGCGAAGTTGTGCGTGGCTTTACCTTCACGTAGCCATAGCTGACTTTCTATTTGATGAGTCAGTACGCTACGGCTCCAGCCGTGTTTTAATGTGTTGGCGACATAGTAGAGGGCTTCTTGCTGAGTCTGGGCTTTGCTGATAATGGCAATATTATGCCCCCAAGGTATTTGGCATAATTGGGCAACAGCTTGTTGCCCAATTGCTTGAGGGTGATGGTAAAAAGAGCGCCACTGACGAATATATTTAAGATTCCGTACAGAAAAGCCCTTAACCTCAGGAAATTCAGCCATTAAATCTTGGCTAAGTTGGGTTAAAAAGCCTTCTCCCCAAACGCTGTGTTGCTGCTTGGCGACGATATCTGCCCCCAGCTCCCAGTAAAACGCCAACAGGGTTGAGTTAACCTTGATCGCCGCTGTTAGCTGGGCTTGGCGAAATTTGCTTTTTAATTCGCCAATCCAAGCCCGGTAATCCTGATCGATTGCCATCTCAGAGTTCATAACCCAATCCCGCCGGGTTTTCTCGTTCCCACGCCATGTTTTCGAATGTCATTGCCTTACCTCCCAGTAGCCGCGTGTGCCTCCGATACGGCGGATATAACCTGCCTCTTTCAGCTTGTTAAGGTGCTTTTTTAAGGCGGATTCATTGATCCTCATGCACTCAGCCATTTTGCGGTAGGGCATTTGGCTGTCTGCTTTGATCAAGGCTAATACCTGTTGTTGCCGTTCGGTTAAATCGGCTTCATCGGGTATTGAGCCACCTATTGAGCCACCTATTGAGCCACCTATTGAGCCACCTTTCTCTGCGTTTAGACCGGGCTCAGAAATCGCATTGGCAAAACGCTCTAAGCGGTAGAACTCCCAATCGACAAAGTCGCCGCGTTCCTGAATCTTCGGCTCCGCGTTGCCCACTTCCCGGCACATCACTTTAATCCGGCCAATGCCGCTGCCCCACTGTTCAATATAACCCAGTTCTTTAAACACCCTAGCCAAAACACGATTACGGATTTCGGATCGGCCTTGTTGCAGGTCAGCCTGAGTCAGGCCATTGGGTAGACCGCCCGGAGAGACGATATTCAGCATGTCGTCATAAATCCCCACTTTAATATCGCGGCCGAAATTGCTGTAATCACGATGCAGTACGGCATTGACCAGCGCTTCGCGAATGGCGGGTATCGGTATTTCGTAGGTTTCGGTGCGTTGCAGCCCAAGAATTTCGGCTTTAAGGTGCAGGTGGTTTTTAATAAAAAGCTCGGTTTGCTCAAGCTGATAAAAAAGGTCGCCCCGGTACTCTTTTTTATCGAGGAACACGACCATGGTGTTGCCCTTAAAGCGGCTGCACTTGGTTTCTACATGTTCGTACTGACCCAGTAGAATCAACAAACCATGAGTGGGGAAATCCTGGCCTTGTTCGCGCTGGACCAGGCGCAAGTTCAGTAATTTGTCATCGTTTAATACTTTACCAACTTGGTTGAATCGTGCGTGCAGCGGTGCGAGATCCAAGGTCGCCAATGGCCGGTTGTAATTGATCTGTTCATCGAAGCTGATATTAAGCCGTTGGCGTTCCAGTTCCTGGATGTAATCTACGGAAGCTTGCCTGTTCGTTGCGCCCAGACGAATAAAAGTGCCTTGCTCGCGTCCTTTAGGTTTTAGGTAATACGGCAACAACGCACCACGCGACACTTCGATAACTAACAGCTCTGTATTGTTAATGTTTTCAATGTAAATTTCGGGTAACAGATTAGGACTACAAAGTTCATGGACTATTGAGGCTATTTTGTCTTGCAAGTCAAAGATGTCCGCATTGTGCAAGCCGACTAATTGCCGGTTGTCATCGACGCCGACAACCAGTTTCCCGCCGCTGGTATTGGCAAAGGCAATCAGCGTTTTAGCCAACTGATCGCCTTTGGGCAAGGTTGCTTTGAATTCCAGGGTTTTACTTTCGCCTTGCAGAATTTCAGCAAACAGCGGGTGCTTAGATTTCATAGCCTAATCCAGCCAAATTCTTTTTAATCTCAGCTTCCAGGCGGCTGCTTTCGGCAAACTGCGTTTTGAGTTGTGCGGTTAGGCGCGCCATTTTCCCGGCAAACGGTTCGCCGTCGTCTTCCTGTGCGGCGGCGCCGACATAACGGCCGGGGGTGAGTACATAGTCGTGCTTCTGCATGTCTTTCAGTTCAGCCGAAAAGCAGAATCCGGCTTGATCCTGGTAATTTTCGCCACGCTGCCAGGCATGAAAAGTCTCGGCAATTTTGGCGATGTCGGCTTTGGTGAAGTCGCGCAGTACGCGGTCTTTCATATAACCCAGGTTGCGGGCGTCGATAAATAAAGTAAGACCTCGGCGATCTGCTTTGCCGTTACCTCCGGTTTTATCCTTGGTCAGGAACCAGATACAAGCCGGAATTTGGGTGTTGGTGAACAGTTGCCCTGGCAATGCAACCATGCATTCGATCAAATCGGCTGCGATCAACGCTTTGCGGATTTCGCCTTCGTTGTTGGTGTTGGAGCTCATCGAGCCGTTAGCCAGCAGCAGCGCCATACTGCCGGTAGGCGCGAGGTGATGCAGCATGTGTTGCATCCAACCGAAGTTGGCGTTGCCTTGCGGCGGCGTGCCGTATTTCCAACGCACGTCGCCTTCCAGTTTGGCGTGCCACCAGTCTTTGATATTAAACGGCGGGTTGGCCATCACGAAATCGGCGCGAAGGTCCGGGTGTTGGTCATCTAAAAAGGTATCGGCGTTCTTTTTGCCGAAGTTAAAATCGATGCCGCGAATCGCCATGTTCATGGCCGCCAGCTTCCAGGTGGTCGGGTTGCTTTCCTGACCGTACACCGAGATGTGCTTTTTCTGCTCGGCCGGGTTGTAGTGTTTTTCGTTGGCGTGTTCTTCAATGAACTTGTCGCTGGAGACAAAGAAGCCGCCGGAGCCCATGGCCGGATCGTAGACGCGGCCTTTGTACGGTTCCAGCATTTCGACGATCAGCGTGACGATGCTTTTCGGCGTGTAATACTGACCGCCTTGTTTGCCTTCCGCCAACGCAAACTGGCCCAAAAAGTATTCGTAAACATGGCCGAGAATATCCTTGCTGTGCAGTTCCAGTTTTTCGCCGTGGTATTCCGGGTTACGGAAGCTGGTATCGGAAAAGCTGTTGATCAGGCCGATCAGTTTGTCGTTGTCCAGTTGGTACTGGCTGATGCGGTTTAGAATGCCTTTAAGCTTGCTGTTGGCTTTTTCGATTTCATCCAGCGCGTTATCGACCAGCCAGGAGATCGAACGCAGTTTGACGTCATCGCCCTGCTCGTTTTGCCAAATGACCGAACCTATCGGCAAAGCGGCCGAGCTTTTTAAGGTGCTCCAACGGGCGGTTTTGGGCACCCAGAAAACATTCTTTTCCTGATAGTAGTCGAGCAGTTCAAGCTCGTCAGCGATGGCTTGTTGATAGTCTTGGTCGGAATCGTAGTCTTCACGCGGCATGAAGTAGATGTTGTTATCGCTGTCTTGCCGGAACAGCACTTCCAACTCGCTCCGGCGCTCTTCAAAGGCATCGGAAACATATTTCAGGAAGATAAGACCGAGCACGATATGCTTGTAGTTGGCAGCATCCAAGCTGCTGCGCAATTTATCGGCCGCTTTCCAAAGCTTATCTTCAAGCTCCTTCAAAAATTGCTGTTCTGAGGTATTCATGATTTTTCTTAATTGTTAAGCAAAATAAACAAGTCATATCATACCATTCCGTGCGAAGCTGAATGGCTAATCCCATCGCGCATGTTTTGGTACTGCCTACTGCCGAACCTCGCGAATTGCTTGCCATACGCGTATATTTTAAGTAGATTCCTATCAAGCTCGTTTCGTCAACTTTGGAGTAGGCGCTATTGGACAGTTTGCAGGCACAACAGGAACACGGCCAAGTCATCGGAACCATCGTTGAAGTACATGGCCCGGTGGTGATTATCGATTGCAGCCAATTGCCGCCTTTACGCCAAGCCTTGTGTACCTGTTTCGATCATTCCACCTATCTTTTCGAAGTCCACCAACATCTCGATGAGCGGCATATCCGTGCCATTACCCTGCACGGCACCGCCGGGTTAAGCCGGGGCATGACCGTATACGACACCGGCGCGCCATTGCATGTCCCCGTATCCGAACACTATTTAGGCCGGCTATTGAATATATTCGGCGAACCCTTGGATGGACTATCAGCTCTACCTAAAACCGAATTCCGCAACATTCACGCTAAACCGCTGCCCTTATCCGAAGCCATCGGCGTCAGCGGTATTTTGGAAACCGGCATTAAAGTCATCGATTTGCTGTGCCCGTTTGTAAAAGGCGGCAAAACCGGGCTATTCGGCGGCGCTGGGGTCGGTAAAACCGTGTTGGTCATGGAATTCATCCATGCCGTTTCCGCTATCCACAAAGGCGTTTCGGTGTTTGCCGGCGTCGGCGAACGCATCCGCGAAGCCCACGAATTATGGCGGGAAATGCAGCAGGCGGGCGTCATGGACGATACCTTGATGGTGTTCGGGCAAATGGATGAATCGCCCGGCGTGCGTTTTCGCGTCGCCCTGTCGGCTCTGACTTATGCCGAATACCTGCGCGACACGCTGCATAAAGAGGTGCTGTTTGTGGTCGATAATGTGTTCCGTTTTGTTCAGGCCGGTAGCGAAATCTCCAGTTTGTTGGGCCGTATGCCTGCGACAGTGGGTTACCAGCCGACCTTGACCTCGGAAGTCGCCGAATTGCAGGATCGCATTCTGTCCACCCGGCAAGGCGCGATTACTTCGGTGCAAGCGGTCTACGTACCGGCCGACGATATGACCGACCCGGCGGTCAGCGCGATCCTCAGCCATCTGGATACCACGGTTATCCTGTCCCGCGATCAGGCCAGCAAAGGCATTTACCCGGCCGTCGACCCGTTGCGTTCCAGCAGCAAGCTGATGGACAAACATACCTTGGGCGAGCGCCATTATGCCGTTGCCGAAAATGTGCGCGAACATCTGGCGCGTTATCATGAACTGGAAGATATTATCGCGATGCTGGGCATTGAGGAATTATCCGAAGTTGACCGGAAAATTGTGATGCGCGCCCGTAAATTGCAGCGTTATCTGACCCAGCCGTTTGCTGTGTTGGCCCAGCACAGCAAACAAACCGGCGTTTCTGTGCCGCTGGCGCAAACCTTGACCGATTGCGAGGCCTTTTTGGCCGGACGCTATGATGAGTTATCCGAGGAACAATGCTATATGCGCGGCTCGATGCAGGACAGTGTATGAATCCAAAAGCAGCGAGTTTTTCAGGATGAACCAATTCGCACTGAACCTGTTCGATGCCGGCCATGAACAGCGCATCGCCGGCGTCATCTCATTTGTCGGTGAAGACGCTTCGGGCAGCTTCGGCATTCAAGCCAATCATGCCCGTTTTATGACTACCTTGGTTTTCGGTCTGGCGCGTTTTCGCCTGGAGGCAGAAGATTGGCAATATCTGGCTCTGCCCGGCGCTGTGCTTTATTTCAACAATAATGAATTGACGATCAGCACCCGGCATTTCCTGATTGATACTGACTTTGAACGAATCAGCACTTTATTGGATCAACAATTAATTGCCGAGGAAGACAATTTGCAGGCGACCCGAGAGAGTCTGCACAAAATGGAACAGGCCATGCTAAAACGCATGCTGGCGCTTAAACGTAAAACCGGTTGGCAGTTATGAATTGCGAATCTGGACGACCTCAATATCCGCCAGTTGAGACCATGCCGTATCTGCGGTTAACACCGCCAAGTGTTTTTCTTTCGCCAAGCCCAAGCACGCCCTGTCGCCTAGCGACAAGCCATAGCGTTGGGTCTGGGCAATAAAATTAGCGGCATGAAGTGCGTGTGCTTGGGTGAATGGTACGATTTTTATTGCAGTTTGCTCTATTTGATAAATTAACGGCTCGGCATCAATGCCGTCACGAACGAATCTCCCTGCGACTTCGCTTAAATTAACGGTGGAAATACATGATTGCTCAATATAACTTTCCACTATGTCATAACCTTGTTCACGGAACAGATAAGCCAACAGTGCCGATGCATCCAACACGATCATTCGTTTTTTGCCTCGGCTCTACGTTCCTGTATTAATTGCTCAACAACATGACTGGGTTTCTTTCCTTGATAAAGCCGGTCAACCAATTGTTGCAAACCGGCAACGGGTTTTTTATCCTGACAGGCATTCGTCAAGATATTGCGGACTTCAGCTTCCACACTCAGTCCATCTTGAGCCGCAAGCATTCGCAATGCTGAATGCACATGCTCAGGAAGATTTCGGATAGTTAATGTCGGCATGGCTATACCTTTGTGGAGAATGGAACTTTACTATAAGCAGTGACAGCATTGCTGTCAATTTCAGAAAGCAAGGACAGGTTTCGTCACTCAACCTCATACCGGCCATGAACAATCAACAACTCAAAAATAAAATTGAATACCAGGTCAAACGCATCAAAAAAGCAAAACAAGACCCTCGCCCGGAGCCGCCATCCATCGGTACGCTGGGATTGGTCATGATATTGCCTATTGTCGGAGGCGTTTATTTAGGCCACTGGTTAGATGAAATGGTAGAAGGTTATTCGACGCACTGGACGATCAGTTTATTGTTTACCGGTATAGTGGTTGGATTTTTTAATGTGTATTTTTTGATTAAAGACTGAAAAAGCCTTCTCCAGAGGGCTTTTTGAGATAGGTAGGTTAAATCATGGAAAACGAATTTACTTTTGCTCTTGGCCCAGTGGTAATAAGCCTATCCATCATCACCACCTGGGGAATCATGCTGGTCATTATGGTAATGGCCTGGCTTTCAACCCGGCACCTGAACATGCTGCGGCCCGGCACCATGCAAACCATTGTTGAGGGCATTGTCGCAACTATCGACGAGGCCATTACCGCTGTCGCGCCGGAACATGGGCGGCAAATCATGCCTTTTATTTCGACGCTTTGGCTGTTCCTGATCATTGCCAACCTGATTAGTTTAATACCGGGTTTGGATTCGCCTACCCGTGATCTTTCCGTGACTTCGGCGCTGGCGATCATAGTGTTTTTCTCGGTGCATTGGTTCGGCATAAAAGCTCAGGGATTAAAAAATTATCTGCATCATTACCTGAGTCCAAGCCCGATTTTGCTGCCTTTTCACATTATCAGCGAACTGACCCGCACTCTGGCGCTGGCTATCCGATTATTCGGCAATATGATGAGCCTGGAAATGGCGGCGATGCTGATATTATTGGTGGCCGGGTTTCTCGCCCCGATTCCGATTTTAATGCTGCATATCATTGAAGCGCTGGTACAGGCCTATATCTTCGGCATGCTGGCATTGATTTATGTAGCCGGCGCCATACAATCCCAACAACTTAATTCACAGGAGTAACTTATGTCCGATATAGCCTCGATTGTCCTTGGTTCCAGCATCGCCGCTATTATCGGCATCGCGCTGGGAGTAATGCTCCCTGCCCTGGCCATGGGCAAAGCCATCGGCAGCGCATTGGAAGCCCTATCGCGGCAGCCGGAGTCGGAACGTTCGATCATGCGCACTTTGTTTATCGGCTTGGCGATGATCGAATCACTGGCGATTTATTGCTTGGTTATTATTTTAATTATATTGTTCCGGAATCCATTGCTTGAATACGTTCTTAAATAATCCGAAGGCACAAGCATGGAATTCAACCTATCGACATTTATCCTCGAAATCATCAACTTCCTGGTCCTGATCTGGATCTTGCAGCGGCTGTTTTACAAGCCCTTGCTGGCAGTCATTGCCAAACGCAAGCAGTTTATCGACCAATCGCTTAGCGAGGCTAAAAACCTAAAACTCAAGGCGGAACAACAATGCAGCCTTTACGAAAACCGGCAAAAAATGTGGGAGCAAGAAAAACAGTCGGCTATCACCGCTCTGCACCAACAACTGGAAGCCGAAAGACGAGAACATCTGGACAAGCTGAATGCCGACTTGGAACAAGAGCGGCAAAAAGCCAAAGTGACGCTGCTAAAACAACAAAAAGAGCTACAACAACAAACCGAAAAACAGGCCTTGCAAAACGGCGCCAAGTTTGCCGGAATCCTGTTAAAACAAGCCGCCGGGCCTGAGCTGGAAATCCGCTTATTCCAGCTGTTGCTGGACAACCTGACGACGTTACCGGAAGCCTGTAAACAGTACTTGACCACGCTGGGAAATAAAAAATCGGTCGCCATCAAAATAGCCAGCGCCTATCCATTATCCATTGAACTTCGTCAGCAACTGGAACAAAAACTGACGGCGTTAACCAACAGCCCAATCAATTTTCAATATCATCAGGATACCGCGCTGATTGCCGGTCTGCGCATGGACATCGGCGCTTGGGTGCTAAACGCCAACCTGCAACACGAACTGATCGGTTTTACCGAGATTGATTATGACCCTGATTGAAACCGAAGCCGCACTCGGCTTAGTAGACAAACAAACCGACTGGTTGACTCATTACCGGCCGGCGCTGCGTATTACCGAACAAGGCACGGTAGTTTCAATCGGAGACGGCATCAGTTGGATCAAAGGGCTGCCGTCGGCGGCTATCGAAGACATCCTGGTTTTTGCCGACGGCAGCCGGGGCATGGTTTTCGATCTTAACCGCGACCGGGTCGGCGCCATTTTACTGTATGAAACCGAAGCCCTGACCGCGGGCACCACGGTTTATCTATCCCGGCATTCGCTGAGCATACCGGTCGGCGACGCGTTCTTAGGCCGGGTTATCGACCCGCTGGGAACGCCATTGGACGGACAAGAACCGCCACCCCAGGCAGGGCGCGAGAATATGGAAAAAGGCTCGCCCGCCATTATCGCCCGGGATTTTGTCCATAAACCGCTGTACACCGGCATCAAAATTATCGATACCCTGATTCCGATAGGCAAAGGCCAGCGGCAATTGATCGTCGGCGACGAAGGCTTGGGCAGGACATCAATCGCCATCGACACCGTCATCAATCAAAAAGACAAAAATGTGCTGTGCATCTACGTACTGATCGGCCAGAAACGCTCCGCCGTGGTCAGCACCCTCGAAACCCTGAGAAATCACGGCGCGCTCGACTACACCGTGTGCGTGGTCGCCGAAGCCAGCGCCTTGCCCGGCCTGCAATATATCGCCCCGTTTGCCGGTTGCGCGCTGGCCGAATATTGGATGGCGCAAGGCCGGGACACCCTGATCATTTACGATGACTTGTCGACCCACGCCCGAACTTACCGGGAGCTGTCCTTGTTGCTGCGCCGGCCGCCCGGACGCGAAGCGTATCCGGGCGATATTTTCTTCGTGCATTCCCGCCTGCTGGAACGTTCGACCTGCCTGAATGCCGAAAACGGCGGCGGCAGCATGACCGCGTTGCCGATTATCGAAACCAAACAGGGGGAAATTGCCGCCTATATTCCAACCAACCTGATCTCCATTACCGACGGGCAAATCTACCTGGATACCGACCTGTTTGTTTCAGGGTTTCGCCCTGCTATCGACATCACCCGCTCGGTATCGCGGATAGGCGGCAAAGCGCAGGACATGAGCATCCGTGACCAAGCCGGACAAATGAAACTGGATTACCTGCAATTCCTGGAGCTGGAAGCCTTCACCCGTTTCGGTCAACGCCTGGAAGCGTCGATGGAAGCGCGGATCAAGCGCGGACGATTGTTGCGGGAAATTTTAAAACAGGACCGGCTGGCTCCGCACAGCAACCTGTTCCAACTGGCTTGGCTGAGCGCATTTAATGCGGGGCTATTTAACCAAACGGATCCTAAAGACATTGCGAATATCCTGGATCGTATTGAACAGCACATTAAAACCACTGTCCTGAAATTGGAAAGCCCGCCTGAACAATGGTTACAAGCGCTCAGGGAATGGCTTAACATTCCTCCGGTAGCGCCATGAGCCTGAGCCGGGAACTGCAACTGCATATCACCCAGCTAAAGGAGATACGCAGTATTTTAAATGCCATGAAAAACCTGGCGTTCATGGAAATCCATAAACTACAGCGTTTTAAAACCATGCAGGGTCAGGCCGTGGCTAATATTGAACGCGCGGCGCTGGATTTCTTAGATTTTTATCCCGGATTGGCAAACGCCGACGGCCACAGTATGCAGCTTTGTATTTTGCTGGGCGCGGAACGCGGTTTTTGCGGCGATTTTAACGAAAGCCTGATCAAGGCTATTGAAAGCCAAACCTATAGCGGCGTCATCGCGGTCGGCAGCCGGCTCGGTAACCGCCTGGAAGGCATTAACGCCAACATCATCGCTACCCTCGAAGGCGCCAATGTCAGCGAAGAAGTACCCATGATCATCAACCGTCTGATTGACACTATCAACTCATTGCCGGATTACCGAAACGGCTTTAGTAACACCTCTTTCAAAACCGCGCCCCTATTGCAGTTGACTGTCGTTTATCACGATGACGCTTCCAATCAAATCAGCCGGCGCCGAATTTTTCCTCCCTTCCCTCAGCAAAACGAGCAAACCGTTCATTACCCTAACCCGCCGATACTTAATCTTGAACCCGGCGTTTTTTTTGCCGACTTGGTCGATCATTATTTATTTGCCGTACTGCATGAAATTTTTTATATCTCGCTGATGGCCGAAAATCATCGCCGCCAGCAACATCTGGAAGGGGCTGTTAATCACCTCGACGATGAAACCGTAAAGCTGCAAAGAAAGTCCCAGATTTACCGCCAGGAAGAAATTACCGAGGAAATTGAAGTCATCTTGTTAAGCGCGGAGAATCTTTAATCGCTGCTGATATGCCTGAGTTAGCAACCCTGAAAATATTTGATTAAAAAATATTGTCTTCATCGCGAAATAAATCAATAATAGTTTCGTATCGCTACTTTTTTTAATCAATTTTCTTTTTCAGGGCTGCAACAATGAACATGAAAAGCATCTTAACTTACTTGGCCGTATTAACCTTGTCGTTTAATGTTTTCGCTGTTGAAGTTCAGGAAGAACCGGCGATGACTACGCCTAAGCCAATAACGCTGAATCGGCAAAACTCACCGGATACGCCTTTAGCCACTCCTATCGTCAACAGCCGGACGATTCCTCAAGCCTCGGCCGAGAAACCCAGTGAATTAGTCACTGCACTCAGCGTGTATTTGATCATCATCGTTGTTTATTCCATTTACGGTTTTAAAGCTAACGCTAAAAATACCGGAAACTGAATATTGATATACATAGCCGATACAATCTAAACGTGATTAAAAGGGGTTGGCCTTCATCGTTAGCCATCGATGAAGGTCTTTTTTAAACGCCGCAAATGACTCTTTATCACCGCCATTTGCACAATCACCTGAACAGAATCAACCTTTGTATCCCAGCCGCTTTACCGTTTTACCGGCAATTTTTGCCACGTAAATCAATACCGCGACGGAAACAACCAAACCCAGCGCCAGCAACGGGTATGAAACACCGCTCTGCGACGAAGCACCACTGATTAAGCCGGATAGATGTTTAGTGGTATAACCGAAATAAACCAGACTGATGTTGTAAATCAAAACTCCGCTGGTAGCCGCCAAGTACGGCCAAAACCTGACCTGAGTCACCGAAAAAGCGTAACTCAACATTGCAAACGGCAAAGGTATCAGGCGCAATAAAAACATCAGCTTAAATTCGTTGTCCATGATGACCTGGTCGAGTTCGGCAAAATGCTTGCGTTTGGCAAGAAACATCAGCACTCTGCCGCGCAGCAAATAACGCCCCAGCAAAAAAATAACGGCTGCGGATAAATAAGTTGCGATGATGATATAGAACTCGCCGGCAGCGATCGGAAATAATAAGCCGGCCGCAAAACAAAGCGCATCCACCGAAATAAAGAAAGGCGTCAGCACGACAAATAACGCGATAAAGCCCAGCGGCGCAAAAGCGCCCATACCCTGGATCCGGACTTCCAGATCGGGAAGATAAAGTTCCAGTCCATGTCCAATCAGCAATACAATCCCGACAAAAATCAAAGCTATAGCTAACTTCTTAATAAGTCCTATCTGTTGTAACGGCATAATTTGTTTGCTCCTTGAAAATTTTTTATATTGTCCGCGAAAGCCACAAAATGCATAGCATCAGCTCTTAAATCTCTCAGCAAGGAGCAGGATATAAAAAATCCTCAAGTGGAGATTGTCTAATTAATCAGAGCGTGTAGAATCCACAATAAAATGTTAAAAGGCAAAGGTTTAGCTAACGGAACAAAAACGTTGCTTATTTCGCCGAATACCTATTCCAACAATTCCACTAAAGCGGCTACTCCTATCTGATCTAAAAAGCGTCTAATTTTGAAAAAGAGCGGGGAGTGTCAGGCGAGGATGTCGGCAGCAAGGATGCTGCCGTCAAGCCCCCAGGGATGGGTTCACGGCGCTCCTCGGCTGACACTCCCCGCATCTTTCATAGTTGAACGATTTTTCAGTACGAAAGGAGTATTCCTTCAGTTATTAAAAACGATATAAATACTTGAGGTGTTACTTCGTGGCTAAATCCAACAAAAAATAAAACGACAGCTTTTCTGAAAAACTGTTTTTCGATTAAGCGTTAAGCATAAGCAACTGAATTTAACGTAGGGTAGTGAACAATGAGAATTGCACAAAAACAAACCGGCAACGGTTCCGGCAGCCCGGCCACCAAGGCCACTGACAATAGCTGGCAGAATCAATCAGCTCAAGCTGTCTATAACAGCAAGGAAACAGCAACCCGAACCGCCTTTATAGACGGCATCAATAACAGCCCGCGCATGTCGGTACAACGCCGGCGAATTGAAGGTTACCTTGGCTTTGACCGGACGCAAACCGATAAGTTTATCGCCCCTGCTTCCCCGACAGCCCACCAGCCTATTCAACGTTTGGAACACCCGGATGCCGAAGAATCCTTGCAGGGCAAATTTACCTTGGAAGCGCCCGCGCAACTGGAGCGGCAAACCTCGCCCAAGCCCAACAATAGCGGCTTGCCGGACAATCTCAAAAACGGCATCGAATCGCTTTCCGGCCTATCCATGGACCATGTCAAAGTCCACTACAACTCATCCCAACCCGCGCAACTCAATGCCTTGGCTTATGCACAAGGCAGCGACATCCATGTCGCGCCGGGACAGGAGCGGCATCTGCCGCATGAGGCTTGGCACGTGGTACAGCAAGCGCAAGGCCGCGTACAGCCGACAATGCAGGCGAAAGGGACGCCGATCAACGACGACCGGGGACTGGAACAGGAAGCCGATACCATGGGCAGCCGGGCGACGCAGATGTCGGCTACGCCAGTGGCGCAACGCAAATGCGCCGCCTGCGAAGAGGAAGACAAAAAAATACAACGCAAGCCAATAACTGCATCAAACCCAACTTTTATCCAAACCAAAGGCGCAGACAACCCCAGGTCTTCCAGAATTATCCAAAAACAGGATGCCAAAACCTGTCCAGTTAAATTCAGCAAGGCAACTTCGTTTAAAGGTTTGGTAAAACTGGTTGAAGAAGCCGAAAAACAGCTGGTCAACTGCGGCTATAAAACGATTGAGGAGAGGCTACACATCATAAGAGGCTTATATTACGGCACCACCTGGAGCGTAGATTACGATGTGGAGAAAAGCCCGGTCAGGAACCTCGCTTTTAATATACCCTACACCGGATCGACCGAACCGGACGATCCGCGGAACTGCCTTGATTGCAGCTTGGTCGATGCACTGAAAAAAAGCGCGGAAGTTACAGACGGCAAAAAATCTTTTGATTTCGGCCATGCCATTATCGGTATGGATGCCCGCAGAAGCGTAATAGCAAGGAATATTAGCATTCCTAGCCAGGGCGGCACGGGGCTGGACATCGTCACATGGCTGGGGGACTTGGGCGGCGGCGCCGGCATGCTGTCGATCAGAAGGATGACTGACCCGAGCAAAAGGGTGAAATCAGTTTTTTCCGGCAGCGATTTCGGTGGCGCGGTAAACCTTGAAGGCGATATTGGCGCCTTTCTTATTGCACGGAATACCGCAAAGTCCGGTATTTCCGGGTTGGATTTCAGCGGAAAAACTTTTCTCTGGGAAGCGCTGGACACCTATCTCGACCCGGCAGCTTCCGGTTCCGAATGGAATAACCGGTGCCAACTCTTTTTAATCATGCTTGGGGGAGTATTTGCCGGTAAAGTTTTGAGCAACCGTAGCTCGCTCGAAACCACTTTAGCCGCCAAAATAAAGGGCTTCGGACTCTGGTATTTAGTAAACCGGCTCCGGCAAAGCGGCACTTTTTCTAAAAAAACAGCAACAGACGCTTCTAAACACTTGATTGGGGCATCCACCGAAGTCGCAGGCATGTTTTTGGATATCCTTACATCTTGCGCCAGCGGGACAGCTACCCTCCTTAAACCCACCACCGACCCGAACCCAACGCCTCCAGGCAATGCCTTATCGGAAGTTGAAAGCCTCTTTTCCACTAAAGAAAAGGCGGAGGGCATTATAAAAGACACCGGTGACGCTTTAGATAGCGCAAAGAAATGGTTGGAAAAACAGCTTTAAGCATTTGGCAACTAGCCATAATCCGGCACAATCCGGTCAGTCGGCGCAATCGACACCGCACTGCCATACCCCAACTTGCCCTCAATTTTAAGGGGTGAATAATGAAAACCGCTCCGCAGCAAACCACAACCAATGCAACCAGTCCAACCGCTGAGGCCCCTCAAGATGGCTGGCAGAAGCAATTGGCGCAAGTTGAAAATAACAGCAAGGAAGCGGCGGCGCAACGGGCTTTTATAACTGGCGCCAATGACAGCCCGCGCATGACGGCGCAACGTCAGCGTATTGAAAGCTATACCGGCAACGGCCGACAAATGGCCGAGCCAGCCCGCAGCACGTCGCAAACAATCCAGCAAAAGGCCATTTCGCGGCCAAAAAAGTTTGATGACGAAGAAAACCCACAGGACACCGTACAGCCGGTAATGGAAAAAATCTCCGTACAGCGCAAATCCGGTACAGAAGCCAAAGCACCCAACGCTACCGGCCTGCCCGATAACCTCAAATCCGGCATTGAGGCTTTGTCCGGCCTGTCCATGGACAACGTCAAAGTGCATTACAACTCATCCCAACCGGCGCAACTGAATGCGTTGGCTTATGCGCGGGGGACGGACATCCATGTCGCACCGGGCCAGGAACAGCATCTGCCGCATGAGGCTTGGCATGTGGTGCAACAAGCACAGGGGCGAGTGCAGCCGACGGTGCAGATGAAGAATGAACCTTTAATCAATGATGACCAAGCATTGGAGGACGAGGCAGATGAGATGGGAGAGTTGGCAGCACAGACAAAGGGCGGCATGCGCGATGGGAGGCCGGATACGAACAACGCGCTTAATAGCGAAACCTCTTCTGTTGACGGCGGTATTTCTTTGGCTCCCCAAAACCCAAACATACTGCAACGCTATGCGGACGAATGCAAAGGCGATTTCCTCTATCAATTTACCGGCACGATCAATGCCGATCCTCCATCCGACCATAACAATAAAGTACCGAGGGCTTACTATTCAAGCATCCCCAGCGGAAAAGATCCCGGGGGGGTTAAAGTCAATGGCGAGAATGGTCAGCCCTTACCGTTGACAGCAGGCACCGAAATAGATGTCGGTCAGTCGCGCATTCAGGGGCTTTGGCGTGCTGTCTGCATACTCCCGCCCGGCAGAAAAAACCATGAGATCGTATGGGTGCCTAGTGCTTACATAACCGACCCAAGGGAACCGGCAAAGCCTGTAAAACAAGAAGAACCAACAACGAAAAAAACGCAACCGGCAACAAAACCTTCATCCGCCCCCAATCGATTGCTGTCCAAGGGAGTAAGCTTGGAGTTGGACATGAACGGCAGCTTAAAATCTTTTGAGTTGCACCTTTCGATGAACTCCATCAGCGGCACCGAATTGGGGCTAAATTTCAAGCACATTTCCGGCAGCAAAACCTATAACCCCCGTATAAGCCTTGACAGCATAGACTTGGCCGATGCCTATCTCTATTTCAGCGGCAGCACGGACGGCATCCATCCCTTAGAAATCCAGATTGCAGGACATAGCAAAGCCGACCAGGATAAGACTGATGTTTTTAAACTATTTATTGTCCCCAGCAACACGCCGGGCAAATACGGGATTGTTTCGGGAAATGAGTTTAACGCCTCAGCCATCGTATGGTTCGACTTGGGCGTGTCGACCGGATTTAGCGATACGGGGCCGAAAATTATCACGGAGCGTCAGCATCCCGTTAAAGAAGGCGGCGCCTATCGTTTTGACTATGCCGTTGGCCCTGGAGGCAAAATCAACGCTTCGCTGTTCATCATCAAAGCCCCTGACAATAGCGATAGCATCCTGTGTTATTTTAGCGCCGATCCACTGACGCCAACCGCCACCGGCATTCAATCCGAGCCATCGAAACGGATGACTCTCGCCATACCCGTGCCATTCGAACAATTGGACATAGAAAAATCGGGCGAATCCAATGGCTCTATCGCTTACCGTTTTCTCCCGCCGGAGCATAAGAAAGGCATGTTAGTGACTTATGAGATGAAGTCGCTGGGTTCGTCGAACATTGACCCTAACACTGCCGTGCATGGCCTTAATGTTTATCCGCTGGACACCGATGCGGGATCGCCGCAAAGCACGGCCCCCGCCGCCAAAGACCGCTTCAAACTAAAAAACGGCCTCTGGCAATATGGCGCGGAAGACCGCACGACCGAAAACTTCCGCATAGAATCGGCAAAAGATGCCCACGCAAAACTTGCCGCGACCACGCTACCGAATAATGAACCGGTGTTGCTGCTAAACGAAATGAGCATGCTGGTAATGGTCGCCTCTAAAGAAAATCTCACCTCCGCCAAAGTTTACGAGCAATGGATGGAGCTATCCTATAACATCGGCCTACACGGCGACGCCGCCGCTAAAGGAGATGAAGCCGCCAAGCAATCCCTGAATGCACTAGCAGATAAATTCATCGACTTACTGATCGGCGAAATCGGCGCTAAAGGCACGGAATCTACGCGCAGTGCATCCGGCGTCGGTCCGGCTGGAGGCCCAATCACCACGGCCACAGCCAATAAATACACTGGAGCATCTTCAACAACTACTGAATGGGTAGGTATTGGCTTAAAACCCTCGTCAACCAACGTCACGGTCAAGCCGTTCGAAAACGTCCGCACCCTGCTAAAGGCAAATAATTTTGCCGATGCTCTCAGCACTTTACGCAGCAGTTATTATCTGTGGGTGCAAGACCAACTACTGAGCAATAACAACTCCGACAAGGCCACCAAAGAAAAATTGCAGGCTTACGGCTACCAATTGTCTTACCGTAGCCAACTTCGGGAAACCCTATCCGCACAGAAAAAACCGCTGCAAAAAGTCAAAGCACTGTACTACCCCGACCTTAGCAATATCACCGACGAAAGCGGAAAGAAACGCACCGCCGGCAGCGAGATAAAATCCATCCCGCTAGACATTTACTACCAAGATACCGAGAAAGAGTGGGTTGTTTACAATTTCACCACACTTACCCAGCCCGGAAAACTCAACGATTTCAAACGCACTTGGGCAAAACAGCCGGGAGAATTTGCCCCGCCGCAAGAAATGTTCGACCTGCTCAGTTATGACAACGGCATTGGCACCGGCTATATCAACTACCAAACCCTGACCGGTGAAGGCGGTGTAGTCCGTATCGAACACCCATGGACTGTAGGCGACGTGGTGCTTACGGCAGCCGCCGTATTGGGCCTGATTGCACTAGCCTTAACCGGGGTCGGCTTATTCCTTGAAGCGGGGACGGCAACCGCAGTGGGCGTTGCCGGGGCGGCCACGGTTCTAGGCGACATCGCGGCCATTGGCGTTGCCGCCGGGGCGTCCATAAAACTGGGCCAGGATATTGTCCAAGGCGCGCCTATCGGCGGCGCACAGATAGGGGCCTTGGCTGTAGATATTGCCGTAGCATTGCTTCCTGCTGTAAGAGGACTGCGCGGCATTGCTTCCCTAAAACAATATAAAAACGCCTATATTCTGTTGGACAATATTTCAAACGCCAGCCTGTTAGCAAAACTGAATGCCGGGGCCAATGTTACCGCGATCATCACCGCCTCCGCTAATGGGGTAGATGAACTCAGTGCGTTGTCCAAGGCGCATGCGGAAGGCAAGATAGACGAAGCGACGTTCTACTGGGGAATTTTACGCAATGTCGGCTTAGGCGCGATTAATATTGTGCTGTTGCATTCAACCGTAAAAGGATTGAAAGGCAAAGCCGGTGTCGACGAAGCGCCAAAATTATCGGGTGAGAGACCTACCGTTCCGCCACAGGAGCCTGCGCCTTCGGAACCGCCTAAAAAGGAACCTACCGTTCCTCCACAGGAACCTGCTCCTTCGGAACCGCCTAAAAAGGAACCTACCGTTCCTCCACAGGAACCTGCTCCTTCGGAACCGCCTAAAAAGGAACCTACCGTTCCGCCACAGGAGCCTGCGCCTTCGGAACCGCCTAAAAAGGAACCTCCTGTCCCCCCACCTGGAACCGCGCCATCGGAACCGAAAATACCGGCAGGACGTCCAAGACCCGCCCACTCAATTGCTCCACCTGTAGATGCATCTGGGAGTATTGACTTTGCCGCTTGGGAGGCGCGCCTTAGAGCAAAAGGCATAAAAGGCCTTCCTGACAGCGAACTAGTGAAAAAAATTACCGAGGCGGGCGCGGGCAATAAGGATAGCCAAGCTGAACTCCGATTGGCGGAACGCTATGCGGACGCCGGATATAAAGTGGAAATCGTCCGCCCTAAAGCTGAGACACCTGCTGGAGACACCCCAGTTATAGATGAACCGCTCAGTCCCGATCTTCGCATCCAGCTTCCTGGAGAAACTACAGCCGCCAGGGTAGATGTTAAATTTCGCGAACCCGGCAAACCGATCACTAAGAACAATCTAAATAGTCGTATCAATCATGCGAACGACCAAATCCGACAATCTCATGAAGGCCATGGGGATATTATTTCAGATTGTTCCGAAGCCGGTCCAGGCGGTTTAGATCGAACAGGTATTGAAAACTATTTAAATGGTAAGATGAGCGGCAATCGTACCGACCCAAATGCACGTTTAAGTAACGTTGATTACCTTGAAATCATTTATCGGGATGGCCCGGTATTGAAACGAAGCTTTATGGTACGTACAGCGGATGGCAATGTGAATGGCCCTTACACCGAGGTAATAAAATAATGAACAGTACTGCTAACAGTTTTTTTCCAGATCACGCAACTTGCGGATTTAAAAAAGACGCGGGTTATTGGGAAATCGACCTAGGTAGCCCGGAAATTGCCTCCGCCGCCTTCCTTAATGAGCTTACCATCAAAATGGTTGAAAATTATTTGAAGGCCTTCTCTTTCCTATGCCGCCCTGTTGAGCTCCGTTATGACCTGATGACGCTTGCCGAACCCGGCAAACCGACGTTAACCAAAGAAGGTGAAGTTCTACATGTTGCCACACTGGAAACACCGGAGCTTATTCAAGCTTTAAAAAACATCGTCAACAGCCCTACGCAATGGTTTTTTTCCACACTCTTTCTTGACTGCGACCTGCTCGTTTTTATTCCAAATACTGAAAACATTGAAAATCCAACCTGGCTGCCAATTGCCGGCCAATTTTATATTGGTCATGTTATGGAACCTGACGACAATGATCGGCTGATTCCGGTTGATTGTGGCCTTAGTTTTGACACAATGACCGACGTTTGGGTTAGTGAAACACTTAGCCCTACATCGACTCAGCAAGATAATCGAATTTGTGCAGCAAAAAACCAACCATTACTCGAATCTGCTTTGCGGGCGTTAGAGGCATTTGCAGGAAAGCCGATTGTTGACTGGGGTTCACGTTACTATCATGAGCAAATATATAAATATGGCTTTCATGATCAAATGCGCTAGATTCTTTCGTGCTTTTCATGGACTAACTACGTTTTTCAGGACAATAGTCTTTAGTAGTTTTGCACTTTTTCGGGCTGATTGATGTGAACATACAACGAGTGAAAACCATTCCAGCGTTCCTCTAAATGACTCGCTGAAACGGGAAAAACATCCAATAGGGAGAACCCTAATGCAACCAAAAACCGTCCACCCCCAAACAGAGCGCTCCAGCAACACCGCGTCCCACCAAACTACCGATGCCAACCGTAAAGGGGCTTCCTCAGCCCCACCCTCCTATGGCATCGACTATCTCGACCGTCAAAAAGAGCAATCGCCCACCTCCTCCTGCCAACCCACCAACCTAAAGGTCGATACCGGAAACCTGTCCGGTTTGTCCATAAACACAGAACCACCACATTACAACTCATCCAAACCCGCGCAGTTGCAGGCGCTGGCCTATACTCAGGGAACGGATATTCATGTTGGCGGCGGACAGCCGACAATGCAGATAACAGGAAAGAGGCGCGATGCCGCATTTGGCGCCAATATTTTCCGTAACCCGGCAACGGACACCCGTACAGGCTTGGGCTTACAGTGCAAGTTGAGCGTAGGTGCAGTCAACGATCCGCTGGAAGCCGAAGCCGATACCTTGGCCGACCACGTTATGCGCATGCCCGATACGCCGCTACAGCGCAAATGCGCCAAATGCGAAGAAGAGGACAAGCGCCTGCACCGAAAGCCGCTTGCATCTCAGCTCACGCCGACATCCCAGGCGTCCGCCGCGCCGGTGAGCGATGCGCTGGCTAGTCGCATCGAATCCTCTCATGGCGGCGGCAGTCCGCTTCCCGACACGACCTTAAACTTCATGGAAAGCCGATTCGATGCCGATTTTAGCGACGTTAAAATTCATGCCGATTCGGGAGCCGCTCAAATCAACCATGAATTAAATGCCAAAGCTTTCACTATCGGCAAGGATATTTATTTTAATGAAGGGCAATACCAACCGAATTCGGACAGCGGCAAACATTTGCTGGCACATGAACTCGCCCATACCGTACAACAAAAGGGCGTCATAAGAAGAATCCCGAAAGATCGAAACGGCAGGCCTTTGGGCTTCTTCCCCACGCCGGAACAAGAAGCCTACGACAAAGAAACTTATGAAATAAAAGAATGGAAAAAAGTCCTTGCCCGATTTGATAAAGGTGAACTTGATGACAGGGATTTAGCAAACGGCCGTCTGCGCAATCGCTTGACCGGGCTGACTACTGCCGAAATTAATGCCCTCATGACCAAAATCAAGGATTACCAACAAAAAAATCCTGCTATCGATACGACAAAAATCCTGGAATGGCTTGAAGTCAGGAAAGAAATCTCAACACCGATGCCTGATGGCGCTGTGGTAAACAGAGATCCCATCACCGACACGGTGAAATCTTATTCGCTAATGGTAAACAACATTAGAGTCACCGTCGTATCGGACGCTTTCGGCAACGCGCAAAACGATACCGGCCCGACAACGAATTTCGGCAAACACTATACTTGGAGCCACACGAATAACATCATTGACAAGCTAACCAACAAAGACACCGGGAGCGACATTAATCCGGCAACATTCGAAGTTACCATCGTCACCGGGTATCATGGTGACCCTAACGCACAATCGGCCTACGGGAAAGGAACAACCACCTATGACAAGGAAGAGAACACCCAAACGCTACGCGTACATGAGGGCAAACATGGCACCGATTATATCGATTACCTTAGAAGCAATGCATTTCCCGTCGATATTGCAAAAGGCATCGTTGGCGTTGTGTCTGCCGATGACATGAGAAAAATTGACCGTTATATCGCTAACATAACCAAGGCCTCATGCGAGGAAACCGACCAGTCCGGCCTATCGCAGGATGAATACCTACAAACACCGGAAGGCAAACGAAGCGGCATGAAGAGCTGCCGGACGCGCTGACATAAGCCCGAATGCGCACGAAATAACTTGAGCATTTTATCCCCTACTCTCCGGATCGGTTGTTTTAATACTTGCCAAAAGGGGGATGGGATTTTAACCTGCTCAACTCATATAATCCGATAAAGTAAAATTAATAACTGTGCTTAAACTCAGTATGAAAGGATAAATAATGAAGGCTGCACCGAAACAGGCCAACAACGATTCCAATCGCTCAACGGCTGAGGCGGCTCAGGGCGATTGGGAGAAGCAATCGGCTCAAACCGCCGCCGGCAACAGCAGGACAGCGGCGGCGCAACGAGCGCGTATATCCGGCATTAATGATAGTACGCGCATGTTGGCGCAACGGCGGCGGATAGAAGGTTATTCCGGCATCGCTCAGCCGCTAATCTCCGAGGCGGCTCCTCCGGCTTCAGCAATCGTTCATCAGCAGCCTATTCAGCGTTTAAAAAAGCCGGATGACGAAGAAGAGGAAACATTGCAGCCTAAATTCGCTTCGGAACCGCCCGCGCAACTGGAGCGGCAAGCCACGCCAAAACCCAACAACACCGGTTTGCCGGATAACCTTAAGAGCGGCATCGAAGCGCTTTCCAGCCTGTCGATGGATAATGTCAAAGTCCATTACAACTCATCGCAGCCTGCGCAGCTTAATGCTTTGGCTTATGCACAGGGTACCGACATTCATGTCGCGCCGGGGCAGGAGCAGCATTTGCCGCATGAGGCTTGGCATGTGGTGCAGCAAGCACAGGGGCGGGTTAAGCCAACTATGCAGGCGAAGGGAATGCCGATTAATGACGATCATGGGCTGGAGAGGGAGGCTGATGTGATGGGAGGAAGGGCGGTGCAGATACATCCTCGAATGCACTGTACAAGACTTAATTTCATTAACACATCTGCGTCTGTGCTACAAGGAGCATTTAAGGATGCGGAACGATATGCTGCTGACAACAAAATTCAAAATATAAACAGCAAGGGCGATGTAGTTCGTTATATTAATGACCGCAAAAACTCTAAATCTCTCCGGCGCGGATTACTCGATGCTATGAACGTCGATTTGAAAGGAAACGAGAGGCTTAAATGGCCAGCCGAAAAAGAGGCCGAGGAATTAGAAGATGAAGATATAAGCCAACAATCATCAGAAGATGATTATGCTTCAAGGCCAAAAGACGATAAAAGCAAGCAAGGAAAATCCCCCATTAAAAATAAAAAAAGAAAAAGGGCAGAAGACCGAAAACAACAACTTGAAGACAGCGGCTACAATATAGGCAATTCCACCCCTGCCAGTGGCTATGTTGCTAAAAAATTACCACCCCTCATAAAAAGATATTTCAAACCAAAAGACGATACTGAAAAACTAGAGCAGACGATGCGTCAACTTACAACAGCCCTGCTACTCGAATATCCAAAAGGCATAGAAATACAGGCAATGTATGTCCCAAAAATAGCTTCACTTTTTATAGCATCCAATAAGTCAAAAATAAATGAAGAAATATTAAGGGATATTAATGCAAAAAAAAACCTAGCACAGTTCATTAGCCTTATCGCAAAAAAAAATCAGATAGCAAATCCTACAAAACAAAAGAAAATCAAAAAAAAATTACAGAATAGAACACCAATGCGAAGGAGCTCAAAATTAAGACAATCATTAAAAATGCCCTTCGAAAAATTATTAATAAAAAAAAGGGGGAAACTAGGCGCTGACTTGATAAAGTTAATTAAGAAAATAGAACAAAAGGATGTTAGCAGCTTTGATCCGAAAGACAAAAAGGATAAATTTATAGACGACCACAAAGCTGGACTACAAAAACCTAAACTATATGTTCTGGGCCAGAATTTAAAAGTGGATGGCAATCCAAAATCCGAAGAACACGCGGAGGTGAATTTTTTCCCAATTATTAAAGAACTTGGGTTGCAAAAAACAGACTATTTTATTCACGGCCCCAAAGCACCATGCTCAACCTGTAGACAAAAGGGACTAGAAAAAAATATCTTTCCGAATAAGGGAGACACCGGTAAGCTTTTTATTGGACAACTTCCGTTGGACGCCGATGAAAAATACAGACCAGACTTCCTAAAGGCAGTCACTACCCGTGGCCTAAACCAAGGCTATGTGCCATCCGCAAGTTTTCAGTACCAAGACTCTGAAAGTGATTTTGAGCCAGATCCTGATGAAACAGAATCCGACGATGATTCTGACAGTTCCTATAAAGCAAATTCGGCAGATACAGATAAGGAGGAACCGAAGAAGAAAAAAATGAAAATCGAGAAACCGCGTATGGACAAAGACTCAAAAAGCGACGCGGGGGGAAGTAAAGAACAAGCCTTGGATGCAAAGGAATCAGAGAAGCCGAAATTAGCAATAAAGGCAGAAGACGAAGTGGAGAAGGTTATCCTAGACTCAGTCAAAGACGCAATGTTCCGCTTTAATTACAACCCTGGCCGCCCGGTATTGGTAGTAACAGGTGAGAGCTGGACGTGCTATATCCGTTGCGTTCTGCACCACTTAAAAAAAATTGGCAAATACAACAATGTGATGAAAAATCTGGAAGCGAAAGAGATTGATACTAGTTCAGGCGTTCTCGTAGGTACAGAACAAGAAGCTAAAATTATTACCGTTATTTCTAGTGTAATCGGTCAGGACTTTTACGTTGAGGTGACTGATGCTAGACATGGATACTCCACAATATCTAAAACCCAATCCGGCACCAAAGTGCCGATGGTATTAACCGGGGCCCATTTCAGCTTGCTTCAATGAAAGAACCGCGTACCGTGCGGTCTGCCGTACCACGTACCCTGCGCTCCGACGTAGCGTGTGGTGAGGCACGAACCGCACGGAAAGATGCCGCGGTATATGGAAATCCCCATGGAGCGGTTCGCCAAGCTCACCGCACCCTACATTTTATCTTTTTAATTCCGCCACTTATGTCCGCCTATCGCCGTTTTTACATCCCTGAGGCAACCTGGTTTTTTACCGTCAACCTGACCTAACGCCATCAAAACCGCTTGCTGGTTGACCGGATTGACGTGTTGCGTGCGACTTTTGCCGAGGTAAAAATAAAACACCCTTTCCGTATCGACGGCATTGTGATCTTGCCCGAACACTTGCATTACATCTTGAGCCTGCCGCCTGGGGACGCCGATTATTCGACCCGTTGGGGATTGATAAAAGGCGGCTTCTCCCGCAACATCGAAACCGGCGAAAGGCTTTCCAAAAGCCGTCAAAAACGCGGCGAACGGGGCCTGTGGCAACGCCGTTTTTGGGCTCACCTGATCCGCGATACGTTTTTTTTCAACCTGACTGTCTAAAAATCGAACACCGATGGAACAAACCGACACCGAAACGCTGTACCTACTGGAAGAACGCCAAGCCTTCTCAAAATCCCTGCTGTGGGAAATACAACGCCATTACTTCGCCGCCCGCGGCGCGGAAGCATGGCGAAGCGGCGAAGTGCCGCATTATGTAACCAGCAACCCGGTCATCGCCGATGCCTATGCCGAAATCGTGTTCGCCTTTCGCCGCGACCGGCAAGCGCTGTTTCCCGGCGACGAACCTTTGTATATCTGCGAACTGGGCTCAGGATCGGGCCGGTTCACGTTTCATTTCCTCAAGCGGCTGCTGCGCCTGTGTACGCGGCACGGGGTGCCGCCGCTTTCCTTCCGTTATGTGTTGACCGATTTCACCCAAAGCAATCTGGATGCCTGGCGCATGAATCCATGTTTTAGCGAATTTTTCGACAGCGGCTTGCTGGACATGACCTTGTTCGACGTGAACCATTCCGCCGAGCTGGTTTTACAAATAAGCGGGGAGCGCCTGACCGCCGGAACACTTAGCAGCCCGCTGGTGGCGATTGCCAATTACCTGTTCGACAGCGTACCGCAGGCGTTGTACTACTTCAACGACGGGGCGGCGCACGAGTGCCTGTTGTCGCTGGCGACGGAGGAAGACCCGGCAGAACTGGATGCCGCCGAATTGTTGGAACGGCTGCACCTGCACTACGATTACCGGCCCTGCGCCGAACCGTCCGAGGAAGCGGAGTTGCTGGCGCTGTATGCAAAGACGCTGGACGACGCGCATGTGCTGGTTCCGGCGGCGGGGCTGGACTGCCTGCGGCGCTTGCGGGAACTCGCGCCGCAAGGGCTGTTGTTATTGTCTGCCGACAAGGGCGAGCATCGTATCGAAAAGGTCGGCAGTCCATTCCCACCCGGCTTGGTGCATCACGGCAGTTTTTCGCTGAGCGTGAATTATCACGCCTTCCGGATATTCTGCGAACAGGCCGGCGGGCTGGCGCTATTGCAAGAAAAGGCGCACGACAGCATTGCGGTGGTCGGCCTGTTGATGGTGGAACGGGCTGCGGAGCATGAGCAAACCCGGCGCGTCTGGGAAGAACGGATACAGGATTTCAGCCCCGGCGAATACTTGGCGGTAAGCCAACATGCGCGCGCCCATATCCCGGATATGAGCTTTTCCGCAATGCTGGCCTATGTGCGGCTGGGACTGGGCGACAGCCATGTGTTCGGGCATTACCTGCCGCGCCTGCGCGAGCTGGCGCCGGAATTCGATAGCGAAGAACGCAGCCGCGTGACGGCACTGATCGACGAGGTCTGGGACATGTATTTCCCGCTGGGCGAAGACCGGGATCTGGCTTACGGCATGGGCTGCCTGTTGTACGAGATGGACGATTACCCGCGCGCCCTGCACTATTTCGAACGCTCGCTGGTAATCTACGGCCCGCATACCGGCACTTACTACAACATGGCGGTCTGCCACCACCTGCTAAACCAAGCCGGACAAGCCCTGCCCTTGCTGCAACGGCTGCTTGAAACCGAAGCTGACAATGCCCCGGCCTTGGAATTGTTGAATTTGTGTAGAGAAATGGAACACGGATGACACGGATAGAACGGATTTACACGGATTTTTAGCTTAAGCCAAGTTCGATGACGCTTTTAAAATCCGTGATTATCCGTTTAATCCGTGTCATCCGTCGACTGCATGGATGCAGGAGGTAGAGCAATGCAGGAGCAATTGCCGAGTTCTATTGAACATACGCCAATAGTACGATTTAACCGCTTTTACCGGTTTTGGCATATTCCTTACGAATCCCCAGCAACAATTCCTCCAAAACGATGGTATCGCTGTTGCGAGCCAGCGCTTGTAAGGATGCGTAACGAACCGCATTTAAGATAGCCCCGCCGGCAAATTCATGGTCTTTGGCGATTTTGTTCAAATCAATATCATCCGCCAGTTTGGCTTTACTGGAAAAGCCCTGTTGCCATAAGCGCAACCGTTCTTCAGGACGCGGCAGCGGGAAGTAAATCATCGTCTCAAAACGCCGGGCAAACGCTTCATCAAGGTTATCGCGCAAGTTGGATGCCAGTATCGCTATGCCGTCAAAGCTTTCCAAACGTTGCAGCAAAAACGCGGTTTCCTGGTTGGCATAACGGTCATGCGCGTCTTGTATTTCGCTACGCTTGCCGAACAAGGCGTCGGCCTCGTCAAAAAATAAAATCCAGTCGCGGTGTTCGGCCTCGTCAAAGACTTTACTTAGATTTTTTTCGGTTTCGCCGATGTATTTGGACACCACCAAGGACAAATCCACTTTGTACACGTCGCGCCCCGTGACTTTGCCTAATATGCAGGCGGTCATGGTTTTACCGGTTCCGGGCGGGCCGTAAAACAGGCTGCGGTAGCCGGGACGCAATTTGTGCTTCATGCCCCAATCCTGCATCAGGGTCGGGCCGTGCGCTATCCAGATTTGAATTTCCTGCACTTGTTTGTAGGTGCCGGGATGCAGCACCAAATCTTCGAAGTTAAGTCCGGTCTCGATCAGTTGAGCCGGAAACTGGCTGCCGAAGCTGGGCCGGTAGTGCTGTCCGGTCATCAGCAAGACAATGTATTCTTCGCTAAGCCTTAACGGGCTGTGCAATAGCGGTTCGTTATCCAGGCGCTGAAGATGCAGAATGTGTTGCCGGATGAAGGCATGATCGTGTTCGAACAAGCGCTGTAACGCCAGGCGTTGCTCCAGACTGTCGTCAGCGAGAATAAACAGCAGGGTTTGCAGGGTCGGTATAAAGCCGCTACCGCTGCCGCTATAACCGCCGAATTCGCTGAAGCGGCGGTCGAATAGTTGGTTTTTAAGGAAAAATACATCCAGCAGTTCGGGATTAATAACCGGGGCCAGCGCCAGCGCCAAGGCGATGCGCTCGGCAAAGCCGAATCGATTGCGCTCGATGCACTGAGCGTAGCTGGAGTTTTTTAATACCGGCGGCTGAATCTCCTGTACGCTTTGGTAAGCGCATTCCTGGGTAAAAAACAGTTTAAAGCGGGTATCGATCACTTGGTTTAACCAAGCCATTTCAGTTTTTAAATCGTCGGCATTGATTGTAAGCTGCATTACCATTCCACGCGAAAAGGGTGTTCCATCCAGGGCAATTTAAACCATTGCCAGGACCAGGGAAAACGTTCTAAAACTAGATCATAGGTTTTTCGTTCGACGCGCAGCAACCAGCAGCCTTCGTCGGCGCTGAGGCTGCCTTCGCGCAGTAAAAAGCTGCCGCGAAAACCGTTAACCGACATTTCGTTGAGCACCGGGGCGTTGTCGATGACGGCCGCCAACAATTCGTCGCAGGCTTCGATTTGCGCCGAGGTTAAAGGCGTCTCAAGCTCGAATACGTCGTCGATTGCCATCGCGCACAGCAATTTATTGAACGGCAGGAAATATTCAGGCGGTTCGGTGTCCCCGGCAACCAGGTAGTGTAAAAGACTTACCGCGCATTGCTTGGCCGCATGATCGCGAAACCGGCCGTTTTGCACCAGTTCCAAACGCTCGAAAAAAGACGCAAAATACGGCCATAACAGGCAAAGCCCGGCATTATTGATATAAAGCGTATCGATATCGCTAAAGGCCGAGCTAGCGTTTGTTGTTTCAACGCCGGCTTGTTCTTCCAAAAGGCTGCTGTTTTTTGCCGATGGGCGGTTAGGCAGTAAAGAGCCGACTTCTTTACTCGACGATTGCTTTGTTATGAGGTCGTCGGCAAAAGGCGGATTAGCCGGTTTTTTAGCGTCGTTGCTGCCGATCTTTTTTAGTAGTGCATAGCGCTTGCTGAGCGTAGCCGAAGCCAATCGGTACCGATCAATCGCGTTATCTTCTGTTGTAGACTGCAAACGGCCGTGGATTGCGCTTTTTAGCCGCTCCTCGCCCGGCAATAATGTTGACTTAAACCTATCTTCCCCTTCTCCCTCGCGAACAAATTCGCCGGGAATGAGACCTGCGAGGTTTTTAAAACCTCGCAGGTCTTCAACGGCTCCCAGCGTTGATTTCGGCAACCGCTCTTTGCCCTGCTCGACCTCCTCCAGCCAAGCGTCTCCCTCCGTAGCGGGCTTTGCAATTCCCAAATCAACACTATTGCCCTCGCCTTCTATTGAAGGTAGATCGGAGCTTGCCTGTTCGTTAAGAGAACTACTGTTTTTTGTTAGCACGGTTTTAACTTGCGGCAAATCGGCTAATTTATCTGCCGGTTCGGCTGTGCTGTGTTCGGCTAATCGCTCGCGGCTGCTTTGTTGCGTTTGTGTAGTGTGGTCGCCGCCGGTTTCTTTGAACCGCGCATATCTATTGCTAAGCGAGCTCCGAGCCAATCGGCGCCGGTGATCTACGCTATCATTGGCTGTCTCGTTGCTTGCTTGGTCTTCCGAGTCCTCCACGCTTTCAGTAGCCGGCGTTTTAGCCATTACAGAGTGCTCCGGTTCATGACCGGACTGTTGCGTTGCGCTGTCTGCGGCTAATGACTCGCCCGAGGTTCGTTGTGTATGTTGTGCATCGCCGCCGTTTTTTTTAAGCCGTAAATAGCCGTTTCTAATCGGACGATGCCGGTCGGCAAAGGATTCTCTAACCGATGCATCGGGATCGGCAACTGCCGATTCGCTCCCGAATTCAAGTGGCCGGTCAATCGTTAAAGCGCGCTCTTCAACCATAAGCGTTGCTACCGGTTCTACCGATGCCGATAGCCTGAGCGCTTGGAGCCATTCGTTATCGGTCGCGGTTACGGTTCGGCTTGATAATTGTTGCCGTAAATAGCCGGCTAATACCGGCTGAGATAAGTCCAGTAATTTAGCCCACCGGGTCATCACCGCTGTTAAAAATTCGCCGTGGCGGAAAATAACCGGATTGCCCGCTATAGTCACTTGCAGAAGACTTTGCCAGAGCGCGGCTCGCGAATGCGGCGCCGAAACCCGGCTCGATTGCTGAATTAGCGCCTGCGCCATCAGCAAGGTTTGCGGCAACGATGCAACCAAGGTTTGAGGGGCAAAACATAACAAAGACATCATCGCGGCCAGATGATTATCGTCAAAGTAGCTGATTAGGCGTTGCAGGGTACGCGGCTCCCGGATAAGCTTGGGCAATAATCGTGCTAACGCGTTGGGCGCGCTATCTATAAGGGCGGCGAAGCTTTTTTCGGGTAATTGCCGTTGACCGGTTTCAGCCCACCAAGGCAGATGACCTTCACGGATAAAAAGCTCGAACAACTCCAAATGCGCCGCTGCCGGGTCGGTTTGCGGCTGGTCCACTACCGGCTCAGGTTTTGAAGGGGCTATTTGTTCACTGAGCGCTAGGCGCAAGGCTGTTTCAATTTTTCCCAGCAATTCGGCTTCCAAGCGATTGCCGTCAAGCTTACCCAAATCCAACTCCAAACACTCGATTCGATGCAGGCAATCGGGGCTACTGAATTCGGATAAGCAACGGTCGAGCAACGACGGCAGCTGCCGCTGAAGAATGCCGCTCAGCGTTTGCTGCATTTGCCATGCGTTTTCTTGTTTTGCCAGCGTTATTTCTACGGTCTGCCGTTTAATGACATGGCGTTGTTCGTCCATAAGCAAATTAATCTAAGCCAGTAACTTGCTCACTGTACGTTTAAAAATAGCCTCGACGCGGGTTTGTGCCTTGATCGCGCGAATAGATAATTCCGCGTCGCTTTTTATGGCGGCATTGGCATTAAGCTCGGGCGGCTCCGGCGATAAAGCGGCCAAATCCGGCTTAGCCTTGACTCTTTCCGGCAATAACGCAGGCGAAACAACCATATCGACGCCGATCTGCAATTGTCCCAAGCCTTTATTTTGCGTGTTGTCTTTTCGATCCAATTGATGGAAGTAAACCGGCAAGCCTTGAACTTTATTATCTTCAAGGGTGGTGAATTCATAAAATACGCCCGCCTGTCCGCCACTGACTTGAATCGGGGCTTGCAACAAGGCATCGGCGACAGTGGCTTTAAAGTGCAAAGCCGGGTTGGCATCGGGGCGCACTAAAATAGCGGCGGTCTGGGAGACATTCACTGTCGAAATAATCGGTTCACTATTATTGTCCAGGTGGGTTTTTACGGCTTGAATCGCAATAAAACTGTCTACCGTCAGATTGGGACAAGTTAACGTTAAATCGCCGCCTGTGCCTTGAACGGCATCTGTTGCCGCAGCAAAATCGGTTATTGAAGGTATCGGCAATACCACGCTGGGCTGATTAGGCACCGCAATAGTGAGCACTGCCCCGGCTACTGTGTCGCGAATAAATTCATTGTCGGCAATGCGGCGGGTTAATATCTGATAACGGGTACTGGCCTGCGAGCTTTTGATTTGAATGCTTGCGGTGCCGGAATAATCGATAATGGGCTTAGCCGCTAAAACGCCGACAGCCGGATTGGCTCTTACTTTTAGCGGCAATATCGTAGTAAGAAAATCGGTTTGCGTGGCTTTCTTTTCCGACTTGTCAAAAGTCTTGGTGGCGCGAATACGAATATCCATGTCTTCGGTGACGATTACCGTCGTTTCCAGAACGATGCTTCCGCCATTACCCCGCACGCTGGCCGACAAGCCTGCATCATTCGTCGTACGCAATTGATAATCCACGCCTTCTTGGGCTTTTTCAACAGCAATTTGAACTTTTACCCCGTAATTAACAATTCTGGCCGCATCTGCCGCCGGATCGTCGTCTGCTACCAGCAGATCTCCATTTTGAATGTAGGCGACCAAGGACACATCCAGCCCGACTTTAACAATAGGGCTTGTCAGCAAGTAGTTAGACAGGCCGCTGTTTAATTTAGTCGCTTTAATGGTAAAAGTGCGGTCATTAATAATGGCGGGGGTGACCAATTCCAAATCGCCGCCGGTACCGTCGGCCAGCACCTTCATATCCGGCTGTTTACTATCCGAAGGTATCGGTAGTTGCCGGTCATCGCATAAACAATAGCTAACGCCTTGTTGGCTGTTGCCGATGATGATTCTGGCCCTCATGTTGTAGGCGACGGTGTTGACATCGGCAATAGCCAGGTCGCGCAAAGGATAGGTCGTAGCTAGGCCTAACAGGTCTATCAGCCGGTCTCGGGCATCGCGCAAGGGAATAGCGGCTGATTGCGCTGAGTTATTTAAAATGAGCGTTCGATAAGTCAAGTGTGTCTGCTGCCAATGTTTATAGGTGGCATCGAAGTAGGTTGAATCCTGCAAATCCATGCGGGTATAAACGATTAAGTGCGCCGGCGCCTCATCACGCACAATTTGCGCAACCAGGTTTTTAAACTCAAGGCTACGAAAATCAGCGGCAAAAACAACCACGCTCAATTGCAGCGAATAAGGATCGGTCGAACGGGCGTTGCTAAGTATCGGACTCTGCTGCGCTTTGTCTCCGGTTATCGGACGCAGCAAAGCATGTTCTATCACATACAAATGCTCATCGTCGCTTTCCGAAATACCCAATTTAAGCCGTAAATTTTGCTCCAAGCTAGAACGATTATCTGGACTATAAGGCATCAGTATATTAAAACCGGTGGCCTTGCTGCTAATTTGGCAATAATTTTGTAACATCGCCAGCTTGTTAAGCTGCACTTGTGTTTTGATGTGCTCTTGTTCTTTTTGTACCTTAAGCCGGTCTTCTTCTGTATTACCGGCAATGGGAACTAAAAATCGACTGTAGTCGATAAATTTTTCGGCAAAACGCGCCAGCAAATGATCGATAAAACGCGTTTTGCGTTGCCAATCGTTGGTTTGCGCCGCCGTATCGGTTCCGAAAATTTTTTGCAGTTTCTCGTTGCGGGATTTGTCATTCCGATCTGCCCATAAACCGCTAATATTGGCATCGTCCAGATCGGCGACAAAATAGCTGTCCGCTTGTTCGAAGTGAAAAGATAACAGCTCTTTTACATGCGCCAGCTGGCTAAAACTATTGGCAAGCAGTTGATCGAACAATAACAAATACGCCTTAAGCTGTTTGACCTGCGCTCTACGCTGTTCACTGGCAGTGCTTGGCAGACCGGCTGCGCCCACTCCATAGACTCTAGGGAACTGGTGCAATAACGAATAATAACGCTCGATGTGCCGATCGCGCCCTTTGGGCAGAGCCAGGCTTGATTCGACACGCTTGCGTTGTAACGCGTTTTGTTGATTGTGAAAGTGGCGTGTCGTTAGGGTATCAATATCCAGTTGAATCGGCAGTTGCCTTTTTTTCAGGATCAGTTTGCTGTTAGCAATATCCAGCTTTGGGCTTCTAGTGCTATCCAACGCAAAAGTAACATCGTTAAGCTTGCCGCCGCTGTTAAAAACTACATATTCGACCATGCGCACACCGTTGACATCCATGATTTCCCGGATCAAATCGGAAGCATAGAGGTTTTTTTTGCGCTTTAAACCGGTAAGTTCCCGACTGTCGATAAAGCCGTGATCCAATAAGGGGCCGTCGAAAATCTCTTCAATCGGCTTACCTTGAGCCAGACATTCTTCAAGGCTATAAAAGCGCACGCTTGGAGAAAAATAAGCGGCAACTTTTTCAAGAATACCCAAATAGACTTGTTCAGGATCAGCATGTGAATCGATTTCGATACTGGTTTGCAACTGAACATTCTGGTCGTCCAGGACTTGTACCGATTCAAAATCTATCGCCAAGCTGCGTTGGCCGTGTAAACGTTCGGTGACATCGCGAACAATAGTGCCACCGACTTTGTTTAATGCTTCTGTATCGGATTTTTCTATCAAAACCCGATACAGCCCATGCAAAACTAGAGGGCTGGCGCCCTCGTCAGGATTTAAACCAATCACTTTCTCGCCAGTCTCAGCGGCTTGCTTTTCCCGATAATATAAAGACGGCGCGGGTTCGGAAACCGGCTCAATCCAGGCATTTTTAACGCCGTCAATATCAATGACCAGCTTACGCAAATCCAATAAGGTAACCGGCTTTGAGGTCAAAATCTGCGGCGGCGTGTATAAGCTGTCGTAAGTATCTTCACCTTCCCGGCTTAACAAATCGGCCATATCGTAATTGATACGATAAGAGAGGTCGGTTAGCGCGTAACAAACTTGTTCCAAAATAGTAATGCCGGGATCGTGGGCATTAAAATCGGTCCACTCGGAACCGGCAAGCTTTTCCAGCCAGGCAATGCCTCCCTTGCGCAAATTTTCATAGTCAAGTATCGGCGTAGGAGTGGTATCGGTCGGTGAAGAATCGGTTAACATAGGCCTTCGCAATCAGGATTGAGTACGGTGTGCGTACCTTTGGTGTTTAAATTGGTGTGCAGTTAAGGGTACGCACAGCGTACCCTACGCGGCTGCAATATCAGATTTTAACCGCCTCAAAAAGTTGTTGAATCTGCTTTTGCTGTTCTTTTAGCGCCTCGATAAGAACTGCAATAAGGCCGGTGTAATTGACCCCCATCATACCTTCGGGCCCGGTTTCCACTAATTCAGGGAATACAGCTTCAACCTCCTGTGCAATAAGACCGATCTGTGTACCTTCCACTTTTAAATCTCTCCATTTAAAAGAGACGCCTTGCAACAATGAAAGTTTAGTTAACGAGTCTTCTAAGGGATTAATATCTTTTTTTAGCCGTTCATCAGATCCGCTAAGTGCGCCGACAGCAGTCCATAGTCTGCCAGCCGCAAAGCCGCCGTAATAACCGGAATTATCCGCTTTCATCATCCGCAACCAATCATCGTTGCCGTCATGATCGCCTACAGCCGAGAACCGCCATTTATCCCCTAGTCTCAAGACATTGGTTTTTAATGTGCCTCCCATCACTTCAACATCATCATAGAGTCTTATTTTTCTACTAATCCCTGGTGCTCCTCCCGCACCGACAATATTCAACGAATCCCCGCCGAATCCGCCTTTATAGGTAATTTTTCCGGCATTGCCTTCATCGGTGGCATCACGGACAAAACTGATAGATTTTGGCCCAGAGCCACCTTCATCCAGGCCAAAACGTATTACATTATTGGCGGTTAACATGCCTTTAATTTTAGTATTGCCGGTACCACCTTCGATACCGAACAAGGGATCCCAGCCGGTTGAGAAAAACGACCAATCGCGGCTTGCATGCAGGTGGATACCAAAACCGGTACGTCCGAAAAACCCCTTATTGGAGGCGTGTTTAATCAGCCCTTCATCCCAATTATTAGGGGTATCCCGATACCAAGTGACTTTCGGCCACTCATCTGCATCGGCACCGGTAAAGCCGCCTAAGGCAACACTACCATTTAAAGTGATATTACCGGCAATATTGAGAGGAGTAATCCCCCAGCCCATATCGCGTCCAATAGTAATACGGTTAGCTGCATCGCCTTCGTAATACATCAAACTGGATACGCGATTATTAGAATCATGCACGGCAATTTCGGTATTTGCCAATGTTTCCAGCAGTAAGCCGGCGGTATTGGTGCTCCAACTCTTACCTCCGCCATAACTGACATTGGTAGCGCCTATAGTGAGCGAACCGCTGCTCATAAAGTTGCTGCCGTTTGCAACGCCAGTGCCATTGGAAATATTGGCCGCGCCTAAAACACGCACCACCCCCTTGCCTTTAGGTTTTAATTGCAAATCTTGATCGGCATTACTGCCTGCGGCATAAATTGTGTTATAGCCAAAGCCGATGCCTTGAGTCGCATTGCTGTGGCGAAATTCAACACCGTCAGCATCAGGGCCGAAATCGCCGGTAATATAGAGCCCTTTAACTGCCGCCGGCTGTGCGCCGCTACGCGCAGCTTGAGCAATATCGAGTTTGGCAATGGGGGCATTGCTGGCGCCAATACTTACTTGACCGCCGCCTGCCGGATTGGCATCAAGAATCATAATATTTTGGCCTTCCTTGGTATCGGCAAAATAAAACCGCCGATCACTGTGCATGCCGAACAGCAAACCGCCACCAGGATGGGTAATAGCCGAATGCGCACTTTGACTGAGCCTTATCGCCTCATACCAACCGCCCCAAGTTGTGGTATTGGCAACAATATCCACTTTGGCTCCGGGTGTGTTTATACCGATACCCACCCCTCCCGAAGGCATCAGCGCAATATGATCATCGGGATTGTTGCTGGTGCCTAATTCCAATGTCATGGCCTCACCGGCTCGGGCATAGTACCGCAACCAGGCCGCATCGCCATCGCCGCTTGGGTCTTTTGGAAACAGGATACCGTTAGTTTCGGATTTACCGGCACTTGGCGTAATGACACCATTCACAGTGAGATTACCCGCAACAACGACGGGCGTAACGCCCCAAGCCGGATCCATGCTGCGTCCTATGGTGATTTTATTAACACTCTCACCTTCGTAATACATGAAACTTGCCACGCGCGTATAAGCATCATGCACAGCGATTTCGGTATTCGCCAGTGTTTCCAATAGCAAGCCTGCGGTGTTGGCGCTCCAGTTGCTACCTCCGCCATAACTGGCCGTAATGCTGCCTACCGTTAATGACCCTTTCGCCATCTTGCCGTTAACATTGGCCCAACCGTTACCGTCGCTAACATTAGCCGTGCCGACTACTGCTAATCCTGCTTGGGGGCTGAGCGTACCAATACCCAAATTACCGCTTGCCTTATCGATAAACAAACGCGTTGCGCCGCTGCCGTCGACTACGGCAAAACCGGCTTTAGCGGTAGCCGCTGTCTTAGGATCGGTGCGCGGGTTCAATTGCAGCGACCAAGCCGGATTGTTGTCTTGAAACTTTGCATAGAAGTTAATGACTTTAAGCAGTCCGGCCACATCGCCGGCCGCTTCAATACTCAACGGATCACCCGGCAGTTTGACGATGCCGTCGTCTTTTTGGTTGAGCGTAGCATCGATAAGATCGGCAAAGTTGCTTTCAGTCGGAATACTGTTTTTGACGAAATAGGATTTTAGATCGGAGCGGTTTTTTTTGTTAATATCCATGATGATCCCTTATATTGAATGCGATGTTTTTTATAATTCGGCTAATCAGCTGACTACAAAATCAAGTTCCAGCTTCATATAATTAATACCTCTAAATGTTTGTCCGTCGGCGTTAAGGTCTGTGATTAAATCAATATCATGCTCTCGGGCCGCAATCAGCACTGCATCGGGATACGGAGCTTCAACAAAATAACCCTCGCTATCGGGTGTTAAAGGAGGTTTGATTTTCAACTGATAATCAAGACCGTCTTCAGTCCCCAAAAACATTTTGAAGTGCGCGACATAATCGACATAAGTACACCTTTCGATAAAGTCGATAATGGCGTTGGCGTATATTCTTCCGCCGATAACCACGTCTTTCCCTTGTTCATAAGCCCAGGGGGATAAAAAACGATTCACGTCCCGGTTAAGCTTTTGTTTATAAAAACCGGTATCGACATCAGGCTGAAAGCGCACGGCAAAGCGCAGTTTTACCGGGAGATAACAGGCGTTTTTGACTGTAATACGGGCGCCCATGGGAACATGTGTACTTAAAAAATCGCCAATGTCATTAAGTAAACTGGCCGGAGCTTTAGGCGTAAAAGGGTTAAACGGCAGCCGATTACGCACGTCGGGAATCACCACTACGGTGACTTGCCCTAAATTTTCTACGGATTGAGCAGGAATACACTTGGCTTTGTAAAGTTCGGGGTACTGTTCCAAAACCAAACGTTCATAATCCCACAAACCGACAGCACGCTGTTTATGACGTAAGCGTTCGCTGACTCGAGTATTAAAGTGACTATCCAGCTCGGCCGGCTTGGCGCCGAACGAGGTAAACGGTTGCTTAATGCCGGCAATGCCGGCAATGGGCGCTACCAGTCCTTTTACCGAATTGGCCGGCAGCGGTTGATTTAAATGATCGTCGCTATTATTTTGGTTGACGAAGCTTGCCGCCACCGCCTGGGTGTAAATGCCGATAGTGTCGCAAACGCCGTCGCAGCCTTCGCTTATCGCAACCCGGAGCCAGTACAGGTCGGCAGGCAGCAGGGTGCTCGGCTTAACTTTTTCCAATTGCAATGAAACAATGCCGGATTGTAATAAGCCGCCGCTGGTATCGGCCTGTAATTGGCCATTGTCAAGATTGTTCCAACGATTATCGCTCAATACGCTCCATTGCACTTTGGCCGTAGCCAGATCGGGATTAGCAGTGCCTTCCGCCATTTGCAGCAACATCGACAGCGTTTGCGGGGCTTGAATGCCGCTTAAACCAATGTATAACTCACCTTCGTTGCGATAAGCGGGCAACAGGCTATAACCGCCGCTTTGGCTATCGGTTTGTATCGGGGCATGACCAAAAGGATGCAGGTGGTAAAGCTGGTCGGCATCATCGCTTTGCAGCGCTGCCGGGTTTATTTCTATTGCGGCGCTGTAATCGATGCTAAGGCTTTTAAGCTTGGGCGTATAGGGTGGGTTAACCTTATATGCGCTAGCATTAACGGTCGTTTTTGTAGCACTAGCATTAGCAATAGCTGCCGCCAAGTCTACGGACTTGGCGGAGGCGATGCCCGGATACGCGCTGTGTTGAAAATCGCATCCTGCCAATTCCAAAAACCAGTAACGCGGCCAGCGGGTTATATCCTTGTCATTAGCCTCGGCAAACAAACGCTCATAATCGTAGCCTGCTCTATTTGTTTGAATGCGCTGGGGAATATTGGCAATCGCCAAGCTGGTGGCAGCTTTAGCATCGTTTTTATCAAAGAGGGACAACAAAGCCGCCGAATCGTCCAATGACAGTTCAAGGCGTTGATCGACCATGCCGATTTTGCCTTTAAAGGCGGTATTGTCCGCGATAGTGGGCACAAAGGTAGTAACATCCGTTTTAACACCCTGTGCGTCGGTCTTAGTCGTAACAGTTGCCGTACCGTAATTCGCGTAGTACCCATCCATCTTGGCGGCAGGTACGTTCATCCATTGCAGGTTAATATTAAGGCGGGTAAGCTTTTTTTGCATTAACTCGGAATGACCGAAATTCAATCTGGCGCCAACGGCCGGGCTGCTGCCGAATACTTCAAAGGGCTTGTTAGGCGTTAGTGTGTAGTCATCGTTTTGCAATTTAAAATCAGCCAAACCTTCCACCGAAGCCTCAAGCAAGGCTTTTTCCAGCAATAAATCCTGAAACAAAGGGTAGTCAGTCGCATAGCGCTTACTTATGTCATCCCAGAAAGGCTGTAACATTAACCTAAGTACCGGCCAGGAAGTTTTAAGATAAGCCGCATCAGCATCAGGCAAGAGGGTTATCGGTTCCGCGCTTTTTTCAAGCGTTAGCGTCCAAGTAATTTTTTTTAAAGGCTCGGCGGGGAGTTTGACCGGATAATCGTCTATTACCACATTCACGCTATCTGCCGTTATCCAGCCCTTTGCCGAACTTAATTCGATACGGAATGGATTTTTACTTAATGCATCCCTGATTTTTTCAGTCTTAAATTGCTCCGCCTTGAATACCAAGGTCAGTTTTAAGACTCTTTTTCCTTGGCTCAAACACAGCATCGGCGAGCTGACGGCAAAACCGATGTTGCTCGCTGGCGGCTGGCTTGGGTCGGTGTTGATAAGAGCCTGCCTCTGACCGAAAGTGTGCCAATAACTGGAACCGTTACTACTTGGGGCTTTAGCGGCCGAAGTGTCAGACATAGCGTTTAAGCTTAACCAAGTGACTTTTTGCGCAACCGGTGTCGGGAGACGATTACGCCAAGCTTTTTCCAGGGTATTGACGACACTATCCCAGTCGTTGACTGTTAACTCTGCGCCTGACGCAGCGAGATCAAGCAGCTTGACCGCCTTATCGGCTTGTTCCTGTTCAGGCAAGGGTAAGTTGGCCGTTAAGGGCAAATATGCCTTGACGCGATTCAATAAATCGCTGTTATCGGTGGCTGGAACGCCTAATACCAGTTGCATCAGGGGTTGAAAAACCCGCATTCGGTCTTCTGTTGTATGCGCCGGCTCGGCAGCGGAGCGTAAGTTGTTCAATTGCTTTTTATGCGTGGCTGTGACTTTTTTCCGGTAAGCTTTAGCGCAATTATCATATACCTCAACCCAGACCGACTCGACAGCATTGGGCATTGTTGCAGCATTCATTAGCAACAAAAAGTCTTCCAATGGCATAAAGAAATAATCTTCTATAACACGTAGAGCCCGATAAAAACTGTCCAGGCTATCGATAGCCGGAAGGCCTTTAATCTGTGGGTAGCCGAATATGCCAAGAGCGGCAGTGAAATTGCTGTCGAAATCGGGTGGTTCGGTAAGCGGCAATTTGTATTCGGGCTGCTTTCTTTGTCTTTGCCCTGCTCGCTCCAGAAGCCGGTTTATTTCTTGCCAATCATTATCGATGGGAACTTTTATCAGCATCATTTCGTTAAAAAGTTCAGCGTCCACCTTATTATCGGCCATGAACTTTTTTACATCGTCATTGGTACGTTGCTCATAAAGCTGAGTAAAGTTCTTCGCCAACGTCAACGTGGAAAAATAGTCTGCTATTGAGCTAAATCCTAAAGCCGCTTTAATATTGTTGTCGAAATCCCTGGAATCATTCTTTGTCGGTAGCTTAAACCCCGAATCCCCGGTGCGGATTTTGCCCATTTCCGTCAACAACCGGTTAATTTCCTGCCAATCGTTGTCCGCCGCCGTGCCGCGATTATATTTACGTTGCATCAGGCTACGCAGCTCATCGATCTCCATGAATAAACCGCTGTCTATCCCGATAAATTTCACCAGCTCATGCAGTTGTTTCAACAATTCAAAAGTGACTACGGACTTGTTGGGCGGATACGTTGGCAATTCGTCGCCAGGCAGGGGATCGCCTAGAGCGACTTTTAACATTTCCATAACCGCGTCGTTTTTAGTACCGGCGTAATGCTCGCGCGCTTCCCGAATACCGGTAATTTGTTTATTCACATAAACGGAACTGAGGCGGGCAATTTTGGCCTGGTTAACGACCAAATCGGACTCGGTGCGATAAACCAAGTCTTTGCCCTGATTATCTTTCCCGGCAGCCAATAGCGTCCCCATCGGCAATAACACCTTGTTGCCCTGATTGGAAAGCTCAATCAGCACATTGACGCGGTCGGCTTGCGGCGGCATTTTTTTAAAATTCAGTACCGTGCGATAGAAAAAATCCAGATGCCTTGCTGTGATTTGATTCAGTTGCCCCTGAGTATTTTTCAGCAACTGTAAAAAAGTCAGGTACAAAACAAAATGCGGCCTGTGCAGATTGTAAAAACGATCGTCGTTGTAGTTTTCAGGTTGTTTAACAAAGTCTTCTATTTGCTGTAACCAAGCGGCGAGATCATTGCCATCTTTGGACTCGGGGTTTAACAGGCCCTGCCAGTTCCAGCCAGCCGCAGTGACATTCTCATCATTGAAATAGCTGAGTTCTTCGGCAAACTCATGAGCAAGCATTAACTGATCGCGCAAACTGCGCTCGTCGATTCCGACAAAATCCGCTTGTAATGCAGGCAGTATACGTTGCTCTTGGCTAGTGCCGTCGCGATTCGAAGCTAAAGAGGATACCGGTTCGGTCATGATAATTTACTCAGCTACCTTTAACGGTGAGATTGGTGGTCAAAAACATGCCGCTACCTGAATACTGCGCCGTACTATCGGGAATAGGGCCGCCCGGCCCCGGCGGCGGCTGTTGCGCCGGGGTTTGAACGGAAAACTTGGCGGTAAAATTTCCCCCTTTGAGCAACACCGGCGCGCCGCCGGTTTTAGTCTTGCCAGCTTTTTGATCGCCGGCGAGCGCATCGATTTCCAGCGTACCGACGCCGGGAATGCAATATTGCGGGGTCATATACGTACAGCCTGGTACAGAGACTTTTTTCTCATCGCCGTCCACGCAGATTTTTTTACCGTTGACGGTTGCAGGGCCGGAACCCTTTAAATCGCCGGGTTGAACGACGACTATCGCGGCTCCGAAATTAGGCATAAAGAGGGCCTTATCGCCTTCCAGGAGGATAGAATCAAGCATCGGCGTAACTCGCCTCGTCTAAATAAAACGGATAAACCATGTTAAATCGGGAGTTAGTGCTTTTTACCGTGTAATCGATAGTAATCATCAACAAGCCTTGAGTCTGTGAGCTTTCATCAACATTGACAACATTCAACACGATGCGCGTCTCGTAATACAACACCGCATCGGTAATCAATCGGGTCAGGGAATTAACCAGACTCTGGCTGACCTCTTCAAACATAAAGCGTTGTAAGTCGCAGCCGAAATCTTCGCGCATAATGCGCTCGCCCTGTGCGGTGTTTAATAAAATTTGCAGACTTTGTTCAATATCCCGATGTTCCGATACGCTATGCACATCCTGCCCATTACGGCTAAAGCTGGGCGGAAACGCCCAGCCTTTACCCAAAAAAGAAGTCTGTGCATCGCTGCTCATGGCTATTCTTCTCCTTGCGTGACGGGAGACTCAGAAGGCTTATTAAATTGCCCTGACGCTTGCTCCTGAATTTTGCCGATCAGACCGTAGACTTTTACAAAAGGCATACTGCCTAGGCCTTCGAGTAGCAGGTTAACTTCATCAGCGGAAAGTTGTAAATTAATAGTTTGCTTATCCATGTTGTACCTTATCGTTTAAATTTTTTATCTTGTGTGCCCAGTGCTTCCGCGCGTTTATTTAATGTCTACCTTAGTACCTTTAATTTCTACATCACCGCTCGCCTCCAGCTTGAAATCTTTGGCACTTTTTAAAGTAATGCCCTTATCGTCCATCGTTATACAATTGCCATGCTGATCTTTTAACTCAATTTTTTTTCCGCCATCATCAAGGGTAATGGTGTTTTTGCCCGGCGTTTCGATATACACAATCGTTTTTTCATCATCGAAACCGATGACCATGCCTTTTTTACTGGCTATGCCCCGGCCATTGTTTTTATCATCCGGCTTACCGAATCGTGCAGGCGTAGCATTTTTTGAGCCGTACAGAGATCCTAAAATAATAGCCTGCCGCGGATCGCCGTTAACAAAGCCCATGACCACTTCGTCGCCGACTTCCGGCCTGAAAAGAAAGCCGCGCTCTTTGCCTGCATCCGGCGAAGCAAAACGCGCCCACAGGGTGTTACCGTCATCCGGTAACGTAGGCCATTTAATCTTTACTTTCAATTCCTTGTCGGGGTCCTCGCTAAGGTCCAGCACTTGTCCGATGTGCAAGCCTGAAATGCCGGGCAATAAGCCCGAGGCAGGCAAGCCGTTAGCCTCATTGCTGTTTAACAGCCATTGGTCGGCAAGACCGAGCTGAATATCGGTAACCCAAGACCCAGGCGTGACACGGTGGCCGATGCCGGTAACAATGGCTTTACCATCAAACCGTTTGCCTAGGCCTTTAATTTCTATCGCATCCAATAACGCCACATCGGTTCTTCCGGGCAGAGATACGCTTCCGCGAATTAAACTCAGCTGAGTTCTGGCCAGTTTGCCGGTAATCCAGGCGGTTAACTCTGCCTGGCTCAACGCCGCCGAAGTTGCTAAAGCGTAATCTTCGCCGCCTAAACTTCCAGCCAGTTTTTGACCGCTTAAGTTACCCGGCGTTAAGCTAAGATTATCGGCCTTGTCGGTCTGGATGCTTTGCTGATTTTTGACATCCCATGCCGAGGCGGAAACTTTTTTATATTGGCCTACGCCATTAGCTTCAATATCGATGTTATAAATCTCATCAATACCTTGCTCAAGGGTTACCGCCGAGGCACTGGGCGCTTTTATCGTTAACGCGGAAATCGACTCATCCTGTATTGCAATCAGCAAACCGTTGCTTTCAGCCCTAGCCAGGATAAAGTCCCAATCGCTACATGCATATTGCACAATTTCCGCATGTTTAGGCTGAGTGCTGGCGATTGTTTTGACTTTTAAATTATGCAATCCGATTATTTTTTTTATAACTTCATCATCGCTCATTTCGGTAAAAACACGGTGATTTTTACCTTGGGTCATCGCAACTGCTGCATCTTTAATAACCACGGTCAGCGTTGAATTACCCGGCGAGGCATTAATCTCCTGCTTAGCCACCAGACCAGTGAAGACAGTTTTTTCTGTAGACGGATCCTCTTCATAGCGCAGCTTGATGGTAATTTTTTTGCCGGGTTCAAATATATCGGTATCGCTGAGAGCAAACTCCCGGCTTGTTGAATTGCCGTCAATATAGACCAATTCGGCATACGGAATCCGATTAGCCTCGATATTTACCTGAACTGACAATAAGACATAAATGGGGTCTATGTCTTTAGCGTCGCTCTGTATGGTAACGGTGACAAAATTCATAACGGCAAGGTTTTACACTAAGGGCGGAAAAAACAAGCGCTGTCCGGGGGTTAGATTCCTAAAATCATCGAGCTGATTTTGCTGTGCTACCCATAAGTAATGATTTGATGCGCCATATATTTCTTTGCTTAACAAAGGTAGCGTATCGCCATCCTTAACTATACGGCTATGGGTTAAATCGGGTGAACTCAACCCGGCAATCGACTGACCTTTTTTGGCGTTCTGGTCAAAGAGCAAAGAGACATTTAATTCTGCACGTAACGGTGTGCCATCCGGATTAAAAAGGGTGTAGTTAATATCAACGCTTTGAAGCCGACAGGGGAAAATCAGCTTACCCCAGGTCACGTCCAAATAATTCGGCTGGTGGAGTTTACCGTTTATGTCAGAGGCGATGGAAAGAAACTGCTTAATTCTATCCGCCACGCTCAGGCTGCTACCGGTCAGCGCATTGGCCAACGCTTCCACGCCCAACTCATTGCTACCGGTACCGTCAAGCAGCAACTTTAACGATAACACCGGCGGCGGCGTATAACCGAAAGTCACCGTTTGCGAAGCCGGATTCAGGCTGGGCTTTTTAAGCAGTTTGGTCGAGTACTTTTCGCTAAAAGATTCCGGATTGAACATGGCTTTAAAAGGATCACCCACCTTTTCGGTCCGTTTATCATCCTTGTAGGCCGTTATGGTCAGCTTTTCCAGCTTGAATGGATTGCTTAGTGCCATGTTATCGCTCTTGTTTTCTGTTCAGAATTTTTAACACTTGTTTAACGCAGGCTTCAATAATCGCTTCCGAACCTTGCATGTCATGCTCTCCAGTTTCAGCGCCCGTTTCTTCGGATGAGTCTTGTTTATCTTTAATGACCGCCCTAATGACAAGTTCACGAATTTCAACCGCCATACATTTATAACCTGATCGCTTGCATACGCTGATAGGTCAATTCCATGGTCTCAATGACCACTTGATTGGACTCGGCAGACAACTCGGAAACAGTCCATTTGACCGGATAAGCTGTCATAAACAACCAACCGCTAACGGGTATACCGGATTCATCGAATAAGGTCACCAGAACATTGCAGGGATTAAATTTAAATAACGACATGGTGGCGTTAAATTCTGCGACTAATATCGAACCAATTGCCATGCCACGTTCTAGGACCAGATTGTCGTACTGAACATGCGTCGGCAAATGATGGGTAAATAAATTCTGCCCGCCCTCATTGAGAGCTTGTGTATCGATTCTGGAGTTAAGTCCCGAGACTTTGCTAAAACGAATATCCAAAGGATTGGGAACAACACCCCCTACAAGAAAAAACACGCCGAAGCGAAACGCCAATGGCGGTCCGCCGTGCAGAGCTTGATAAAGATCACCAGGTATATCCATAATCATCACGCAGTAGTTAAGAGGGGTGGTAATCCGCTTCCAAATCGGTAGCGATCAATTCCATACTGATGATCGCAACTTCATTGCTATTCGCCGTAAAAGTAGGGGCATCAAGTTTGGTAGGCAAAGCTTGCTTAACTTTCCAGCGAATCACCGGCAAGCCTTTTTCATCGCAAAGATCAATAATAACATCTCGTCTGCTGGTTATTAACCCAGGATCCAAGTAACAGCTATTGAGCCAGTTCTGCAAAAAATCGCCATTTTGCGTCAAGCCTTTTTTTAAAGTCAATTTAATAGGTTGACGCATCCCCGGAACGATTTGAATACCCATCAGAAAACTGAAGCCATGTTTGTAAGTCACCGGTTCATACGCAATCGACAAACCGGACACTTCTGAAAATCCCAGTACATTGGCCTCCCCATTATCTAATACCGTTACCCGATAGTTGTACACGGGTAACGGGTATGTCGACTTAATATCTTCTTTGCTCAATGCCATCGGCGTTTAAGCTTCCTCAATAACAACGCCATCAGCCATTAACGACATGCTTTCGATCGCGGCATCGTTAGACTTGGCATCAAAACTGGGGGCATCGAGCTTGGTCGGAAATGCATTAATGACTTTCCAACTGATAACAGCTTTACCTTGCTCATCGCATAAACGGACATAAATATCCTTCTTTTCCAGCTGATTGATCGTCGCCGTGCTAATCCATTTATACAGCGTAGCGACACTGGTTACACGGACGATACCTTTTTTCAAGGTAATATTTACCGGTTTAAGTTGTGCCGGCATATACAAAGTCCGGGCGCCGGCAATACCGCTTGCAGTTTGGCTTTCAACATACGTACTGGTGTTGTATTCAATGGTTAAGCCCGATACTTCGGTAAAGGCGATTGCCACACCGGCAATTTCAACCTTATAGTTGTAGACAGGCAAAGGATAGGATTTTTTTATTTCGTCTTTGGTAAGTGCCATAATGATGATTCCATAAAGTTAGTAGTAGGTTAAAAGACGTGAGTAGTTTTAAGCTTCCTGCAACTTGTGCGAGAAACGCAAGATAATAAATTCAGCGGGCCTGACAGCTGCCACGCCAATAGTCACGATCAATTTTCCTTCGAGTATATCTTGAGCCGTCATGGTCTTGCCTAAGCCGACACTGACGAAATAAGCAGACTCCGGTTTGGAACCGGCCAAAGCACCTTGTTGCCACAAGCCATAAAGATAGCTCTCGATCATCGCTTTAACCTTCAGCCACGTTGTCGCATCATTCGGTTCGAAAACAGCGAATGCCGAGGCTTTGCGAGCCGACTCTTCAATAGTAATAAATAAACGCCGAACCGATACATAACGCCATTCGTTATCGTTACCGGCTAAAGTACGCCCGCCCCACACTAAAGTACCCTTACCGGTAAAAGCACGGATGGCGTTAATAGATTTACCGGCAGTCGGGTCGATGTTGAGCGAATCTTGCTCTACATCGGAAATTTTGCTGACAGGGCCTATTACGGAATTTAAGCTGACGTTAGCCGGTGCTTTCCAAACACCGCGCTCCCTATCTACGCTGGCATAAACGCCTGCAATCGCAGCACTGGGCGGCAGTTCTACGCGTTGACCGCTCAAGCTGGATTTGATTTGATTGTACAATCCGGTATTGCTGCTTCTTAGATCGGACAATGTAGGTTCGGTAGCTGCAAGTGCATCAATATTTTTGAGGGCGATTGCGGCAACTGCGTCAGCGCCGGTTCCGTTGACGGAAACATTAAAGCCGCCGGCAGCATTGGTATTTTTCCAGGTCGACCATAAAGCAGCCATTTCGGTACCCGTCGGCTGCACTACATTTGCGGCGACAACGGGAATTTTTATGTCTAAGGTTTTGACATTATTGGCACCGGAAGTCACGGCAAATTCAGCTTTGCCGGTAGCCACATTAGCATCGGTAGCTATTTTAATTTTAGCCACATCGGTAGCAGCGCCATTGTAATCTACAATAACGCCGTTGGTGTTAGAGGTCATTTGAAAGCTCTTACCCACAGCTGTTTGCTTGACGCCGGCTTCGTTATACTGAAAATTCAGCGTGGTCGTTAAATAAGGGTAATAGACGGCGGCATAACAGAGATTGTTACTGCCGATACCGGTTCTAAAGTCTTCAATCTTTTCGCCTTTAGGAACATCGACAATTAAAAACCTATCGCCAAGTTTTTTGCACTGTGCCAATGCTGTCGAACACAAACTGTAATAGTCAGCTGCTGCCAGTGCTGTAGCGTCGAGCAATACAATCAGCGTCGGTTCATCTTCCTTCTCAAGAGCCGTTAACGCCGGCGTAAAATCAGCTACAGCGGGCGTGGCTGAATAATCGCCAACCGAAATAATATAGCAACTCCCACCGCCGTTTTGGAAATACAAGCTGAGGCCATAGTACATCAAGAACTGGTCTTGCTTGGCATCGGTTCTGCTGATTGACGCTATGCTTTGCGCATCGGTGCCGGGATTATTAACCGCCACGCTAAAAGAGCTCGGATTGGGGCCGCCGAATAAGCTCTCGTAGTCCAGCAGGGTGTCGATACGGGTGGGTTTTAACCGGTCCCCTTTTTCCGTATAGCCGATGAAGGCCGGTATTGCAGTCGCTACCGAAGCAACGGAAGGCGCTAAGGTAGAAATTTCTTCAACGTATACGCCTGGAGTACTATAAGAAGTCGCCATGGATTTACCCCTTGATTAATGTTGTGTTAGTAAAATATTTCACGATTTCATAAATCGCGTCTGTAGGTTTTGAACCTGTCTTGGCCTCGATATGAAAGTAATTTCGATAACAAGGGCTGGGCAAATGCTCAAAAACGATGTGCTCACCTAGCTTAAGCTGCAAATGTTTGGTGCAGGATTCGCAGCAATCTAAAGTCTGTTCGCATACAAAACAAACAATGGTCATGGAAGGGTACTGCTTGGCGAGTTGAGTATAAATACTATCGTCAGGTAACGGCTCAGGGCATTGCCAAGTCGTTTTTTGAATGTCTTGTCCGACATCGACAATAGCAAATTGATCGCTATTACTTTGATCTGTCACTACATAGTAAAACCATAAAACCGGCTTAGCAAAAAAACGAATTTCATCAGTTCCGGGTACAGTCTGGATTTGATTAAAGTCACGCTGAATAGCGATACTAAGCAACGGCTCATTATTACTAGGCCTAGCCAAAAAATCTTGCTGAGGGTTAGCTGTAAGCCCTTGCAAGCCCAGTGAATTAGAAAGTTCGAGGCGTTGATCGGAATACAGGGCAAAATCGTTGTTTTGCAACTTGAGATCGAAAGATAACTGGCTGTTATCAGCAAAACGAATCAAGGGTTGTTGGTTATCGAGTGGCACATAAACCGTTAAACCATAGGGACCGGGCTTAACAACACAACGATGATTGTTCAGTAAGGTTGCGGTTTTGGCATCGGCAGTAACGGAAAAATCAGAACAGTCGCCACTGTCATAAAAAGAATGTTTTAGTTTAATTATAACCAATGGCGAATAATTCATAACTGCCCTTGGTTAAGAATAATTTTGCTAATATCGGCTACCGGCATTTGCCCTTCGTCTATGAAGCTGAGAGCTTTTACTTTATATACCAAGGAAGGCAAATAACTACTGCGTAATCCCCCCCATAACTCATTTTGTTGTGTGGTCGTAAGGGTATTAAGCTCCAACACCAGATGATCGATAGAACTGCTTAGCTCAGGTGCATTTTGCCGATCCAAATAATAGTTGGCTTGAAAATATCTAAGGATCATAGAAAGATAATGCAGGCTTTGTTCATAATCCTTAAATTTGGCTACGAACAGTATATGGAGGTTGATATTAATCTCGGGCCCCACTTTACGCGTCAATCCATCATCAGCCACTCTCACATAATTATCGGCCTGCCGATTAATGACATCGCGCTCAATATTAAACAACAGCAATGACACAGCACCGAGCTTAAAGCTAGTAGAATCGGGTTTTTGGTCGCCATCGACAAAAACCACTTTGTCTTCACCCGCATCAGCGAGGCCGGCTCCCGATAGAGAATGAAAATGCGCGTTAAGGCGATTTTTTAGAAAAACTAATACGTCTGCAATCATGCTAATAAGTTACATAACCAATGCTGTCAAGAAATGCTCGAACTAATCACTAAACTATATCCATCAACGAATAAGCTCATATTTTTCAATAGGAAAAAGACTCAAATACTTTGCACCCAATATGATATCGGGCATTTAAAAACATAAATTATGACGATGAAAAAGAGATGCTTTTTTTCCTCTACTTTGCAGTCTAACATATAAATTATGCATCTAACACATAATTTATGCAGATAAATATAATTGTCCAACGTTTGTCGACCAAAGGATTGCACTAGCATTCTGAAAGGCGTTAGTAATCTTTGCGCAATAAACGCTTACCCGCCAGAGACGCAGACTGGCAGACCCTTCTTTGCTTGCTGTCTTTATGAGACTAATTCACCTTCTTTGATATTTGTTAAAAATAATAAACAGCAAAACATTTTTCATTGATAAGCATTTGATGAGCGCGAATTAATGGAAAATCCCCGTAATTCACTGTTAATTTTCGTGACAAACTTGCTGAACAGTATGTCTAACTTTATACCAAAACCATATAACTTCCGATAGACAAAGTTTATTCATCCAACCATAGTCGCTATTTGTCACTAAGGAATATGTCCGAAATAACTTGGGCAAGGTGACAATAGCCGGAGTGTAGGCTCCACCTATCAGCGCAAGCGCCAAAAGTAGGCGCTTTACTACAGGCCATCCATGGCCTTATGCAATACCTGCATTTCCCACTTCCATGCGGGTTATGCAGGAGGTAAGTAGAAAACTGCTTAATGCGTAAGCTGCATTGACCTCCAGGAATGGAGGAAATGCCGCAAGATTGCCTGGAGCAATCGCGGCCGCCACATCCCTGAGGCTTAGCAATGCAGGGGCAATTGCCGAGGCGAGGCTTGCACCCCCGCTGCAAATATACGGCACAAGTTGTTCAATTTATTTCATGCACATTCCTAAGCTTATTATTGAAAACCAGGCAAAAGAACCCAATCATCAAGAAAGTCGACCACTCTTTTATCTTTACTAAATAGTTAGCAGCCATAGTTTAAATTTATGCCAAATACTTCAAGATTATTTTTTGCCTTATGGCCTAACGATGAAACCCGGCAAGCCTTGGCACAGTTAAATCGGCATATCCCGGCTAAAAAACAAGTAGATCCTCACAATCTCCATGTGACATTGGTGTTTTTGGGTCAGGTTGACGCCGAGACTGAATCAGTGATTGAACAGTTGGCGGCCGATATTACTGTTCCGCCTTTTGAGCTGACCTTTGATAACTTAAATTATTGGGACAGGCCCAAAGTTTTATGCTTAACCTGTCGGCAAGATGTACCTGAGGAGGCAATGCTATTAACATCGGCGTTGACGGAAGCCGCGGTAAACTGTGGCCTGAAAATAGATACCCGGACTTATACCCCGCATATTACCCTGGCCCGACACGCCCGGCATTTGCCGGACGTGAAGATCGAGCCGATAATCTGGCGCGCCGAAGCTTTTTGTCTAGTTCAATCCTGTAGCGAACAGGCCGGTGTCAATTATAAAGTGATACAGCAATGGCCTTTGCTCAAGACAAGTAAGCCACTCGCTTAAGACGGGACATTTACTCCTATCCGATCTAAAAAACGTCTAATTTTGAAAAAGTGCGGGGAGTGTCAGGCGAGGATGTCGGCAGCAAGGATGCTGCCGCCAAGCCCCCAGGGATGGGTTCACGGCGTTCCTCGACTGACACTCCCTGCATCTTTCAAAGTTGAACGATTTTTCAGTATGAAAGGAGTAAGTTGCAGTTATCTGCTTGGGGCCATGTAAGGCGTACTAATCTCCATTGATATCTTTAATCTGACTAGAGAATCGTCCATGCCCAAGGCGGGTTTGAACCATATCGCCAACGCTGATTTGTTCAGTAGAGCGGATAATTTCCCCGGTAGACGGATTGATTGTCATCGCATAACCCCGATTTAATGTTGCCAAAGGACTTACCGCATGCAAAGTCTGACTGGAATTTAACAAGCGTTGCTTGAGCTGTTCCAGTTTATAAGCGGTTGCAGCAATCAGGCGCCGGCTCAAATACTCCTGCCGTTGTTTATGGCTGTTTATGGTTACCGCAGGATTATGCTGCCACAATTTGGCTGTTTTTGCCTCGACACTACCGGCCATATGGCGAAGTTTGGTGTGTATAGCCTGCTTGAGCCGGGTCTCCAGCTCAGCCATGCGTTTTACATTTCTTGCCAGCTTCTGACCTGGATGTTGCTGTTGCAACCGTTGGCTCAGCCAATCCAGGGTCTGCTGCTTTTGATTCAGTTTACGTTGCAGTTGCTGTTGCAGCCGCGATTCCAGATACACGAATCGCGACAGCCATTGCTGTTGATCAGGACTGGCGTGCTCTGCGGCCGCCGAGGGCGTTGGCGCGCGCAGATCGGCGACAAAATCGGCAATGGTAAAATCGGTTTCATGCCCGACAGCTGAAATAATCGGAATTTCACTTCCGTAAATGGCTCTGGCAACAAGCTCTTCGTTAAATGCCCAAAGATCTTCCAGCGACCCGCCGCCTCGCCCAAGAATAATGACGTCGCATTGCTTATATCGATTGGCTGTTGCTATCGCTTCGGCAATTTCGTATTTGGCGTTATCGCCTTGCACCGCAACCGGATAAACAATAACCGGTATTGCCGCAAAACGGCGTTTTAACACGGTCAGTATGTCCTTGATGGCTGCGCCTGATGGCGAAGTGATAACGCCGATTGCTTTTGGCAGCGTCGGCAGGCTTTGCTTATGCGAGGCATCGAACAACCCTTGCTCCGACAGCTTCAACTTTAATGCATCGAATGCCCTGCGCAAAGCGCCATCGCCGGCTTCTTCAATATGCTCGACAATAAGTTGGTAGTCGCCTCTGGGCTCATACAAACCGACTTGCGCTTTGACGATGACCTGTTTGCCGTTTTCCGGCTTAAACGCCAATGAGTGCTGCCGGGTACGAAACATAGCGCAGCGCACCTGGGCATTAGCGTCCTTTAGCGAAAAATAGATATGCCCGGAAGACGGGGTACTTAGATTGGATAATTCGCCCTCAACCAGAACAACCGAGAAATGCTCGGCAAGTAACTGACTGGTTTCACGGTTAAGTTGGGTAACAGTAATTATATTGCGTCGCATAGAAGACGATGTAAAAGTCATAAGCTCAAGTTGAGAATGTGTTTGCTTTTATGAAGCTTAATTCTGCCCACTCATTTTTCGTATATTTTCTCGTTGAAGTTGATTTATGTAACGTTGGACGGTTGATTCGAATAAGGGGGCTATCCGGGTAAATAAGCACCCTATTTTTTGTATTTTAAGCGAATCGATCTTATTCGGATTAATTATGAGTTTGGAACAGACTTTAAAGGAGATAGCGCCCTCACCCGTTTCTGAAAGAACGAGTTTACAATTTTCAAATTGAGTTTCAGGAATCAATAAGTTGGATATTTCGGCTGAGGTATTAAGCACTGAAAACCCGGTGAGACTGATGTCATATAACATTAATTTAACCGGTTCCCGGTCCTCTAGCGTCAATTGGCAATAACTGCCCTTTGATCGCGGCGATTTTATCCGAAAGTATTCCCTACGCTGCATCCAAAATATCGATTCAGGAATAGGCATGCTAAACGCCGGCTCGCCATTATAGAGAATTTGTTTCGGCATACTTCCTTTAAAAGAAGATTTAATGCCGGCAAAATCGGCTTGAAACGTGATTCTGGTGGATTGAAGAAGTTGTGTATTTAAGGCTTCTTTAGGACCATAATCGAAAATTATGGCATTATTTTCTTCATCAATCTTAAGTATTGCAGTGAGAAAAAAGGCTTTACCTTCGCCAAAACGAACACTGACTAAGCATTTATTCTTAATCAATATGGATAAATTGTGGATTATTTGCCTTTGATTGTAGATTGAAAAAGAAGAGGTATCGTTCATTAGTAATGACTATATGTTTTTTACTGATTATCGAACAACATAGTATGAGTCATAAGTATTTTGCGCTGCATAAAGCTGCTGAAAAATATATGATTATAAAATATTTCGCTCTCGGCAATTGTTTCTGCATTATTTCATGTAGGAACCGAAACAGAACCTTCGCTTTCAGTCTTAGCTGATCGTTAATGTAAAGAAATCACTCTTTTTGTAAATCTTCTCGCTGAATCTGATGCATATAGCGCTGAACAATTTCTTCAACCGAGCGGCTTATCTTGACAAATTTACAACCTATTTTTTGAATTTTTTGTAACTTGTCAGGATTAATTATGTATTTAGCGCATATTTCAAAAGAAATTACACCCTCCCCAGCATCTGAAAGTATAAGTTTGCATTGTTCGACTGTGTTACCGGGAATCAATAGATCAGACACTTCCTTGGAAACATTCAGCATCGCGAAACCTGTAAGACTAATGTCGTATAACTTAAGATTAACAGGCTTCTTACCTTCTATCCTTAACTGGCAATAACTGGGCTTTGAAAGCGGCGATTTCACCCTGTAATACTCTCTACGCTGCATCCAATAGAGCGATTTAGGAATAGCCATAGTAAACGCCGGCTCTTTTTTATGCGCGACTTTTTTCAGCGCCGTTCCGGCAAAGGAAACTTTAATGCCGTTGTATTCAGTATCGAATGTGACCTTGCCGGCATTAAGTATGCGCTGATTTAATTCTTCTTTAGGTCCGTAATCCAGAACCATTGAATTATTTGCTTCATCAATAGCCAGCAATGTTGTGATGTAGGATTCGTTATTTGCCCCAAAACGAGCACTCAGCAAACATTTACTTTTTAATAACAGGGATAAATGAATGACTATTTGCTTTGGATTTTGAATTGAGAAAGAAGATATGTCGCTCATTAATATGTATAAGTTAGTTATTGGTTATTTTGCATTAAATGCAAAGCATTACGTAAACACTCAGCCCTTCGGTAAATCTTCTTGCTGAACCTGCTGCATGATTTACAGCGCACAGAATTATCCTGAGGAGTTTCAACCTATTCTTTAACTTTCCGGCTTTAACCGTGGTTTTATCTAAGTGTTTTTAAATGCTGCCAAGTTTAGTATATTGTAGAATATTTGGTATCTAAGCACAAAGAAAAGGGGTGTTCGTGGCGTGGTTTCTTTTATTTTCTGCGGGACTTGCAGAAGTCGTATTTGCTTTAAGTCTTAAATATAATCAAGGCTTTACCAAACTATGGCCCAGCATCGTAACGATGGTGTCGGGCGGTTGTAGCTTTTATTTGTTGATATTGGCTATTAAAACTTTGCCACTGGGAACCGCATACGCCGTCTGGACCGGCATGGGGGCAGTCGGTGTGGCTATATTAGGTATCGTTTTATTTAAAGAATCTGCCGACTGGTATCGCTTGCTATCAATCACGCTGGTAATCGCCGGAATCATAGGCCTTAAATTAACCGATAGCGCTTGACGTGTTACACCTTATTTTTCAATCACCTATTGAAACAACCGTGTTAAATCGCATTGCCTCGGGAGATGCTGTTGTGTTTCTTGAAAATTCAGTCCTGCGGCTTTTACAAGATAGCGACATCAGCGATACATTAATACGGTTGCTCAACAATAATCGCCTGTATGTATTGTCGGATGACCTTGCTGCGCGAGGAATTACTCTCGATCAGTTAGTGAAGGGACTCGAAACGATAGATTATGCCGGGCTTGTTGAATTAACGGTTAGCAACCCGGTTATTCAGTCATGGACGTGATAAATCAGGATTTGCACTTGGAAATAACCGAACAAGGTTTTTTAGTGAATCCGGCAGATTGGAATACAGATGTAGCACAACAGTTGGCCGCATCAAACAATATCGATCTGAAAGCCGAGCACTGGGAAATTATTTTGTTTATTCGACATTATTATCAACAGTTTAAGCATTTGCCCAATGCGCGAGTTTTTACTAAAGCGATTGCCAAGGAGCTGGGTGAGGCAAAGGGCAACAGTCGTTATTTACACAAATTATTTCCCGACGGTCCTTTAAAATATGCCTGCAAGTTGGCCGGCCTGCCCAAACCGCCTACCTGTCTGTAGAGTTCCCCTACCCTTGCTTAAACCGATGAATCAGCCGCCTTTCTTTTTTGTTCGGTTTATGATCCCTGCCGCCAAAATCGAATAACTCCCGCTGTTCCCGGTTTTGAATGATTTGCTGTTCGCGCTTGGCAAGACTTTCAGCACTTTCCTGATAAAGCAAAACCGCTTCTTTGGCCGAGCGCCGCTGGCCGTTAATGGCGATAATTGTAATGTCCCAGCGATAATTGTCTTTACTGATGGAAAGCATGGCGCCGATTTTGACTTCTTTTCCGGGCTTTGCACGCTGGTCGTTAACATGAACCTTCCCGCCCGAAATAGCCTCAGCAGCCAATTTGCGCGTTTTAAAAAAACGCGCTGCCCATAACCATTTATCCAGACGGATAGCCTCCAGCTCAGACATTTAGACTACTTCATAACCGCTTTCGGTCCATGCTTTAAATCCGCCTGCCATGCTGACGGCATTATTGAATCCCATCTTATTTAAAACTTCCGCCGCCAATGCGGAGCGCCCGCCGGATTGGCAATAAACGATAATATGAGCACTTTGTTTATCCTGGAAATCAGGATGCGAGCCGATCTTGAATTCCAATACGCCGCGAGATATGTTGAACGCTCCGGGCAAATGACCTGCGGCGTATTCAACAGGCTCCCTGACATCCAGGATTAGGCTGGTTTCCAAGGCGTTTTTCGCACTATTAATATCGATCTCAACAATATTTTGTTTGGCTTGAGCAACAAGGTCCATTGCAGTAAGTGTCATAGTCATCTTCAGGAAAATAAATAAATGTTAGCAATAACGAGAAGCCGGCTTTTTATGGATTTTTTGAGCTGTCATTATTAGCGTTAAGGTTGCATTTCACAACGGCCGCTATTTTAGATAAAAATGATGATTTTTGTCTTTATTTTAATCCATGCTCTCGGCTGGATCGGCGTTGTAAACAAGAATAGAGGCGATCATTAAATGACCGCCCCGTAGCGGGAGATATTAGTTGATATGTTTCTTTAATTCTCTAGGCAAAGAAAACACCACCTTTTCTTCTATGCCTTGAATCTCAATGGTCGATTGTCCGCCCCATTGTTTCAATTGATCGATCACTTCCTGAACCAGGACTTCCGGCGCGGAAGCTCCGGCAGTAACGCCGACTACGGCAATATCGCCGAACCAATTTTGCTGCATATCTTTTGCAGTATCGATCAGATAAGCCCGTTTACCAAGCTGTTCAGCGATTTCGCGCAACCGGTTGGAATTGGAACTATTGGGTGAACCGACGACCAGAATAAGATCGGCCGTTTTAGCCAGTTCATGAACCGCATCCTGACGGTTTTGTGTCGCATAACAAATGTCGTCTTTTTTCTGTTCCTGTATGGCTTTGAAACGCGCTCTTAAAGCATCGACCATAATTTTGGTATCGGTCATCGATAAAGTGGTTTGGGTAACATAAGCCAGATTATCGGGATTTTTTACTGCCAGGTTTTTAACGTCTTCAGGGGTTTCTACCAGATAAATGCCGCCATTATCCATGCAGCGTTCATATTGCCCCATCGTGCCTTCAACTTCCGGATGCCCGGCATGACCGATCAGGATAACTTCTCGCCCTTCTTTTGCATGTTTGGCGACCTGCAAATGGACCTTGGTAACCAACGGACAGGTAGCGTCAAAAACAGTTAAATCACGTTCTTTAGCTTCTTGTTGTACTTGTTTGGAAACGCCGTGGGCACTGAAGATCAAATAAGAGCCGACCGGCACGTCGGTTAAATCTTCAATAAAAATAGCGCCTTTTTCTTTAAGCCCGTCAACAACCGTACGGTTGTGAACAACTTCGTGGCGAACATAAATAGGTGCGCCAAAAGCCTGAATGGCCTGATCAACGATTTCGATGGCCCGGTCTACACCGGCACAGAACCCACGAGGGTTAGCGAGTACAATTTGCATATCTTGACTTCTTTACTAGGTTAATTTGAAGTTATTCTAACTCAACATTGTTTCTGAGACGATAATTCCATCGGCATCAGCATATAAAAAATGATTTTGTTTGAAATTGACGCCGGCGAAAGTGATCAATAAATCGCGGTCGCCGTGGTCTTTTTTATGGCTTTTTAAGGGATGGGTATGTAATGCACGTATTCCTATAGGAAGCTGATTGATAATCTCAGAATCGCGGATACAGCCATGAATAACAATCCCCTGCCAACCATTAGCTATCGCGAGCCTTGCCAAATCGGCTCCCAACAGAGCACAGCGATGGGAACCGCCGCCGTCGACAACCAATACCCTGTTTTCCACCTTCTCTTCCAGAACGGCCTTGACCAGAACGTTGTCCTCAAAAACTTTTACGGTGGTGATTTGACCGCAAAAACTTGAATGGCCGCCATAAGACTTAAGCAGCGGTTCGGCAATCTGGAAGTGGTCTTTCGCTGAATAGGCATCGCAAAGATCGGCTGTAGTAAAAGTCATGATTCAAATCCCGTAAAATTAAAGGCATTGCCCGATTTTTTTGTAACTGCTCAGTAAAATTAATAGAACGCGGATGACCGGATAAATATGATCAACACAGATGATTCAATAAAAAATCTTATTTAATCATAATCATCCGCGTTCTATTCTTCTATTAAGTATATCGCGCCAATAAACCCTTATCGCCGCATATTTCCGGCAACGGTATTTTCACTTCGTAGCCGCCGCCTGAGGCTTCTTCCATGTCTTGTCCATACATGCCTTCCATGCGTTCAACGATAATATCCCGGTTGCCTTGCGGCAGGATCAATTCCAGTTTATCGCCGACCGAGAACTTGTTCTTAACATCAATGGTTGCAAGGCCGGTCGCCTGATCGTAGCTCCTGATTTCGCCGCAAAATTGCTGTTGATGGCTTTTGGAATAGCCGGTCATATAGTTTTGATGTTCGTGGGTATGATGGCGCTGGTAAAAACCGTCGGTATAACCCCGATTGGCAAGATTTTCCAGGACGCCGATCAGTTCAGGCTGAAATTCCCGGCCCGCCAACGCATCGTCAATCGCCTGGCGATAGGTTTGCGCGGTACGCGCCACGTAATAATGCGATTTGGTACGCCCCTCGATTTTAAGACTATCCACACCGATTTCGACCAAGCGCTGAACATGTTCAATCGCTCTTAAGTCTTTTGAATTCATGATATAAGTGCCGTTTTCGTCTTCCATGACCGGCAGCAACTCGCCTTTGCGCCCCTCTTCTTCCAGGAAATAAACCTTGTCGGCCAACGGATGCCGTTCCGCGCCACCGCAACTGGCGTTGCTGATGTCGGACATCGACAGCGCGCCGCCATCCAGCACATAGTCGCCTTCGGCATTTTCATGCGCGGGCAGCGTGTCGTATTTCCAGCGGCAGGAATTAGTGCAAGTACCCTGGTTAGGATCGCGATGATTGAAGTAGCCGGATAACAAACAACGACCGGAATAAGCAATGCATAATGCGCCATGGACAAACACCTCCAGTTCCGTATCGGGGCAAAGCTGGCGAATTTCTTCGACTTCATCCAATGACAGCTCGCGGGACAAAATAACCCGTTCAACGCCCATGCTTTTCCAGAAATTGACCGAGGCATAATTGACGGTATTAGCTTGCACCGACAGATGTATCGGCATGTCCGGCCAAGCTTCCCGCGTCATCATAATCAAGCCGGGATCAGCCATAATCAGAGCGTCCGGCTGCATCGCGATAATCGGCGTAATATCTTTGATAAAGGTTTTAACCTTGGCGTTATGCGGAATCACATTGGTCGCCAGGAAAAACTTTTTGCCGAGCTGGTGGGCTTCATCTATGCCCTTGGCCAGATTATCGGCAAGAAAATCATTGTTACGCACCCGCAGGCTATAACGCGGCAGTCCTGCATAAACAGCATCCGCGCCATAGGCAAAAGCATAGCGCATGTTTTTAAGCGTTCCGGCAGGAGAAAGTAATTCGACTTGTTTTACGCGGGGCTGTCCTGCCCTGCGCCCTTCGGGTAAATGCAAATCTGTTCCAGACATATTAGTCATATTGAAGTATATAAATGATCGGTGTAGAAGTATTCTATCGTAACCCGCTATGCAAGCCAAAGATGGGAGGTTCGAATGTGGATAATAGTGTTTATAGTCGCACTGCTGTTTGTTTTGGGCAGTGCATTAATTCTGTTGCGGTCGGCCAATAGTCCGAAAGTTCCCGATAACGTAAAACCGAAGCCTTATGATCACTATGATCAAGATGAAGATACAGATGACGATTGGTAAACGAATAGAACGTATTAATGGGTTCTCAGGGCAAAAGTAACCGGCCCGTTATTAACCAGCGAAACCTGCATGTCGGCACCAAACTGACCGAATTCAACATGGGGGCAAGTCTGTTTTGCCAACTGTTGCAGATAATCGAACAATTCCTTGCCTTTTTCAGGCGGCGCGGCAGAAATAAAACTGGGCCGGTTGCCTTTTTCGGTATCCGCTGCCAATGTGAATTGCGGAACCAGCAACAAACCGCCGTTAATATCCCTCAAACTCAGGTTCATACGATCATTGCTATCGGCAAAAATCCGGTAATTGAGGATACGTTCGAGCAGACGTTGAGCATCTTTTTCGGTGTCCGCCTTTTCCACCGCAACCAAGGCCATAATACCGGTATCGATTTTACCAATGTCCTGATTATTGACGGTGACTTTAGCGGAAGTTACACGTTGGATGATGGTGATCATAAAGTTATTAAGAAGGGTCAGGGATATATTCCACAATCAGTTCCAAGCCTTCCGTGGGATGATTGTAGAGATAAACCCATGCCGTAACAGTGCGTCCATTTTTAAGCAGGACAGTTTGTTTTTTACGACTGTATTCGTTGGGCTCAGGAAATGCCGGGCCGCATTCTTCATACCGATCGAGCAGAGGCAGCACAATATCGGCTTGATGAAGCAGATAGACCTCACCTTGCACTGCATCATGAGGATCATCGGAAGGAACTGCACCTGGATAGTAGTCAATCTTATAAAGCTTGCCTTGATAGGTAGCATTTTTGATAAATTCGGCGTGTTTTGCCAAAAGCCGATGCATCTCGCTGTTCGCATCGCGTCTGAGCGTTCCGTAAACAAAAATATATTCGTCGGGGGTCATGATGCATCACAAATTTGTAAGCATGTAATACGCGACTAAAATCCTTTTATTCACCACGAAGGACACGAAGGACACGAAGTTTTATTTCTTCGTTTCCTCGTGTCTTCGTGGCGATAATCCTTTAAGTCGAGTTACGCTAAGCTAACCCGTCCATTGATAGGTTATTTAGTGCCCAACCTCGACCTTGGAACCCTTGGTCTGGCCGATGTCAGCCAAAGTTTGATTGAACCAAGGCGTATCGATATTAAACGGTTTTCCGCCTTTGATGCGTGGAAACTCAATCGCACGCAGTACAAAGTTGTTATCGTCATCATGACCGATAACGCCTGCCTCACGACGCATCGCACACTCAACCGCCAAGTCAGCGCAAGACTTGATCAAACGAATGTCTTCAACATTAGCCGCGGAAGCACGGGCAAAATAACCTGATTTTTGCACCAATGTTTTTTCCGCGCCGATCATTTGCGCGAATTGCTCGCCGAACCATTTGCCCGGATTAACCGCATCCAGCTTGACGTGACCGAATGCATCGCGCGGCACTTCCTGTCCTTTGGCTTGCATCTCAGCAACGATAGACTCAACGCCCGCACCTTCAGATACAAAGATATTGACGCAATCGACTTTATCCATTACCGCACGAAGACGATCCGCTTCAGCAGCAAGATCGATAGTCATTTCAGGGATGAACACGCCATGCACTTCATAAGTGGCGCGATCCAGGCCCAGCTCAGGCAACCATTCGGCGCGATCCAACAATTTACGGTATTCAACAGCAGTCGCAGCAGTCAACCAGCCGCAGCTACGACCCATCACTTCATGAACGATCAGCATACGTGGGTTGGAATTGTTTTCGGCAACAACATTCCAGAAGTAACGCGCGCCTTGCTCAGCAGCGGTCCAGGCACCCAGCGATTGTTTGATCGGGAACACATCGTTATCGACCGTTTTAGGCAGACCGATAACGGTAAGACCGTAGTTGTTTTTCGCCAGGAACGCAGCCAGATCAGCCGCAGCAGTATTGGTATCGTCGCCGCCGATCGTATGCAAAATATCAACGCCGTCTTTGACTAACTGGTCGGCAGCCACTTTTTGAGGATCCTGGCCTTCTTGAACCAACCCGCGTTTAATGCAGTCTTTAACGTTGGTCAGTTTGACGCGGCTGTTGCCGATCACCGAACCGCCGAAACGATGCAAAAGCCCCGCTTTTTCGCGGATTGCCGGAGTAACAGTATAAAAATCGCCCAACAGCAGACCTTTATAACCGCTACGGTAGCAGATGATTTCAATCGAAGGATCGATTTCAGTGTAACGCTCGATAAGACTGCCGATGGCTGAGTTTAGGCAAGGGGCCAAGCCGCCTGCCGTGAGAATCGCGACTTTTTTAGGTTTATTCATGGAAAAGCTCTAGGTGAAATTAAAAAACGAAAATTTTATCATACAAGGGCCGCTCTTTTTTAGTCTTTCGCCTTTCGCCTTTTGTCCGTTTGAATCAATCTTCCAAATGATAGCCGACAATCCGCTCGACCTCGTTTTTCGATCCTAAAATAACCGGAACCCGCTGATGCAGACCTTTAGGCTTAATGTCGAGGATACGCTCGCGTCCGGTGGAACAGGCGCCGCCCGCTTGCTCAATAATAAAAGCCATCGGATTGGCCTCGTACATAATGCGCAGCTTTCCGGGTCTTGATGGATCGCGTAAATCATACGGATACATAAAAATTCCGCCACGCGTCAATATCCGGTAAACCTCTGCCACCATTGATGCAATCCAGCGCATATTGAAATTCTTTTCGCGCGGGCCTTCCGTACCCAGCAAACACTCATCAATATAGCGCCGTACAGGCGGTTCCCAAAAACGCTGGTTCGACATGTTGATGGCGAATTCACTGGTGTCGTTGGGAATCGTCATATTGGGATGAGTCAGGATAAACTCGCCTATATCCTGATCCAATGTAAAGCCGTTAACGCCGTGTCCTGTGGTTAAAACCATCATCGTTGACGGGCCGTAAAGCACAAAGCCCGCGCAAACCTGCTCGGAACCTTTACGCAAAAAATCCTCCAGCGCCGGATCCTCGCCTTCACGGCAACGCAGTATCGAAAAAATAGTGCCTACCGCCAGGTTGACATCAATATTCGAAGAACCGTCCAGCGGATCGAACAAGGCCAGATATTTGCCTTTTGGATATTGCGCGGGAATGTGAATGATGTCGTCGATTTCTTCCGACGCCATACCGGCCAAATGCCCGGTCCAGTTTAGCGCGTCGACCATAATATCATTGGTGATAATGTCCAGCTTCTTTTGCACTTCGCCTTGTACATTCTCGGATTCGGCACTGCCCAGTACACCAATCAGATTACCCCGGTTAACCAAATGCGAAATTTTCTTACATGCAGTAACGACATCGTTCAGTAGCGAAGTAAAAGCCCCCGATACGCCAGGCAACTCGCGCTGTTGCTCAATGATAAACTGGGTCAACGTAACATGATTGGTCATTCTTTATTGCTCCGATGGTGAGGTGTCTTGTTCAAAAAATACTTTCAATAGTCACATACAGCTTCTATGGCCGCGAGGTTTCGCGGCAATAACCTCCTGGTGAACAAGAAGACTATCTGTCTGTCTGTCTGTGATTTTTAATCGGGTTATATTGTAAATCATAAAGAGAAGGATTGATGTCGCCAATATTCGCTGTTATTGCCCGGAGCAATCCCAAAAACAAATATGTTTGCGGTTTTGCGTTGATATAGATTTTTAATTGAAATATCAGGAGCGGATATATTCGCCCCTGCACAGATTGAATTATTTTGCGCAGGTTAATCAAATTCTTGTTTTAGCCTCCCGCTCCTGTTCTCGCGACGTAATCTTAGCCAGCTCAGACATCTCCTCAGCCAGAAGGTCCAGCATATCGTCTGCCGACACAATACCGGCAAGACCACCCTCCGGGTTAAGCACCGGGATACGGCGAACTCCATTAGAGCGCATCAGCCTGATGGTCTCAAACACACCTTCTTTTTCCTGTACGCTGACAAGCTGTTGCCCCATGATGTCACCCACACTAAACTCATTAAGGTCCAAAGATCGAGCAATAACTTCGATGACCATATCCCGATCGGTAACAATGCCGACCGGCACCCGTTTACCGTCAACCTGATCAACGACCACAAGGTCGCCCACATGGTGCTCGCGCATCAGTTGCGCAGCTTCCGGTATATTCATTTCTCTAGTCGCGAACACCACCTCACGATTGCAAAATTCACCAATAGCCATTGTTTAATCCTCTGCTTAGTTAAGGCCCAATAGGCGACATTCCGAACATTTGCGCAACGCCTCCCGCCGAATCACATCGTATTTAATTACCTACCTTGATCATTCTATTTTAAAAATCGCGTTATCATAATCAGCAATCGTACTTATCTGGACAGACTTTATTATGGAATTATTGTGGGTTGGCACTGCTTATCTGGCGGGTTTGATAAGTAGTCGATTATATTTGCCGCCATTGGTAGGTTATTTGATGGCCGGCTATATCTTAAATGTGGCCGGTGTTGAGTCCAATGAAACACTGCATTACTTGGCGGATATCGGGATTGAACTGCTATTGTTTACGGTCGGCTTAAAATTAAAACCTTCTTCGCTATTAAGACGCGAAGTGCTCAGCGTCGGCAGCTTGCACTTACTGATCGTAACCTCAGTTTCGGCATTGATTTTCTTCAGCGTTCATGGACAGATTACCGGCGGCTTAGTGATAGGCGTGAGCTTGGCTTTTTCCAGTACGGTTCTTGCGATTAAAGTATTGGAAGATAGCGGCGAACTTTCCACTTTATATGGACGGGATGTCCTAAGTATTTTGATTTTACAAGATATTGTTGCGATAGGTCTGCTGGCTGTCGCCAATAACAAGCAACCATCGCCTTGGGCATTTTGTCTATTACTGCTGCCTTTTCTTCGCCCTTTGGCATATCGCTTACTTAACGCCAGCCGCGACGATGAATTGAAATTGCTATTAGGCGTAACGCTGGCAATAGCCGGAGGCGTGTTAGCGGAAAACGTAGGCATTTCCAATGACATCGGCGCGCTACTCATGGGCGTCATGCTGGCCGGGCACATCAATATAGACGATCTTGCCCATAAACTATGGGGCTTAAAAGAAACCTTTTTAGTCGCGTTTTTCCTTCAGATCGGTTTAGCCGACTTGCCGGGTTACGATGAAATTTTACAGGCGTTGACGTTAATATCATTATTACCGTTGCAGGGCATACTTTTCTTTGTGTTGTTTTTGCTGGTTGGCTTACGGGCCCGCACGGCTTTTGTTTCCTCACTGGCATTGATGACCTACAGTGAGTTCGCATTGATTACCTCGAATGTCGTCATCGAAGCTAATCTGCTTCCACCTGTTTGGGAATCTATCATCGGTCTGGCGGTAGCGCTTTCCTTGGCTGTTGCGGCGCCATTAAATCGGTTTTCTCACCGTTTGTTTTCCTTTATGGAAACGACATTAGTTCGTTTTGAAAGAAAGGTCGAGCACATGGACAGACTACCCAGCAGTATCGGGGGCGCGGAATGGCTGGTGGTGGGCATGGGCCGCACCGGCATTTCCGCATATCGCGCTTTTAATCAACAAGATACCCGGGTGTTGGGTTTGGATGCCGATCCTACCGTACTGCAAAACCTGCTTGCCGATGGAAAAAGAGTGGTTTACGGCGATGCCGAAGACTCCGCACTCTGGGAGAAACTACCCTTGGCAAAAATTAAAGGGATTATCCTTACCATGCCGGAATTCGAAGTCCGGTCATCGTCGATAAAGCAACTGAAAAACCTGCAATTCGCCGGTTCCATCGGTACGGTTTGTTTTCATAATAATGAAGAAAGCGAACTTTATCGCTTGGGAGCCACTTTTGTCCTTCATCCGTTGATCGAAGCAGGTAAACAATTGACCGAGCATATGCTGAAATCAGCCGCTAAGATGGATATGACAATTAAGCCTGAAAACAGCGAGAAAAACCTGCATCATCACTTACCTGTTCGAGCATTGCTTGACCGGGAAATCGATAATCGATAAAGAATAATTCCGTATATTACAATGTTGATGAGTATTACCGCGCCTGCCAAGCCAAATTGAATGTCTCTGGTGAGTTCGGCAGGATAAATAATGGGCAGGAGATAATGCTCAATAAAGCTACCCGAATAACCGGCGTCGCCGGCAATGCGGCGAAGCCTGACTTCCACCACCGTCAGCGGGCACAGCCCTCCGGTCAATTCAATGAATGCTCCCCAGCAAGCCGCCGGTATATGCGCTAGTGCAATTCTGGGGAAGCGAAGCACGAGCAGGCCGCCAAAAACAACGAAACCGATAAACAGGAAATGGAGAACAAGAACAGAGTCGGCTAAGAATCGATAGATCATTGAGTTCGGCTAACTTCCAAGTTGGCGATAACTTGGCCTTGATTTATAGGCTTGACCAACAAACAATATTAATCAACGCTCCGAAATACGCATTTGCCCATGCTCTTGCACGATATTGAATTGTTGCAGCACATTCATTCCCAGCAAGGGTTCGTTTAAATTCGGCACCACCACCGCGGCAACATCTTCAATTATAAAAGAACCGAACTTGAGCTTTGGAATAGTAACCGTACACGCATTAGCCAAGCCATTGGCAGTGCTCATTTTCACATGGCTTTTACAATCGATCTCAGCGGCACGCGCAACAGTGCTGGGCAATGAAACAACCGAGGCGCCTGTATCAATAACAAAAGTCAGCGCAGTACTGTTGACCTCGCCCGCTAAAAAATAATGACCGTTAGAACCTTGATCAAGCACAATAGATTTCTTTTCCTTTTTAGCAGGTTGCGTCGTTTTAATTTCCACCAAGGAGGACGTTGTTTGCGCAGTGTCTATACAAGCCGATTTTTGATACTTCATCTCGCCTTGCTCGTTTTTGCATTTATAAACCATTTCACCAAAGGCATTGATACTGAAGACAGTTAACGCAATTACAGATAACAATAGCTTGCTATTTTTAGTCATAAACTTAAATCTCTGGTGGGTACATGAGTTTTTGCGGCGCCCGGATCGGTAATCTCGTCCGTGGCATTTTTATCTATTCCGGCACGACTTGCTGTGGTCCGGATGAGGAGATAAAGCGGTTATCCACCCTTTATCGAGGAAAAAATAAAGCCGGAATAGATAGCAAAACGGATTTTATACTTCAAGTTATAAGCAATCATTTGCCTTTTTCGCGGTCGGTTACGACGGTATAGATGACATAAACGACAAAAACAACCGTTAAAATATAAATTATTGCAGCCATGTTTGTTTACCACTTTGAATTGATTTTCTATTATTTTGTCTAGGTGCCGGTTTATCCGGCCTTTAGACAACCCATACAGCGTTGTTGAGAATATACCAAAAGCGCTTTAGATGCTATCGGCATTGAAAGCAAACGGCGGCACCGGACAATGCAGGGTTGCGCATATCGCTCTTAACAGCTCGGCTTCATCAGCGCTGACTTTGCCGTCATGAGATATTATTAATACCAACGCAGAAACCAAGGCCTGCTTGTCTAGCATCCGTAATCCGTCCAATTGATTCAACGCCGCGTCTGTGGCGCAGACCCAATCCTGGGGCAACTCGTAATCAGGCCATTGTTTTGTCTCGATCAGCATTTTTATGCGCGGTTCATGACGCCCCAGACAGTCCATGCCTTTTTGATAGGCTGCGTTGGTTTCAGTATCGCTTTGTTTTGCCACTACAGAAAACAATATACCGATAGCTTCGGGCAACTGCGTTAAACGAAGATTACCGTGCCGATGTTGCGGATGAGCGGCGTCATTCAAATGAGTTTTTAACACGCGGCTCAAGGCGAACTCAAAGGTATCGGTTACGCCATCGACCTCAATCAATTGCTGCACCAGCTCTGCTATACGCTCAAGCTGCTCCAATGGCCGGTTTTTAATCAGCGGAAAGGCTATTTGCAATAATGGTAAACGAAACTCTGTGCCCAACTTTTGTATTTCCAGTTGCAACGTTTCGGCAGTCATCACCGTCGTTCCGCCTAATTGTTGGGCAATAAGATCTAACTGCGCTCGACGCACGGCATCGTTTGCATCAAGCAGCATCGCTAACACCAGCGGCAAAGCATCAGTGTCGGAATGGGCGGCGCGATACAGATTTTCGGGGATCGATTGACGCAGGCTTGAAGCAAGCTGTATATGTCCTTCATCGGGCATGCCTATGGTTTCGGTCACTGCATTCGGCGTTACGGCAAAATGTTGCGCTGCAAAGCCGGCAGTTATCGAACCTTCCTCACTAACTTCAGCGCCGTTTTGACTTTGCCCGAGCATTTGCTGAGCAAGCCGGTCTATTTCAGCTTCGTCGAAATTCGGCTCCAATACCTTGATGCGCTGAATTAACGGAGGATGTGTCGCCAGCAGTGAACTGAATGACGCGCCGGTGGCGAACAGCATGTGGCTGACTTCTTCGGCTTCCGCTGTCTGTAGCTCAGAGCCTTGCTGCGCGGCGGCTATTTTTTTTAATGCCCCGGCAATGCCTTGAGTCTGACGGGTAAATTGTACAGCCGAGGCATCGGCCAGAAACTCACGTTGCCGGGATACCGCCGCTTTGATCAATTGGCCGAAAAAAACGCCGATATAGCCGATTAAAAACAATCCTAAACCGGCCAGATAAATAGCAGCGGTATTGTCACGACGGGAATTGTCGGAGCGGATAGCGCCATAACGGGTGCTGTTCAATACCGCTCTGCCGATCAGGCCGATAACCAGAATGCCGAACAGAAAGCCCATCAAGCGCGTGCTTAAACGCATATCGCCGTTGAGGATATGGCTGAACTCATGGCCGATCACGCCTTGCAATTCGTCCCGGCTAAGATTTTCCAGCGTACCGCGAGTGACAGTTACAGCCGCATCGCCGGTGGTAAATCCTGCCGCAAAGGCATTAATGCCGGGTTCCTGTTCCAATACATACACTTCCGGCATCGGAATACCCGAAGCAATCGCCATTTCTTCAACAACGTTATACAAACGGCGACGCAGCGGATCTTTGTTGTCCGCGCTAATCAGCGTAGCGCCCAGGCTACGCGCGACTTTGCCGCCACCTGAACTCAGTGACGCAATCTTGTAAAGGCTGGACAGGCTGATAAAGCCAATAGTGGACAGTGAAATGCCTGTCACCAGCGACAGGTTATTCATGATCCAGTTTAAATCGGGCAGTGCCGCAACTCCCGCCTCATCCCCGATATTAATGATCAGCGCGGTTATCACCAGATTAACTGCGACAACGATCGCAATCACGGCCAGTATGAACATCAGGATCAGGGAGCGGGTCTTTTGGCGGGCATTATCCTGGCTTTGAAAGAAATTCATTTTCTTCACCCAACAAGGTTAAGTAAAAGAAACTTTCGGCGTTTGCCGTTTTTCCGGCGCTTCTATGTCCAAATGTTCGGCGGGATTAAAATTAAACATTCCGGCCAGGATATTGTTGGGAAAATTCTCCCGGCCGTTGTTATAAGTCATAACCGCATCATTAAAAGCCTGACGGGCGAAAGCGACTTTGTTTTCGGTAGACGCCAGCTCTTCCTGAAATTGCATCATGTTCTGATTGGCTTTGAGATCGGGATAAGCCTCGGCCAACGCGAACATTTTGCCCAGGCTGCCTTGAAGCGTTGCCTCAGCACTTGCCAACTGCCTGATTGCTTCGGGATCGGAAGGATTGGCCCCAGCCGCCTTAAGCCCAGTCACCGCTGCATTCCTTGCGCTGATCACCGCATCCAGCGTTTCCCTCTCGTGTTTCATATAGCCTTTAACGGCTTCAACCAGATTGGGTATCAAGTCGTAACGCCGGGTTAATTGAACGTCTATCTGGGAAAAGGCATTTTTAACGCCGTTGCGCAAGTTAACCAGCCGGTTGTAAATGCCGATAAAAAACAATGCAACGATGACAATGAAACCGATTAACGCGAGTAATATAGGCATGACAATATCTCCACGAAATAACAAGGTATGTCCTAATCATACAAGAGCGATTACTATCTGTCCTTTGTTATTGCAACCTAACTTATGACTTATGCTTATCGATAACCGCTTGAAAATCATGCTGGCGATAATTGTTGCCGCAATTATCGCTATTTTTAATATCGACCCGATTGCCCAGGATCCGGCTTACCATAATTTCGCCGATCAGCGCCGCCTCTTCAACATAGCCAATTTTTTTAATGTGCTGTCCAATGTACCGTTTGTCATTATCGGCGTCATGGGCATCGGGTTGGTCGCGTCGCATAAGGCAACCGGCGGATTGGCCGAATTACAGGCGATGTATTTGACGTTTTTTATCGGGGTGTTGTTAACCGGATTCGGTTCCGCGTATTACCATTACCAGCCCGACAATCAAACCCTGCTTTGGGATCGCCTGCCGATGACGATAGCCTTCATGGCTTTATTCAGTGCTATTGTTGGGGAATATATTTCGACCCGGCTGGCCTGGAAGTTATTTTTTCCGTTGCTGATATTGGGCATTATTTCAGTAGTTTACTGGCATGTGACCGAACTGAACGGTCACGGCGATTTGCGGGCTTACGTCCTGGTGCAGTTTTTACCGATTCTACTGATACCGTTGATCCTGTGGCTGTTTGAGTCAAAACTGGATAACGATAAGTATATTTGGGCCATCGTCGGCGTTTATACGGTATCGAAACTGATGGAATTATTCGATGCCCGGCTTTACGGCATTGTCGGTTCGGTCAGCGGGCATTCGCTAAAACACTTAACAGCCGCGTTCGGCGCTTTGATTTTTTATTGGGCGTTGCGCGAACGGCGTTGATCTTTGGAAAAAAGTAACAAGCATAAAAAAAGGCGAGTCTAAATCGACACGCCTTTTTGAATGCGAGTAATACAAAAAATTAAGCTTTTACCGCATCGGCAATTTCATTAAATGCTTCAATTCTTGTTTTACTTGTCTTAATCAGGTCAACACCTGCATCGACTATCATTTTGCAAAGCCCTGGCGTTTTGTAAACCATTAAGCTTAAATAGCCAACAGCCGGAATGGCGATAAAGGCTGCAATAAAACCGTTAAGTCCGACAACTCCCATCAGCTTTATCAGCAATACAACGGCATCCAAAGGCAATAAAACCATAGCGCCAAAATAGACTATGACCATGAATACGGACACCACAAAAACTACAAACTGAAGTAGCCTGACCAACGCAACGTTAACTTTTTTCATATTACTTTCAATTTCCCGATAGAACTTAGGGGTCTTTTTAGCCAGAAAATGACTCCCGACCCTAATGTGTTGTCAATAAAACCGCTTTTCGAAGCGGCAAATTATACCTTAACAGCGTCAAAATAATTCATTTTTTTCGGCTTGGTCTTTACGAACAAACAACCGATATAAAGCTGAGCCGGCGATAAAGCCGCCTAAATGAGCCCACCAGGCCACATCGACAGCAACGCCGCCAAACAGCATTGCCGTTGTTGCGCTATACAATTGAATCATTATCCACAAGCCTAAAAAAGCAATCGCCGGCACATGCACGACTATGGGCAAAAACAACACGGGAACCCAAACCACAACACGTTCAAGCGGATATAGAAAAAAATAAGCCGCCAAAACACCGGCTATGGCCCCCGACGCGCCGACAACGGGAATGGCAAGATAGGGATCGAAAAACCACTGCAAAAAAGTAGCCAAAAGACCGCATAGCAAATAAAAGATCAAATAAGACAATCGCCCCATCCTGTCCTCGACATTATCGCCAAATATCCACAAAAACCACATATTCATGATGAGGTGCAGCCAGTTTCCATGCAGGAACAGGCTGGTCAAAAAAGACAAATAACCATCGAAAGGCAAGCCATAATAGGGATTGGTATAGCGGATAGGCACCATGCCGTAAAGATTAATAAGGCGCAGGCTTAATTGATCGGGCATCAATTGCATCGACACAAAAATAACAATACAAACTGCCATTATTCCCCAGGTAACTAAGGGCTTTGAATTACAGGGCGCTGTATCTCTAATCGGTATCATGGCTTCATCCTATCTAAGTATGTTATCCCGGCTTGTTAACTTAGCTTAAGAGCTAAAAAACCGATTTGCAACGAATAGTTATTTAATCCTAATCCTGATAGCAAAAAGTTTATAATACAAGTAAAGATTACCTCCTATCATCCTTCCTACATACAGATTCATGCCCTCTAATCCAATAGAAAAAACGCCGTCATTTTCAAGTCTATCGATTGATACACAACTGCTGTCGGGAATTAAAGATATGGGCTTTGAACAGCCTACGCCAGTGCAGTTACAGGCAATCCCCCTGGCTATGCAACACAAAGACCTGTTGGTCAGCGCCGAAACCGGCAGCGGCAAAACCGCCGCATTCTTGCTACCCACATTGCATCGCCTGCTAGCCCTGCCCTCCGGAAAATCGGGCATGCGAGCCTTGGTATTGACACCAACCCGAGAACTGGCGCAACAGACTTTTAAACAATGCCAACAATTGGCTGAGTTTACCGACTTGAAAGCAGGCCTGATTACCGGCGGTGATGATTTTAGGCTACAGCAAAACATGTTGCGCAGAAACACTGAAGTTGTTATTGCAACTCCCGGCAGGCTGCTGGAATTGATGGATCAAGACATACCGGACTTTAGCAATCTGGAAGTGCTGATACTGGACGAAGCCGATCGCATGTTGGACATGGGCTTTAGCGAAGACGTACTGACTATCGCCAATAGCTGTAACTCGCAGCGTCAAACTCTGTTGTTTTCTGCCACATTGACTCATTTTGGCGTCATCAAAATGGCTGACAAAGTGCTGACAAATCATGAAGTCGTAGCCTTAAATACCCTGCATGACGGTCACCGCAACATTGAGCAGCAAATTGTACTGGCCGACGACAATGATCATAAACAAAAACTGCTGGCCTGGCTGCTACAAAATGAAACCTATGACAAGGCGCTAGTCTTCACCAATAGCCGAATTCAGGCAGATGCTCTTCGCGGACCGCTTCGCGGACAAAAACTCCGCGTCGGTGTGCTGCATGGTGAAATGGACCAAAAAGATCGCAACCGAATGATGGAATTATTCCGCGAAGGCTCAGTCAATATCATGATTGCTACCGATCTTGCCGCCCGCGGCCTCGACATCAAGGGCATCAATCTGGTTATTAATTTTGATGTCCCAAGAAACGGCATCAATTATATCCATCGCATAGGCCGGACAGGCCGAGTCGATGAGCTAGGCCTGACCATTGCCCTGGTAAAACATACCGAATGGAACTTAATGTCCGGTATTGAACGTTTTTTGAAACAGAAATTCAAACACCGCAACATTAAAGAACTGGAAGGCAAATATAAAGGCCCTAAAAAACTTAAAGCATCAGGAAAGGCGACGGGCGGCAAAAAGAAGATAGAAGCTAAAAAAGCATCCGTCGAAAAAGTCAAAATACGTCACAGGGACAAAAAGAATATCGGCAAAAGACGTGTGCCGACCGGCAAGCCGGATATAGAAATAAATCAGCCATAAAAAAAGGCCCCATTCGCAGTCTACTGTTGCGAATGGGGCCTTTTTATGGACAACTAAATTCCAATGAATTAGGAAAGCTTGGCTACGACTTGCTTGACTAAGTTATCCGGCTTAAAAGGCTTTACAATATAGGACGTTATTCCTGCCATAATGGCCTCTTTTACTTTGTCGCCTTCAGATGAAGACGTCAGCATGATCCAAGGTGGAGCTTCTAATTTGGCATCGCCTTTTACCGCCTTAAATAAATCAAGACCACTCATACCCGGCATGTTCCAATCACATACCACGATATTGATTTTTACTTTCCTCATCATTAATAATGCTTCTTCTCCACCAGGCGCATCGAAGACGTGAGTAAATCCAGCCTCTCGCAAAATAGCTTTGGTTAATGTCCGCATTGAGGCAGCATCATCTACAATAAGAATCTTTTTCTGTAGCAATTCTTGTGATATTTCCATTCTTGTTCCAAATTATGCTTATTATGAGCACGACGACAATACTTAATTGAAGCATTTTACAAGAACTCAAGGTATCCGACAAATAGATTGTACAAAAATAATGTTAAGCGGTTCACTATTTACGGAAAAACAGATTAATAATTAGCGTTAGTATGATACTGATAATAAGCATTGAGGTAATCGGGATAAACACAAACCGTTGCTCGTCCTGAATACGAATATCACGGGGTAACTTGCCAAACCAACTAATCAACCAGGGCGCATAACTAACAACGAGCCCAATAAACACCAAGACAATTCCAATAATCGCCAGTAATTTTCCGAGTGCCATTTGTACCTCCTCATTTTAATGAGACCTCACAAACATTGTGGGCGACTAACAAGAAAAACCCCGTTAAGGTAAAATATCAATCCTATTACACTGCCCCCGGCAAAACAATCGGTTCCGTAACAAGAACCTATCGGAATACATTACATGTTGAGAATCACTGAACTTAAACTCCCGCTCGATCACCCCGAAAACATGCTGAGAACTGCGATACTCGCTCGGCTTGACATCAGCGCAAAGGATCTCATCACTTATACGATATTCCGCCAAGGCTATGATGCCCGCAAACGAAACGCGATTTTGCTTGTTTATACGGTCGATGTTGAAACTACAAACGAACAGACGATTCTCGACCGCCTGAAAGACGACCCGCACATTTCTCTAACGCCGGACAGCAGTTATCGCTTTGTAACTCAAGCACCGAAGAATTCGGCACTGCGTCCTGTCATCATCGGCACCGGCCCTTGCGGGCTGTTTGCCGGTTTGATCCTGGCGCAAATGGGCTTCCGGCCGATCATTCTGGAACGAGGAAAAGAGGTACGCGAACGCACCAAAGATACGTTCGGCCTTTGGCGCAAAAGCCAATTTAACCCTGAATCCAACGTGCAATTCGGCGAAGGCGGCGCCGGTACTTTTTCCGACGGCAAGCTTCACACCCAGATCAAAGACCCGAATCACTACGGACGCAAAGTGCTCACTGAGCTGGTCAAAGCCGGCGCCCCGGCTGAAATTCTCCATGTCAGCAAACCTCATATCGGCACATTTAGACTGGTAACCGTCGTCGAACAGCTGCGTGCGACTATCGAATCATTAGGCGGTGAAATCCGCTTTCAAAGCCGGGTTGACGATATAAACATCGATAACCAACAGGTACGCGGCGTAGTACTCGCCAACGGCGAGACTATCAAGACTAACCATGTCCTGCTGGCGGTCGGTCATAGTGCGCGCGACACGTTCAAAATGCTTTATGATCGAGGCGTTTATATTGAAGCCAAACCTTTTTCTATAGGCTTTCGCATAGAGCATCCGCAATCACTGATCGATACTTGCCGATTCGGTAACAATGCCGGTCACCCGTTACTGGGTGCGGCCGATTACAAACTGGTTCATCACTGTAGCAATGGACGTTCCGTGTACAGCTTTTGCATGTGTCCGGGCGGCACTGTCGTGGCGGCGACATCTGAGGCCGGGCATGTCGTCACTAACGGCATGAGCCAATACTCACGCAACGAGCGCAACGCCAACAGCGGCATTGTCGTCGGTATTACGCCTGACGATTATCCCGGACATCCATTGGCAGGCATCGATTTTCAACGCCGGTTGGAAGCGGGCGCTTTTAAGCTGGGAGGAGAAACCTATGAAGCACCAGGGCAGCTGGTCGGCGATTTTCTCGCCAAACGCCCTTCTTCGGTTCTGGGGTCGGTGCAACCCTCTTACACACCGGGCGTCCATTTATGCGACCTCAGCTCGGCTTTGCCTGATTACGCGATAACTGCGATACGCGAAGCCATTCCGGCTTTCGATAAAAAAATAAAGGGCTTTGCAATGAAAGATGCAGTGTTAACCGGCGTTGAAACCCGTACCTCATCGCCCATCCGCATCAAACGCAACGAGCATTACCAAAGCCTGAACACTAAAGGGCTTTACCCGGCAGGCGAAGGCGCCGGCTATGCGGGAGGGATTCTTTCGGCTGCCGTAGATGGTATTAAAGTTGCCGAGGCGTTGGCATTGGATATCAACCAATAAATACCATTTATGCATGAAAAATACATTGGGCAACGTATTTACGTTGCCCGGCATCTTGAAATTCAATGGTACATATTTGTTATCAGCCTTAAAAACAAACCGTAGTCGGCGGAAAAATTACTGAATAGTTGAGTCATCAATAATCACCGTCGTAATACACACTCTGATCCGCCAAATCTCTGGCATGATACTAAAGCTTCAAAACGTTCGAAGCTAGCTAACGATATGACAATAATTTAACTCTATTCTTTACATTACAGCGATTTAAACTTGCCTTTAGAGTTTCATGCAGTTAATCTCAGCCGCTAGCCGATACAAACTTTCGCAGGATCGTAAATGTCCAGCTTTACTAACAGCCCCACCTCCAAAAAAACGCTTAAATTTCGTAATTTAACTGAACTGCTGCAAAAATGGAGCGATGAGCTGTTGGCTGAATCCAGTTTGGAAGGCGTTAAATCCAAGCTTAACCAATTTAAGAATGAGTTCGAATGGGAGGCCGACTATATAGGCCCGACCGGGCAACAAGCTGGCCATAAAAAATATGATGGACTCATTGAAAGGATTTTTAACGCTACTAACAGCGCAATCCCTAAAGAACAGCTACTAGAGCAGTTTCTGGATGCACTAATTCAGCCCGAACTTAGTTCTCAGGCAGTATGTGTCTTCGTTATGGAAGCGATCAGGATAGATGAGAAAGAAGCGGTGTATCAATACAGCGGTTTGCAACAACGCAAGCTCAACCCTCAGTTATGGCAGAACTTTAATAATACGGTTTTACCTGAATTCGATTCCAGCGTGTTTTTCCAAAAAATTCTGTTGGAAAATCAGTCTTTAGAACTATGGCATAGCGATTATTTGCAAGATTATTCGGGAGAGTTTAATGCACTGGTCGGCGCGGCCAATAGAGGTTGGTCATACAAAAATGAACATCGTTCATTTTGGGTCAGTGCTCTGCCTTTGCCTGCCGCCAGCAATTGTTACCCGCCACGGGCTTTATTTATTCTTTACCCAGCCAAGGGTGATGACAGTTACCGTTATATTCCACCCGGCGCTCCCCAGGAATGGCGTTGCCTGCATTTTTTGGGTATTGCCTATCAGCAACTGGCACATCATGTGCGCAATATGGCAGAAAAAGTATATCAAGACCGCAGTGCCTTGTTAAACAGCCTGGCACCCGGCCTAGTGCATCATGAAATCGGCCATCAAACCCATGCCATTACCGATATTATTCTATTACAACGCAATGTTATCCAACGCTTGGCACAGGCGGGCGAATCCCAGGATTTAACTCGTTTGGCCTATCAAATTAAGCTATTGGAAGAGGCCAGTAACCGACTGTATGAAATTACCGACGCGTTTAATAATTTAGAAAAACAAAGTACCGGCGAGACTTTTTTGTTGGGCAAAGTGCTTAAAGATGTCCGGTATTTGTGCTATCACCGCTTGGGCAATAGCGCGGTTAAGCTGAACTGGGACGAACAATGCCAAACTATTGAGCTGTTTTCCGATCCGCCGTTATTGCTGCATCTGCTGATTAATTTAGTGACCAATGCCATTATTGCCTTTGAAGCGGAAGAAACAAAAGATTATGGTCAGCAAGGGCGATGCATAACCATCAATGCCCAAATAATGGATTCAGACTCAAAAAAACAGCTGGTTATCCGTGTGGAGAATAATGGACCGGTTATCCCGGCAAACATTCGCCCCCGGATTTTTGAAAAAGGCTATACCACGCGCAGTGACGGACATGGGCAAGGGCTTTATATTTCCCGGTTAATCGCGCAATATTTAGGGGGAGATTTGGCTTTATTACCCCAACAAAACTTAAGTAAAGGGATGCAAGTAGGATTTGTGCTGAGTATTCTACCTAGAATATCAAAACGTCAAGATCTGGGAAGTAATCGATAATGACCGATGAACGGCAAAAAACAAGGCTGTCGCAAGAGCAATTGGATGCCAAAATGCAGTTGGAAAATTTTTCCATTAAAGATTTCAATTCACTTGAAATGCCACCGATATTACCCGAGCACGACGAACAGGATAGGCCGCATATACTGATGCTTGATGATGATGAGGCTTTTCTAGCATCGATTGACATGGTTTTTGAGAGCTCTCCTTATCAAAGAGCATTTACCCTGCATACTTTAGTAATTGGCGAGCAAGTAACCCATCCTAACGACATCACGGAATGGGTGCTTAAACAAGAGCCTGCCGTGCAAAAACATTTGGCAATTTTTGTCGACCGCAATCACCCAGGATTCAAGCCGTCTGAGCTGTTTGATTCCCTTAAAAAGAACAATAAAACCCGCTATATCCCCGTGGCCTTTATGACCGCTGCGGCAATGCAGCAAGACGATATCGAACAGGTGATAAGCGTAGGCGCGCAAAGGATTCTTTATAACAAACGTTCGACGTCTTTTTTTCTTTACGAATGCGCCAGTATCCTGGATCAGTTACACGATGGCTCAGAGAAAGATAAATGGAATGATCTACGTGGCGAATTGGCAAATGATATTGCGGAATCACAAAATAATGAAAAGGATCTGCCCACTTTTCCTCGGACGGATGAGTTTCTAAAAACCTATCTGAATGTGGATGAATGGCTAGTACGCTCTCTGGATTCCTTGGACAACTTAATTTCCTGTAAATCTCTATCCCAACACAATTATCTTCCTGAGTTACTGGCACCTAATACTGTGCCGTTTATGGACAAGGCGCTTAAAGAGAAAGAACCTTTCAAAATTGACTCTCTTAGCTTGGTTAACTTAGGGCAGATAAAGGAGTTAAAAAATTGTTTAGCTTATCGCCTGCTTGCCGCGCCTTTACGTTATGGCAACGAAACTTTAGGTACGCTTACGTTATTTCGTAATCCTGAGCATAAACCCTTTCGCCAAGCAGATATTCAACTCATCGCCCCCATAGCGGCAATGTTAAGTTTTTTTGTCGGGCAAAATCAAGCGCAACAGACATTGCGGCAAAGACAGGAAGAACTGCTTAACGTCGTCATAGAGGTTGATAAATGTACAAAGCCCGAGCAAATTCTGCGAGCATTGCTGCTGCGCTTACATCAAGACATTCATCGCAACGAGAATAATTGTTCAAAAACTACCAGCCGTCTATTTATACCGGCAACGGGAGAATTAAAAAGGCAGGAGATGTTTTACGGTATAAAACCTAAAGAACATGAGCTTTCAATTTATTCAGCAAAATCTACTCATGCTAAAGCAGTCACTACCGGTAAGCCAGTATACTTTGGAAATATTGCACGAAACAGAGAGGGGAAATGGGCTCAAACTGCTGAAGGCATGACCTCCTGCTTTACAGTGCCATTGTTAGCCGCAGGCGGCTTGCGTTTAGGTTCTGTCAATATGGAGCACCAACAGGAAGATTTTTATAGACCTGCCGATAAAATTTATGCCGAATCTTTATGCAGGGTGGCTGCCAATGCGTTATTTAGATTACGTGGCGATGCTTTTAAATGTGGATTGATCGATTTAATTCGCTTGCTCAATCAACCCGATACTGAAGTTTTTCAAGCTATTTATAAGCTTTTATATGATTATATGGGCTATGCCCAATTATTATTGCTTGAGCCTGCCAGTGTATACGACGCGCCTTGGCAAGTTAAGAAAGTTGTTTCTCACGGTACAGAGCTAGACAATGAGGAGATTAACAGATGGCAAAATCATTTTAATCAAACCTGGAGTGAATCTTTTACAAAAAAAGTGATTCAAGGCAAAGAACATAATTTTTTTACTAATGATGTGAAGATAAAGGACGAAGAAATGGGGATAACGACTGAGTCGCAGGCGGTGATACGTATACACGGGAAAGAAAGTATGCGCCCCGATCATGCTTTGGTGTTGTTTTTTCTGGTTAAGGATGCGCTTAATGCCGAACAACTGGAATTGCTTAAACATTTCGGCTCTTTCTTTAATATTTTAATCCAGCATCGCCAGAAGTCTTTGGGGCATTATATCCAAGCAGTCACTCAAGATCAGAAAGAACAGGCTATTAATCAACAACGACACTCATTAAAAAGCACTATAGGAGCATTAGGTAATATTGTTAGCTCCTTTAAAAAAGACTTAATTGATAAAACCGCTTTTGTAGCCGAAATTGAAGAGGAAATAACCAAGACTTCCTCTATATTAGCCAGTTATCGTCATTATATGAAAGATGAGCCGGAGTTTAAGGAGGTTCATTTATCAAAAGTTTGGCAGAAGGCCATAATTGACGTTTACGATGAACGAACAAGCTCACATATCACAATTAAACCGTTTTCAGAAACACTAACTTGGTGTACCGACTCGGATTTATTAGGCGCAGTTTTCTCTAACCTGATTCAGAATGCTTTAGAGGCAGGGGCTAATAAAGTTTGGTCGGAGATTAAAATGACCGAGGATGAGCTGCGTATTCGAATCTGCGATAACGGTTCCGGCATATCTGCTGAGAACCAGTCAAAACTATTCAGGCTGGGTAGCACTACCAAAAATTCCGGCACCGGTTTTGGTTTAAATTATTGCCGTGACACGATGCAAAGACTAGGTGGGGAAATCTATTTTCAGCCGAACTCTCGCCATACCTGTTTTACTCTTTATATACCAAAGAAGGTCAGCAATGAAAAATGAATATAAAGTGCTGATAGTAGAAGATCTAAAAAGCTGGATCAGAGAAATGAAGAATGAACTATCCAAGGCAGTGCCCAATGCTCAAATCGAAGTGGCATATTGCCAGGAAGAGGCTAGACAAAAATTGGCTAACTCTCACTATCATTTTACTTCTTTGGATCAGAATATGCCCACTCACCCCGAGAGCTTTGTTTCGGTGAATGTTGGTGCAGGTTTTACAGTCGATCTACAAGATAAATATCCATGTCTTGGCTTAGGGATTTATACAGCTTATTCCGAAGATGAGAATTACGCGCTATCTGTTGGTAGAGCAGCTGGCCGAACCATACCCGTTTGGAGAAAATCTGCCGGCTCCGGCGATCCTAGCGGTATCTCAGTGCCTAAATGGGCGGGTAATGTAAAAGAATGGATGGCTACTAAGTATTTGCCTTTTTGTTTTAACCAAGCGGCTACTCACTTACCTTGTCATTTAGCTGAAACAGCGGGGCACATTAATGGCGTGGTTGGCAAGGATAATAAAAACGATGCGCAAATTTTTGCCAGACAAAGCTTTCATTTTTGGACGTTAGTGCTGCAATTGTCATCGGCTCAGGCTATGGCGATTGCGCGTTCAGCGGGCATTTCGTTTATGGTGCCTAGCGATCATAAATATGAAGCTTTGGAAAATATGCTGACCGATTTACTGCCTGTATTGCAAAGCAAAAGTTCGGTTTCGTTATGGACGCCTTATATTGGCGATGACGGCAAGCAACTAATCAACGGTAGCCAAGCTATACGATTGCTACGCAATCAACACAGTCACGAAACTCCGCTTGAAGATTACCGGGTGCAAAATAAAGAAATACTCCCCAATTTACAAAAAATAATGGATGCCGCTATTTTCTGGGCAAATCATCCGCTATTAACCGATATACGCCCTTGCGGCGGCAATCGTTATAAAGCCAAAGTCATTAAAGGCACCGGCTACCCTTGGACTGAGCAGGAGTTTCAAATGGATGCCGCCGATTTGAACCCCGATCATGTTTATCTTAAATACAGTAGCCCATATAGCGATACCGTAAAACTGATTGATTTATGGCCGTTTGTTAGCTTGGAGTTTAATAAGGACTTAAATCGCCCCTGTTTATTTTTAATATCGCATAGATGGAAAAATAACTGGTACCGGGTATCGATGAATAACGGTCACCCGGAGATATGGAAGCCGTCTCCCGATGCCTTGCAAGTACTTGAATAATAAGCGACTCAGTCTTTGTACTAATGACAAATATCGTATATCAACTGCTGGATGATTTATCACAGGATGGGATGGACGCGGATCATATCGCTGAAACGCCGGATATTCAGCCCAAGCTCAAATATCAGCCACTTGATGATTTGCCTCATGACAAACCGGATCGACTGGATGCAGCCCATATTGCCGAAACAAGAGAGGTTTTGAGAAGTCAGCTTGAGGCGGCTATACAAAAAAATAACGATAAACCGCTGTGTAGCTTGATTTTAAATAGAGTTAAATCTGTTAAACGATGGCATAAATTGAGTGCCGACAAAACCTTCCTCGCTACCCTTAAAGCACTTTTACGTAATCGTAAACGGTTAAGCAACCCAGCTATTCGCATTGGCCTATTCGGCGGATTGGGCCAAGGTAAAACCAGTGCGCTGGTGCAGGCAACCCGCAATCTCACCAAGCCGCAATCTTCTTTTTGTTTTTGGAAACAAAAAAACGCCCCTGTCCGCAGCTATTGGTTTGACGCGGCCCATTATAAAGCCGATGAGCTGGAATTTGAGTTTGACCGAATTTTTAGCAGTTGGGGCATGTGGGCACGATCATCTTTAATCAATGTTGTCGGTTTTCTACTCCTTTTGCAGATAGTTATAGAGTTTGCAATAGCGAGTTTTGGTGACCCAAAGTTAGCAATTTTCATAGCTCTTCGGTTTCTTCCTTTAGGTTTAGTCACAGGTATTCTGGGTTTTAGGTTTCTCCCTTTTTGGTTACGTGATTTGGAACGCGGTAATGCGTTTGTTGATCAAAACAGGGCTATCACTCGTTTGTTTTGTCGACCGGATATTTTTATTGTCGATAATCTGGATCGCGCCAATATTAATCAACAAGTCGCCATCTTACGAGCGCTCTATAAACACAGCCAAGCTTTATCCACTGCGTTTATTATTTGCATGGATGAATCCTCGTTACTGCAATCGGCGATTACGCCTGAACATCCCGCGAAATTATTACGCAAAGTCATTAATGTCGAATTACGTTTACCAGCACGATTACCTCAGGATGCACCGGTATTGTGTCAGGCAATTTTGAGTAAGTCATTAGAGAGAAATCCAAAGCTATCAATGCTTGATGATCCGGTTTTTGCCGGGGATTTTGCCACTCTCGTTAGCTTGTTGCCCGAGTTCAGTCCCCGTATCGCCAAACGAATTTTAAATGATGCGCTTGTCGATGCGCAAAAAGCTAATTTACTGAACTACGCTGAAGATTGCGGCGCGTTATTGAGGCTGCATATGCTCTATGCAGCGTTTCCCGGCTTGCAGCAGGCTTCGTTGTTATTAATCCGGATTTTGGAGTGTAAGGAAGAGCAAGAGCAAAAACGGCTGATCACTGTGTTGAGTGAAGAATCCAAATACGAGCAAAGCAAATTGCTACGTTTGATCAACGCCTCTCACTATGTTCAACCTTTAGCGGGTAACTGGAAGAGATTAATTGGTGTCCATAGTCATCATCAAATGACAGGTGGGGCAAGAGCATTAATAAAGGCTAGTCCTTCTATAGAAAATCAGGAAATGGCGCAAGGGTTGTGGGAAAGTCTCAACGCTATTTTGCAAGGATACGGCGAAACTGAGCTATGGAAATGGTACGAAGATTATTGTAAAAGTTCTACTGAGTTTTTGCCTGTTGTCATTTGGCCTATGCTTGTCGTTATGTTGGCTCATAGCGAGCAAGTTGAAGCTCGTTTGCGATTGTTGCGTTATTATCAAAAAACCTTAACTGTTTATGAAAGCAAGTTGTCTGACAATAAGCGCCATGCGCACTTGCATTATGCTTTATTACGATATTGGTTAGCTGACCATCAAGCCTTTTTATCGATGCCTGAACAGGAAAGAACCGCTCTTGTGGCGAGTATTGGTGCGCTTAACGATGAGCGGAAAGTTTATTTATTGCCGATTATCGATCCCGCACATGTTGATTTTGCCACAGTATTTGAATTATTAGCAGGTCATCCAAGTAAGGATCATCGCGTTATCAGAAACTGGTTGAATCAAGTTTCGATGAACTATTCGATTGAAAATAGCTATTTAGGTTTTGATGGGAGTGATGCTTTTTTAGCTGCCATATGGCCTACTTTGCCGGGCGATTGCTTGGCTCGTGGATGGGATGGAAAACTTAAAGAGCAGTTCATGCTATTCAAGAAATTGAATGAGCTATCTTTACTCAATAGCGCACCTAATAGTTTAGTCAGTTCTTTGTTTACGGAGGGCAATTGGCGGCGGTTAATTGCTCATGATAAAGCTGAGCAATTGCTTCACAGCTTGCAGATTTTATTGAATTTTGAAAATCGCTGGTCGCTTAAAACATGGCATTTGCTGTTCAGTACCCTATCTAAGGAAGAAAAACGGAAATTGGTATCGGATTTAATCAAGGCTGCATCCAGCCAAAAAAATTCACTCTGGTCTGCCGCGCTGTTGATGGCCTGTGATGCTAATGATGAAGAATGTATAGCAATATTGTTGAAATCGGTTAAAGCCCTTGATTCAGTCGGTCTTGTAAAGCTGTTAATTGATCCTTACGGTTCGGGCGAATATCTTCTATGGACGCTTGCCTCGGGTGAGCAGATAAAACCCTTGCTTTCTGCTTTGGTTGCGCCAAGCAAAAACGAATGGCAGCAATTTAAACATGAGTACAATAACCAATTGACATCCTGTTTTTCAAAGTGCGAGGATGGAGCTATGCTTTTAGAATATTTTGATCTAACAATCGATTTTGGTGAAGTAAATGGTGGTTTCTGAATTTTACCTTGATAGGCTGAACCTTGTGGCTCAAGCATCCCCTTCATTCCGCCAACGTGCAGTGCAAACACTTTACGGACGAGGGAGTACTATTGAAAGTAAAAACAGGGCATTGCGAGACATCTATCATTTGTTTAAAGGCGATTGGTCGGAGCAGTTGGAATGGCGTTTTACTAAAATAAACGATCTGGTAAAACAAAGCGATAATGAGCACCCTCCCGCCCAAATTGACGAAGATAATTGGTCGAAACTCCTGAATGAAATTGATCAGGCTAAGCAAAAAACATATGTCGATTTTGAGGATTTGAAAAATAAGTGTCCGGTCTTTCATGATGGACAAGAATACATGGATTGGTTTTTGTTATATCTACCTTATCTTGTTTTAGATTTACAGCCTAATCCAGAAGACTGGAAAGAAGCGCGTAGTCGCTTAGACTGGTTTTTAGAGCAGGTGCCTGTTGATGAAGGCTGTCCTGTGGAAATTCTGGAAGACTTGGCTTTATTGCATATGGACAGTTGGTATGTTTTAAATAAATAAGCTCTAGGAGTCTGTCAGGTAGGTATCGTTCCACTATTTCGGGTGAATATTTTAGAATGCATTAATTGCTAAATATTAATAATAAGTGGTTTTTAAATGTCATTAAATAACCTTTTTTCTGTAGCCAGTGGAATTATTTTGGTATCGATTCGCTAAGTCCGACAGACTCCTAGCCTGCTGGAAACTCATGATCGACTGTAGCGCATTCTGAAGTCAACAGGAACATCATTACAACCAAGCCTCAAAAAGTTCTCCGTAACAGCCTGGAAAAGTGAACTGAACCCCAAAAGTAATTTTCATTTTTACCCGTCATCTATTTAAAAAATATGGTGATATTTAATATATCACTACGTTAATGTTTCATCTTCTTCAGCCAATGCTCAAAGAACTGGTCATCAGGCAATGGCTTGCTGAAATAATAGCCTTGATAACAGGGGCATCCGTTTTCTTTTAAAAAATCCAGTTCCATTTTCGATTCAACGCCTTCCGCAACAATACCCAGATTCATATGCTGGGCTATCGCAATAATGGTGCCCACAAAAATAGCTTCATCTTCATCTTTAGTAATATCCTCAACAAAGGATTTATCGATTTTCAATTGGTCGACCGGCAAATGCTTTAGATAACTCAACGATGAGTACCCGGTGCCAAAATCATCTATTGAAAAGGTATAGCCCAATTTTTTCAATTGCCTGATTTTATCGATAGCGGCATCGACGTCATTCATCAACAGCCCTTCGGTAAACTCCAGCATGATTCTTGACGGACTGATCTGGTACTGCTTAACCAGCCTGCCGAGTATATCCATAAAATCATCGTGATAAAATTGCCTCGGACTGATATTAATCGCCAAATGAGGTAAATGTACGTGTTGCTTATCCCATTGCCGAAGATGAATAAACGATTGCTCAAGCACCCAACTACCGACCGCTTGAATCAAGCCGCATTCTTCCGCCACAGGAATAAACTTATCGGGCGGAATAAAACCTTTTTTGGGATGATTCCAGCGAATAAGCGCCTCGGCTCCGATAAGATTACCTTGATAATCGACCTGAGGCTGGTAATACAAAGACAGCTGATTTTCATCGAGCGCCTGACGCAGCTCTTTTTCGATCAGCATTTTTTCCATAACCGCTTCCTGCATACTGTTCTGGAAAAACTGCAACATATTGCGTCCGCTTTCTTTAGCGCGATACATTGCCGTGCCGGCTTGTTTAAGCAAATCGTCGGGCATGCCGGAGTTTTCCGAAAACATGGCAATGCCGATACTGGAAGAAATATACAGCTTGTGATTCATGACCGAATAAACCTGGCAAATGCTCTGTTGCAGTTTTTCGGCAATATGCCGGGCTTCATTACCTGCCGATTCTATTTGCTCGCCAAGCTCGGTCAAAATAACAACAAACTCATCGCTGCTAATGCGAGCGACCGTATCGCACTCCCTGACGCCGATTTTTAACCGATAGGCGACTTCTGCGAGCACCCTGTCCCCAGCCGAATGGCCGATGGTTTCGTTAATATTCTTGAAATGATCAAGATCGATAAAAAAAAGTGCTCCGCTTTTCCCCGACCTTCTGGTAATCGCCAGCTCTTGAGCCAAACGATCATTTAGTAAACGCCGGTTGGGTAATTCAGTTAAAGGGTCGTAAAACGCCAGTCGTTTAATTTCTTCTTCACCATTCTTTAACTGGCTAATATCGCTAAAAATAGCGGCGTAATTACTTATCTCATTGCTTTCGTCATCCCGGATTTCGGTGATGGTCAACAGTTCGGGATAAATCTCGCCGTTTTTGCGCCGGTTCCAGATTTCACCTTGCCAAAAACCATATCGGTTAATTTTTTCCCACATCGCATGATAAAACTTTTTATCATGCCGCCCCGAACTGATAATGGCGGGGGTCTTACCGATAACTTCCTCTTCCTTATAGCCGGTAATTTTGGTGAAACCGGCGTTACAGCTCTGAATGACCACATATTTATCGGTGGTGATAACACCTTCCTGGGTATTATCGATAATTTTTTTCGCCAAACACAGGCTCTTTAACGAGTCCCGTAACAAGGCGTCTCTTTGTGCCAGCGATTCTTTAAGCTCTTCAACGTAAGTACTGCGGAACCCGGCCAACATATCGGTCAAGTTGATAATGCCGATTAAATTATTTTTATTGTCATTGACACCGAGATGGCGAAAACCGTGTTTGAGCATGATTTTTTTTGCTTGATAAAGACTTTCATGCTCGTTAACGCAAATAAGATTGTTGCTTGCATAATCCGCAACAATCTGATTTAACACTAAGGAAGCCAGGGCCTTAACCACATCCCGCTCAGTCAAAATACCGACCGATCCATCGGAAAATTCGACTCTGATCGCATCCGAATGCGATGAATGCATAAGCTTGCTCGCTTGTGCCATGGTTTGCGTTGATTGGATAATCGGGGGAATCGGTTTTAATACGCTGCCTACCGTTTTTAAAACCAGGAAAAACTCGAAATTGTGTTTCTTAATCACATCGGTTTGAGAAATGATGCCCTGCTGTTTGCCATGATCGTCGGTTACAAGATAATGGCGCACCCCATCTTTTTTAAATTTAAGCGAGACTTCCTCCAGGCTCACATTTTCATTAACGCAAATAACCGGACTGCTCATGCCTTCGGAAACAGGCGTGGATCGTGCGTCAGGCGAGGAAAAATCAAATTTCAATACATCCCTTTCCGTCCAAATGCCGATAGTTTCATCACCCACCATAATCAAAATAGCGCTACAATTTCGCTCTGCCATTTTGACCGCCGCATCATGCATCGTCTCATCAGGTAAGCAGGTCAACAGATTGGTTTGGGTAATATCCTTTATCGAAATAGCATTTAAATCAAAATTGCTCATGTATCCCCTAAGTTATATGTGCATCAGCCGTTCAATAATATCATCAAGACGCTATTAACTAAAATTAACCTTACTAAAACGCTAGGTAAATTATCGACTACAAATCAGCTAAATAACCGACGTGCGTTATGCTTCCGGAATTCATTATTTGCCTAAATATCTGATCAAGCATCAACAAATCCCAAGCAAATCTGGCATTAAGAGCCCGTTCAAATTAAAATAACCGACTTATTATTGAGCGCATTCAGTAAACATAGCGCGACTTTCAAACCTGACGGACTTTTAATGACTGATTATAAACTGACCCACCTTAAACAGCTGGAAGCTGAAAGTATTCATATTATTCGCGAAGTTGCAGCCGAATTTGAACGTCCGGTGATGTTGTATTCCGTCGGCAAAGACTCTGCCGTCATGTTGCATTTGACCATGAAAGCCTTTTATCCCGGCAAGCCGCCGTTCCCGTTACTGCATGTGGATACCACTTGGAAGTTCAAGGAAATGATCGAGTTTCGCGACCAGATGGTCAAAAAGCTGGGCCTTGAGTTACTGATTCATGTCAATCCGGAAGGTATAGAACAGGGCATCGGCCCCTTCACCCACGGCAGTAAAAAGCACACCGATGTGATGAAAACCGACGGTCTCAAGCAGGCGCTGGATAAATACCAGTTTGATGCGGCTTTCGGCGGCGCACGGCGCGATGAAGAAAAATCACGCGCTAAAGAACGCGTTTATTCATTCCGCGATAAGAACCATCGCTGGGACCCCAAAAACCAACGTCCTGAGTTATGGAATATTTACAACGGCAAAATAGACAAAGGCGAAAGCATCCGGGTATTCCCGCTGTCCAACTGGACCGAGCTGGACATCTGGCAATACATCCACTTGGAAAACATTCCTATCGTGCCGCTGTATTTTGCCAAAGAACGCCCTGTCGTTAACCGCGACGGCATGTTGATCATGGTTGACGATGAGCGTATGCCGATCAGCCCTGACGAAAAAGTTGAAATGAAAATGGTGCGTTTCCGGACCTTGGGCTGCTATCCATTAACCGGCGCAGTTGAATCGACTGCTACCACGCTGCCGGAAATCATCCAGGAAATGCTGTTGACCACAACCTCCGAACGCCAAGGACGATTAATAGATCACGACCAATCCGGTTCCATGGAGCAGAAAAAGCGCGAAGGCTATTTTTAATGATATTCTCGCCGTTATGCTGTATATGTTGTTCTGAATTAGCTGGATGGGGAGCATAGATATGAATCCGGAAACTGATGCCGCAAAACTTCTAACAACAATGTGGAGCGGTCGGCCTTTGCCTATTGACCCCGTTCAGATAGCACGGGAACTGGGAATTGATGTTATCGAAACCATACTGCCCGACAATGTTTCAGGCGCCTTAATAAAAGATGAGGGAAAAGATCCTGTCATTCTTCTTTGCAACTCTGACAGCAAAAACAGAAAACGTTTTAGCTGCGCTCATGAAATAGGCCACTATGTTTATCGATTGGCAACCAATGGCGCCCATTACGAGTATATCGATTTTCGCAACGAATTTTCCGCTAACGGGAATAACCCTGAAGAAATTTATGCAAATCGCTTTGCTGCCGAGTTACTCATGCCCGCAAAGGAAGTTCACACTCTCTACAATCAAGGACTCCCGGCATTTTTAATAGCCCAGCACTTTGGCGTATCCGACGATGCGATACGGTTTCGATTAAAAAATCTCAATTTAGTTTTTTACAACTTAGCTTCTTGATTGATGACTAGTGCGCAACAACCCACTGATTCAGCAAACATCGCTAAACAGCTACGCTTAGCATTAGAAAATAAAGATCAGGCAACTGAGTTAACGCGCCTTGATCCGTTAACTCAAGCTAAAGTCGATGATCAAGTTGCAGATACCGGTTTGAAAAAACGATATGCCAATTGGTTTATCTGGATACTGATCGGTCAACTGGCCGCTATGAATGCTATTTTTATAGCAACAGGCATTGATTATTTACACTTCCAAGACCCGACTCATCTTAATTTATTTATGGGAGGGACTTTAGCGGAAGTGTTTGGTGTTGTACTCGTTATCACTCGCTATTTGTTTTCAAAAAAATAATTTGAAACCTTACTTGGTATTGATTTCTTTACTCAATAAAAATACTCCGATTGCCTCTCCTTTACAGCTCTAGCAATTAAATTCAACTTAAAATTTAAGGTAACGCCTTCCTCATGTCTCATCAATCCGATTTAATCTCCACCGACATCAACGCCTATCTTGCGCAACATGAACGCAAGGAATTATTGCGCTTTTTAACCTGCGGCAATGTCGATGACGGCAAAAGCACGCTGATCGGCCGTCTGCTGCACGATTCCAAAATGATCTATGAAGATCAGCTGGCCGCCGTTCAGGCCGACAGCGTCAAATCAGGCACCACCGGCGCCGGCAAGATCGACCTGGCCTTGCTGGTTGACGGCCTGCAAGCCGAACGCGAACAAGGTATTACCATTGATGTGGCGTATCGTTATTTTTCTACCGCCACGCGTAAATTCATTATTGCCGACACCCCAGGACACGAGCAATACACCCGCAACATGGCGACCGGCGCTTCAACCTGCGATTTGGCGATTATCCTGATTGATGCCCGCTACGGCGTGCAAACCCAAACCAAACGGCACAGCTTTATCGCTTCGTTACTAGGTATTCATCATATCATCGTCGCCGTCAACAAGATGGATTTGGTCGAGTACAGCGAAGCGACTTTTAACAAAATCAAGCAGGATTATTTGAGCTTCACAAAATCGCTCGACCTGCACGACATCACCTTTATCCCGATGTCGGCATTGGACGGCGATAACGTGGTCAACCCCAGCGCGCACATGCCCTGGTTTAGCGGCCTGCCGTTAATGGAAGCATTGAATACTATCGAAATCGCCAACGACCGCAATTTCAGCGACGCCCGTTTTCCGGTTCAGTATGTCAACCGCCCTAACCTCGACTTTCGCGGTTTTTGCGGCACAGTCGCCTCCGGCATTTTTAAAAAAGGCGATAAAATCACCACCCTGCCCTCAGGCAAAAGCAGCAAAATCAAGTCTATCGTGACCTATGACGGCGAACTGGAACAAGCCTTTTCACCGATGGCCGTCACCTTAACGTTGGAAGACGAAATCGACATCAGCCGCGGCGATACCATTGTCGGCACCGAACAAACGCCGGCGACCGTCTCGGACAAATTCAAAGCCACCATCGTCTGGATGGCTGAAAATGCGCTGGCGCCGGGCCGGCAATACATTATCAAACTGGCGACGCGCAGCGTATCGGGTTCTGTGTCAATGATTCATCATCGAATCGACGTCAACACGCTGGAACACCATGACGCGGCCGAACTGCACTTGAATGAGATCGGCTCCTGCACGGTTTCAGTCAACGCACCGGTGGTTTTCGATCCGTACCTTACGCATAAAGGCACCGGGGCATTCATTATCATAGACCGGCTAACCAACGGCACCATCGGTGCGGGCATGATTACCGGCGGCATTGAGGAAGAAAGCCTGCAACCGGTCAGCCCCGAAGAACGCGCCGCGCGCTTTAGCCAAACAGCGACAGCAATTGCCCTGACCGGCTCGGACGGCAAAGAAATCGCCTATCGGCTGGAGCGGAAATTATTCGACAACGGTCACGCATCGACGGTTTTAGAGACGCAAAATCCAACGTTAATAGCCGCCGTTAAAAACGCCGGCTTGATTTGCTTATGCGTCAATGACAGCGATAACTTGGCGGATATTGGTTTTGATACCGACATGCAGACTATTGATGACATATACAACACATTGAAAGATAAAAAAGTTATCTATTAAGCCGCCGGCTCAACAACTAGAAATGGAACGCGGATGACGCGGATAACTATGATTAACGCAGATAAAATCTTATCTAATCATAATGATCCGCGTCATCCGCGTTCCATTGTATTTAACAGCATTACATGTTTAGCCCTACCCCGGCACAAGCCTAATCATGTTCAAATTCATCCCTGATCTTTTGCGAGAAAATCAATTCCGACATTCGCATAAGATGAGGTAAGATGAAAAAACATCTCAACCAGCAGTTCAACCAATGCAGCAAGCCTGAAAAATCACCACCTTAAAATGAAAAATTCCGAATTCTCAAAAATAAGAACTTCAGGCGTCGGCTATTTGATTAACAGCATCCAAACCTTATTTGTCGGCATGTTGAGGATTTGGACCATTCCGATCGTGTTAATGCTGAGCGTTGCTTCCGGCTTTACCACCTACTACGGCTTATCCCATTTCATCACCCCGTGGATTGCGCTGGTTATTACCGTCGCCATTCAATCCATCGTTGTTATTTGTTCGCTGGAAATCGCCGGAATGCATTGGCAAGCCAACCGCATCCGCTATTTTTCAGTGGTCTGCTCGCTATTGATTGCACTGACCGCTTCGGTTTCATTCTCTTATTTCAAATTTTATGAAATTTCCGAGCAGGATAACCTGCACATTACCCGCTTAAATCAAGTCAGAACCGACATAAAATCCTATATAGATCGTGTCCTGACTATCAAAGGCGAGGTTTTAAAGCAACAACGCGCCGACCTGGAAAAAGCCACGCTTGATGTACAGCAAGCGTATTTCGGCACCCATGCGCAGATTGCCGAAGGTTATAAAAAGCAAATCGGCGAAGGGCCTTTCTGGAAACATTACAACCAGATTTATCAAGAGAAAAAGCAGCAACAGGAAAAATTCGACCATGACTTTGCTGATTTAGACAAAGACATTCAAAAGCTGCAAGTCAGCATTAATGCGCTTGATGTTGCAACGAATATCGAGAGCGCCTACTCCGCGATGCTGGAAAACTTCCAGAATGTTCAGTTAAAGATCAACCTGTTATCCGGCAATATCGGCCAGTCTTTACCGGAAGCGCCGTTATTAATGACTTACAATCAATTTACCGCCGACGTTCAGCCCTCGGCCGCGATGTGGTCCGATTTTTCAATGTTCGCTTTTGTTTGTGCGGCCATGGTTGATTTTTTCACCGTACTACTATCATACCGTCTTGAATTCACGGCTCCCGGCCCACTGACCGCCGAAGAAGAAGATCTTGTTTTCGAATGCTTAAGACAATTTACCGAGTTCCGGATCAATAAAAACGACGAACTTGAAATGTCCATCGAAAAATCCGAGATAGAACGGGCGAAACGCTACAACGACTGGTCAAGAATGTTTGCCGTAGGCTTATTGTTAAGCCGAGGCTTCTTAAGAAAAATCGATGATAAAACCGTAGAATTCGCGCCTAATCTTTACCCACTGATTGCCGAAAAAATGGGCGACAAGATTAACAAATTAAAAGCCGAATCTCATATTGCCAGACAAGTAAATGCCGATGAATAGTTCCAGAACTGAAATCGATAAATGGTTTATTGAAGGTACCTTGGCGGGCTCCGATCTCGCTATCTCAGAGACCTGGGATCCCATTTTCGACGCCGATCGCCAGCTGGTCCATATCAAAATCGGCCCTTATTGGAAGTTATTTTTACGTCCCGAAGGCTTTACCAAGCGCTTTTATCACCAGGTTTACCCGTTACCGGTCGAAAACTGGCAAGTCGCTCAACAAATCAAGCTTTACGACGGTTTTTGTACTATTGATGTGCTGCTGGATATTCGCTTCCAGGCCACATTGAAATACGCGCTCAACAATATGGACGTTTTGTCCGGCATTAATGCGCATATAAAAACCGCCTATGAGGATTTGTTGATCAACTTGATCGATAAAGAATTGCTTAATTTATCGGATGGCGCCTGGGTGCAAAAAGGCGTGACCGATATTGAAAAGAGAATTTCTCTGGCAGTCAGCGAAATGCTGATATTGCAAAATATCCAAGCGCAAACCCACTGCACCTTAAAACCCTCGTTTGAAGAGTTCCCCGAGGTACAACTGGCTCAGGAAAGCGTTTATTTATGCGTTCTTAAAAAGAGTTTTGAGTTTAACGATGCGAAAAGAGCGGAATTATTTCGCCAGGAACAAGAAATCGAAAAGCAAAAACTGGAACACAAACAGCAACTGATTGATCAACTCAATCGCGAAGCCGAACTGGAACGCTTGAAGCAAGCTCAGGAAGCTTTAAATAAAAAGCTGTTACTTGAAGAAAAAGAAAAACAGCTATTAGAACAATTTGAAATTGAACGGCGTCTTCATGCCGAAAAAGTTGAACACGATAACAGCCTGAAAGAAATAACCCTGGAAGCCGAACTTCAAGAACAACAAAAACATGAAGCCCGCCTGAGACTTGCGGAACAAAACACCCACATGGAATCATTGGCGCACCGGGCCAAGTTAAAAGCGCAAGAGCTGGAAGCCGATATTGCCAAATATGAAGACCAGCAAGCCAGATGGCGCGAATCCAAGGATAAAGTCCATGCTCAACAAATAGCCCTTGAGCAGCGCCAAAAACAGCTGGAGTTCGATACCGAAGTCGAAAACCAAAAACGCCGGGAACAGCAGCGTTTGGAAATGCAAAAAGAAAGTTACGACAAAAAGAAAGAATCCGATGTTTATCTGCGCCGGGAAATCGAATTACTGGCGCTCGAAAAACAACGTCTGGAGCTACAGACTGCCATAAAAAACATAAAAGGCAGCAATCCTCAGGGTCAGAATTAGCCCGCGCTTTTATTCCTTGAGGCAATGATTATCACGGATCCGGTGAAATTTCACATTGGTTTCATATATCCATAACCAGCATCGGAATGCCGTAAGTCAAAACAAAATAGCTAAACGCCAAAATAACGCTGACGCTCATTTTGTACGAAAACAGTTGCCGCAGAATGTAACTGACAATCGCCAAATACCAGCCAACCAATAATACCGCTAAACCGATCGATATTTCTTCCCGGTACTCCTCCTTATTCATCACCATTAAAAAATCCAACGCTTCGGCGGCAATCGCCAGCGTCATAATAAAATTCTCGCAGACAAAAATAGCCGTAAACAGCTGATTAAAATGTTGCCATTTTTTGATAATCAGCAATAACGTCGTGATGGAGGTAAAGGCCATGATGGTTCGCATCAAAACTTCCAAGGTACCATCGGCCGGATCGGCAATCAGGCTTTCGACAATAATCCCTGAAACCAGATAAAACACCACTGTTTTCCACATAAACGATTTGGGCGGAACTAAATCGGTGGGGTTATTTATGAACCAGCAAAGTGAAAGGTATTTGACTAATAAACGCATGGTGAAAATAGTTGTTGTACTTAAGAAAAAACGAAAATGTGCTAACGGGTTTGTAGGCTCGATTTATTGTAACTACTCAATGCAGCCGGAGGACAAACAATCTTAGGAACATGCATGAAATAACTTAAGCAAGTTTTATTTTTAAACCATGAAGGGCATGAAGAGAATGAAGGATTGAAGTCTTCATGTCCTTCATGCGCTTCATGGTGATTGCTTAAAGCTGAGTTGAGCAGCTCGTCTGCTCAAACGAAACTTATGCCCTTTGGGTATAAATTGATTTATGTATATTCCTTACCGTTTGCCACGCCGAACTAAATCAGGCTACGAAACCGTTTTTACCACTGAGACTCGCCGGTTTCAGGATCGTACATTTCATGGACAATTTTGTGCCGATTAGCAATTAACTCGTCGATACTCGGCGAATTGTTCATTGCCCTGGAAATAGCCAGCTTCATCGCTTCATAATTGGTTCGATATAAATCTTTACGATCCAGGTCGGGGTTAGTCGCGCATTCGGGAGCGATCCACAGCATCGCGATAATGCACAGATCGTTAGCCTGATCCGCAGGAATCACACCGTCAATAACGCTGTCCAGAACCGCATCCGCCACGGCCGACTGCACAGGGCCGCCAAACAGGTTGACGTAATCGGTGGATTTGATGGTGACCTTGGGCACTATAATAGTCGCAGGCTTCACTTGCTGATTGCAGGCCCGAATAGCGAACATACGGGTATGTCCTTCGGTTTGGCCCATCAGGTTGGCAAAGGCATGACCGGCAGGCCCCCGCACACTACCTATCAATATTTCAGGCATGGCGTCCGTGCCTTGACCGTCGCTGGAAAACACCGTCGCTTCGCCGGTTCTGAACCAAATTGTATCTGACATCGAATAACCCCAAAAAGAATAAAAGAGCGGCATTCTATGATGGATGAACTGAGCGGCGCAAGGTTCAAAGCACAGCTTGGGTTCGCGTAGCCTAACCTGCGTGTCCGTCCCGCGGGGCAGGATGAATTCTATGATAAAATCCTCCCCACTTACCCAACCGGATGCCCTGCCCCGACTTAATGCTATTGAAGTTATTGCCCTTACTTTCCACGACGCTGCTTTATCTGTTGTATTACCTGATCAGCACCTTCAAGTTCGATGTGCAAATATTGACGCCGTCGATACCCTACGATTACCTGCTGCAACTGGTTATCGCTTATGTGCTTTATGCGTTATCGCGGCGGGTTTGGATCTTCCTGCTGATTCACGCCCTGCTAATGGGGCTGTTGTATGTGGGCAATGCGGTAAAAATATCGTTTTTCGGCGGCCCGATTATGCCGGACGATGTTTTTGCCCTGCAATCGCTGCTGTTAATACTCGATGGCTGGCGTTTTTTTGCCGCCGCGATACCGCTGGCCGCCATTGCCAGTTTATTGCTGTTCAATTTCACCATGCGCCATTGGAGCGCTTACCTGGCCAGCCTGGCTGTCATCTTGCTCGGCATCACCGTGGTGTACAAACCCGCGACCCTACTGGAACCCATGGACGGTTACTTTGGCAATTCGGTATGGGATCAACGTTCCAATTATGTCTGGCGCGGCGCAACGCTTTACACATTATTGGAAAGCGCACGCCATTTTGCCGCTGCCGAAGTCATTCCCGACGGCGACAGGGCCCAGGAAGCGGCCGGCAACTTACTGACGGCCCAGCGTACCCATTCAACGCCGGATGCAACACTTCCCGTCGGCGCTAAAAAAGACTCGGCTGCCAAAACATTTACGCCGCGTAATATCCATATCGTGTTGCTGGAGTCTTTTTGGGACCCCAATGCGCTAAAAAAAGCAAAGTTTAAACCAACCCCTCTTTCGCCCGAGTTTCGCGAGCTATGGAAGGGCGCCGGATACTCGCATGCGCTGGCCCCGGTGTTCGGCGGCTTTACCGCCAATTCCGAGTTTGAGGTGTTATGCGGGTTTCCGGTGGTAAGGGATGCGGTCAAATTCGAACGCCAGCTACTGAACGATGTGCCTTGCTTGCCGCATCTTCTTGCCGACAAAGGCTACCGCACCATTGCCTCGCACCCGAATGTGCCGGTGTTCTGGAACCGTGTTAATGCTTATAAACGCATGGGCTTTCAAACCTACTGGTCGCTGGCGGACTTCGTCCAGGACGACATGAACCAGGAATTCATGTCCGACAGCACCTTATACCGTCAAGTGCTGGAGAAAATATCCGGATCATTGGATGCCAAACAACCGGTTCTGGATTATATCGTGACCTATTTCGGGCACTGGAATTACCCCTTAAGTGAAAGCCGACCCAATAAAGTCGGCTCATCGTCGGAAGTCGAGGAAGTGTCGGCCTACGCCAACACCGTTTATTATAAGTCGAGAGAATTAATGGGCTTTATCAACGAAGTGCGTAAACGGGACCCGGAAAGCATCATCGTGGTTTTCGGCGACCACCTGCCCTTCCTGGGCGAAAATTTTGCCGGCTATGTCGAATCGGGCGTGCTGGCGGCTAACCGTAGCGACTTTTCTCCAACCATGTTTAAAGACTATGTCAGTACGCCGATGCTGATTATCGACGGTAAACGCGGCCCGGTTAAATTCGGCAGCCTGCCGCTTTATCAAGTGCCCAAGCTTGTGCTCGACCTGGTCAACTTCAATGAGCCGAGTATCATGGATTACACCGCGCCTTTGCCCAATATCCGGGTAAGGCCGTTGCCGGGCCTGCATTTTAATATAGCGGCCGACGGCGCTGTGGACATGTGCAAAGAACCGCCCTATTCCGAAGCCTGCCAGTTATCTGCCCGTTGGCTGGAGGATGTGTCGATAGTCAGTAACGATTTGTTCATGGGCCGCCAGGTCACTCGCCCTAAATACATACCCGAAAAACAATCCGAGCCGATACCGACAGAAGTTGCTTTTTTACAAGCAATGACTACTGAAAAATAGATGTAACTATTCAGCACATAGAGAAATGGAACACAGATGACACGGATAGGACGGATTTACACGGATATTTAGCCTCAACCAAATTCGATGACGCTTTTAAAATCCGTGATTATCCGTTTAATCCGTGTCATCCGTGTTCTATTGGGAATATGCTGAATAATTACAAATAGATTTGCATTAATTAACCGGCGTAAGCTAACCCGATCTACTGGAGAAAGTTCATGCACAAAAATTTTATAGCGTCCTTTTTAAGCCTGTTACTGCTGTTTGCTGGAAACAGCAGAGCCGATCAACTCAGCATTCCCTTACAAATCGATTACAGCATGATCAAAAAAGTATTGATATCCCAGCTGTACACCGGTCAAGGCAATAGCGCCGAGCTGTGGAACGACCGCCAGGGATGCAGTTATTTAAGGCTGTCCAATCCCGATATTAACGGCAAAAACGGCCAAATCCAGCTGTTAAACAACGTTCAGGCGCGATTCGGAACCGGCCTGGGCGGACAATGCGTAACCCTTCTGGAATGGGCCGGGATATTGGAAACTTTCCAGCAACCGACGCTCGACTCCGGGCATTCGGTGCTGACTTTTCCGGTCACCAGCGTCAGCGCCTACGACCCTCAAGGCCATCAACTGACTATCGATAAGCTTCAGGATTTGATCAAACGCTTTGCCGAACCCAAGCTTGCCGCGGTAAAAATCGATCTAAACGAAGCCCGCGGCAATATCGAGGAAACGCTGGCGCACTTTTTACCCAAGGACAATGCGGCGGAAGTGAAAGAAGTCCTCAAGTCGCTCAGATTCAGCAACGTCAATGCCGGAAACGACGGCATCGGCATTAAACTTAATCTTAATGCACCGGCCAAAAGGGCCGTCGCCAAGCCTGCCCCGGCCTTTAACGAGACCGAACAAAAACAATGGCAAGCCGCTTGGCAGCAATGGGATGCGTTCCTGAGTTCGGCTATCGATCAAGCCGTCCGCGATACCCAATCGCCGGAACTGCGTGGAACCCTAACGGAAATTCTGGCGGATTCCCGCGCCGCCTTTCAAGCAGGCTTAAAACAACACGATGCCGATAGCGCCGATCCGGTACGGGTATTTTTTACCCGGACTTGGGAGCGTCTGGCGCCGGTATTAAAAACCATATCCGGCGAACTGCCGGGCATACAAGGTTTGCGCTATATCACTTTTATCGCGGCGACCGACGTGATTTACGAACTTGAACGCGTCGGCGCGCCGTTCGGTCTGGACATTTCATCCGATGGCTTACGCAGACTGGCGCGCATCCTGATCGCGGGCAAACAACAACAGCCATAGCCGTGAAAAAAACCAACAATTCAGGTACAAAGCCATGGATGGCGCATAGCAATTACCGGCGACAGCGCATCGGATTATGCCGGTTCCCAAGCGCCATAGATTGCGAAAGTATTAAAAAATTGGTAACTACTCAACGTATGCCCAAGAACGTCGTCATACCGGCAGGGATGCCGGTATCCAGCGCCATGGACGGTAACTTGGCGGCTCTACAGGTACTTGAGTGACGCGAAGTTTCACCTCCCTGTGCCTGGGTTCCGGCATAACCCACAGGGATGTGGGGAATGCAGATATTGCAGGAGCAAATATCTGCCCCTGCCAGAACGACGAGGGTCTCTCAGATACATGTGTATAACGACGAGAGCCGGAGCTTGGGAACCAGCGTATTCCCAATAGAACACGGATTAAACGGATAATCACTGATTTTAAAACTTGGTTTTGGCTAAATATCCGTGTAAATCCGCCTTATCCGTGTCGCCTAGAGGCGCCTACTTTTAGCATCCGTGTTCTATTGGGAATACGCTGAATAGTTACCGGTTAACGCTTATCTCTTGCCCTGATAATAAAGCCGATAAAACCACGAATAGGCATCCTCGATCTGGGCCTGGATTCTTGGCGGAATCTCATGCCTTGCCGGTTTGCCGATCCGCCCATGCTGACGATGCAGATATTTCATATGGTAGTGGCTATCGCTTTCCGCTATCCCGATCTCCAGCTTTTCCGGATTAATCTCAAAAGGCGCCAACCCGAGCCAGGCATAAAGATGGGACATGCAGGCAACGGGTTGCTCGACCAAATCCTCAAAACGCAAAAAATACAAACGCTCCTGAACGGCTTTCGGCAAGTCCGGTACCGCATGTATCGAAATCAACGGCGCACCGATGGCCTTGTCCTTGGCGAACAGAATATCGGCTCGCCCAAAGCGGTCGAAATCGGCCAGATGATCGATAAAATCCACCAGAATGGTTTTTTGATGCTGCGCTTCTATCGACCCGTAAATCTGCCCCAACTCGCGAATGCAGACAATCAGCTTGGCTTCAGGCGCGACCTGCAACAGCAGCTCGACGCAGTGCAGCCAAGCGCGATTCTTGTCCACCACCGCTTTCTTGCCGCCCGTGTCATGGTGCCAGCCGCGCAAAAATCCTTCCATCGCAAAAGCCAGATGCGCGTAGCCGGCATCGAACGAGTTGTCGAGCTGGGACAGGAAAAACTGGTCGTCGCTGACCATCCGCCGTATGCCCAGCAGCGCATTGCACAACGGCGAACTGTTGCCTTCGCAGTGAATATCGGGATGCATCGCCAGCATCTGGCACAGCAAGGTCGAACCTGCTCTCGGCAGGCCGGTCACACCTATAAAATGGGGGTTCATCGAACAAGTTCCTTAAGGTTAATTTTGTGAATCATAGGCTTCAGCCGACAAGTCCGTAACCAACTGCACTGTTGAAAACTACGAGCGTGAGACCTTCCAGGTTTTTACTGGAGCCGCTCCCGGCGGCTCCAGTAAAAACCTGGAAGGTCTGCCTACCGGCCTGTTTAATGCGGTTACCGTCAAACAAGTTCCTTCATGTTAATTTTGTGAATCAGTGTTTTCGGAGTTGGCGCCCGCATCAACCACAGTGAAATCCACGCCCGCCGGACCGCCTGATTCCGGGCTGGGCGCATACTCGCCTGCCGGAGCCGAACCGGCATTAGCCGGCGATCCCGACGGCGCAGAGTCGTTGCCGGAAGACGAAGAACCCGGATTCGTCGAGGTATTGGCCGGGGACGGGAGATTTGCCGATGTGGAGATCGCACTGGCGATGGCGCTTTGGGCGCCGGTTGTATCGGTCGAACTTGGAAGCGCCGTGATGTCCGCCGTCAGTCCGGCCGGATTAGCGACGCTATAGTTGCTCGCCAAGCCGCTGCCGTTTGTCAGCATGGTGCCGGTCACTGTCACGTCTTTCTTCGTACCGGCGTCCGCATCGGCAAACGCCCCCGTCTGGCCGGAGAAGCCCAGCGTTTCCGAGCCGACCAGCCCGCTCAAGCTACCGCCGTTCAGGGTTGCCTTCGTGCTACCGTCATAGACTTTATCGGCGGCGCTCATGCCGGTGAAGGTCAAGGCTTTAGGCGTGATGTTGGCCGACAATCCGGTCGGGTTCGTAATACTGTAGTTGCTCGCCAAGCCGCTGCCGTCGGCCAGCGTGATGCCGCTGACGGTGACGGCTTTAGCTGTACCGGCGTTCGCATCGGCAAAGACGCCGCTCTCGCCGGAAAAACCCAGTGTTTCCGAACCGATCAGCCCGCTCAGCGCGCCACCGCTCAGGGAAGCTGTTGTTGTGCCGTCATAGACTTTATTCGAAGCGCTGATGCCGGTGACAGTCAAGGCTTTAGGCGTGATGTTGGCCGTCAGTCCGGTCAGATTGGCGATGCTATAGTTGCTCGCCAAGCCGCTGCCATTTACCAGCGTAATGCCGCTGACGTTGACCGCTTTAGCCGTGCCGGCATTCTTGTCGGCAAAGACGCCGCTCTGGCCGGAAAAGCCCAGCGTTTCACTACCAACCAAGCCGCTCAAGGTACCGCCGCTCAGAGTGGCTGAGGTGCTACCGTCATAGACTTTGTCGGCAGCGCTCATGCCGCTCAGGGTCAGGGCTTTGGCTGTGATATTGGCCGACAATCCGGTCGGATTCGTAATACTGTAGTTGCTTGCCAAGCCGGAGCCGTCATTCAGCGTAATGCCGGTCACGGTGACTGCTTTAGCCGTGCCGGCGTTCTTGTCGGCAAACGCACTGGTCCCGGAGAAGCCCAGCGTTTCCGAGCCGATCAAGCCGCTCAAGCTACCGCCGCTCAGGGTTGCCGTCGTGCTGCCGTCATAAACTTTGTTGGCGGCGCTCATGCCGGTGACGGTCAGGGCTTTGGGGGTCACCGTCAACGCGTTATTAACGTAGCTGATGATATAGCCCTGCTGGTTGGAATAGAGACCGCTCAAGGCGGTGGTGTAGCCGCCGGCATTCGGACTCGCCCCGTAGTCCAAGGCGCCCAACAGGTTGCCGCCGGGACTGACGGAATAGCTCGCGCCATTGCCGGCCACGCCGTCATAGGTCTTGCTGCCGCCGTTCGCGGTTACCGTCAATGCGGTCATGAACGAACGCAGCAATGGCGTGGTGTAGGTGTCGTATATCACCCAGGTGTTGGCGAAATCCCATTGTCCGGCTGCACTGCCCGCTGGGGTAAAACTCGCTTGCAGCTTCATGTCCGCGGTGGACAGACCGGTCGCGCCGGTCAACGTGCCATTGCCGATGCCTGGCAGCGAGGGGTTGACTGTCGAGTTCCAGAAGCTGGTGCTGATATTGCCGCCGTTCAACCCCACCAGTCCGCCGACGGCGTCATTCCCGCTAACGCTGCCGGTGGCGTAGCTGGTGCTGATATTGCCGCCGTTCAACCCCACCAGCCCGCCGACGTAGGGTAGGTGGGCGGTACCGGACACCGCCCCGGTCGCGTAGCTGGCGCTGATATTGCCCTGGTTCCACCCTACCAGCCCGCCGACTCGGACTTTGCCGGACACCGTCCCGGTCGCGTAGCTGGTGCTGATGCTACCGTTGTCGTAGTTCTCCCCCGTCAGTCCGCCGACGAAGTTAGTCCCGCTGACGCTGCCGGTGGCATAGCTGTTGCTGACCGTGTCGTCGTTCTCCCCCACTAAGCCGCCGACATAGCTTCTGCCAGTCACGCTGCCGGAGGCATAGCTGTTACTGACCGTGTCGTCATTTCTCCCCACCAGCCCGCCGACGAAGTTGCTGCCGGTCACAGCCCCGGTCGCGTAGCTGGTGCTGACCGTGTTGTTGTTCTCCCCCACCAGCCCGCCGACGCGATTATTTCCTTCTACGCTGCCGGTGGCGTAGCTATTGCTGACCGTGTCGTAGTTGTCCCCCGTTAGGCCGCCGACGTAGTCATTCCCACGGACGCTGCCGGTGGCATAGCTGGTGCTGATGCTACCAATGTCGTTCACCCCCACCAGCCCGCCGACGTAGAAGTCCCCGCTGACGCTGCCGGTCGCGTAACTGTTGCTGATATTGCCGTAGCTCCACCCCACCAGCCCACCGACTGAGTTACTACCGGTCACCGCTCCGGTCGCGTAGCTGTTGCCGATGCTACCGCTGTTCTTGTAACCCACCAGCCCGCCGACGTAGTTTTGGCCGATCACCGCTCCGGTGGTGTAGCTGTTGCTGATGCTACCGCTGTGGTAGTCAGCCACCAGTCCGCCGACGCTGGACCCACCCGTGACGCTGCCGCCGACCAGCCCGACATTGCGTATCGCGCCGTCAGCCTTTCCGAACAGGCCGACGTAATCTGTGCCGGGCCGATAGATGCTCAGATTGCTAATGGTGTGGCCTAGCCCGTCGAAGGTTCCGGTGAATGAGGTGGCTCCATCGCCGACGGGTTCAAAGCCCGCGTTGCCGTTCCAGGCGCCGGTCGCGGCGGCGTCGATGTTCGAGCCCAGCACATAGTTACCGGTCAGGTTGCCGTTCATGCCTTGCAGGTCGGTTGCGGTAGTGCTGCCTTCGGAACCCAACGCGGTAATTACGGTGTAGTTCTTCACGCCGCCATCGGAACCCAGCTTGGTGCTGAAGTTTTGCCCGGCCGCGAGGTTGACAGCGGCATTGACGTAATAAGTACCCGTGTTGCCGGCCGCGACCGCGCCCTGGCCGTATTCCAGCGCCAGTTGCGCGGTGCCGGTGGCGTTCATGGCCGTGTTGATATTGATGTTGCGCTGGGCGTTGAGGGTCAGCCGGTTAGCGCTCCAGTTTACGGTGTCGTTGACGTTGACGTCGCCCGAAGTGCCGGCCCCGCCGCTGGTGCTCTGGATGGTAAAGTTGTTGCCGGCAAGTGCGGCAGACACCGCTGCTCCGGTCATGTCGCCGCCCGATGCCGCGATGGTGAAGTCAACCGGGTCGATCAGCCAGGAGCCGGTCAGTCCATTGGCTGCGGCAGTGGTGACATGCGCGTCATCCGCCACTTTGACGTGGGCGGCCGAGGTTTCGATGAAGCCGCCGTTGCCGCCATTGAGGGCGCTGGCATCGAGGGTGCCGCCGACGTTGACGGTGCCGCTGTCCATGTCGCCGAGCAGTTTGATCACGCCGTTACGGTTCTCGATGGTCCGCGCCTGGATGATGCCGGTGTTGTTGACGGCGCTATCCAACAAGTCGCCGGCCGCTTGCGCGGTCATTAAGACTTGGCCGCCGTCGGCTTGGATCAGGCCGCCGTTTTCGGCCAAGGCGTTAACCGCGCCTTGGTCGACTGCGACGTTCAGCAGGCCGTCCCCGGCCACATCCAGGGTCACGGCTTCGCCGGCGGCCAAGGCCACGGTGCCGAGTTTGGCCGCGATGACGCCTTGATTGCTGACGTTAGCGCCGAGCAGGGCCACATAGCCGCCGTTGGCAGCGGTGATGGTGCCTTGATTAGTGACGCTGTTGCCGATTCCGGAAAATTTAAAGCGCCCGGCCATGAAATCGCTGTCGGTAATGTTCAAGGTCGAAGCCACCAGCCCGCCGACGTTGATTTGCGCGCCCTGGCCGAACATGACGCCGTTCGGGTTGACCAGGAACACGTTGCCGTTGGCCGACAAGCTGCCGAGGATGTTGGACGGATCGGAACCCAACACCCGGTTCAGGGTAATCGCGCTGCTGTTGGGCTGGTTAAAATGCACGGCTTCGCCGGCCCCTATGTTGAAGCTTTGCCAATTGATCGCGGCGTTCTGGCTGCTTTGGTTGATCGTCATGCCGCCGATGCCGCTCGCAATATCGGCTTGGCCTGCCGAGACCGCGCCGCCTTCGGGCAAGGCGAAAGCGTTCGGGCCGAAAGCCAGCAGCAGAAACAAGGCCAAGCCTTCGATCGCACCGTTGCTTCGTCCGGCCACCGCGCCGGCGACCGACGAGGCCTTGCCTCCGTGGCTTTGGGCGATTTCGGACGCGGCAATGAAGGTGCCGGTTTTTTGATTCCAGATCGAGCGGTAGATGCGGTTCATGGTGGTTCCTTATTGCTTCTTTAAATTCAGTGCGATGGTGCGCGGTGCGCACCCTACGTTAATTGGGTTTTATCGCTTCTCTGCTGGAATGCGCATCTCGACGTAGGGCGCGCCGTGCGCGCCTTTCCGGATGCTGGAAAATTTTTGCTGTCCCTTTGGCGCGCACGGCGCGCCCTACTCGATTAACTTTGTTTGTTATCCCTTTCCCAGGCGGGACTAGCAACCTCATCCTTTAACGTCTTTAGCCAACGACAAACGTTTCGGAGAACAACCTCTTCCAGGTTAATTGGGTTAATCGGCGTTCGGCGTTAGCCGCCCACATCAAGCGCGGTGAAATTCACACCCGCCGGATCGCAGGATTTCGGGCTGGGCGCATACTCGCCTGCCGGGGCCGAACCGGTATTAGCCGACGATCCCGACGGCGTAGACGCGTTGGCGCACGATGAAGAACCTGCGCTATTGTCCGGGGACGGGAGATTTGCCGATGTGGAGATCGCACTGGCGATGGCGCTTTGGGCGCCGGTTGTATCGGTTGAGCTTGGAAGCGCAGTGATGTCTGCCGTCAGTCCGGTCGGATTGGCGATGCTATAGTTGCTCGCCAAGCCGCTACCGTCGGTCAACGTAATGCCGGTCACGGCGACCGCTTTATCCGTACCGGCGTCCGCATCGGCAAACGCCCCCGTCTGGCCGGAAAAACCCAGCGTTTCCGAACCGACCAGCCCGCTCAGCGCGCCGCCGCTCAGGGAGGCCGTCGTGCTCCCGTCATAGACTTTGTCGGCGGCGCTGATGCCGGTGAGGGTCAAGGCTTTAGGCGTGATGTTGGCCGACAATCCGGTCGGATTCGTAATGCTGTAGTTGCTCGCCAAGCCGCTGCCATCAATCAACGTGATGCCGGCCACGGTGACGGCTTTAGCGGTGCCGGCATTCTTGTCGGCAAAGACGCCGCTCTGGCCGGAAAAGCCCAGCGTTTCCGAACCGACCAGCCCGCTCAGTGCGCCACCGCTCAGGGAGGCCGTCGTGCTGCCGTCATAGACTTTGTCGGCGGCGCTGATGCCGGTGAGGGTCAAGGCCTTAGGCGTGATATTGGCCGACAATCCGGTCGGATTCGTAATGCTGTAGTTGCTCGCCAAGCCGGAGCCATCAATCAACGCGATACCGCTGACGCTGACGGCTTTAGCCGTGCCGGCGTTCTTGTCGGCAAAGACGCCGCTCTGGCCGGAGAAACCCAGCGTTTCCGAGCCGATCAAGCCGCTCAGCGTGCCGCCGATCAGAGTCGCCGATGTGTTGCCGTCATAGACTTTATCCGAAGCGCTGATGCCGGTGACGGTCAACGCTTTAGGCGTGATGTTGGCCGACAATCCGGTCGGATTTGTAATGCTGTAGTTGCTCGCCAAACCGCTGCCATTTGCCAGCGTGATGCCGGTCACGGTGATGGCTTTAGCGGTGCCGGCGTTCGCATCGGCAAATGCGCCGCTCTGGCCGGAAAAAGCCAGGGTCTCGATGCCGATCAAGCCGCTCAAGCTACCGCCGCTTAAGGTTGCCGTGGTATTGCCGTCATAGACTTTGTCGGCGGCGGTCATGCCGGCGACGGTCAGGGCTTTGGGGGCGACCGTCACGGTAGCCGCAGGTCCATAGCTGATAATGTAGCCTTGCTGATCGGAAATCAGTCCGCTGACCGACGTATTGGCATAACTGCCGGCGTTGATCATGCCGCTGTTTGAATACGTGGCCGTCCCCAGCACATGACTAAGGTTGGGCGAGGCGATGGAATAAGTCAAACCGCTCAGGCCGCTCACCGCTGTGCCGTTATATGTCGTCGTGCCGTTCGCGGTGATGGTCAACGGCGTCATGAATGAACGCAGCAATGGCGTGGTGTAGGTGTCGTACATCACCCAGGTGTTGGCGAAATCCCATTGTCCGGGGGCATTGCCTTGCGGCGTGAAGCTGGCTTGTTGCTTCATGGCTTCCGTGGTCAGGCCGGTAACGACACCCACGCTGTCAACAATGCCGGAGGACGAGTCCGTGCCGTCATTCATCGAGCCTTCGGTACCGATACCGGTCAGGGAGCCGTTGACGCTGGCGTTGTAGTATGTGTTGCTGATGCTAGCGCTGTCGTTCTTGCCCCCCACCAACCCGCCGACATAGCCCCCGGCGGTCGCCATCCCGGTGGCGTAGCTATTGCTGATACTGCCGCTGTTGTGGAAACCCACCAGCCCGCCGACTCGGCTATGGTTGCCTTCTACCGCCCCGGTGGCGTAGCTGTTGCTAATGCTACCACTGTTGTTGTAACCCACCAGCCCGCCGAGGAATTCTATGCCGGTCACCGACCCGGTGGCATAGCTGGTGCTGATGCTACCGCTGTTGTTGTAACCCACCAGCCCGCCGACATAGTCTTGACCGGTCAGCGACCCGGTGGCGTAGCTGGTGCTGATGCTGCCGCTGTTGTTGTAACCCACCAGCACGCCGACGTTGAAGTTACCCGTGACGCTGCCAGCGATCAGCCCGATATTGCGTATCGCGCCGTCGGCCTTTCCGAACAGGCCGACGAAATTCGAGCCGGGCCGGTTGATGCTCAGGTTGCTAATGGCGTGACCTAAACCGTCGAAGGTACCGGTGAATGAGAAGGCTCCATTGCCGATGGGTTCAAAGCCCGCGTTGCCGTTCCAGGCGCCGGTCGCGGCGGCGTCGATGTTCGCACCCAGCACATAGTTACCGGTCAGGTTGCCGCTCATGCCTTGCAGGTCAGTTGCGGTGGCGCTGCCTTCGGAACCCAGCGCGGTGATCACGGTGTAGTTCTTCACGCCGCCATCGGAACCCAGCTTGGTGCTGAAGCCGGAGGTGGAGGCGAGGTTGATCGGCGCATGGACGTTATAGGTGGAGGTGTTGCCGGCCGCGACAGCCCCCTGTCCGTATTCCAGCGCCAGCTGCGCGGTGCCGGTGGCGTTCATGGCCGTGTTGATATTGATGTTGCGCTGGGCGTTGAGGGTCAGCCGGTTAGCGCTCCAACTCACCGCGTCGTTGACGTTGATGTCGCCGTTGCCGGCGCTTGCGCCTGAGGTGCTGAGAATGGTGATGTTGGAGCTACCCAGGTTGGCGCTCAGTTGTGCGCCGGTGATGTCGCCGCCGGAGGCCGCGATGGTGTAATCCTGCGGATCGATCAGCCAGCTGCCGGTTTGGCCGTTCTCCGCTCGGGTGGTGATCTTGGCGTTGCCGGCAATCTTGACGTGGGCGGCCGAGGTTTCGATAAAGCCGCCGTTGCCCTCCGCCCCTAGCCCCTCTGCCTGAGCCGGCGCGGAGGCATCGAGGGTGCCGCCGACGTTGACGGTGCCGCTGTCCATGTCGCCGAGCAGTTTGATCGTGCCGTTACGGTTCTCGATGGTTTGCGCCTGGATGATACCGGTGTTGTTGACGGCGCTATCCAACAAGTCGCCGGCCGCTTGCGCGGTCATCAGCACCTGGCCGCCATCGGCTTGGATCAGGCCGCCGTTTTCGGCCAAGGCGTTAACCGCGCCTTGGTCGACGGCGACGTTCAGCAGGCCGTCCCCGGCCACGTCCAGAGTGACCGCTTCGCCGGCGGCCAAGGCCACGGTGCCGAGTTTGGCCGTAATCACGCCTTCGTTGCTGACGTTGGCGCCGAGCAGGGCGACATAGCCGCCGTTGGCAGCGGTGATGGTGCCTTGGTTGATAACGCTGTTGCCGGTTCCGGAAAATTTAAAGCGGCCGGCCATGAAATCGCTGTCGGTGATATTCAGCGTCGAAGCAACCAGCCCGCCGACGTTGATTTGCGCGCCCTGGCCGAACATGACGCCGTTCGGGTTGACCAGGAACACGTTGCCGTTGGCCGACAAGCTGCCGAGGATGTTGGACGGATCGGAACCCAACACCCGGTTTAAGGTAATCGCGCTGCTGTTGGGCTGGTTAAAATACACGGCTTCGCCGGCGCCGATGCTGAAACTTTGCCAATTGATCGCGGCGTTCTGGCTGCTCTGGTTGATGGTCATGCCGCCGATGCCGCTCGCAATATCGGCTTGGCCGGCCGATACGACGCCGCCTTCGGGCAAGGCGAAAGCGTTCGAGCCGAAGGCCAGCATCAGCAGCATTGCCAGGCCTTCGACCGCTCCGGTGACCGATGAGGCCCGGCCGCCGTGGCTTTGGGCGATTTCGGACGCGGCGATAAAGGTGCCGGTTTTTTGATTCCAGATCGAGCGGTAGATGCGGTTCATAGATGGTTTTTTATTGCTTCTTTAATTAATTGGGTGGTGGGCGATGATGCGCGTCTGTGAGTAAGACCTTCCAGGTAAGACGACTGCCATGGATGGTGGTCGAGACTGCTCCCGGCAGTCCTCGGCATTTCCTCCATCCATGGAGGTCAGAAGTGCTGGAGCCGCCGGGAGCGGCTCCAGTAAAAACCTGGAAGGTCTGTCTATCGGCCTGTTTTTCGCCTAGCGCTAGGTAAGGTTGATAGCGGGAATGCAAGCTTCGCTTGCGCCGGCAGGCGAAGCCTGCACTCCAGCGCCGAACTGTCTTGCCGGCTACGATCAAAAATATTTCACGGCTTGCAGCCAAAACTGCCCAGCCTGATCCGGGGCCGATAGGGCGGCATTGTTGTCCAGTTTGTGCGCATAAAAGCCTTTCACCGCAAAGTTGCCGTTATCCACCCAGTTGAAGCCCACGCCGCCTCCGCTCAGGGTTCGGCTGTTTTGTCCGGGACTCCAGGGATTTTTGTTCAATTCCACCATGCCGTTATCGATAAAGCCGATCAGTTGTACTCGACCCGGTATGGGATCGGGCATTGGCGGCAGCAGCCAGCGGGCTTCGACATTCAGTACATAGCCTTGATCGCCATAAGCTTCGCCTTCGGGATAGGCGCGGATATTGTTGACGCCGCCCAGTTCCATTTTCTCCGAGGCATCCAGGTTTTTAGTGGCGGCTTGGCCTTTGATGCCGGCGTATAACGAAACTGTTTGACTGATGTTTTGCAGGCGCATGGCGGTTAGGCTGAATTTGTCGTAATGGCCGTTGCTGTGCGCCGTCGCGAGATTTTCAGCCAAGGCGTCGGGGCTTTGCAGGTCGATGTTGCCGGAGGTCCAGGTCAGCGAGTAACTGCTCAAGCCGCCGCCGAAGACGTTGTCCCGGTGGTCGCCGGCAAGGCCGGCCATGCCGACCCAGGCTTGCTTGTTCCGGACAGTGAAGGTTGAATCGACTTTATCGCGGAAGGTTTTGGCGTCGAAGCCCAGCTGGATATTGAGGTTGTTGTTGCGGCTGCGAATCAGTGGATAGTTGCCGAACAAGCCGGCGATTTGCGCGCTACCGTTGGCATCGATGTTGCTGAATTCTTTACCCAGCCGATAATCCATAGCGGTGTAGGCAACGCCGGCTTTGGCTTTGCCGATCTGCATCTGGTAGGAAGCGCGGCCATAGTCGAGTCCGTCAAATGAACTTAAGCCCTGGAAGCTGGCGATATCGCCGTGGCCGGCCGGGTTGTTCAGGTTGACGGTCGCGCCGTAGCGGTTGGTGCCGGTGTAACGGTTGCCTTGGTTGTCGAAATACACGTTGCCGCTCACGCGTTGCCCCGGCTGTACGTCGACGATCAGGTCGGACACTCCGGTTGAGGCGCCCGGAACCAGGGTCGACTTGACGATCACACCGGGCTGGTCGGACATCAGCAGCAGGCGGTTTTCCAGCGGTGCGGTGGTGACGGCGTCGCCGCTGCCCAGACCGCTCAACAAGTCGTTAGCCAGTTCGTCGGTCAAGTTAGTTTGGTTGCGCAGGATGACTTTGCCGTATTTGCCTTCGGACACGGCGATAGTCACTACGCCGTCTTTAATATCCTGAGCCGGTAAATAAGCCTTGGCAATGAAATAGCCGTTGTTATGGTAATAATCGGTAATCTTTGCCGCCAGGCCGCGTAATTCGGTCAGGGTTAATTCGCTGCCGGGTTTTAATCCGGCGATGCCGGCCAGTTCGGCTTCGCTGTAGACACTATTGCCTGTGATGTGCAATCTGTTGACGACGATCTTCATGGTGTCGGAAACAGGAAGGGCCGGCGCGGCTTTTTGCTCGATGCGGATTTCGGGCAGGGCTTTGGGCGGAACCGGGACTGTTGGGATTTGCTGGAGCTGATTGCCGGAACTGGGCGGTTGCGCGGCCAAGGCTGTTTGGCTCAAGGTCAGCAGAGCTATTGATAACCGTTTGGTTTGTAACATAAAATTATTATTAATAGTGTTGCGGCAAGCGAATCCGCACGAAGTAAAAGCCATTGATAAATACGATTTATATACTAGGCGGGTTCCAGCACCGGGCAAATAGTCCATTCAGACTAGATGGCCTAAAAATGCTTGCGCATCGAATGCCAAGCAGGTCTAATTTGCCGCATGTTGCCAATCCGCATTCTTCTTATCGACGATCACGCCATGTTCCGTTCCGGGCTGAACATGCTGTTGCGTTCGAGTATCGAAAACATGCAGGTGCTGGAGGCGGGATCGCTGGATGAGGTGTTGCACAGAGAGATGGAAACGCCTGACGTTCTGCTGCTGGACATCATGCTACACGGCTTAAATGGGCTGGAAGGCATCGCCCTGCTCAAGCGCAAGTGGCCTCAACTGCCGATCATCATGCTTTCTTCCGATGCTGCCCCGGAAACCGTAAGGCAAGCGCTGGAGCGAGGCGCTTCGGCATTTGTCTCCAAGTCGGAACCCGCCGACAATATGCTTGCGCTGATCAAGCAGGTGCTGAATAAGACCCCCTTCGCAGCCGCCACGCCGGCGCAAACCGGCAGTGACGGCCCTGCTCAGCCGCGCCTGACTCCGCGCCAAGCGGAGGTACTCGATCTGTTATGCCAAGGCTTGCCGAACAAAACGATAGGACGCAGGCTCGGCCTTTCGGAAAACACTGTGCGCGTACATGTGCAGGCAGTGCTGGGTTTCCTGAAAGTATCGAACCGTTCCGAAGCGGCCTATGCCGCGCGGCGGCTGGGTTTGGCGGACTGAGAATGGTGCGTAATCCGCTAAGACTGTTGCGCAATCCGCTGAGACTGGCTGAAGAGCACATTCTGGTAGAACAAGTACGGCTGCTACTGGGCAATGTGGGCAGTTCGGTCATTCCTTCAATTCTGAATGCGCTTCTGCTGGTATGGTTCCTGTCCAATGACGGCAACGCCCTGACGGTGAGGGCGTGGGGCGCAACGGTGATAATGTCCAGGCTCTCTTTTGCCTACTACGCGCAACGTATTCTTGCTTCCGGCATTCCATCGGGAAAAGCGCCCCACATAGTCTGGGTACTGATGATATTGAACGCTGTGGATGGCGCTGCCTGGGGAGCATTGACCTGGTTCACGCTGGGCACGGCTTCGGCTGCCGACAGTTTATTGGTTCTTGCCGTACTGGCGGGCATGATAGGCAGCGCACTGTCGCAACTTTCGCCGCTGCTGCCCGTTTACATTATATTTATTGTGTGCGAATTAAGCGTCATCATATCCAAGCTATGGTTATTGGGCGATCCGGCTTATCGGACGCTGGGCCTGGGCGCCGTATTTTATATTCCCACGCTCTTCAAGCAGGCGCGCAACAGCGCCACGGCGGCAGGCTCGTCGATTGACTTGCGCTTCGAATTGGCGGAAAGCCATGAGCAGCTACGCATAAAAACAGAAATCGCCGAAGCAGCGCAACGCGAGGCCGAACAGGCCAATTTGGCCAAGTCGAGATTTCTCGCGGCGGCCAGCCATGATCTACGCCAGCCGATTCACGCACAGGGGCTATTCCTGGAAGTGCTGGCGCGTAGCGATCTTTCCGCAAGCCAAAACGAGGTGCTGACCAACGCCCGTGCGGCATCCGAAGCTTCCGCCGGAATGCTTAATACTCTGCTCGATTTTTCGCGTATCGAGGCTGGTGTCGTCGACCCGCAAATACGCCCATTCCATCTACAACCCTTGCTGAATAAAATTGAAAATGAACTGGCTCCGCAAGCCAATGCCAAGGGGCTGTTTTTCCGCTCACGCGAAACCCATGCCGCCGTGCAGTCCGACCCGGCTCTGGTAGAGTTAATCCTGCGCAATCTGGTGTCGAACGCGGCGCGCTACACCGAACATGGCGGTGTGCTGATGGCATGCCGCACACGTGGCGATCGAATTCTGCTGGAAGTATGGGACACCGGCATCGGTATCGCGCCGTCGCAGCAACAGGAAATATTTCATGAGTTCCATCAACTCGGCAATCCGGAACGGGATCGCCGCAAAGGGCTCGGTTTGGGGCTGGCTATTGCGGATCGCTTGGCAGGCAAGCTGGGACACAAGTTGACATTGGTCTCCACGCCGCAACGAGGCAGCGTTTTTCGACTGGCCTTGCCCGTCGCCCGTGTTGCGGTGGCAAGCGATGAGCAGGAAACTTTGCAAAGTAATCTGCGTGTACTGGATGCACGGGTGCTGGTGATCGACGATGATGAAACGGTACGTGTCGGCATGGTTCAGTTGCTGCGAAGTTGGGGTTGTGAGTGCGAAGCCGTCGAGGCTATCGAAGACGCACTGGCTGCGGCGCGCGCAAATCGGCCGGATATCGTTATCAGCGATTACCGTTTGCGCGATCAGTATACCGGCGCGCAAGCCATTGCAACGTTACGGGCAGAATTCGGGACACATCTGCCTGCGCTGTTGATTACCGGCGACACAGCCCCTGAGCGGCTGCGCGAAGCACGCGCCAGCGACGTGCCGCTATTGCACAAGCCGGTATCGCCGAACCAGCTGTACCAAAAATTGATAAGCATGCTGGCTGACCTAGAACTTATCGATAAATAATCGGGGCTTTCGTCGCCGCGCCGGTCGTACCGGTAAGCCGCGCAACCCTACAGTTATGACGCCTAGCTGTTGGCTTACGACTCACGCTTAACTCAACTTACGACTGCTTAGGGATGCCGCAGGCCTAAAAATCCCATCATTAATGGTATTTTTGCGAAACCGCTCAGCCCAACATTTCGCAAAATAAGGATTTGGTCAAAAATAACCTCCCGGACTCGAGCCATGTAGGAGCGGCTTTAGCCGCGACGGAGATCCGAATCGCGGCTAAAGCCGCTCCTACACACAATGGGCTTTCGCCAACAAATCGGGACGTTATTGTTAGCGAAATCCTAAGGTACTTTGAAAAACGCATCATCCCTTATTACTAGTAGTAGAGAGCATTATTATGAATAAAAATACTTATCTTGGTTTGGCTTTGACTGCTTGCATGAGTATTGTTTCCGCACCTTTGTTAGCGGAAGTTTCACCGGCTCCTAAATATCTCTGTCATATCACTGCATCTACTACACCAGTTACTGCGCATCAAGAGACTGTCGAATTTCATAAGGAATACAAGGCGCTTCACAGAGCTCTGGCAGAACATCATAAATCACTAGCGGCCGCTTATGAAAAAATGAACGACCATAAGTTAAAGATCCATCATGAAGAGCTGGCTAATACCCATGAGAAGCTGGCCCAAATCCATGAAAAAGCTACGCAACCGATGCAATGATTGACATCAATCGTAGCGGGGAGTAGATACTTACGGCATAACCCGCAGGGATGTGGCGGTCGGCAGCGGTGCTTGCCGGAAATGCCGGCTTACATCTATTGTTCTGTTCGAAACGTCCGGCCTGTTGAGAACATTGTGAGTGAGACCTTCCAGGTTTTTGAAACCTGGAAGGTCTGCCTATCGGCATCTTTCTCGCCAACTCATCGTCATACTCGTCTCAACATAGTCCGGGGCTTATCCTGCCTACGTTTTGACTCGCGGCGTAGCGAGCCTAAGCGGTATTCCCGCCAAGTCCAAGTTGCCGTCCCTTTCAACTATACTCAGAACAGGGCCTTTGGCTACGCTCAGGACAGGCATGGCGCCGGATCCGGCATGACGACTATGAACTGCGTTGTGTATAACGCCGGAGCGTGGGAACGATAAAGCTAAAGAGGGGCATTATGTTTACATTATAATGGCAATAGCGTTGGATATTGCTGTAACCGATGCACTTCCCAATAAAAACAGCTCCGCCTAATATATAAAGACATGACATGATCCATACTAATACCTGCACGGCACTGAGCTTTCTTCTGTTGTGCCTGTCAACAGCGGTGTCAGCCGAAGCGTCAGCTCCCCCCCCTCACCTACGCCCTGTAGGCGAAACCTCTGTACATAGCACCGACAAGCTCTCGTTAATGCCCATGACTGTTTACGATGACCGGGTTTATCCGGAATTAATCGAACAGCCGCGTCTGCTTAACCAATTAAACCGGGACGATCTCCAGGCTAACGGAAAGCCCGATCTTAACGGCGTACTAAGAAACCAGACGGGCTTAATGCTCAACCAGAGCACCGCTCAATCGGCAACCGGCATCAGCTTACGCGGCGCCGGTAGCGGCGGACAAGGCATGGTCACCTTGGATGGCGTGCCTTTATTCGGCAACTTTGCCGGGTTTTACTCATTGAGCCATTATTCGCTGGATGCTTTAGACCGGGTCACGGTCACCCGGGGCGCAGGCGGCGAACGCCACGGCAGCCGCACGCTTGGCGGCGCGATTCATTTGCAGACCCGGCATATGGACGAAAAAGACAGGTTTTTGCACATCGAAGGAGGCAGCTACGACAGCGTTCGCGAAACTGCCGGTAGCGGCTTAAAAACCCAGGCCGGCGATTTCTCCGTAGTTGTCGGGCGTAGCGATGTTTTTAACGGCATCAGCCAAGCGCAAAACGGTTCCGAGCGCGACAACTTCGGCATGACCCACGCCTCAGGCAACTGGTTTAAAGAATTCAACCGGGGCCGCTTGGATGCCTCGCTTTACTTTGTCAATACCAATGAGGATACCGACGGCCCCGGTTTGATCGCGTCGCGCGGCAAGATCGGCTGGGTAGACGACAGGCGGGGCCAAATGTCCGATGAAACCTGGGTCGCGCAACTGAAAGGCCAATATGACCTGGCGTCGTATTGGAACAGCTCGCTGCAATTCGGCTTTACCCAAGACCGGCAGCATATCATCTCAACCTTAATCAGGCCGGCAACGATTACCAACCGGTTATTCATGCTAGACTGGAAAAACACTCACCGCTTAGCGCTGAATACGCACAATCAAGATCAGGCCTTATTGGTATGGGGCGTCAATACTCAACACCAGGCAGCCGTGAACGTAACGTCGACACAAACAGTCGTTAGCCCGAATATTCGCGGCGAGCTGGCTCTAGGCGATTGGCAATGGAGCGCCGATGCCCGTTCCGACCACGGCGACGCTTACGGCGACCATCAAGTGTTTTCGCTGGGCCTGACCCGGTCCTTACCGAACAATATGAGCATATGGACTAATGGCGGCACCGGTTATCGCCAACCCGGCGTCAGCGAACTGATGCACCCGGTGTTCGGCAATCCGCTGTTGAAAGGCGAACATAATGCCGGCGGCGAAGTCGGCTGGCGTTGGCGTCCGCAGCTTGACAGCGAAATCAAGGTCAGCGGTTATTACCAGAATTACCGGCAAATGATTACCATGCAATTGAATTCGAACACCGGCGCCTCCTCGGCGAGCAATGTACCCGAAGCCAATGCCTGGGGCGCGGAAATGCAAACTCGACACCGCTGGTCCAAAACATGGGAAAGCGGCTTGAACTACAGCTATATCGACATCAAAAACCCAATCACAAGTCTGCGCGTACCGAGCCGGCCCGAGCATCAAGGCGTGTTCTGGAATGAAATACAACTGCTGCAACCGTTAAAATTCCGAATAGAATTAAACGTTCATAGCGGTTTCTGGCTTGATACCGCCAATACCCTTAGATCCCGCTCCGCGCCTCGTATCAACACCCTATTGACCTATCAACTGATGCCGAAAACGGAACTGTATTTACGCGGCGAAAATATCACCGATGAACGCGCGCCCGAGATTTATGATTTTAGTTTTAACGGCGCGGCGTTTTACTTGGGGCTGCGCACCGGTTTTTAACTGGCTTTAGTATTCGTAACTATTCAGCGTATGCTCAAACACGGATTTGCTACTTCGCTGGTTCCCAAGCCGGAGCTTGGGAACCAGCGCAAACCAGCGCAAAAGAAATAGAACACGGATGCCAAAAGTAGGCGCCTCTAGGCGACACGGATAGGACGGATTTACACGGATTTTTAGCCCGCGCCAAGTTTGATTATGCTTTTAAAATCAGTGATTATCCGTTTAATCCGTGTCGCCTAGAGGCGCCTACTTTTGGCATCCGTGTTCCATTAATCATTTCTAGCATACGCTGAATAGTTACAAATAATTTTAATCAATAATGAAATTTGATTTACTAACAATCCTGACGGCTTATCTCATCATCGATGGGGTTTTCGCCATTGCTTTTGCGATAACGGTTCGCCGGCATCCTGATCTTGCCGGACCGCGCTGGTGGCTTGGTGCTTGTATAGCGCTGTTTACAGGTTTCTTGGTGAACAGAGGTGAGATAAATGAACGGGATTTTATGGGATAAATCGATTTTTCATGGGATTGATTTTCGATTTTCTGAAATTTATTTGAAATAAGTTTTCATATTCTGCAATAGAAAATCCATCCAGAAAAATAACTAGTTTTTTAGATCGATGACGTTAAATATTCATGAACAGTACTCAAAATTTTATCCTCGTCCTCATCGCTAATACCCAAAAAAGGCCGAGCCGGAATGTCGCCCCACAGAAAAGGAAAATCATCTTTCGACCCTCCAAATTGTTGCATGGCAGCATATTCCAATGCACTGCCCACTCCTAATGTATTATTGTCGATTAGTTGAGCATTGATGCTCTCCATCAGCGTACCGTGATCGATCAACGTTTTTTTGCCATCCCAGCGCTGTTCGCCTTTTTTGGTTAAAAACTTGCCATCCTTAGTTTTCGTTCCACCAACGCGATGCACATGCTGCGCCGTAGTCACGTGACTATTGGGTTCCCACTTTTCGCCATCCGGCCCTGTAGACGCCTCAAATCGGTGTTTAGTCGATTCTTGCAATACCTCGCCGATTTCTTTCAAAACCGGCGAGGTATTGCTAACAGCGTGCTGCAAACGTTGCAACGCGTTAACCACATTAGCATCATCCCACTTGACTTCTGCCATGGCGGATTTATAGTGAGCCTGACAGGCTGTCTACGTGCATGGATTGGGGAACAGAAAGGCGCTTTGCGTCACCTATGCCGGTTCGACTCCGGCCGGGCAGCCTGCCACTACTTTTATTGTACAATCTCATAAAGTCCTCCGCGTATCATTTCGTCTATCGTTGACGACGGTTGTTTGAATCCAGATACAATCATATTCAACTGATCCTTTTTCAATTTTTTAGGATCGAATTCAACTGATAGCTTAATATTGCGCGCATCGTCGGATGGAAAAATGTAAAGCAACTTGCCGGTTCTGGTATCGAATAAGATTTGTTCAGGTTCGTCTACAATCATCGGCAAGCGCCGCCATTCCATTTCATTGAGCGCATCGCCGGCCGCTGCGTGACGATCTTGCTTGCTGCCACGGACCAAACCTTCTCTAATGGCAATTTCCGCAGTTACGGGTTGAATTTCCTTATTGCCTTTCAACCATTTTAACACCTCCGGAGCCACACCACCGACCACGGCCGATCTGCCGGCCTGGGGCGTCGCTAGCCACTCATCCAACGTAGCATGCCATTGCAACGTCGTTTCTTTTGCAATCGTCGGCTTTAATGCTTGGAACATATCCGCGCCGATCGAGGCCGGTAGCCTGATCAGTTTTTGATCGATGATGTCCTTCAGCGGCGAGGTCTTATTTGCACCCGGTGCGTAATCCCAACCGTAATCGATACCGGCTGGCAGTACGTGTTCGTTACCGTACCTATCCTTATAAGTATACGTGCTGGGGACAGTGTGTTTTTTGCCAGTCTTATCAATATAAGAATACGTGTCACCCGTTGGGCCGACTTCGCCCCGATACTCGCTGGCCGGTTCTGCCGATATCCAGCAATGACATCCCCAACCGTTGGGCGCAAAATGAGTTTTCCACCAAGGATCATCATGCCTCAGCACCATGCCTGACCAGCTCTTATGTATGAACCGGGGATGATGTACGGCATCGCAATGGTGATATTCCCAATACGGGCAACGACTTAACAAATCTGGATCGTTAAGCTGGGCCCAGCGGCCCGCGGCATAACTCGTGGATAGGTTAGTTTGATAGATCACCCGCGTGCGCCAATCTCGACCAGCTTTAGTTTCGCTTCCCGTCCAGCCTTCCCAGCCGTTTTTTTGCACAATGGCGGCAAATTCCTTACGGAACCACTGGATACTTTTGCCATCGACGATAGCTGTATCCACTGCGTTGCGCAGATCGGCCAATAGATCGGCCTTCATTGCCCCGGCCACTACAAAGGCGCGGTCGTGCGCGGCCTTTAGTATGTCGTCGTAGCGCTCGGTTGGAAGATTCAGCTTTTGCCGAAAAAAATCGGTTTGTTCTTTGAATGGCTTGTTGAATTTTCCGTCGTCTCTGGCGTTAAACTCGACTTGGGTAGGAGATAGGATTAACGGCATTCTTTCACCAGTTTTTTGATAATCGAATCAGTAGTGGAGATCGCATCATCGATCTTACGTTGGCGCTCAACTTTCCACTGACAATTCCAGTTGTGCGTCCTCATAAATTTATTCAGCACTGTTTGAAATTGGCGTTTATTTCGGCGCTTATTCTCCAAACGCTCTTTAGCTCCACAGTGCTCGCATTCGAATACGACGCAATTATTTTCAGTAAAAATGAGCATTAACCGTTTTCGCTTACATTAAAACGTCCCGACAACTCCATAGCCGAAAAGCCTATCGCCATCACAATAGTCAACTGATCGCTATCCAACTCGCTATAACTTGACAACAACATATCACGCAACTCTTCTAACGAATTGGCCTGCTCGGCAAACGCCGCAATTTGGTCAAGCAACGCCTTGATTGACGGTCCCGCCTCGATCGCCATCCGGTCGGTTTGCGAATCGACGCCGGTAGGATCGATATCAGCATTCGTTTCCGCAAACTGGGCAGGTTCATCCCCCTGCCCAGTACCTACGGCTAGCCCGCTATTCGCGGCGCTGTTATCTGCTGGGCCTGCCCCAGCGTCGGTATTCGGTTTTTCTTCATATCCATCACCATACTTATCGGTCACATACTTCAGTTTCGGCCTAAAGCCCATGTCGAACAATACTTTGTCCTTATCGGCGGCCGCTTTCATATCCTCCGGCGGCTCGGTTTTGCGCCATACACGCGGCGGGGCAACATCCGGACCGTCGTTATAAAAGGTTAGCCAACGTGGCACCGTGCGGTTGAATGATCCGCAAACCAAATCAGCGTCGGCCTTGACCAAATCCTCACGGACATCGCTAGCGTTGTCTTCGCCGCCCAGGCGGCCGGGCGTTGCGTCGGTTGAACCGGTGTGGCCCAGGTAAACCTTGGAAATCGCCGCATTCATTCGATCGTACAGCGCCGTATAGTCGGCGGTACCGGAACGCGTAGCTTCCAGCAGTTCGATGATCATACCTTCAGGAATCCGGATCGCCGTGCTGCTTTGGATCGATGCCAACGCCTGCAATAACCGGTTTTTCTCGGTGTCGCTGGCGCTGGCCGGATACTTGCCAACAGCCGTCGGCTGGCTGAACTTCTCCTGGAATGTTAGCCAAAACTTCAGGCCATTTTTCTTAAAAAAGACCGGCCAATACAAATAGTGGCCAAGGCCTAAGCCATACGGCTCATCATCGTGATCGGCGCCGCAGGAAAACGCCCAAAACTTTCCGGCCGGCAACGCCTCGCCGTTCACCTGATTGGCAAACGTACGCAACCGCAATTCACCGGTCGGCAAAAAGCCAAACCGTTTGCGATTGCGCACCTTGATATCGGCGATTGCGATTTCCAAACCGTCTGTCGCCCAGATCAGTTCGCCAACCGAATAGCCGTACAATATTGCCGACAGCATCTTCTGCGTCTTGTCGTCCCACGCCAGATTGTCCAAAAAACTTTTCAACCGGTCGGCGGCTTTCTTGGCTTTGCGGCTGCTATCTCCAGGCTCCACGCCCCATTCTTTGCCAATCAATGCCAATTCGCGTTGTTGACGGCAGGTTTTAACCTGGTCGTCGCGGGCGATATCCTCATAGATTGAATAATCACCGCCTTTGCTAGCCAGCACCGTATCGCCTGCCGCCATGATCATGTTATCGGGCACAAAACCGCGCGTGATGTCTCGTCCGCTGCCGACCGTGGCGATTTCCATCATGCTCGGGCGTTTGCCCAAATCTTGCATTTCGGCGTAATCAGCCTCGGGAATAACGATGCCGCTCTTTAATTGCACAAAATTTGCCATGCTCAAAATCCTGAAAAATCTTTATAGCTAGATACGGTACCGAAGCCGTGCTCAGTCAAAAACGGCTTTTCGTCGGAGGCTACCCGTTGGCCGGTCGCCTCAAACTCCATTTCTACAGGCTTACACACCCGGCAGGCAAAATCGCCCAATGCCAGGCCGATCGCATAATCACCATGTCGGGTGACGCCGTCGTCATCGGTACTATCATCCTTCGGCAATTTGACAATACCGTCGATGCGCTCCAAATCGCGCAAATCCGATTCGTGTTCCGCATCCTTCGGCAGGTCCATCATGTCGTCTTCAAACATTTGCACGAAGGCCGTCATATTGTCCCGATACCAGCTTTGACTGAGGTCAACTTGCTCCACCGATTTCCACTTTTCCCATGTTTCTTCGGCAAGTGTCTGGCCTGGGCCGGTGGCATCCATCGCACCGCCGCCAAAGCGCGGCAATTTCGGTATCAAGTACCAAAGGATTTGCTTTTGCTGGTCGATCGGGCAATTATGCAGCTCGATGGCAAACGGCACCTTCCTGCTCAGATTAAGCATCTTGATAATGGGCACGATGACCGATAAATGGCGGCGCCGGGCAAAGTCCATTCCAAAAAAGTGCCGCAAATCCTTTGGCAATTGCGCCAACAGAGGATCAAGCTCACGCTTGATAAACGCCGCAATCTCCGCGCGACGTAAATCGATCGGAAGATTCTTAAAATCATCATCGAACGCCAGCCTTAGCACTGGCCGCTCTTCGCGCATGGCTCGTAAAATCCAAATGCCCGGAATCGCCGAGCCTTCGCCATCTCGTGGTACGACGTCCAATTCCTCACGCATTGCCGCCTTGCGTGGGCCGTAAGCTTTACGGATGCGTAGATACCAATCTTTTTTCCCTTCTTCCGTGGGGTTTGTGCCAGTCATCCAGCACACACGCTCATACAGACCATTGGCTACGCATTCATCGAACGTGATTTTGAACACCGCTGCGGCCTTACCGTACAGCCCATTGCGAATGTCGGCAATCAGTTCGGCAAACGCATTTTTCAGCCCGCGATGCGTGGAAATAATCCGAATTTTGCCGCCCCAAATCAGCAGCGCCGTGGCGGACTCAATCACTTTGCGCACATCCTTATGCAGCGCCGCCTCGTCGATATCGACGATCCCTTGCAAACCGTGGATGTTTTCCGGCCTGCTGGACAGCGCGACTACCCGATAACCCGATGCGAAGCGCACGCGAAAGGCGGTGATCTGCTGCGTGGATTCACCGCGCCTGTCCTGGTCCTCGAAGATAAATTCCTCGATCTGTGAAACGCCTTCACCCTGGGCGGCAACAATAATCTTGGCAAACTTAGCAACGTAGCCAATAAATTCGAGACCCTTCTCACGGGTATCGCCGATATAAAAAACATTCGACCCCCCGGCAGATTTACGAGATGCGGCTGTAATCGTGTCATCAAATGCCGTGGCCAACGTAATCCCTGAACGCCGACACTTTTCCGAGGCAGCAAGATCGTGAGAATGGATGATTTTCAACCATTCGACCTGGTGTTTCATCAGTACACCGGCATCGCCAGGGTTAAACCCCTCCGGGATTTCACGCACCTTTTCCGGCAGTTCGTCCCATTCGACAATACGTTGCGTATCCGCCAACGGCGCCAATTGACTCATCACACACCCATCAGCACTTTTTCGCGCCAGAATTTGACCTGGTCAATATCCATGCCTTGCGCCTTGGCCGCTTCGTCGACACGCTGCGCGGCTTCTTCCAACGCCGCTTTGCGAACCATTGCATCACGCTGCTCGTTCTTGCTGGCCGCGTTTTCCAGCTTCTCGATCGCAATCGCCAGTTCCTTGATTGCTCCAGGTTGAGCCGGCGCTTCGTCCTCGGCCATGTGCATGGCGGCGTCGAACGCCAGATTGCGCACGACTTCATTCAGCAGCTTGCCCACTTCGCCAGCCGGCTGGCTGCCCAGTTTGCCGATCCACATCTCAGCAATGGCTCGGCTTTCTTGCAGCTTTTTGCCGACATCAGCCATTCTCATTGCGTAGCGATTTACCGCCGACTTACTAACCGGCTCCTGGCCTTGCTCCGCCAGAATGGCATTAATACGCAGGGTGGCGTCTAGCTGTGTTACACGCGGATCGCGTAGCAGCGCTTGCAGCTGCTCCAGAATATCGGCAGGCAAGGTTTTGATGGTGGATTTATTGGCCATGATGATTAAGCTGGCCTCGGCCTGGCAATACCAGGCACCACCGATACACCAGTAGCGACATCCAACCCGTCGCTACGCAAAATCGCCACTGTGCAATTGGGCAACGAATTAGTGGCGATCAGGTTCAGTTGCTCCAGCCAAGCCAAATCGGCGCGCACCACGGCCAGCGCCACGCCGTACCCCAAACTGGCGAGTAATTGCTGTAACAGCGTATCGTTGATGCTGTAATCCGGGTCTTTTTGCAGCAACTGCAAAATCATCAAGCGTCGGTTTTCGGTTTGGATGTCAGGCATCATTACTCCTTGGCAAGCTGATTAAGTTGGCCCAGCACTTGGCCGAGCAATAAATTCGTTGATCGAGCCGAATCCTGGTTGGCCCGGTCAATTTCGTTAATGCGATCGTAAACGCCCTTGATGAATTCCTCAGTGCGCCGTTGCGCCGCGTCGAACTCGTCCCGCGTCGGAATGCGGTTCACTTCACCCTCGAGCTTGGATAACCGGTTGCATTTCGCGGCAAATCGCTCGTCAACCGACTCTTTCAATTCATCGATCGATTTCACCGTTGCTCGTTGCCGCTTATCCAACTGCACATAAATAAAGGTGGCGCCGCTAAACAACATGGCAACAATGCTGGAACCGGCTTTGATCCAATCCAAAATTACTTCCATTGCTTTGCTCTCCGTTCTTCTTCCCATGCGCATTCGACACACAACGTCACTCCCAGGACTGCCTTGCGCCGCTCCTCCGGAATCTCATTACCACAGGATTCACAGCACTCAGCAGACACGGCGTTTGGGTCAACGGTATGCGCCTGCCGATGTTGTAACAGCGCCAAATCGGTCGAAAATTGCTCCGCATGCATGCCCTTATCGTCATCCGACAAATGTTCTTCGGGATTAAGTAGCGCTTCCAGTCCTTTCATTGATGCCTCGCCACGCCCTTAACTTTTTCCACCATGCGCATCGTGCCCAATCCCAACATGCCGAATAGCAATGACGATAAAGCATCGGTTTCAATGCCCGGAAAAACCGGAACAAAGCCTAATGCAATGAGCAGGCCGTTGATCAACGGGCGCAATAAAAACTCGTAACCGAATCCGGATACACAGACCCAGCCTACAGCTGGCCGCCAGCCGGACACGAATACCGAGGCATTGGCGGCTTCAACCTTGTTGATTTCAAGCTGTCCAAACGTATTTTGCAGCTCCTGAGTCAATTGCGCCTTCAGCGCATCCGCTTTGGATTGCGCCTCAATGTTCGCATCCGGAAAAATCTTATCGACAACGGTACCTACCATCTCAGCAATTGCATCTATACCAATCATATCGGTCTCCCAATTAAAACAATCCCGGCTTACACCGGGATTGCAAGAAAATCCGCCTTAAGCGGCAGCGTCCGTTGAGTTATCAGCGGATGCTTCAGTATCCGCTGTTGCATGATCAGTTAGATCGGTAGGCATGGCCGATCCGGGTGCATCCGAATGTTCGATAGCCATAATTTGCAAATCGAAATGATCGGCTTCTTGCGATGGGTCGAAAATTTCAAATTCGAACGGTTGAGATACCGTGTGGGTGCCATCCGTCAAATCCACATCGGCATTCACATTCAGAACTGCCTGACCTGGGCCGACGAACTCCACTTTAAACACGCCGGCCGTCTCGGTGGGCGTCACCGTCAAAACGGACGGATCGCTTGATTCCACGTTAAACAGCCCGTCGATAGCTGCTGTTGCTCCCTCCGGAGTCAGACCAATAAATGAAACCAAAATGGATAATGTACTTAAAGAAAAACGTTTCATGTTGTTACCGGGTTAAACGCCCTCGACTTAGTAAAGATTGAGCCCGAGGACTTGGCTCAATACGGTCACAGTATGCCTAACAACATGGAACAGCGGACTTAAAGCGATTTAATTCGATTTAGCCAATAAACATTGAGAATGTGCCCACACCAACGGAGCACCGATGCAAAAACGCGACTTTATCCAGCAAGCTGTCCTGCAATTTCTGCCGCAGACTAAAAACGAGGGAACGGGCAAATACGACGTCGATCTGGCGATTGCCATGGCCGAAAAACTCTGGAGAAAACTCAGCGAATGCGGTTACGGCGATACCAGACCGAGCGGCCAGCGCGAAATACCCAACGCTTATGACCAGCTAAGCAAACAGCCGCTAATGAAAGCGGCCTTCGACCTGTTTTGGGCAGCGTTTAACTACAAACAGGGACGTGATCGAGCGGCCGCACGCTGGTTGCAAATGGGTCTTTTAAGCAAGCAGGAATATGACCAGATCGTCATAGCCGCCAAACGCGAAGCGGCAGCCCGTAAACAACTGCCGGAAGGTAGAGTAGCCAAAATGGCCGAAGGCTGGCTTACCGATCGCCGTTGGCTAGACGCAAGCGAAACCAGTACAGAAACAATGCAAAAGCAGAGGAATCAGCGTGAGCAGGACATGACCCGGATTAATCAAGACCTGGCCCACGCCAAGAGCATGGCCGAACAAACCGGAGAAGAATATTGGAAAAATGAAGCCAGCAAATTAACCGAACAACTCAGGAAATTAAGAGGTAACCATGATTAACGACCACTTGACCATCAGCGATAAAGGCTTGCAACTGATGCAAACCATCGAAACCTTGCGGTTACAACCCTACGACGACCAAACCGGCCAAGCAATTAGCGAATGGTGCAAAGGTGCCACCATCGGTTACGGCTATTTGATACCTGCAAACGAATGGCTGCATTTTGCAAACGGCATTAGTAAGTTTTACGCCGGCATATTGCTTGAGAAAACCCTGCTGCTTACAGAACGCGCTATAAATCGCACCATCATCAAACCGTTGCAGCAACAACAATTCGATGCCCTGGTACTGTTGACCTTTAATATCGGGATCACGGCTTTTGCCGAATCGAGCGTTGCCAAACAGATCAACGATCCGTGCGCTGTGACCCGCTACCCCACATTAGAATCGGCTTGGAAAGCTTGGAATAAATCCCAGAATAAAGAAAACGATGGCTTAATCAACCGCCGTCAATGCGAATGGAACATTTGGCGATCCGGCATCTATCAACCCTGGTAGGCCGGATTGGCAACAGTGAGCGAGAAACGCCTTGCCTGAAGCACCTATATCTATCAGCCCGTATGCCGTTCAGGCACGGCTGCAACGGGCCAGCATGCGCTATGCCTCGATTCGGGGTTACTACCTGAAAAAAGGCAACACAGAACAGGATTGGCAAGCAGTGAGTGCCGATCCGCGAAAATTCAATCGCGTCTGGCGGGAAATGTTACAGATTCCGCCCGGAGACATACCGCCACCGGAGGCGTTTAGACGATGAAGATAGGTATTTTATTTAGATTAGGCAGCTGTTGGATTGGCGTGCATTGGTCGCCGTATAACCGGCGGCTGTGCGTTAATCTCTTGCCGTGCGTGACTGTGTGGATAGCATGGCCGGGCGGTGCTGTACCGGGCCGATAGGCGTTTTTACGTAAGCGGATTTACTTAGTGCAAAATATGTAATCCAATAGATGCGCAGTGCGTACCATTATTTTAAATTGTCAATAATATCACGGCAGTCACCGTAAACTTGCCCGCCTTCCCAAGCCAATTTCATGGCGACTGATAAATTGATATTTGTATTCTCTGACGGATCAAGCATCAAAGATACCTCCGTCATCCAGGCGCCATTTAAATGCCGGGCCGCTTTAGTGCATTCGCTATCCTCGCCAAATATATGTTCAGCTCGATCTACTAATTCCCCGACAACAGCGGCATGTGCCTGGCGTTTTTCGAAGTCATTTAAAAATAAAGCGTCATTGGCGTTATCTCATGCACTCCGAAAGTCTGATAGCCAATTTTCAGCATCAGATTTGTTGATTGTGATGGTTATCGATTCACTGCTATTAGCCGCAATGGGCACTATCTCAATATCGTCAGCGGCCGCAGTTTCGGTCGGAGCGGGATGCAACAATGGATAAGCGATGTAGCCGCCAAGCGCAGCAATGATAGTTAGGGTTAAAGTAATTAATGTATGTTTCATGTTTTTTCGATTAGCGACAAATTGATTCACAAGGGATATTGTCATGGTCGCGGTCCAAACGTCCAACGCCGCATTCATGTAAGTAAAACTTGGCTTCGGCACAACTGGACATTTCGCCGCATTTTGATTTACCAGCGCATTCAAAACCGCTGTTAGCTGTCGGTTTAATAGCATCTTTAGCCGCAGTTTTTACAGCTTTTCCTCCATGCCTGAACTCCCACGGAGGAGTTGGATTAGCATCGGCCCATAAACCAGTACCGGCGGATTTAGCCTCATCCTCCAACGTAGCAATCGTTTGATCAGTCAGATATTGTCGATATGCCCAAGCCATTCCGCGCCGCACTTGCTCAGCATTAGCATCAACGCCATCGCAACTCAAGCGGCCTATGGTTCGCTTGTATTTATCAGTTCCTTTATCATCAACAATTACCGGCTTTTTGAAACAGATTTCCGATAACGATTGCTTTGATTGAGTACCGAACTCTTGCTTTGACTCAGGCGCGTCGATCTCCGCCAGACGAATTTTGACCTGGCGTTTTTCGGCATTTAACACTGTGAGAGTATCGCCGTCAGAAATACCCACCACAGTGCCAGACCACTCGGCAGCAGTGACAGATAGTGGGACCAATAAAATCAGTGCTAAAACAAACGGGTTCATGAGCTTACCTCTAAAAATTAGATATTTTATGTTGTGCATTGCCTAGCAATCTCCTAAGCTTTTTCTATCGCAGCCTTAATTCGTCTGCCAATAAAAGTGGGGGTGATCATAGTGCGGATGCTCAAGATTAAAGCCGTCACAAACATTAAGATCGTCGGAACTTGCTGGAGTAATTGCTGTATAGACAGCTTAACCAGAATGATCTGTAGTATGAATAAATACAGCCCACCAATAGAAATCAGCGCTAATGCCATGCCTATCCAGGGTTCCAAAGAAGGCAATTTGATTCGTAGTCGATTGTCTTCATAGATCAGAATACTGTTTGACCAGGCTAATTTGATTTGCTTGGGATTGATCGGACAAGTTGTCATTAGTTCCGTCAGCGCAGCTCGTTCCAGTTTTGATGCCCTAACACCAGTACGCCGAAGAAACTCATCATACTCATCCATTTCTTGGGTAAAGGCTGTATGGGATTCGTCTTTCGGCGCTTTTTTCTGTAGCGCCGAGCGCATCTCTTCAGCAATAACCTGCAACTTTGTTAATTGCTCAAGGTTTAGCTCTTTGAAGAAGGAAGTGCCAAACAGCGTTTGGCTGATTTTGTACATTTCCGCCTTGCAGTTTGCTTCAGTGCAGATGTTCAGCAGCGTATGGACTGCGCGGCTTACTAGATCTATCTGACTCTCTGTAGCAGTTGCTGGCAAGTGAATATGGAAGATATTGTTTTTATTGATGATGTCGTTTCCAGCGACTTGTTCAACTTCATCATTGAATTGCTGACTCACTATTTCCCCCTTTGGTCCAACTTAAGTTTTTTGTTAACAATATCACCTTGGGCTACCTGACCGACCGGGGCATTGAATTGCTGCCCAACTGATTCAGGAGATTGAGTTAAGCCGCCGATCATGCCAAATACTCCGGCTTTGCCTCTAGCATCCAGCGCCCTATATCCTGCCAATAGCATCTGTTCATCTGAAGTCAAAGCCGCACTGGAGCGTATGCCAGTCAGAATATATTGCACGTCGGCACCGGCTGCGGCAATGGCGGCAAGTACTTTTGCATTGGGAAATGCTTTGCCTTTTTCCCATTCACTTTGCGAACGCAGAGATGCTTCGCCTAACCCAGCGAAATCAGTCTGGTTGTATCCAAGTCTTTCGCGCTCTTCGCGCAATCTCTCACCAATATACATAATTCAGCATAAAATATTTTGACTTATGCAGTTTTCTGCATAATAATTAACCTAACTTAGTTACAAAACTTCAAAAACTAACCATGAGCACCACAACACTACACAAAGGAAGCGCCATGCATCCAGCTGATATTAAGTCCGCTCTAGAAAAATCGGGCGGCAGTCAAATTGAAATCGCCCGTACCTGTAAGGTATCGGATGTAGCCGTTAATCATGTGATTTACGGCCGATCTACCTCTCGCAAGATCGCGAACGCCATTGCTAATAAAACCGGAATTCCTCTGACTCGGCTGTGGCCTGGTCGTTATGACAAGCAAGCCGAAGCTTAGGGCACGCATAAACACTTACGCACAAATACCTAAGCAAAACCACTGAGTACTTGACCATGCCCCAACCAAGCAACGCCCCCAGAATCGAAGCCGCCAAAGCCAAACAGCTGACTGTCCGGCGCAAGATGCAATCACTGCATGACCGCACACCCCGGCCAGAGCTATGCAATGTCAACTGGCATGAGCAATACCTAAAACGGGTGACGAAATGAACTCAGCACACAACGACTTCGGCTTTTCGCCTGAGCATGCCGTTATTGGTGACGCATTATTTCCAAAAATCGACCCCGCTATCGAAGAGTTGATGATCCGCGTCGATCACGGCCATTTTGAGAACTACCTCGATTTAGCTGGCGAATACGGATTCAACGCTGTGCAGGCCATTAAGGTTTTGAGCGATTACCGCCCACTCCAGGCCCGTTTGCTCCGGAACACGGGTTACGTAAAGCCAAAATCTGCGTCATCAACTCATTCAGCGTCCAATGCGTATGAACCAAACATTTCGGCTGCATCAAACCGCGCTCACACGTCGCATCGTACTGATGATGCAGCCAGCAATCGGAGGCGTTTGGACAATTGGAAAAAATCGTGGCGCTCCAGGCACGCTGTCCAATCGCTATCCAATACGGCAATGGCACGGCAAACCGATTGCAGCGTTCGCATAAATGGCGATATGTCGAATCTAGTTCTGCATGTTTCGCTGGCCAGTGGTCCGGTTCTGGAATTGACGTTTTCATCTGCTGGTTGCAATGCGGACAAACATAGGTCATTCCGTGATTAGTCTTGGTGCTCATGTACTGCTCTCCCGAGTTGATTTAAGTCGGGGATATTTTGCGATTGTGCAACAGGCTTACGCAATATGCAAGGCGGCTTTTTGTTTGGAACCCGCCCCAGAGCGCTATCCCCAATGAGCGGAAGAAATTGGAAACGCCTGCAACCCCGCGATTTACGGGATGCGATGGATTGTTGCCTGGAATATGCCAAGGCCAAGCACAACCGATCCGTGGACGGCGTGGCCGACCTGATGGGCTTAGCCAGCAAATGGACGCTGTACAAGTGGATACAGGAAGCCAGCCTACCGAGCCGATTAATCAAGCCGTTTGAGCATGCTTGCGGCATTGATTACGTCAGCCGCTGGCTGGTGGTCAGCGGTGGCAAGCTGGTCATTGATATCCCCAAAGGCCGCAAAGGCGGGCCAAAGGACATTCAAGCGCTGCAATCGGCTACCCACGACGCGATCGGTGCATTGATGCAGTTTTATGAGGACAAGAGCAACGCCGAGGACACCTTGGCCGCAGTACAAAACGCCCTGGAGCGCTTGGCATGGCACAAGGGCAACGTTGAAAAATACCGGCAGCCTGAGCTGCCGTTTGATGAGGATTAAACGCTATGGATAAAAACGATTTGGAATACGCACTCGCTAAACAGATACCGAGCATGGACCGGGGGTTTGATGTTGCCACCTCCTACGGCACGATCACCATCGAAGCCGAGGACTCAGACTTGGTCATCAAAGCGCTGAAAAAAACACTGGAGCGAAAACTGGCCAAGCTTAGTAAGGGCTAACCGTGGCGGCACCGGATATTAAGAGTGCGGCCAAAGTGCTGGCGGTATTGGATGTGCTGCTGCTGAACTTTGCATACGGGTTTTCCCCCAAGGAGCTGATCGAGGAAACCGGCTTTTCCGGCGCCGACATCACCCGTTACGTCAATACCCTGGTGCAATGCGGCTATGCCGAGCGCATCACGGAGACCGGACGCATTAGGCCTAGCCACCGTTTTGCGCAACAGGCTGTACAGATTTTAAAGTCTATGGATACCGCCGCCGAGCGGATTAAAGAATCACAAAACAGGATAAACCGAGGATAACCCATGCCACGTAAAGCTATAGCGACTCACGTTGAAAAATTCACCGATGCCCAGCAAGAGAGCACGGCCTTAGTCGAAATCCGCCAGGAAAACAATCAAGTGGCTGCTGCCGATGCGGTCATTATGGGGAGCTTTGACGCTATTAAAGCGATTGGTCATATTGAATCGGCTATTTTTTTGCGACAGGTCGCAGATAAATTAATCGCAGAAACAGCTATAAACGTCCGAGAAAGCAAGCAATTCAAGGGATTGCCATATAAAGATGCAAATGGAAATCTGCGACATGTCGCAGATTTCTCCGAATACTGCGAGGTATTCCTAGGTAAATCCTACCGTCGCACTATGGAACTCATCAGCAACTATCACCAACTCGGCCCTGAACTTTATGAACAAGCCGAACGTCTCGGTTTTAGACAGCGCGACTACAACGCCCTAAAAGCCTTGCCGGCTGAAGATCGCCAACTGATCGCCCAAGCCATCGAAGAAGAAAGCCTGGATAAAGCGCTGGATTTAATGCAGGAAATGGCCGCTAAACATCAGCGCGAGAAAGAAGCCACAGCCAAACAACTGACCGAATTATCCGAAACTCTGGCGGCGAAAGACACGGTCATCAAAGATAAAACCAAGACGCTTAATAGCCAGGCCGAACGCTTGGCGCTATTGGAAAATACCCAGCGTAAAGAAAACGACAAACCCGTCAGCGCCGAACAACGCTTGATCGATGCCCGTAGCCATCTGCAAACAGTCACGGCCGATGTCAAAGCCAACGTGTCTATACGTCTGCGTAAAGCAGTAAAAGAGCTGTATGACCAGGAACTGGAAGGCGATAACGAACAAACGTTTATTGCCGCCTGCCTGATTGAAATCGGCCGGGAATTAGCCATCTTACGCGACGACTACAATCTACCGGCCAATGTCTCGGAAAGCTTGATGCCCGAATGGCTGAGCCAAGAAGCGCTGGACGAAATCCAAAGCGTTGGTACTGAGGCCTAAATCATGAGCGCGGCAATGACTGAACGGTTATCGGCAGTGGCATTAGCGGCGAATAATGCCGACCACGGCGAGCGCGGCAATATTTATCAGGCTGCCTGTGCCGAGCTGGGTATCTCGTTGCAAACGCTGTACCGGAAGCTGGAAAAAATCACGGTCAAGCCGGCCAGAAAACGCCGTAGCGATGCCGGTGCCACGGAGTTAAGCCGAGATGAAGCAGAACTGATCAGCGCTTACTACTTGGAGCATATCCGTAAAAACGGAAAACGCACCAAGCCGATGAGCATGGCGATTCAAGAGTTACGGGTCAACGGCAAGATTATTGCCGGTACCGTCGATACCAGTACCGGAGAAATCAAGCCTCTATCCGACAGCGCCATTCAACGGGCTTTACGTAATTACGGCGTGCATCCGGATCAATTATTGGCTCCGGAGCCGGTGACGCCATTAATCAGCAAGCACCCGAATTGGTGCTGGCAAATTGATGCCTCTTTATGCGTGTTGTACAAGCTGCCGGACGGTAGCGGTACGCGGATTGAAGAAGTAGGCACCACCGAGCGCTACAAAAACAAGCTATCTCATTTTGCCAAGATTGAGCATCGCTTGGTACAGCGTTACTTGATTACCGATCACGCCAGTTGCGCGGTATTTGTTTATTACGCCTTCGGCGGCGAGAGCACCGAAAGCCTCTGTATGTTGCTGATTCTGGCAATCCAGCAACGTGGGCAATACCCGTTTTACGGCCTTCCGGTGATTATCATGCTGGACCGGGGCAGCGCCAACCGTAGCGCCACCTTTCGCAACCTGTGCAAGGCATTGGGGATCAAACTGGAATTTGCTCAACGCGCCCGTGCTAAAGGCCAAGTTGAAAAAATGCACGATGTGACCGAGTTGGGGCTGGAAAGCGGTTTGAAGATGGCCGTTGATATCCGTAGCGTCGAGCAACTTAACCTGCTGGGACAGCGCTGGATGCACTGGTTTAACGGCAGCAAAATCCATAGCCGCCACGGTAAAACCCGCTATGCCGCTTGGCAGATGATCAAGCCGGATCAGCTGATGACCACCGACCTGACTACTGAGCAGTTGCTGTTGCTGGCACGCGAAGAGCCCAAGGCGTGCAAGGTGACACCGTATTTAACCGTTGATTTTAAAGGCGAGAATTACGACGTCTCAAAAGTACCGGGGGTCATGGTCGGCGAAAAGCTGCATGTATGCCGCTGTGCGTTTAGCGCCGATATGGCGCAAGCGGTACTGGTTGATGCTGACGGGCGTGATGTGTTTCATCAGTTGCCGGTTAAGGCAAAAGATGCGGATTGGGGCTGGTATACCGATGGAGCCATCATCGGCGAAACCCATAGCCGTCATGCGGATACTCCTGCGCAAACGACACGCAAGGCGCTGGAGCGTTTGGCGATGAATGCATCAACCGACGCCGAAGCGGCGGCTAACCGCAAAGCCAAGGTAGCGCCATTCGGCGGCAGTATCGATCCATATAAGGAAATGAATGAATACAATCATCCGGCTTATTTTCCCAATCGGGAGACCAAACGGGAGTTGTCGGCTCCGACTGTTGAGCGGCTGCGGTTGAATGCGGTGCAAGCGGGGAAATGGCTGCTGGGGCGCTTGGGTAGCGAGTATCGGCCGGAGCTGCTGGCGGATGTGCGGGCACTGTTTCCTGAGGGGGCCACGGAGGAAGATTTAGAACAGGTCTTGGTCGATCTGGCGGCGGGTAGATCGGCCGGCGGTAAAGCCAAGTTAAAGGCGGTGTAGTGGACGAAGTAGATAAAAAGCCAACGGAGCGGGAAATCAATCAGGCACTAGCCGTATGCCTGGCGCGCCAGATCACAGATAGCAGCGCTTACCCGGCGCTGACATATGAGGATGGTGTGCAAGCGGCCATTTATTGGCTGATCGGCTACGGCGAATCACCGTTTAAAGATTAATAACAACCCAAACCAAGAGAGATAAAGATGAGTACAAATACAACCCAATTAGTATTCGATGAAACCGACAATTTACTGCGCGTATTCCAGCTCCCTGAAACCGTATCTGCTGATTTTTGTATGCCAGACGGGCATCAAACCAATTTTCTATTGGTCGATTGGTTTAGACCCTCATCTGAGGTAGGCCAAATTATTGATGTCGATAAATTGCGGCAATTCATTAGGACCAAGATTTATTACCAGTCCGATCGCAACTATTTAGTCATGCTCAGAACCGGCGAGACGTTCTTAGTCGATCCTCCTATCACCGCATTAAGCAAATCTGCTTTTGATGTTACAGAGGATGAAAAAAAAGCAATCCTACAGCGCAGACAAGAGGAAACCTACAGAAAAACGATAAAAAGACAACGACTGTTTGCCCTGGAGACGGCGGCAAAATATGAGGCGTGGCTCCAGGCGAATAACCGCGGATCGACATTTTCAACGTTTGTTGATGAATTTGGCTATCAGTCTGCTGACGAATTAGCTTTTGAAGGTGACAACTTAGTTTTTGAACAGGTCGAAGCCATCCGGCTTGCCGCTGTAATCAAATAGCCCCCCAACCAAGAGAGATGACCAAAATGGCTAAAACAATAATCACCATTGAAGATACAGACTTATACCCCTCCGGCGTTAATGTGCAGGTGCTAAAACCCGTAAAAGTTAATGAAGACCCTAACGCGGATACCCCGGCTAATCGGCTTGCTGCTCTTGTTGAGGTTTATATCAAGATCATCCACACGGCTAGTCTATCGTCAAGATCGACTGCTACAACTGCACAATCAACTACCCAGCACTAACATGCTGTTATTAAAACGTTTCCTGCAACAACACGGCATCAAGCAGGCGTATCTAGCTCGCCAGGCCGGTATCAGCCCGGCAACGATGGCGCAATTGCTGAATAAGGAGATTTGGCCAAGCACGCCGACGCCGGATGAATTGAAAACATCGATCACCAAGACGTTAACAACGCTGGGTGTGGAAACAGTCGATTCACTGCTATTTGAGCCCGTCCCGGCTGCGCCAACAGCCGGGACGGAAATTGAAATCACTGCCGGAAAAGAGCAGCAACCATTGACCGAGGAGGTCCAAGACATGTTACTACGAAAACAAACCCTAAAACCACAAGCAAAAAAAGCTTTTGGCATATTCCGCGATCCGTTTTTAGACGACATTCAGGAGCCCGGCGATCTGTACATGACGCCAGCCGCCCGAGCGGTGCGCGAACACCTGTGGAGCACTGCCAAATTCGGCGGCTTTCTGGCGATTGTCGGTGAATCCGGTGCCGGTAAATCCACACTGCGCGAAGACTTGGAAGAACGCATCATCCGCGAGAATGCGCCGATTGTAGTAATGAGTCCCTACGTGCTGGGCATGGAAGACAGCGACCAAAAAGGCAAGCCGCTGAAAGCCGCGTCTATCGCCGACGCCATGATTCGGGCTATCTCGCCGCTTGAGCATCCGAAAGTCACGTTGGAGGCCAAGGCCGCTCAGCTGCACAAGCTGCTAAAAGATAGCCGCCGCGGCGGCAATAGCCACGTGCTGGTTATCGAAGAGGCGCACGGCTTGCACAAGCAGACGCTCAAACACTTAAAGCGCTTTTTCGAACTGAAAGACGGAATGAAACCTTTGATATCGATCATCTTGATCGGCCAGACCGAACTGAAAATCAAACTGAGCGAATCCTCCCCCGACGTGCGTGAAGTAGTGCAACGTTGCGAACTGGTCGAGCTACCGCCGCTGGACGCGCACCTGGAGGGTTATCTGCGCTTTAAGTTCGACCGGGTCGGCGTCAAGATCGACGATATTTTCGAAGGCGATGCCATGGACGCCATCCGCGGCCGGCTGATCTTTTCCAAATCGAGCAGTAAAACCCGCGAGATCGTCAGCCTGATGTACCCGCTGATGGTGAACAATTTAGTGACTGCCGCGATGAATCAGGCCGCCCAGTTGGGCTTTGCCAAGATTAGCGGCGATTTGATAAAGGAGGCGTGATGATGCGCGACTTCCAATTGACCGATAAATATAAATTTCGCGCACGGGTTCGCAGTCGAATACAGCATCCAGTTAACCATCACTTTTGCTATCAGCTAGGACGGCTATTTTCGGCAAGGTTAAAAATAAAGCGTGAGGCGCAAGCGCCACAGTTTACGTGGAGGACAATAAGATGACGAGATTGACTCATATTCAGGCGAAATTTCTGACCCGTCCTAAGTTGAAACTGCCTGCAAATAAGCAATTTTACCGGGGGCTGGGTAAGCGGTTTTTAAAGCAATTATCGCTTGAGCGTGGAACCAGGCTGCGCCGGTTTGGCTGGATGAAATACTACTTACCGCATAGTGGCTTGCATTTTCCTGCCAGTCCTTTCAACTGGAGATAGCCATGAAACTATCACTCCATAAGCGCATTAGCCAACTAAAAAAGCATCGCCGGTACCGGAACAGATTAGCCCGGCGCATTAGGGCTATACGCGCACATAAACAGACACGTAAAGAATTGCCGAAAATGCTAAAGGAGTTCGGTTTATGAAAAGTTACGAGCTGCTTAAGCCTGTTGTAATGACTGAATCCGCTGAGCTGATTCGGCAAGTATCCAACAAGCTGGCTTATTTGGGGCTGATCATTATCGGTTACCGGATAGGACGATCGCCATCAATCACGGTGCAGCCGACGGCAGCGACTCGGTTACTGAAGTCGGCCTATACCGGGCAAGGATGGGCAGACGGGCGGATGTACAAATCCTATGCGGCTGTAATGGATGGAATCAAGATCGTCTGGCATAAGCCGATGCGAGCACCGTCATCAAATATTATCCGCTGGCCGGGGCATCGCCGGGCGGTGCGGTAATGGACAGCATTATGATGTTGTTGGTAGTGCTGGCTGCGCTGTCGGCAATGATCCATTTTTAAACAACCGGTACAACAAAATGACCACTGATACCCTGATAAACCCGAATGAATTAACTGAGCAGCAGCTTGAAGATTTATTGCGCGTTAAACGCAATAAGTCCGTACAGGACCGCAAAGCCTACAAAGACTTGGTACAAACGACCGTCCCCGATGCGGTCGCTAAATTGATGACTGTATCGGATAGCTTGAGCGCGATTAAATCGGAAACGTTTGCCTATTTTAAAGACTTGCTGAAGATGAAAGCGGAGGTTTTCGGTGTCACCGACAACCAACAAAGCCATACCTTTTCGACCGAAAAATACGGCATCACAATCGGCTACCGAGTCAATGACGGCTGGGACGACACCGTATCAGCGGGCATTAAAAAAGTAACGGATTATCTGGATTCATTGGCGCAAGACCCTAATTCAGCCAAGCTGGTGAAAACCGTTTTTAGACTGCTGAAAAAAGACGCAAAGGGTAATTTACGCGCGAGCCGGGTCTTGGAACTGCAAAAAATGACCGATGATTATCATGACGTCAATTTTACCGATGGCGTTAACACTATCTTGCAAGCCTACAAGCCGATGCGTAGTTGTTGGTTTATAGACGCGTATTTTATGAACGAGGCAAACGAGAAGGTAGCGATCCCATTATCGATGTCGTCCGTTGAATTCCCGGATGGGTTTACGTTTGATTTTTTGACGGCCGAGGCGATAGATGCGAGCTAATACCGGAAAAATCAACAGAAAAACATATTACACCCTGCTGGCCGTCGGTAAGACTGAACTGAATTGGGATGACGAATTTTACTACGGCATCTGGTTGCCGATGCAGGGAGCGACGTTGAAAGACGGCCGTTACTCGGCCACGACGTTGAGCGACAAACAATTGCTCAACGCTCTGGAAGCGATGAAACAATCTGGGTTCAAAGTGCGCCATGCAAACGGTAATAAGGCGGGGAATCCGAAAAGCCGAGCGTTGGCCGACGATGCTCAAAGCAAAATGATCCGCGCATTGTGGCTCGAATTGCACGCGGTAGGTGGCGTTCGCCATTCAAGCGAACGCGCCCTGGCGCGCTGGATCGCCGGTCAAACCAAATCATCCGACGGCATCGAGGCGTTGCAATGGCTAAGTAGTGCCCAGGCCAGCCGGTTGATCGAGCAGTTGAAACAATGGCTACAACGGATCAAGAAAAAGGCCGCCTGACATGATCACTGCCAACGATATTATAGGCGATCTGGAGAGCCTCACTTACCGTAAAGTGAGCGAGGCTTACCCGGAACGTATCGCGCTGGCTTGTTCCAAAGCGCTGTTTGATTGTCTGTTTCTTAATTTCAAAGGGCAATCGATGTACGTGCCGACTAGAGACATCGCGGCGCTGGCGGCATTGGACGAACACTATGAAGTAATTTGGCAGGAATTTAAGGGCCGTAATCACATCGATTTGGCAATACGTCATCGGCTGAGTCTGCAACATATTTACAACATTGTGAACATCATGCGCCGCAGACATATGCGCAAACACCAAGATGACCTTTTTCCGGAGGACTTTGAAAATGAGGACAACCGGCCGCTTACGTTGGCAGTGCTGGAAGACTATTTACCGGCCGAGCTACAACGGGCCGGCATAACCGAGGCCGAAGCAAAAACACTGGCAAGCGATATCGCCATGCACTTATGCCAACATTACCCTGGCGTTTCAGTGCGCATTACTGAGGCTATGAGGAGCAAGCGCCAAAATAGCACCGGTGATTTGTTTGCCGGATTGTCAGCGGCAAGCTGATCGATTTTAGGCTTAAAAAACCCTTGAGGCGCTATCGTTGCCGTAATGAGAGCGGAAAAAGGCAATCAGCGCGTTTATAAATCGTTTATAAACGGTATTACATTACTGGAGATGCAATATGTGGCAATGTAATTTTGAAACCGAGAAAATTATGAACAGTGAAGAAAACTTAAACGAAGATAAGCGCGGCGGGTCTGCGTTGAATGAACAGGTAGACATTATTACATACCATGTGTGCGTAGAAAGACGCGAAAACCAAATTAAATATGATTTTATTTATAAATCAAAATATCCGATCAGTAACGGCAATCACTTAGACGATATACGCCGGATTGCCGACGAAACCTATGGGTCTGGAGATACTGGATTGAAATGGGTAATTACCTCACTAACTAGAATTTATGGCTAACGCCACGGTAAGGAGACCGCCGGGGCATGAACTAGAACGAAGCACTGAGCTTTAACCAACCACAACATTAAAACGCTTGACGGTCGGCGGGTCGCCTTGACCGACTCGTTATGCTTATAGGTGATTGAATGAAAATACCAATAATAAATAATGGGGAAAAAATCGGTGAAATATCTCTGTGTGAACCTCAATTAGCTTACATGGCCGAAGCAGCCTGCGAGCTTCAACGAGGATTCATTCTTTTTCCTGATGAAATAGAAATAAACGGGGGATCTAAAAAAATAGTGAGCTTTTCTTTACAGCACATTCCCGCAAGGCGCGCCGCCGACGAACTTTAATAAATACCGCGATGCTTAACCGGCGTCGCCCTGAGTGCCGTGTTATGCGGCGGGAGACTCTGAATGTACGAATGGGAAGTGAAGTTTAGCGAGACTAAACGCGGATTTCGTGCGCGAGCTGGACGGCGACGGTCTACGCTGAAGATGAAGACGAAGTGCGGGCTATTATGGCGGAAGAAGAGCCAGGAAAAGCTATCGATAAAATCACCCGTGGAGAACAGCTTGATGACGACACATAACGCGATATAGCCGTGTAGGTACCATCGTTTTAAACGCCTTTAATCCCCCCCTTGCTCATGGCCGATCACAATACGGCCATGAACACACATAAATCCATCCACATTTTTAAACCCGGTACGCACGCTGCAATGAGTGGCGCCGTGCTGGATTTTACCGAAAACGACTTGGCTGCCTCGGCAGCGGCCTACAATCCGGCGGTGCATGAAGCCCCGATGGTCGTAGGTCATCCTAAGGCCGACGCACCGGCCTACGGGTGGGTTAAATCCTTGCTATTTTCTGAAACCGGTCTGCATATCGAGCCGGATCAAGTCGATGCCGAATTCGCCGAACTGTTCAAAGCCGGCCGCTTCAAAAAAGTATCCGCCAGTTTCTATATGCCGGACTCGCCAAGCAACCCGGTCCCAGGCGTGTATTACTTGCGCCATGTCGGCTTCTTGGGTGCTCAACCACCGGCGATCAAAGGCTTAAAACAAGCTGAGTTCGCCGAATGGGACGATGGCATCGTCGAGTTCGCCGAATGGGACGATGTTCAAAACGCTAGCCTGTGGCGCAATATCCGAGAATATTTTGTCGGCAAATACGGCCAGGATGAGGCCGACAAGGTTGTACCGCAATACGCCGTGCAGCAACTCGAACAATCCGCTCAACAAGAATTGATGGAGGAAGCCGCCGAACAGGATGACGCTACCCCGCAACCCGCATTTTCCGAAGGAGATCCTATGACTGCACAACGTATCGCCGAGCTGGAGGCCGAAAACGCACGGCTCAAACAAGATAGCGCTAACTTTGCCGAAACGCAAAAGCGCGATAAGCAAACCGCCCTACATACCGCCCACCTCAATTTTGCCGAGAACCTGATTAAAGAACAACGTCTGCTGCCTTTCCAAAAGGGATTGGTCGTGGCCACGCTGGATTTCATGGCCGGTCAAGAACAGGTCGTTGAGTTCGGCGAAGGCGACGGCAAAAAGCCGTTGTTCGATGCCGTCAAAAATGACTGGCTGGCTAAAGCACCAAAGATTGTCGAGTTCGGCGAAATCGGTGCCGACAACGATGACAATCAGACCGTCGATTTCGCGGCTCCTGAAGGTGTAGTCGTCGATACGGTACAACTGAAGTTACACAACGACGCTACTGCCTACGCGAGTACCCACAACGTCGATTATCAGTCCGCGCTGAGCGCGGTATCCAAACGTAAATAGGAACCGACATGTCAAGACAAGCTATCCCGTTATTAACGCTGACCCTGGCCCTGACCGGCACTGTCGTTGCCAATCGGTTTGTTGCCGGTGACGGCACCCAGACCGGCGCGGCCGGCAATGCCTTGGGCGTAGGCAGAACAGCTGGCGTATCCGGCGAACATATACCCGTTGATGTGATCGGCACCGCCGTTGTCGAAACCGGCGCGGCGATCGCCGCCAATGCCTTGATCGAAGCCGACGCATCTGGCCGCGCTGTAACCAAAGCAGCCGGCGTGACGTTAGCGCGCTTGGCGCCGGGCGAAGTGGCCACGGCAGCAGGTCAATTCGTCGAAATCATTTTGATTCAAAATTAGGAGCTATCCATGACACAAATGACCACTGGCGCGGCCCGCGTCGTAGACCCCGTATTGACCACCGTTGCACGAGGCTACCGCAACGATAGTTACATCGGCATGGCGCTATTTCCCCCTGTATCGGTCGGCGCTCGCGGCGGAAAAATCATCACGTTCGATAAGAGTGCATGGCGCCAATATAATTTGGTACGCTCGCCCGGCAGTAACATTAGACGAGTCAACGTCGGTTATTCCGGGGCTCCGTTTGCGTTGACCCAACATGCGCTTGAGGGACAGCTGCCAATCGAAATCGAAGAAGAAGCGGCCGTAGTACCGGGCGTCGAGATGAGCTCAACGACCATCCTGACGACACAAGATATTATCCTTTTGCGTTTGGAAATTTCCCAAGCAACACTCGCTACGACCGCAGCAAACTATAGCGCCAGCAACAAAGTAACGCTATCGGGTACAAGTAAATGGAGCGATTACGCTAATTCCGATCCGATTGGCGACGTCGATGTGGCAATCGAGACAATACGTGCCGTTACTGGCATGCGCCCGAATACGATGGTTGTTGGACCTAAAGTCTGGAAAGTTCTAAGACGTCATCCAAAGTTAGTCAATGCTGCAATACTGGCTGGTGTGGTTTCAATATCTGGCGAAACTGGGCAGGCAAAATTGACCAAGCAACAAATGGCGGATATTTTTGATGTGGAATCATTCCATGTTGGTGATGCGATCGCACTGGATAACTCCGATACGCCATCAGATGTTTGGGGTAAGTCAGTAGTGATTGCTTATACTCGTACTGCTTCATTAGCGGCAAGAGGGACGCCAAGTTACGGCTATACCTATAGGTTGAAAAACTACCCGTTAGTGGATCAACCCTATTATGAAAAAAACACCCGTAGTTGGATTTACCCCGTCATTGATGAGGTTACCCCAGTTATTTCAGGTGCCGAAGCGGGCTATTTGATCAGTGAGGCTGTAGCGTAATATGACTTCGTTAATATCTATAGTGAAAGGCTATGAAATTCTTGAGCCGATCAAACATGACAATGAATATCTGGAGCCTGGCGACAGAATAGAACTTAAAGAACTGGATGAAGATGACGCAAGCGCGTTAATTGATCAAGGCGTCATCAGGTTAACCGAATGGCTGGGAGAACAGAAAGAAGCGGAAGACGATCAACATCAAAGTGATGTGTCTAATATGCCGAAACAAACAGGCAATGCGCCTGCTCCGGCTAGCGTGTCAGCCGAACATCCGAAGGAAGCTGCGTCCGGTTCTGCTAAAGAGTTGGAGAAGCCGGAAGATGGTCAAGACCAAAGCGATTCCTCGAATATGCCGGAATCTCAGGGAGCGTTGAATACGCTTGAGCAAGCCAGCAATACGTCTGAACTGGTTGAGGCACCAACCGGACAGTCAACGGAGGCGGCTTCCGATCCCGCGTCTAAAAAATCCGGCAAGAAGTAGTAAATCTTGATCTAAATGCACCAGGCTGCTTGAACGCCCTGGTGCATTTATAAACATAATTGGAATTGCGCATGGCTTACTGTACGCTACAAAACCTGAAGGACCGATTCGATGAATCAGAGTTAATGCAATTGACCGATGAATCCAACGTGGGCGAGATTGATGCGGTTGTCGCCAACCGGGCTATAGCGGATGCCGATGCGGAAATCAATAGTTATCTAGTCGCATACACGCTGCCTTTGGCCAACGTGCCGGGCAATTTTGAATTGATGGCCTGCGATCTGGTCAGATTCTATTTGTATAAAAATCAAATCCCGGACGTGGTTGATACCCGGTACAAAAAAGCCATCCGCTATTTAGAGAAAGTTGCGGAAGGTAAGATTAAATTGGAGCCTGACTCGGCAGGAACCGCACCAGCGGCTACTGATAGTCTCGCATTTATCTCACTCCTCCCGGTATTTGGTAATCTCAAGGATTATTAACAAGCGGGCGCGGTTCCGCTGGAACTACAAGTTAGGCTTGGACTTGCGAAAACTGAGCAAGCAATAATGGTAATTATATGAATATTGAATGGTTAATTGATATTGGGCGCGATGATGGAAAAATAGATCAACTGGCAACATCAATAGAATCAGCATTTCACGCTGCTGGCTTGGTTGCACCTAATCGTTGTTGACTGTGCTGGTATTGGAGCGGCGCTATTCGATTTACTCAGTGATCGTGGGCTACCGCACTAAAGTAGGAGAATCTAAGAGCCTAACGCCGTGTGAGGATTAACAATGACAACAAAAGAATTTATTGAAGGTGTAAATCGTGCAAATGACGATTGGGAAGAAATTGATCGGCTTTGCTATCGTTGGCTTGAACATAAGGCGGCGCAATGGCAAAAAAATGGACGAATAGCAGTGGAAGCTCTAAAAATATTTAAACGTCTTACCGAAAATTAAAATACGACGCCTAACGCCACTTTACCCTCCTCTCGTTAATCTTAAATCGCTTTAATCTCACCTGTCTTCATGGCCCGATACACTGGCGCCATGAGTACAAATTATCCTACAAATTATCCCGCCCAAATCGAAGATGCCATGTTGGCGCTGATCAAAGCGCACGATTTCGGCTATCTAATTAAAACCGTCGCCAGCTATGGCGGCGAATTGTCCGGAGACGCCGATGCCATCGCGCGAATTCTGCCCCGATTTCCGGCGGTATGGGTAACCTTTAAAGGCGAGGGTAAACCGATCAGTTACGACACCCAGCGCAAACGTTGGCTGGTTTCGGCGACGTTTTCAGTTTTCGCCGCAACGCGTAATGCTCGCGGCGAACTGGATGGCAGGAAAGGCAATGCGTTTGACGTTGGCGCCTATCAAATGATCAGCGATACACGCCAATTGTTCTTAGCGCACGATCTGGGGCCGGGAATCGATACCCTCAACCCTGGCGGCATCAAAGTATTGTTTAACACTACCATCAAAGGCAATTGCATGGTGTGTTATGCCGTGGAACTCACCACTAAATATTACATTGCCAAGTCGGAACCTGATGCGCCTGATTTACTGCGGATTGGCATTGATTACGACACCCCACCGCGCGACGGCACCCCCGCCGCATCCGATCTAATCACACTGGAGACATCAATATGATCACCGTAAAAGCTGCGCCCGGCTTACGGGTGCCGATCGAAGGCAAGCCGAAATCGTACATAGAGGCCGAGGCCGTTGCGGTTGAAGAAACCGCGTATTACACCCGCCGGATTACCGACGGCGATTTGCTGGTCGTTAAGCCAGTGCCTACCAAAAAAGAGATGAGCAATGTCTAGTTTACATGTATCCCCTGAAACGATACCTGGAAGCACCCGCAAACCCGGCGTTTACTTTGAGTTTAACCTGCGGTTGGCGGTTCGCACGCTAACCACCAACTTACAGCGCACGCTGATCATCGCGCAAAAAACGGCAGCAGGTACTTGGCCGGCCAATTCGCCGGTGTCAGTGTACTCCAGCGATGAGGCGGGGATACTGTTCGGGGCGGGTAGCCAGGCGCATCTCATGGTCAAGGCTGCCTTGCTGGCCAACCGTTATTTATATTTGGATGTCATCGCCGTGGACGATGCTCTGGCAGGCGTGGCGGCGGTTAAAACCGTCACGTTGACCGGCCCTGCGACCGGCACCGGCGTGTACACTTTGAGCATTGCCAACCAGTCGGTGCAAGTGGCCGTATCCAGCGGCGATACGGCGTCTGCAATTGCTGATACTGTGGCAGCTCAAGCCCAGTTCCAATTAGATTTGCCAATGACTGTGAGTGCTGCTGCGGGCGTGCTGACGTTGACGGCCAAAAACAAAGGCGGTCAAGGCCAGGGTATTCAGGTTGCTGCATCGTCTACTGCCAGTGGCGTGACATCAGCACTGGCCAGTACCGCAACCGGTCAAACCGAGCCCTCGCTAACCAATGCGCTGGCGACAGTATTCGGCGCTGGTCATGACATTATCGTCAGCGCCTGGAATGATGCCGATACCTTAACTGCCATCCGCACGCACCTCGAATCGGTCAATAGCGCGATTGAGCAGCGTAGTTGTATTGGCGTGACGGCTGTGGCCACTACCTTGTCGCAGGCGACCACATTAGCGACTGCGCTTAATTCCGGGTTTATCAGTCCGGCACTTGCTCCTAATGTACCGGCCATGGCCTGCGAAGTGGCGGCGGCTTACGGTGCGGTCATCGCATTTGAGGAAGATCCGGCACGACCACTGAACACCCTGACACTGACCGGGATGCCGATATCGCCGCTTCCCAATCGGCTGGGGCGGATGGAAATAGAAACGGCGTTGCACAATGGGGTAACGCCGCTGGTGGTCGGCCCCGGCAATAAATTGCAAATTGAGCGGGCGATTACCAGTTACACGCAAAATCAAGCCGGCATTCCCGATCCTGCGTTGTTGGATTTAACGACTATCCGCACGCTGAATTTTGTTCGTAAAGCCGTCAGGGAGCGCTTGGCGTTGCGTTTTCCGCGCGATAAAAAGACTACACGAACTAAAGCCAAAGTTCGATCTGAAATCATTGATGTGCTGTTGAAATTGGAAGAGCTGGAGATTGTAGAGAACGTGCTGGAATACTTGGCATTTATTGTGATTGAAGACGATTTGCAGGATGCCAACCGCCTGAATATCCGTATTCCGGTTGATGTGGTCAACGGTCTGCATGTGTTTGCAGGCATTATCGATTTGATTCTGTAAGGGAGCGAGCGATGTTAGAAGAATATACCGGGGTCGTCATCCTGGAAGTCGATAGCCAAGAGATCGAGATTGTATCGTTCAACGTCGATGAAAAAACGGGGCGCAAAGCGGTGAAAACGATGAACCGGTCACTACGCGTGAAAGGTTTTTCGCGCGGCATAACCGAATATGAGGTGTCGGTGACCGCCGTGATACCGGTAACCGGTGACATCGACTGGGCCGGGATTGAAGGCGCTAAATTGACCATTTATCCGCCCAATCCTGGAGGTAAAAGAACCAGTTATTTGGATTGTTTTACTGAGTCTGTTGGCCGCAAGTACACCGTAGAAAACGAAGCGGTACAAGACGTTAAATTAATTGCAGCACGCAAGGTGGATGAGTAATGAATATTGAACAGAGTTTAGCCGTTGGATTGGAGCATAACGGGCAAGTGCTGACACGATTTGTGATGCGGCCGGCGACAGTGGGCGATTCTATTGTAGCGATTAGCAAAGCCCCTACAGTCGAGGAAGAGGTTGACGGAGTTGAAGTTGATGGAGCTGCTGTGCAAAACAATTTGATGCTCCGCTTTTATAAGGCCGCCGAGCAAATGCAGTTTATCGGTGTGCCCGATTTGGTGGTGACGGGAGAGATGCTGTTAACCCTGGCTGATGAGGATGGCGATGCGATTATTGCCGCGCAGGACGACATCGCAAAAAAGCGCAAAGCCGCGCTGAGCGGCTTAAGCCCTACTACAACATCATTGCCGTCCTCAGACAGTTAGGCATCGATCACCCAGAAACGCTAACGGAAGCTGTGGCCGCGTCGTTATTGACGCCCGCCAAGCAGGTGCCGCAGGCCCGCCAACATGACAAACACCGGTTTAAGTGTAAACGCAGAGTAAAACCCAATGTCTAGAGATATGAAACTCAGTTTGCTATTGTCGCTCAAGGACACGATGTCCAACGGGCTGACGCGCGCGCTGAAAAATATCACGGATGGCGGTAAACAAGCGGAGTCGGCGTTAAAAAAGGCTGCCGGTGCAGCCATGCAGGCCAAGCCATCCGCTCTTGAGCAAGTAGCCCGCGCGGCAAGGATTGTGGATCAATCCGGCAGCCAAGCGACAACCTCATTAACGCATCTTGCGGCCGCCGCCAATAAACCGCATACGTCCGCCATCGACAAGTTGGCGACATCGCTGAAAAACGTGCGCAGTGTTGCTGCGGCCACATTGGACACCATCAACGGCATTGCCCGTGCCGGGACGCAAGTGGCTGCTGGCGGTTATGTGATGGCAGCGGCATCCAAGCGGCCGATCAAATATGAAACACAAGTGGCGGCTTTATCTAATACCGCGAGTTCCGGACTTGATAAAGCGGGTCGAATTTTCTCTCAAAAAACGTTGGATGCTGCCATTCAAAAAGCGATTAGGGAGAACGGAGGTGCGCAAGAATCCGCGATTGAAAACCTGAATTCGCTAGTCGGTTCCGGTGCATTCGGAAACGGTAAAGATGCTGTGCAAAATGCTTTAGGTATGCTGCCTACGGTGCAAAAAGCACAAACGGCCTCATTGGCCGACGGCAAAGACATTGCTCAAATTCTGATTTCAGCCAAACAAACTATGGGTATCGGTGATGCCCAGATGCCGGCCTTAATTTCAAAAGCGATCAAAGCCGGACAGGAAGGCGGCTTTGAGTTGAAAGACATGGCTAAATGGTTGCCTCAACAAATGACTTTGGCGGCGGCCAACGGCATGAAAGGCATGGCCGGGTTTGAATCACTATTGGCCGCTAACCAGGCAGGCCGAATTGTAGCGGGAACCCCAGACGAAGCCGGTAATAACTTGGTCAATTTACTGGCGAAGATGAACAGTCAGGATACGGCCAATGATTTTAAAAAACAGGGCATTGATTTATCGGGATCTTTGGCCCAAGCGCGCAGCAAAGGAGGCAATCCTTTGGAAGCGTTTGTAGCGTTGACCGAAAGAGTTGCCGGCAAGGATAAAAAGTTTGCCAGTATACGTGCTAAGGCCGATAAAGCGCCGCCTGGAGAGCAAAAGGCTGCTTACGAGGCGATGGCCGATATATTAATGCAGAAAGGCTTGGGTAAATCGGTACAAGATCGGCAGGCATTAATGCAATTGCTTGCCATGATTCAACAGCGTCCGAAATACGAGGCTGTCAAAGAGGCCGTGAAATCCGAAGCGGGCGCTGAATTGGATACGTCACATAGCGTCATGCTCAATACAACTGGCTCAAAAGTGGAAGCATTATCAAATGATGTAGCCAAAGCCGCTAATGATGCGTTGGCGGCCATTAAAGGGCCGCTAGATACATTGCTTGATAAATCTCATGTACTGGCTGCTGCACATGGCGACTTGGCAGCAGCTGCTTACGGTGCGGCAACGGTGTTAGGGACAATTGGTGCGGTGGGTGTGACGGGGGCCGTGCTGGGCGGCGGTAAGGCCTTGACCGCTGGCGGTGCGGCTGGAGTTGGGAGTAAATTATTAGAATCGGCCAGAAAATTCGTGTCCGGACCGGCCAAGCCTGCCGGCCAGGTATCTTGGGCGAATTTAGGTCAATCCACAACGCTTCCGGCCGCTGCACAGGGAAGCGGCGCTTTATCGCTGTTAAAAAGCGCCGGGGCGGGTGCTGCATTGTTTAGTGCGTTGGATTATATTGCGCCACCAGCAGCATTGAATAAGCCCGGTCAAAGTCCAATGGAGTTTGCGGGTTCAATGCTATTTTCAAAGCTGGGCCTCGATTTGGCCGATTTTATTAATACCGTTAAAGGCGGCGACGAAAAGAATATCGCCGCCTTGCGCGAGTTTGTTAATAATCTGGATGCCATTAGTCAACGTCCAGTTCAAGTCAGCGTGGCATTAGACGGCCAACAAATCGCCGCCTCGGTCAATACCTCTAATGCCCAACAATCGAGGCGTAACTGATGGCGTGGGAATTTGACCTGCTTGACGCCAAGTGGCGTGGCATTAAGTTCGATGCCATAGCAATCGACGATGCTTTCGACCATGATTTGGCGCAACATAAATTCCCGTATCAAGCCGGTGCCGAAATCGAGCACATGGGCCGCAATCCACGCACGGCTTCAATCACCGCTTTTTTCTGGACGCAAGGCGCGGGCGACGATTACGAGCCGAGGCTACAACGCTTTTTAAAGGCGTTAGCTAAGCCTGGTCCAGGCGAGTTTGTGCATCCGGTATTCGGTACTTGGCCGCACGCCCTGGTACAACGCAGTAGCGTTAAACACGATGCCGAAAATCCGGATCAGGCTACGGTCTCGTTCGAGCTAATTGAGTCGCAAGTCAACCAGCCGTTATTCCAGCAGCGTACGCCTCAGCAAAAAGCCGAGGCGATCAGCCAACGGGCGCAAGCCGCCCGCACGGCATCCGGTTCGATGTTGAGCAATCTCATCGCTAAAGTGCGTCAACTTAATCCGCTGTCACAATTGGCGGCGCTACGGCAAGCGCTGCTGGGGCCATTGTTCCGACTCAAGGCACTGGCCGGCAGTATTGTGACCGCCGGCCTCGATGTCATTAATTATCCCGCGAGCTTGATTAGCGATATTTCCAGTTTGGCCAGCGGTGTCGCCAATTTGGGCGGTTTTACGTCGTCTACGGTGTTGGGCAATTATCGTAGCGCCGTGAGCCGTTTGACTCAGACAATCGGTTCGGCCGGCAGTACGGTGGTGAGTTATGACACTGCCGGTCACGCGGTACCGGCCGCCGCGATAGCCAGTACCGATCCGTCGCAACCGGCGCCTCATATCGACTATTTGCAACCGACTCAAACCCAAGCCGTGTATGCGGTCGATTTGCACATTTGCGTCGAGCGCGTGGCTACCATTGCCGACGCGGCCGCCGAAGCGCTGTATTTGGCAGCTAGCGACATGACGAGCAGCGGTGCATCGAGTCTACGTCCGGAAGATACTTTAAGCCCGGCCGATGTCGAGAGCATTGTCAATTTTGCGCGCACTGAGATCGATGTCGTCATCCATTTAGCCAGGGTGCTACACGATGCCGACCATGCCCGCGCGATCATTGAGCCGTTAAAAGATACGGCATTGGCGCTGCAAGAAGCCGCCGAAGCGTTGGTTGTGTTGCGGCCGCCGTTGATACGCCGTGCGGTTGATGCGGAGATGCCGTTACGGTTACTGGCACACCATTGGTACGGCGACCACACCCGCGCCCTCGAATTGCAAAGGTTGAATGGCCTGCGCAACCCTAATTTTTCAACCGCGCACCAAGCGTTGTTGGCCTATGCCCAGTAGCACCGTCACTCTGTTAATTAACGGCCAGGCACACAGCAACTGGGAACGCTACAGCATCGATAGCAACTTAATGATTGCCGCCGATGCGTTCGACGTCAGCCTCAGCCAGAACCGGGCGCCATTGCCGGATTATTTGCGCGAAGGCGCCGCTGTGTTGGTGCAAATTGACGGGCAGACGGTGATGACCGGGTTTGTCGATGATGTGGACGATGGCATTACCCGCACCGATACGCCGCTGGCCATCCGCGGCCGCGACAAAGTGGGCCAGATGGTCGATTGCTCGGCGCCGATTTTTTCATCCCGGCAAATTGCGCTGGACGAGGTGGCCGCTAAAGTTGCGGCGCCGTTTGGCATTACCAAAGTGCGGATCGCTAACAAAAAGAAGTTCGAGCGCGTGGCGGTCGAGCCGGGCGAAACCGCATGGGACATGCTGGAGCGAGCCGCCGAAGCAAACGGTTTGTTCCCGTGGTTGGAGCCTGACGGCACGTTGGTCGTCGGCGGTGCCGATTACAGCCAGCCGATTGCGGCGCATGTGTATCTCAATACCGACGGCAGCGGCGGCAATATCGAATCGATCAATCGATCACGCACGATCAATGGTCGCTATAGCGAAGTCGTCATCCTCGGCCAATCACATGGGACTGAAACCGAGGACGGCGAACCCTCGATCTTAGGCAAAGCGACCGATGCCAGTTTAGGGCTATGGCGCCCTAAAATCATGCTCGATAGCGAGGCGCAAGACCGTGGCATGGCATTGTCCCAAGCCCGAAAATTATTGGCCGATGGTCGGCTGGAAGGTTATGCGCTACGCGTTGTGGTGCAAGGGCATTATACCGAGTTCGGCAAACTCTGGACGCCGGGCATGCGCGTTCAGATCGACGTCGATCGCTTGGGCATCCATGACGTACATTTTTTAATGGGCCGTACATTTCGTCGCGATCGGGCGAGCGGCACGACGACCGAGCTACTCCTAAAGGAAGATGGCGTGTGGACAATCGATGCGCTGCCGCATAGCAAAAAGCATCCGCGTGGCAAGATTAAAACCAAGCAAGGCAAAGAACTGGAAATTATTGATTTAACCCAATGAGCGACGGTAATGAGTGGACTTAATAAGTTAATTGATGCCCGCATACAACGCGCCCTGGCTAAACGGCGCTCGGCATTTCGCGGACGTTTAAAGCGGATTAATACGGCGCCTGGTGTCAGCATGGTTCAATGTGTCGGCGTAAATGGTGAAGTGTTGCCTGATCTGGAATTGATGCAACAGTATGGTTGGACATCGCATCCGTTAGGCGATACACAAGCGGTTGTGCTGCCTTTAGGCAGTAAAACGTCGCAAGGCGTGATTATCGCGACAGAAAATAGCCAGTATCGTATAAAACAATTGGCAGCGGGCGAAGTAGCGATTTATAGCCACAACGGTGATTCTGTTGTGTTGAAAAATGGCCGGGTTATTGAGATTACGACCGAAACTTTAGTGATCAATGCAACAACAAAAATCGAAATGAATACTCCATTGGTGCAAATTAATAATGGTGACGTCAAGGCTGACGAAATTTCGCTTAAACATCATCGGAATAAAGATGTGCAGTCGGGGACGGGCACGTCTGGCGAAGCCGTGGCATGACAGCGATTGCGTTATCTCCAGTTACGCGCGGCTATAGCAGCAGCAATGGTGTATTGGCTCGCGATCCCAGTGGCGGGCTGCTGAATGCCGCAATTATCCGCATTTTAACGCCGCTGGGCAGTTACTGGGCTGAACCGAAATTAGGCAGTCGGCTGCACGAATTGCAGCGAGAGAAAGATGTGCAACGGGTCGGCAAATTGGCCCAGCAATATGCGCTGCAAGCCCTGCAAGGCATGGTCGATGATGGTCGCTTAACCGGCGTTGAGATAGCGATCGACCAACCGCATAACGGCCGCGTGCTGATGACTATCGAATTGCTGGCCGCAACGGGCCAGCGCTGGTCGTTTGATCATTTTGTACAGGTGACGGCATGAGCTATTCAGTGCTGGATTACGACACCATTAAATCTAACATTTTGCGCGACATATCCAATAATTTGGATGGTGCCGCCGTCGAATCCGATTCCGATTATGCGATTAGGGCATCCGGCAATTCGGCCGCAACCGAAGGGCTATATGCGTATCAGTCTTGGATTTTTAAGCAAATATTTCCTGACTTGGCGGACCTAGAAAATTTAATCCGCCATGCGGCTGAACGCGGGATTTTCCTGAAGTTGGCATCGCTAGCGACCGGCGGCGCGGCGATAGTGACGGGTACGGTTGGCGATTCGATACCGCTAGGCACCGAGTTAAAAACACGTTCGGGCATTGCCGTGGTTACTACAGCCGATGCCGTCATCGATGTCACCGGTTCCGTTATCGTGCCGGTTAATGCATCGGTCGTCGGCGCTTCCGGTAATCTGCCGGTTAATACGACATTGACGTTCACCTCGGCACCGTCCGGTATTAACGCCGCCGCAACGATGACTGTGGCCACAACGGGCGGATATGATCAGGAGTCGTCTGAGTCGTTGCTGGATCGGTTGCTGTTTGACTTACGCAATCCTCCCCAGGGCGGCAGTCAGGATGATTATAAACGTTGGGCGCGCGACGTTGCGGGTGTTCGCTACGTGTATGTTTATAGCGGGCGCCGCAATACCCGGTCGGTCGATATCATCATTTTGGACGATAACGGCGCGTTGCCGCCGCCGACATTGGTCGATGCGTGCCAAGCGTATATTGATATCAAGCGCAACGTCACGGCCGATTGTTGGGTTGCCTGTCCTACAGCGTTGGTCGTACCGGTTACGGCGGCGCTGAGCTTGCTGTCTGGCTATCATTTGGATGACCTAAAACCGATTATCACGGCGGCCTTGCAAGCGTATTTCAGCAGCTTAAAGCCTGGCGACACGGTGATCCTTAAGAAAATCGAGAAAATCATTATGTCGGTTGATGGTGTGGATGACTGCGTGGTAACGGCTCCGGTGGGCAACATGGCCACGCTAGTGGATGCCACGCATATTCAATTGGCGGTACTTGGACTGGTGAATCTGTCATGACGAAGCATTCCTATGTTTTAAAACAATTGCTGCCACCGGTCAGTTACGATCCGAACGATCTGATCTTGTCGGCCGAACTGGAAGCAGAAGGCAAACAGCTCGATGCCGCCCAGCAGTCTGCTGAACAATTATTGGCCGAGATTCATCCGTCGACGGCAACTGTCTCTCTTCCGGACTGGGAGCGGGTTTACGGCTTGCCTGACCCGTGCGTCACCATTGAACAATCGTTGGATCAACGGCGCGCGGCGTTGGATTCTAAGGTCAATGCCAAAGGCGGCCAAAGCATTGCGTATTTTGTCGTTTTGGCGGCTATGATGGGATATCCAGGTGCGACGGTCGACGAATTTCCGCAGGCAACCTGTAATAGCGATTGCAACTCAGAACTCAACTCAGAAGATGATGGATTTTTCTGGCGGCTAAATCTGCCGGCGGTGACCGGTGGCGTATTTCAAGCGAATTGCAACTCTGATTGCAATAGCCCATTGCAGTCCTGGGGCGATGAAGCGCTGGAATGTCGAATCCGCAAGCTACGGCCGGCACATACAACTGTATTATTTGCATATATATAAGAGGTAAATATGCATAGAATTTCCACTTTTGGTAGGTTTTTAGATTTATTTGGCGCGGGTAAAGACGGTTTCCGGGACGGCGATAGGTCGACCTCGACTAGTCCGACCCCATTCAACGCAGCCTGGTGTAACGGCGTACAGGAGGAGCTTTCTAATACCATCGAATTGTCCGGTATGACTCTCGACCCCGAAGACAATACCCAGCTGTACCACGCCATCAAAACCATGATTGCATCAAGCGCAACCGACTATTTAGCGCGCTACGCTACTGTGGCCAATATTGCGTTGGCCGGTCTGGGCACCCAGGCCGGTGGCGATTGGTCGGTAGCATTGACGGCGGGTAACGTCGTTTTGGTAAAAAACCAAACAACAGCCAGCGATAATGGTTGGTATATCGCCGCATCCGGCGCCTGGGTGCGCGCTACCTTTGCCGATGCTTCAGCGGAGGTTAAGGCTGGAGTACTGACTCAAGTTTCAGAGGGCGCAACGTTGTCCGATACGATCTGGATGCTAACGACAGATGGCGCTATCGCGTTGGGTACTACGGCGCTCAATTTTGAGATAAAGGCATCGCTAGGATTAGCCGGGTTCAGCAACCTTCTCGGCTATATTGGAACCATAAACACAAAGTATGCAGTTACTGCGTCGGTGGCCGTCGTTGTCGATCAAAACGGTCTTGAAAAGAGATTAACAAGCCTGAATTTAAATTCACTTGACCTGACACTCGCTCAGTCCGGTGCAGTTGTCAATGGCCGTGACCAAGCGGCCACATTTGGTCCAGGGCTAATTTTCGGTTACGTAATATGGGGTCAAGGACAGGCTGAGGGGTTGCTGTTTTCAGGTTCTGAAACATCGCCAACTTTGCCGATAAATTATACACATAAGGCGATAGTGGGGCCCATGTATTGGGATGGGGTAAAGTTTTCGTTGCCGTATCGATATTACGGTAATGTTTGTTATATCGATAGCGCGCCGCTGGTGTTGTCCAATGGTACAGGGACCACTGAGACGCAGGTTAACACATCAGCGTTTATTAGCTCGCTTGTAAGCCATGTCATGTATGCTGTAAATGGCACGATAACCTCTGATACTTTAAATCGAGTTCTTGTCGACATTGAATTGAGGCATATTAGCGGTGTTACTTTTATGCATCTGACGCCACCAACTTACGCGTATGCAACAAGCTCTTCTGGTATGCCGACAGTGACTGGCGTGCAAATCATGATGCCAGGCGCAGGGCAAAAGTTTTTCTACCTACAGTCATCTACATTAGGTAGTTCACCGTTGCTTAGCGTGGGTATTGCAGCATTTTTCTACCCTAACGGAGCTAATTAATGATTGTATATAGAAAAAAAAATGGACAAGCTTCAGACATCCGTTTTGAGCCCAATGATTACGTTTTGATGCCGGATGAAATTGTTTTTAGCGGCGATGTTATCCCGCCTGTATCGCTATTACATGATGAGCAGTTTATTGATAAACAAGCAATGGATGCTTTTCGCCAAAGCATTATCGAGGCACTGGCGGCGTCGGAAGTGAGCAATAACCGCATCACTACGGCACTTCTTATAAAAAAAGCGGAGTTAACCTCGCCAGATGTGGTCGCGTGGTTTGCGTGGCGGGATAATCTTAGGAGTATGTTATCGAGCCACGTCATTTCCGATCTGCCGCCCAAACCGCCATTTCCTGCAAACACTTGATTTTTTCTTAATGTGCAATTAGATGTATTATTGTGCAATCGTAAAACTGCGCATTTATCGCACTGAATTAATATCAAATATCGCGCGCGGCTTCATCTTGGGGATATGCCTGCGGGGAATTCTCCCGGATATGGTATCGATTGTGATCGCGAACTCCCTGATACTTGCCGGCGGCGTTTGCGTTTGGATAGGTGTTCGCGATTTTTTCGGACTGCGCTGGAACCGGTCATTAATGGCTTTGTTTGTGCTGCCGATCACGGCGATGCTCTACTTATTTGTGGAAGTCTGGCCATCCTTATCGGCGCGGCAAATAGTCATATCGATATTTCTCATCACGCTAGGCTCATTTATCATTCGCGACCTCCTGCATCAACGCAGCTTTGCGCTGCGGATGGAAACCAACCTGCTGATTGGATTTATTGGCGCCGAAGTCATTATTCATGGTATCCGCCTAATTACCGTCATAGTAGCGCCAACCTCAGGCAGTTACATACTGTCTCCGGACCAGCCGGACAGAATCTTTTTGATGTTACTGTTTATTACCGGCACCGCCCGGCTGCTGATTATGGTTACCTTGGTCAGCGCCCGGCTGCAAAACGAGCTCAACCAATTGGCAACGCAGGATCCGTTAACGCAACTGCCTAACCGTCGCTTGCTGCTGGATCGCTTAAAGCATGGTATCAATGTGGAGCGGCGTGACGGCAAGCAACTGGCATTGCTGATGCTCGATTTGGATCGTTTTAAAACAGTTAATGACAGCCTCGGCCATTCCGCCGGGGATGAGTTGCTGCAACAGGTCGCAAGCCGCATCCAAACCCGGCTGCGCACTGGAGACACGCTAGCGCGTCTGGGCGGCGATGAATTTATCGTACTGCTGGAAGATATTGCGCATACGGAAGATGCGGCGCGAATGGCGGAAAAAATTGTCGCCGAGTTAAGCAGGCCGTTTCAATTACTTTACAGCGATGGAACCGACCATGAGCCGGGCCGGGAGGTGCAAATCGGCGCCAGTATCGGCATCAGCTTATATCCGCAACACGGCGATAATCCGGAACTGTTGATGGAACAGGCCGATACCGCGATGTATGAGGCCAAGCAGGCCGGACGCGGCTGTTTCGCCTATTTCTCCGAAGAGCTTACCATTGCCGTTCGCAAACGTATTGCCCTGGAAGGCCGTCTGCGCCGGGCCATTGATCAGCAGGAATTGCGCGTTTTTTACCAGGCGCAGATCGATATTGCCTCCGGCAGGATCGTCGGCGCCGAAGCCCTGGTGCGCTGGCAATGCCCAACCGAAGGGCTTATCGCGCCGATCGCTTTTATTCCCATTGCCGAGGAAACCGGCCTGATTACCGCGATTGGCGAGTGGGTGTTGCGTGAAACCTGTCGGCAAGGCCGCCATTGGCTGGAGGCCGGTTTTTTGCCGCTAACTTTGGCGGTCAACGTGTCGCCGCAACAGTTTCGCCGTTGCGATATTAATGCGCTGGTCGCGGAGGTGTTAGCCGAAACCGGTTTTCCGGCCGGGCAATTGGAGTTGGAAGTGACCGAAAGCGGGTTAATGGAAAACCAGCATAAAGCGGTCGAGGTACTCAATAACCTGCGTGTTCAGGGGGTTCGCCTTGCCATTGACGACTTCGGCACCGGTTATTCGTCATTGGCTTATCTCAAACGCTTTCCGGTAGACGTGCTGAAAATCGATAAAAGCTTTATCGACGATATTCCGCATCTTCAAGACGATATGGAAATCACCGCGACTATTATTGCGATGGGGCATACGCTAGGCTTTAAAGTCCTGGCGGAAGGCGTGGAAACGCAAGAACAGCTGGCTTTCTTACGGGAAAAAGGTTGCGACGCCTATCAGGGCTACCTCGTCAGTAAGCCGGTACCGGCGGAGGATTTTGCGGAATTATTACGGGGTCAACATAAAAAGAGCTAAGGAACGTGCATGAAATAACTTGAGCAAATTTTATTTTTAAACCATGAAGTACATGAAGCGCATGAAGGATTGAAGTCTTCATGTCCTTCATGCGCTTCATGGTGATTGCTTAAAGCTGAGTTGAGCAGCTCGTCTGCTCAAACGAAACTTATGCCCTTTGGGCATAAATTAATTTATGCCTGTTCCTAAGGGTTTATAAATCTTAGGGGCGACCAACCGGTCGCCCTTTTGCATTTCACGTCTTTTTCATTAATCAAAAATAGCCGCTTCAAGATTTTTGCTGGAAATCAGTCCTTTCAACATCGCTTTATCCTTAATGCCGCCAAACCGCGCCCCTGCCAAGTTTGCTCCGGTAAAATCGGCATCTTCCAATTTACTTTCCGACAAATCAGCTCCCGATAAATCGGCATCGGTCAAATCGGCTCCGGAAAGGTCGACGCCGTATAACACTGTGTTTTTCAGCACACTCTTGGACAGATTGGCATGGCGCATCAACGCCCGGTTAAGGTTGGCATCAGTCAGATTAGCGCCCGATAAATCGACACTATTCAGGCTGACCCGCATCAAGCCCATAGGCTGATTTTTCATATCGACGCCCCAATTAGCGTGGGACAGATCGGCATGGCTCAGATTGGAACGATCCAAATTGGCAATAAACCGGCTGCCGGTCAGATTGGCGTTGCTCAAGTTGGCGCCGCCCATATGGACGCCGAAAATACTGGTATTGGATAAGTTGGCGCCGGAAAGATTAACTTTAGTCATCACCGTCAAATCCAGGTTCAAGCCGGACAAATCGCTGTTGCTTAAATTGGCATTACGCAAATCCGCCCCCCACAGATCGGCGTTTTTAAAATCCAGGCCGGATAAATCCACTCCCCTCAAATCTTTTCGCCGCAGCTGTGCAAGGTGGGTCTTATCGGCTTTGGCAAGACGCTGCTGCACTGTCGCTCGGCTAAGATCGGCCGCGGATGCCGATAGACAAAACAATGCGGCTAACAAGCCCGGACCGTAAAGATGGATTTTCATGGGTGTATCTCTCCTGGTGGATTCATAAAATTCAAATTGAACTAGTTAACGGAACTTTATCGACAGTTCAGCGCTATTGCAACTAGGGAATGGAAATTGTTGGCTACATTATATAAGCTTGGGTGACTACATGAGTCCGATAGGACATCATGCCCCTTTTCGATGTCCAACCATACTGAAATCTTAGATTTCTCCTTGGAATGTTTAAAGCAGCCCGCCATTCCGGCCTTTGTAAATGGCGCGCGGTGCGCACCCTACTTGACTCTTTCGGCTACGTTCAGGCAAACCTTGCCGAAAGAGGAATGGCTAAATCTTAAGTTGATCGCCGAAAACAGATCAATAGGAGGATGACGGCCACCAATCATCGCTAAGAATATTCTCAATCGACCATAAACAGGCCTCGGGAAAACTGTCTAAGGAACGCGGATGAAATAACTTGAGCATTTGATTCTCCTCACCCCAACCCTCTCCAGCAGGAGAGGGGGCAGTTGCCGAAGTTGTTTTGTACACGTTCCTAAACCGGTTTCTTTCGATGCTTGATAAACAGCATCGCCCCATATAATTTCCAACCATTCGGCATCATCTAACTTTACTTTCAAGCTCGGCACTTGCTTTAAATGAAGTTGAATTGCCCGGCGTTGGTTACGAATGGTAATTTGCCAACGACGACCTTGCCGCTCCGGTTGAAACTGCCATTTAAGCAAATGAGCTAAAAGTAGAGTCATGCGACTTGCTAATTCACGTTGTTCGCTTTTGCCCACGTCCTCAATCTCCTCAGCGATATGCTCCAAATCAAGCAATGCAAATTGCCCTGTGCGTACCAGTCGCGCCTGTTCGTTCGCCCAAGCAACAATGTCTGTTTCGTAACTGATTGTCGTCATGACTGTCTCCGCTATTAGAATATGTTCGATTTTACACCAGCGCTGAAATGATATTAAAACTTTGTCCTATTCCTTTCATACTGAAAAATCGTTCAACTGTGAAAGGTGCGGGGAGTGTCAGCCGAGGAGCGCCGTGAACCCATCCATGGGGGCTTGACGGCAGCATCCTTGCTGCCGACATCCTCGCCTGACACTCCCCGCTCTTTTTCAAAATTAGACGTTTTTTAGATCAGATGGGAGTAGATTGCGCGACAAGCCTTCTGTTTACTAACCAAATCCTAAAATGATTCCACCAGTCCTCGCGCAATCAAGAGACGAGAGCATTTGAGTTTCAACTCACTCTATTCAAAAATGACAACAGATGTCTCAGCGGGGATAATACCCACACCCCCGAATAACGACCCAGGACATGACCAAAATACCCTTCACCGCCTGCCCCGAGTGCGATTTATTGCTCAACCCCGCTGAGCCGGTGGTCGGCGACAAAGCCCACTGCCCCCGTTGCGGCTACCTGCTGCAACGGCCGCGCAAACAAAGTGTCGAACGCACTTTTGCGCTATCTATTGCCGGCTTGATATTGATATTCCCGGCTAATTTGATGCCGTTAATCGGCATCAAAATGCTGGGCGGCGCTAAGGACGGTACCTTATGGTCCGGCGTGGTTGCCTTGTTCGAAGAACAACTATGGGGCGTTGCGGCGCTGGTATTTTTATCCAGTATTCTATTTCCGCTGCTGAACATTGTTTTATCCTTACTGATCAGCGCGCACCTTTATTTTAAAAAACCGAACCGGCATCTGGCGCACTGGATGCGCTGGCTGCAACATATGGATGAATGGGCGATGTTGGAGGTTTATATGCTGGGGATTATCGTCGCCTGCGTTAAACTGTCTTCCACGTCCGAGCTTAAATTCGGTTTCGGACTCTACGCCTTCGTCGCCTTGTTGATAGTAACCGGTATGCTGACCAGCAGCCTGGATAAGGTCCTGTTCTGGCGGCAAATCGGGCAATTACGTAAATGACGCGGATTTTACCGATAAGCACTGGTAAAATAGAGCTTCTTTATAATCAAATCCTTAAGGCGTATAACAATCTCAACTTCAGCTTTTTTGAAAATCGGTTTAATCCACGCTTTATATAACTTCCAATGAATTCCAAAAAGACTGCCCTGGCTCAAGGCTTTATCCGTTGTCACGATTGCGGCTGCTTATCAAAACAGGCTGACAAAAACAGACCTTGCCCGTTATGCGGAGGTCGATTGCATCCACGCCTGCCCAATAGTTTTCAACGCACTGCCGCATTGCTGTTGAGTTCTTTTTGCTTGTATATTCCCGCCAATATTTTTCCGATTATGACCGTCACCCAGCTAGGCGTCGGCGAACCGCACACCATTATCGGCGGCATTATTGCATTAATTAACGGCAACATGATTCCCATCGCCATATTGGTCCTGGTCGCCAGCATTCTGGTACCTTTGTTAAAAATATTAGGGATCAGTTTATTATTGCTAAACGTTCATTATCGCTGGCAAGCCCATGCCAGGAAATGGACTGTAATGTACCGGATTATCGCCTTCGTAGGCCGCTGGTCGATGCTGGATATTTTTATGATTTCAATTCTTGTGTCTTTAGTCGACATGGGCGGTGTGGCGCAGGTTATCGCCGGACCTGCGGCAACGGCGTTTGCCGCAGTCGTGGTGCTGACTATGTTTGCCGCCAAAAATTTCGATCCACGCTTAATTTGGGATAATCAACGCTAAAATGAATGACTTTATCGATCCTGATGTGTCGGACGTGACCATCAATAAAAAAACCGAATTACCGTTAGTATGGTTTTTACCTTTAATCGCCCTGCTGGTCAGCGGCTGGCTAATCGCCAAATCGTATAGCGAGAAAGGCCCGGTTATCACGATCAGCTTTCCTACCGCCGAAGGTCTGGAAGTGGATAAAACCAAAATCAAATACCTGAATGTGGAAATAGGCAAAGTGACCGCCATATCCATCAGCGATGATTTAAAAGCCATCCTGATTACCGCGCAAATGAACAGCACGGCGGCCGATTATTTGAACAAAAACACCAGCTTTTGGGTGGTGCGGCCTCAAGTCGGCCTGGGCGGAATTTCAGGACTCGGCACCCTGCTTTCGGGGCCTTATATCGCCATCAAGCCGGGCGATGGCGCCAAAGAAGATCATTTTACCGGACTGACCACCCCGCCTTTGCTAAAAAACAACGCCGAAGGTACGCACTTCATTCTGGAAACCAATAATCTAGGTTCCATGAGGCCCGGAACCCCGATCAATTTTCACGGCATAACCGTCGGCGAAGTGCTTAGCCATAAGCTATCCGACGAAGCGAATGCGATACGCTTGACCGTTTTCATCAACAAACCTTACGACCAGTTCGTCAGGAAAAATACCCGCTTCTGGATAGACAGCGGCGTCGATTTATCCGCCGGCGCCGACGGCTTTAAAGTCAGGACCGGACCGCTGATTTCCTTATTAAGCGGCGGCATTGCCTTTCGCGCCTCTGCCGAGGACGCAATTGAAAGTATCCAGCCTGAAAACAGCATTTTCCAGCTATACGATACCTATGAGCTATCGACCCAGATTATTTATCAAAACACCTTAAAATATGTAATGTACTTTAACGGTTCGGTGCGCGGTTTAACCGTAGGCGCGCCGGTACAAATACGCGGTATTCCGATCGGCAAGGTCACCGACATCAATCTGGAGTTGGACAAGAAAACTGCTGAGATTCATATTCCGGTCACCGTGGAGCTGGAACCGGAACGCATCAAGGAAATCAATAACGACCACAACATCAGCGATAAAGATGTTATGGCGCAACTGATTAACAAAGGCCTGCGCGCGCAATTACAGACCGGCAGCCTGCTGACCGGACAGCTGCTGGTCGATCTCGATTTCCACCCGAAAAGCAAAATTGTCTTAAGCGACAACAATCAAAGTGTTTATCCCGAGTTTCCTACCACCGCCAGCTCACTGGATCAATTTACCCATTCCGCCAATATCATCATGGATAAAGTTGCCAAACTGCCGCTGGAGGATTTGACCGCTGAAGCCAACAAAACCCTGCAATCGTTGCAAGGCACATCGAAGGCGGCAACCGGCATGTTGGTCACTGCGAAAGGCACGCTCGATACGGCCGATAAAACCATGGGTTCGGCGCATCAGGTGCTAAGTATTATGGAACCCGGCTCCACCACCCATTACGAACTGGAACGGCTGCTACAGGAACTGACCCAGGCGGCAAGCTCGGTCAAACAACTGAGCGAATATCTGGAACAAAATCCCAACTCATTAATTAGCGGCAAAAAAGAGCAGTAAAATGGCAAATCAACTTTTAAGATGGTTAATATTATTCATCGGCTCGGTACTATCGGCCTGCATGTCGACACAGCCGACCCAGTTTTATGTGTTGGAACCGCTGAGCGCAGCGTCTTCATCCTTAAGCGCAACGGAGAAAAAACGCCAGATCGGCATCGGCCCGGTATCCATACCGGCATTGCTTGAGCGCAAGCAAATTGTCACCCGCTTACCGGATAACAGCATAAAAGTTGCCGAATTTCATCAATGGGCATCGCCTTTAAAAGACAATGTTGCCGAAGTGCTGACTCACAACCTGGCGACGCTGCAACCGAACAGCCTGATCAGGACGTATCCTTGGAGCGCATATGGAGCGGTTGATTATCGCGTCATCATAAACATCGTCAGATTCGACACCCGTCCTGACCAAAGCGTAAATTTTGAAGCCACCTGGTCGATAATGGACGAAAAGAACCATACCCTGCTAAGCAACGGCCGGAGCAAAATTGAACATCCGATGGATGACTCATCCTACCCGTCGACGGTCAAAGCGCTCAGTAAAATCCTGAGTGAATTCAGCCGGGAACTGTCCGTGGCACTGGGCAATATAAAATGAAGGTATTGCACCGTGGATAGCGCCGAGACAATTTATTCTTGGATTTAGTTAAGAAATCCTTTAAAATTGCTGAAATTGTTAAACAAACAATTGGGATGTTAGCTCAGTTGGTAGAGCAGTGGACTCTTAATCCATGGGTCCAGGGTTCGAATCCCTGACGTCCCACCAATAAAGTCAAAGGCTTAGGTGATTATCATCTAAGCCTTTTTTATTGCCTGTAGCAAATCTGTAACAAACTCTAAACTTCCTACCTATTTTTCAAGATGCTTACGGTAAATCCAAGCTCGCCAAAATATAACCACGCCCAGGACGGCACCAAAAACATTAGCGACAGCATCGTAAAATGAAAACTGCCTTACCGAAGTAAACCAATATTGGCTATATTCAAAGAAAACGCCGATCAGACTTGAAGCCAGAATCACGATGCTTGTCATCACCAGCGGCCGGAACTGTTGCCTGAAAACGATCATCATCAAAACCGACAACAAGGCATAAGCAGCGGCATGATCGAGTAAATCCCAAGTAATTAAGCCTACTGCCGGTTTCGAATCAGGGAGCAACCAAGGATTTAAACTTAAAAAGCCTAAAATAATTAAATATGACAATAACAGCCACTTAAAAATCACGCCCATCCTCCATTAACAAACAACAAAACGCTGATCTACAACCTCACAACGCTACCCTGTCTTGCGGCTTCGGTGCCGGCCACATTGGGGGGCTCGCCAAACACCGACGCAGTCTCTTGCAAACTTCCCGAAAGACTCAACGATCCGCCTGTCCTGTCCCATCCTGTTTTAGATTCAAGCCGGATTTCCGCTTGTACAACATGCAAGAACGGCGTCAATCATACTTGCGCCGTTCTTGCCAAGCTCATTTATTTCATCATTGATCTTCTGAATCTTTTATCCAATTTTCTATTGGCATCTTGAGATAATTGGGCCGCTCTATTAGCCGAAGCTTCCGCTGCGCCTGCCTTTGCTGCCGCATCGGCGGCTGTCGTTTGTGCGCCGGCGGCATCGGCTGAGGCTTGTTTAACAGAACTATCCAAACCATTAACTTGGGACTGTAAATCATCAATATCCGAAGTACTAGCACAACCGGCGCCCAGACTTGCAACCAAAGCGATTAGTGATAATTTTGTTATTTTTTTCATCTTATTTTTCCTTACTCAAGGTTATTACTAAAATAATTTACGTTACTACAAATGGCTCCGTCGCATTAGCAGTAAAAACACGTATTTTGGACAAACACATCACTAGCCCATTCAGCCGTCGACGAAGTCAGGATTTGACTTCCCGGAACCTGAATTTATCGTTCCCACGCTCCGGCGCTCCGGCGCTCGTCGTTATGCACAAGTCGCAATGAAACACCGTCGTTCCGGCATGGACAGATATTTGCTCCTGCAATATCTGCATTCCCCACATCCCTGTGGGTTATGCCGGAACCCAGGCACAGGGAGGTGAAACTACGAGTTATTCAAGCGTGAGCGGCAATCGCTCCTGCATCACAATCCGGAAGCTCTCGTCCGTAAGCCGCACCGACTCGCTGATCAACAAACTCCGCTAGCGTGGGAACGATCAGGCCGACCTTACTCATGGCTGGTTCCTTCGTTCGGCCAATGATTGCGGCAGATTAGCCCGATCCGGTCTTTTCAGCATCCGCCAAACTCGCTCGCCAAGTTTGACCGGATCGAGCTGCTGTTCGACGTAATACCGGCTATTCCATGACATCCTTCCCCACTCCCAGCTCTCCAGCAACTGCGCTTTACGCAACACGGCGCACACCGAAGCCTCGTTTCTATCGAAAACGAAACCGGCCCCAATCGAATCCAGATGATCCCAGGCCAAGCCTCTGGCGACTAGCACCGGGCGCCCTGAAGCCAACGCTTCGTCCACTACATGGCCGAAGTTCTTGCTCATGCCTTCGGCCTCTTCCAAGCCCGAAGGCAAGACCAAAAAATGGCTGGATGCTAACAAGTCCATGACTTCGCTACGCTCCAGGTAGCCGTGGTAACTGATGGCGCCTTGAGCCTGCTCGACCAGCGCCTGGAACTCTTCAAAATAGTCGCCATCCACGCTACGGCCTGCGATCGCCAGCCGATCTGCCGGATTCCGAACTTTCAACCATGCCCGGATAAAAGCATTGATGCCTTTTTCCTGCTGAATGTGCCCTAAAAAACAAAGCTTCATGCCTTCTCCGGCAGGACATTCGACTACTTTAAAATCACGACTGTCGATGCCATTCGGAACCAGCAGCACACGGACGTCCTTGCCGAGCGCATTGCGCACGCCTTCGGCCTCGGTTTCGCTGGTGCAATGCACGGCAATGGCCCGGCGCAGGGTCGGAAAGGTCAACCATTTATAGAACAGCCATTTATGCGGTTTTTGCCGCCGTATCAAATCAACATGCTCAGACATCAGTCCTCCATGCACGGCCACCATGAACGGGCGGCGCAACAAGGTGCAGAAAACAGCCGCCAGCGTAGACGGCCAGGTTGCAATGCCGTGGATATAAACCACCGGCGCTTGCAGACATAATTTGAACAGTTCGGGAATAGCGCCCAAGCCAAAGCCCCAGCGTTTGAATCCGTAGCAACGGTACAGCCTGACCTCCACCTGCTCGCCAAGACATACCTGCCCGGGACGCAAGCGGCCTACACTTGACGCGTCGGACGCGACCAATACCATCTTGTGTCCCCGCTCCGCCCAGGCTTTGGTTAACACGCCGCCGTAACCCTTGGCCGGGGGTATGTGCGTGGTAACGATTCCTACATCCATCACATTTCTCCTAAAAAACATTCTCTGAATAAATTGAAACTGTGGGGGGCGGCTCCTGAGGTGTATCCCCACAAATTTTCCAAGTTCGCCGTTCCGGCAGGGACAGATATTTGCTCCTCGGCAATTGCTCCTGCATTGCTCTACTACAGGCCATCCATGGCCTTATGCAATATCTGCATTGACCTCCAGGGATGGAGGAAATGCCGCAAGATTGCCTGGAGCAATCGCGGTCCCCACATCCCTGTGGGTTATGCCGGAACCCAGCGCCATGTCTGTCCTGAGCCTAGCCGAAGGGGACGCTAACTTTGTGACTTTTCAGGTGCTTAATAAAAGCGGGAGTATTTTAAAGTTTCACATCCATGTGAATGGATGCCGGCATCCCTGCCGGCATGAAGACAAGACTTTCCGGCTAACAAGCTAAAACACCACCTGGCACCGGCAGACCGGACACCTTGCTTATAGCGTGGTCCGGCTCAAGAAGATGCTCTAATAAGCACCTGAATATAAGTTTTCAGCTCTTGTTTAGGATTTGGTTAAAAATAACTTCCCGAAATCGCTATTTTCGGTCGTCAAGCCGCTCATGCCGAGTCCTTCGATAAACTCAGGAGAGCCCTGTCGAAGCATGAGCGGCTTGACGCGGTAGGTCCGAACCAATATCAAGAGCATGTTCACGGCGTTACGCGCAGATCGCTTCGATGGGCATAGACTACAGAGGCAAGATGAGAGGAAATCTGTGGGTTTAATTAAAATTAGATGAAGATCGGAGCTAGTTATTATCGGATGACGGACAGTCGTTAAGATTAAGAATAAATCACGTAATATCTGGCACTGAAAGATATACAGTTAGCGTTTTAAAGGAACTCGCTGAATTTATTGCCTAGAGTGTGTCGATAAGCGGTGATATACAGAAACTATAAATTACTTGTTAGGGCGGCCGTAATTAAGCCCACTGCACTCACTCCTCCAGCTTTATAGCTTTCAGGGTAAATATAAAGCCAGCAAGGTTAGCGATGCTTCTTATTGCTATCGTTTTTTGATAGCATATGCTACATGAATGCCAAACACACCAAAACCTTACAAACCATCTTTGCCAAACCGGCGACTACCTCTCTCGAATGGGCGCGTATCGAAGCTTTGTTCATTGCGCTGGGCTGCCGGATTATCGAAGGGAGAGGTTCTCGTGTCCGTTTTGAATTCAACGGCAAAATTACCGCTTTCCATCGCCCGCATCCCGCTAAGGAAGCCAAGCCGTATCAAGTCGAGCAAGCACGCGATTTTTTAACTGCTATCGGAGTAAACCATGAACACTCTAACTTATAAGGGCTATACTGCCCGCATTGATTTCGATGACCGCGACAATAGCCTGGTTGGCAGATTACTTGGCATCCAGGACATTATTGGCTTTCATGCCGATAATGTTGCCGATTTACACACGGCATTTGAAGAGGCAGTCGATGATTATCTTGAGGCATGTGAGAAAATTGGCAAATCGCCTGAAAAACCGGTTAGCGGCAAGCTCTTACTCAGGGTTCCCCCGGAGCTTCATGCTGCGGCTTTAGTTAAGGCACAGGCTGTCGGCAAGAGCTTGAACCAATGGGCTATTGAGGCATTGAGCCGTGAGGTTAGCGCTTAAGGCGGTGCAGAGTAGCTTTTTTGTTTTCACAGATGGCTGGGCATAAGCCCAACAAGTAATTCCACCGGACAGCAAAAAGCGCAGCTCGTTCCTCGCTCCGTTTTTTGCTGTCCGTGAATATGGCGTTGGACGGCTGCTTTCTGGCTTTTACCTGTCATCCTTTGAAATTCTTGATCATCCCTTCTTGTGGCCGAACTGAGTCATTCGCGAAAGACCGGAGTTGGCTCCATTGCAGCCAGTCAAAACCGCTTCTAAAACAAGATAACATTTAAATGCCCAGTCGCTTAAAACATCAAACGGTCCGTATCCTTTTGTCCAATCAGAGTTAAAACCATCACCAAGCTCACCCATCGGTTTCGACGAACGCGCTACACTCATTCTGGTAGCTAAAACCATAATTCTTCCAACCGCCATGCTTGCACTGCTCTTCACTAGTAGCCGGCGTCAAAAGAAAAGCACGGAATTTATCATTAACTAATCCATATCCGACAATTTGCCCATTATTATTGATATCAAATGCCCAACTTAGTTTCCAGCCGGAGTTTGGCCGAATCAAGGCTTCCAGATTAATCACCTTTCCTTTGGCATAAAAGAAAGCATGCTGTTCGTATTTAATGCAAGGAACGGAAGAACCCAATTCAGGATCAAAACAAACATCATTATATGGATCGTTTTTAATCCCAACTATTTGGCCCTGATCATTAATAGCAAAGGGAACTGTCTCAGGGCTATCCTCAAAACCAAGATCGGTAAAAACGCCTTTGCTGTAAAGGAAGCCATGGAAAGCACTTTGGTCCTGAGTAAGAAACTCACCTACGACATCCCCATTCTTATTAATATCCCTAGCATAGCTTTCCGATTTGCTAAAATCCAAAGGGGCAACGGGGTCAATGTCTTTCATTACGCCATTGCTATACAAAAAAGCATGGGATCTGCCGTTGTATAGATCGGAAGCAAATCCAACAATCATACCTTTATCATTAATAGCAGTGGCGCCGCTATAACCCCCAAAAGAACCGATGTCGGTTACCACACCGTTGCTATATAGAAAGGCATGTCGATTGACATCATCGAGATAAGAATACCCAACAGCTTGTCCACTATCATTAATAGAAGTAGCAACGCCATTGAAATTGTAGGGTGTAACACCGCCAAGAGAATCAAGAACAGTAATTTGACTGGTTTTAATATCATATAGGGCTGGGGAGTAAATACCATTGCTAATAACGCCACTGGCAATTTCACCGCTGTCGTTAATACTTGTTGGTCCGGAAGTCTGTATATGCTCACTGTTTAGGGGATAGAGATCGGTTATTTTGCCGTTGCTATAGAGAAAGGAATGAGTTTGCGTATCCCCTACCAGCCTGGATAATCCGACGATTTTCCCGGAATTGCTGATGCCGTAAGCAAAACTTTCCGTCCCTCCCAATGTCCCTATGTCGGTAATAAAATATTTCATGGATTTAACCGTACTCCTCGATCCATGAGCAGATAACGGATTATTCTCGTTACCTCGGTTAATGCTTCTATTGAGAATAACCCTATCGCCATTAACTCGTCTGTCCGTCGAGCCAGTGTTCGTTCTCAAATCTCTTAATAATCTGTGACCTATTTTCGAGCGCCCACTGAATACAATGGTGCTGAAAGTGTTCGCGTCTTCCAACGAAGTTACATTTTTTCCTTCATCGTAAATCCTCTCATCGTCAAGACTGCTCATAGGAGCAGGTGTTTGTGTCATATTTGGATTAGAGTCTGCTATAGCCCCGGTACTACTTGGAAAAACATAATTTGAATGTACAAGTAGAACTGTAGTGATAACTAGAAGAGGACATTTATTGTTTGTATATTTCATGACATAACCTCAAGTGGAAATGGTATTTGTAGGTGCGTTCGGCTTTCCTGGACCGGACGATCCGCAACTTTGTGTCTCTCTTACGATAGGTCGGGAATGAGTGCGACCCAATACCGATGGAAAAAATGTAGATTTTCCAGAGACTAGCCACAATTAAGTACCCGTTAGCCATGACATGTAAATGGGTGTTTATACGTACTTTCATATAAGTTACCGTAAGATAACGACAATTAACCAAGCGTTAAACTAAAGCAGATGAAGATATGAGATGGGAATACAAGGTAGGGAAATTAAATCCGCATTCGTTGCGATACCTTGTATCCTAGATTTTGTATTTATCCTATGTAACAGGATACAAATGTGTTAGGAACAGGCATAAATTAATTTAAGTAATCACCATGAAGGACATGAAGAGCATGAAGACTTAAATCCTTCATGCTCTTCATGTCCTTCATGGTTTAAAAATAAAACTTGCTCAAGTTATTTCATGAACGTTCCTTAGTCAGATTTTGACCTTGCCTTTCGAGGCCAAGTGACCTTATTGGACATCTTCAGGCTGCGATAGAGATACGCTCTTTTTGGAAGTCCTGCCGCGAAAAATCCGGAGAATCAAACGCTTCGCCTCATTTCCCTCCCCGGTTCAGCAGTGTAAACTCGCCCTTCAAACAACACTTGTCATGCGAGGTGCGCCATGCCGGCTTTTTCTGACAGTTTGCTTAAAAATCAGTGCCTGATCGACGGCGCCTGGGTAGGGACGCCCGCACTCTCCGTAACCAATCCTGCTACCGGCGCGATGATCGGCAAGGTTCCCGACATGGGGATCGAAGACACGCGTGCGGCCATTGCGGCGGCACAGCGCGCTTTTCCGGCGTGGAGCAAACTGTTGAGCGAAGAACGCAGCAAAATTTTACGCCGCTGGTTCGACCTGATCACTGAACATACCGAGGAACTGGCGCGGCTTTTGACGCAGGAGCAAGGCAAACCCTTGGCTGAAGCGCGAAGCGAAATTGCATATGGCGCAAGTTTTGTCGAATTTTTCGCCGAGGAAGCCAAGCGCCTTTACGGTGAGACCATCCCGTCGCACAAGCTGGATGCGCGCATTGTGGTGATCCGGCAGCCTCTGGGCGTCGTCGCCACGATCACGTCGTGGAATTTTCCGGTAGCAATGATCACGCGGAAAATTGCTCCGGCACTGGCTGCCGGATGCACGGTCGTCTGCAAACCTGCCGGGGAGACGCCGCTGTCGGCGCTCGCGCTGGCGGAACTGGCGCAGCAGGCAGGCATGCCGCCGGGCGTGCTCAATGTCATCACCACATCACGATCCGCGGTCGTCGGCGAGGAACTGACCGCCAATCCTTTGGTGCGCGTCCTCACCTTCACCGGTTCGACCCAAGTGGGCAAGCGCTTGATGCAGCAGGCGTCGGCAACGCTGAAAAAAGTGGCGCTGGAACTCGGCGGCAACGCGCCCTTCATCGTGTTCGACGACGCCGATCTCGACCAGGCTGTTCAGGGGCTGATGAGCAGCAAATTCCGCAACATGGGCCAGACTTGCATCTGCGCCAATCGCGTTTTCGTGCAGGACGGCGTTTATGACGCCTTCACCGCCAAACTCGGGATGGAAGTGGGCAAACTCAAACTTGGCAACGGCCTGGAGGATGGCGTGACCCAAGGCCCGCTGATCAATGCCGGGGCCATCCAAAAAGTGGAGCGGCATGTGCGGGACGCTGTAACGCAAGGCGCACAGCTGGTGCTGGGCGGGAAGCGGGCGGCGCTGGGAGGCACCTTCTATGAACCGACATTGCTAACGGGCGTGATGCCGCACATGCTGATGATGCAGGAAGAAACCTTTGGCCCGGTCGCCGGGCTGGTGCGTTTTTCAACGGAGGACGAGGTAATCCGGCTCGCCAACGCCACACCGTTCGGGCTAGCCGCCTATTTTTACGCACGCGACATCGGACGCGTGTGGCGTGTCGCCGAGGCCTTGGAAGCCGGCATGGTCGGCATCAACGAAGGGATGATTTCAACGGCAACGGTTCCGTTCGGCGGCGTGAAAGAATCCGGTTTCGGCCGCGAAGGCTCGCGTCACGGCATCGACGAATTCGTGGGGATGAAATACATGCTGATGGGCGGACTCTAATGCTCTTCGCGACCCAAAAAGTTCGACAATGTAGCGCGCAACTCCAGCTTTGATGGCTCAGGTCCGGCCCAAACCTCAAAGGTTTGCACACAAATATTGGGATCGCCACATTATCGCCAACGCGCATAAAAAGGATGGTGCCGGCATTGACAATGAACGCCGCCTGTAATGCAAGAACAAGGCGTCATGGCAATGAAAAATGTGAATTGGAGCAAACCGGCGAGCTCCAGCGTGGTAAGTGATGAAGCACTTGGGTGTATAATAGCGCATCAAGTCGGGCTAGCCAGCAAATCCGGTAATGCCCTTTCGCAACCTCATGGATGGATTATTGGAAAAAGGACGCCTTTTAACCATTACCCACGGAGATCCATGAAGGAGTTGATTCCCCATTTTATTCTGGATATTTTCAGGAAAACGGATTCTTGCCCTAAGCAGGAAACACGGTCTACATCTGTTTTCGACCGGATAAAATTCAACAATATTTTGTCGTTAAAGTCTCTTATCGCTTTAGGCTTTGTGATTGCGGTGATCCCGCTTTTTTTAGCGGTGATGTACGCGGCTTTCGGTATGCGCGAAACCTCGGCATTAGGCCGGACCATCAATTCCCAAGTTTTCGAGCAAACCAAAGCGATACGCCTGGTTTTGCAAAAAACTGCCGATATTGAACGAAAAGCCAGGCTATTCGTGCTGTTGTCCGATCCGTCCGTACGCCAGCCTTATGAGCAACAATCGTATGAAAGTACGCGAGCATCGTTCAAACAAGCCCTGAGCGCGTTGTTAAAATTACATCTGGATAACAAAATCGCATTGCTGGTCAATGAGTTATCGGAAAAAGAAACCCTGATTTACCAGCAGATCGTCGGTTCGGCGAGTGAGGACAATCTTAAATTGCCGGTCGATGAGGCGTTCCAGGGGCTGCGTGAGTCCTCTTCCAGCCTTTCGCGTGAATTCGAGAGCCACGTCGATTATGAATTCAACGAATTGCGCCAACAATCGGAATCCCTTGAACAAGGCTTATTGATTAAGGGCGCGGTTCTGCTGGCAATCTCATTTATTTTCATCACCCTACTGCTGGTCATAGTCTCGCGCTCAATGCGGCAACTGGATGCCGGCATTCGCCGCTTGGGTTCTGGGGAGCTCGACCAAGCGATTGATATTACCGGCCCATCGGATCTTCGCTATTTGGGCGATCGTCTTGAATGGCTGCGCACGCATTTGATGGGACTGGAGATTTCGAAACAGCAGTTCATGCACAACGTCGCCCGCGAGATCGACCTGCCGCTGGCAAGTATCCGCGAAGCTGCGGAACTGCTGGCAAACGAAGCGAACGAGGAACAAAACGGTGCGCGCCAGGACCTCGCACGGCGGCTATGCAGTAATGTCGACAAGCTGAAAACCGTCTCCGAAGAATTGCTTCGTTACAGTCAGATCAACTCGACGCCTGAAATGAACCGCAAGGAAACCGTCAATATGCAATATTTGCTTGAGTCGGTCATCGGCGATTTTCAAACCCGTTTACAAAGCAAATCGATCAGCGTGAAAAAATTGGTCAGGCCGGTCGAGATTGACGGAATCTACGATCAATTGCACAGCATTATCGAACAGTTAATGTCGAATGCGGTGAAGTATTCACCAACAGGCGGCGAAATACGCATCATACTGCGCAATTCGGGGGCGCAACTGGAATTGGAAGTCGAAGATGAAGGGCCTGGCATTGAACCGGATGAACGCTCGCGTGTGTTCGAGCCTTTTTTCCGCGGCAAGAGCGCTCAATGCGAAGATCATAGCGAAGGCCCTGGCTTGGGGCTTGCGATTGTCAGGGAATACGTCATCAACCATCAAGGCAAAGTCGATATTATCGATTCAAGACAAAATCAACATGGCGCCCGCATCCGCGTGCAAATACCGCTAAGCGGAAAAGCCTAAAAAATACGGAACCCAATTATTTATGCCGTCATTATTTTCTATTCGCTTTACAAGCTTGGCGCTGAGCTTTTTGCTGCTGACCGGATGCGCCGAGTTCAATACAACCGGGAACGAAAATCCGAACCCTCATAACGATGCTCATGCGCAATCGGACTTTGATGAGCTGCTGGCTTTCGCGGCCAACATGAGCGGAATGCCCGCTAACTCGCGCACCGATGCTTGTCATACTTTGTTGAAGCAGCAAAAAGATGCGCCCGGCATCGGCGTTCAGTTACATCTATTGGTTGGCCGTTTGCTCTCCGATGCCTGTGGCGATATTCCAAAAATTTTAACCGCGATCACTGCGCTTCCGCCCGGTAGCCTGCCCGAGGAACGGATGCAGCAGCTTGTCGCAGTTCATACCGAAGCCTTAAAGCGTCTACAAAGCGTATCGAAAAAAGCCGGTATGCTGGAACGCAAAAAAAAGTCGTTACTGGAATCGAAAGAGACCAATAGATCGAAAAAAGATGAAGCCCGCTTATTGCGAGAAAAATTGGAAGCCCTCAGGTCCATGGAAAAACACCTGGACGAGAGCGGCGACGCAAATTAGCCGGCATGTTTCGTTTCCGTTTGACGATTGTTATCGTCGTTTCGTTCTGCTTTGTGTTGATTTTAGGAATCGCGCTGTATTGGGGATCAAATCAGGTTGCCGGACATTTCCAGCGCAGCCGGATGGCGTATGAGGCTTTCGATCATTATGAAAGATTGTCGCAAGAAGCTTATCGCCACTTCAAACAGCGGATGGATAGACTGATAACGAACAATCCGACGACAAAAGCCGGCGTCGAGTCATCCAAACGCCGTCTCTACGAAGCGATGCAGGAGCTTAGAAATACCGCCGTCGCAGAAAGCCATGCTGACGATCTGCACAATAAACCCGCCGAACTGGAAAGAGTTGCTCATTTCATCGCCTTCCTGGATGCCAGCCAATACCGATTCGACGAAGTCGAACGCTTGCGCCAGCAAGGCAAGAATGAACTGGCGGCGCGAGCGCTATCGAAGTTCTCGGAAGAAGAAATCGACGGAAAATTCCAACCGCTGATCGATGCCGCAATCAATGCTGAACGGGAAAAAGCCGGGAAAGCCAGGCAGCAAATGGAGGACTTGGTAGCTCAGTCGCGCCGGATCGCCATCCTGGCATCATTGACTGCGGCGATATTTAGCCTCATATCCGGCGCATTACTGTTTCGCGGCGTCAGAAAGCCTATCGAAGCGCTGATGCAAGGCACCGATGAAATAGCCTCCGGTAATCTGGATTATCGTATTTCCCTGGACACTCGCGACGAATTCGCCTATCTCGCCAGCCACTTCAATGAAATGGCGCAAGAGCTGGAGCTTCAGCAAAATAAACTGCGCGAAGGACGCGCCGTGCTGGAAAAAAGAGTGGCCGAACGTACTGTCGAGCTTAATCAGTTAAATGAAGAATTAACGCGCATGGACAATGAGCGCCGGGAGTTTTTAGCCGACATCAGCCACGAGTTGCGCACCCCGATTACCGTGATTCGCGGCGAGGCCGAAGTCACTCTGCGCGGGCAGGATCGCGAAGCCGAAGAATATAAAGATGCGTTACACCGTATCGTCGAACTGTCGATGCAATTGGGAAAATACGTTAACGATTTATTGTTTTTGGCTCGTGCGGAAACCGCCAACCTCCAATTTGAATGGGATACATTGGACTTGGTCGAACTGGTGACCGGAGCCGCTGAAAATTTTCAAGTCATGGCCGAGGAAGATTCGATCTCGGTTTCCCTGGATGCGCCGAACGGACCGGTATGGGTACGCGGTGACAAACAGCGGCTTCGGCAGGTATTATTCATTCTTGGCGATAATGCCTGCCGCTATTCAAATCCCGGAGGACAGCTCAAGCTTGCCTTACGGGTGGATGGGGAAATGGCAAGTTTCAGTCTTACCGATCAAGGCATAGGCATACCGGCACAGGATTTGGAGCATATTTTCGACCGCCATTTCCGCAGCCGGAATGCATTGGCTTCGCGGGACGATGGCAAGGGCTTGGGCTTGCCTATGGCTAAGTCGATCCTGAAAGCGCATGGCGGAAGCATCAACGTAACCAGCATCGAAAACGCAGGTTCGACGTTCACTGTAACGCTTCCGCTGGTTTCGCTAGAACACGATGACAATCCGATAAATGAAACATAATCTAAATACAATAATCTAATGGATACCTGTTACATGCGCGTTTTGCTAGTAGAAGACGACAATCGAATTGTCGATTTTGTTCATCGGGGGCTGAAAGCCGAAGGCTATTTTGTAGAGGTGGCCCGTAGCGGCCAGGAAGCCATTGCGCTGAGCAGCCAAGGTAAGTTTCAAGTCATTATCCTGGATCTTGGCTTGCCTGACCTGAATGGCCGACAAGTTTGCGAACACTTACGTAACACTGGCATCGGCACCCCGATCCTGATGTTGACAGCCAGGGATACGGTACAGGATAAGGTAACCGGCTTGCGCTCAGGCGCCGATGACTATATGACCAAGCCGTTTGCATTTGAGGAACTGCTGGCTCGAATCGAGGTGCTGATGCGTCGCGGTGACGGCAAGCTCAAAGCGGAACCGGAAACCAAAGAATTACGAATAGCCGACCTGATGCTGAATGGGGAAACCCATGAAGTAAGGCGAGGAGAAACATTAATCGAACTGACGCCGAAGGAATTTGCATTGCTGGAATGCTTTATGCGGATGCCCGGCAAGGTGCTGAGCCGCACCCGGATTTTGGAACAAGTTTGGGGCTACAGCGCCGATCCGTTGACCAATGTGGTGGATGTCTATATTCGCCAGTTGAGACGAAAAATCGACGACGATTATGAGCTGAAACTGCTCAAGACTGTGCGGGGATTCGGTTACAAGCTGGATACTTTATAAGAAGGGTTTTTCCGATGATTTAAGTATGTCGCTGAGTTCTATTGGACGAAGGCCGCGCTCCGAACAAAGACCAACAACCCCATCAGCAACAAAGGAAAAGGTTTTGATCTGGACTGATCAAGGCGAATTACCCTTCGCTCAACCCTGTAACCTTTTTGCAGTGGTTAAATAAAACCACCACAAACCATACTAATAACTGTAGTTTTCATCATTAGATCCGGTATCAAAATTATATTCATCTTCAATATCGGAAATTTGCGACTTTCTACGTTTTAGAAAAATTCTACTACCCTCGGGAGATTCCAGGATCATTTCGACACTCCCGCCAAAGATAAAATTATAAGAGAGTAATTTAAAATCATTGGACATACCCTGAACCTTTACATGATTGCCTATCACCCAAACATTGCTCATACCGTTTTCTTCTTTTAGTAAAAGTGAATATTGAAAAGTTAACCTAATGCCACCTTAACAAAGCTGCCAACCAAGTGCAGACTGATTATAATCTATTTTTAATGCTTGGGCAGACTAATTACGATACCTTCTTATTTTAAAACCAAATAGTTATATAATTTATTTAAACTATTTTATACAAATTCTACATAACCAAATGAGGCCTTGATAACATTTTTCAACACGCGGCAGAATAGTCCAAAAGCCACAAACATCCCCATGTTAAACTGTGCAGCACCAAACCTAGCAGCCCTGACAAGAATCTACGCCATGCCTGAATTACCTGAAGTTGAAACTACCTGCCGAGGCATTGCGCCCCATATTGAAGGACAATGCATTAAACAGGTTATCGTCCGCCAACCCAGACTTCGCTGGCCCGTACCTGAGGCACTCAGTCAAACCTTAACAGGACTGAGCATTCAGTCAGTATCCAGAAGAGCCAAGTACCTGCTATTTTCCACCACGTCCGGCACGGTGCTTTTGCATTTGGGTATGTCCGGCAATCTACGCATTATGCCTACGGGTCAAACGGCCGGAAAACACGACCATGTCGATTTTGTTTTTACTAACGGAACGGTACTGCGCTTTAACGACCCGCGCCGGTTTGGGGCGGTATTATGGACAACGGAACCGCCTTCCGAACATCAATTGCTCAAAGATTTAGGCCCCGAACCACTGTTACCCGATTTTAGCGGCGAGCTGCTTTACGCGCTGTCCAAAAACCGAAAAACAGCAGTAAAGTCATTCATTATGGATAGCCATATCGTTGTCGGAGTCGGAAATATTTATGCCAATGAGGCCCTGTTTATGGCCGGCATATTGCCCACGCGTCAGGCGGGCAAAGTTTCTTTAGCGCGTTATCAAAGGTTGGCCGAATGTATTCGTATCGTTTTACAGCAAGCGATTCAACAGGGTGGGACAACGCTAAGGGATTTTGTCAATGAAGCCGGAAAACCCGGCTATTTCCAGCAACAACTTAGGGCTTATGGTCGTGCGGGATTATCGTGCGTTAGTTGCGATCAGGCGTTAACAGAAATCCGGATAGCTAACCGATCAACAGTATTTTGCGCTAATTGCCAACGCTAATACGCTTTGAACTTGACCGAGAAGGCTCGGCGAATAGGAATATGCCTTAACTTAGGAATAAGCCATTACCATGAAGCGCATGAAGGACATGAAGACTTACTACAGTGTTTAGTTACATCTTTGGTGAATAAGTGCAACGCATCCACCTATTATCATACTTCATGTCCTTTATGCGCTTCATGGTGTAAAAATGCATGTTCCTCAAACACCTAAGGCGAAGACGCAATAACCGGATTATTAGCCTTATCCGCCACTGGAGTTTTTACCAGCAACCTACAAGGGCTCGGCACGCCGTTATGCTGTTTCGGCATTAGTTTATCGCCCGTATTCATGCAATCGTCGTCCGATGTTTTATTTATCATGGGCGCCAGCGTGGGTTCCAAAAACTTGATTATCTGCACCGGCAACGAGCTGGTAAAGTGGTACTGCTCGGCATTCGGCCCAGCCACATAGGCGGTAATTACGCCAAAAAAACGCTCGCCCAAGAAGAACGTAAATGTGGCGGCGCGGCTGATAAATATCGAGTCGATCAACCGGCCGCCCGCACCCCATATTTCCCGGCGATGATCGCCGGTTCCGGTCTTGCCGCCCACCGACAACGGTTTGCCGTCAGCGCTTTTATAAATGCCTCGAAGCCGCCCTGCCGTTCCCGCCTCGACGACTCCGATCAGCGCGCCGCGCGCCGCTCTTGCCACTTCGGGAGCAAGCACCTGCTGGCCTTGCTCGGGCAACTTGTCCAGCACGGTTTCATACGGCGTCGCTTGGGCGTAATGCAGACTGTCGAAGCGGACTGTCGGCAATCTCATGCCGTCGTTACGTAAAATGCCCATCAGCTCCGCCAATGCGGCCGGGCGATCGCCGGATGCACCGATGGATGTTGCGTAAGAAGGCGTTAACGATCCGAACGGATAACCTAAATGATCCCATGCGGTATGAATTTGCTTGAATGCTTCATCTTCCAGCAAAGTCATGATCCGCCGCTGCTGGGCATGTTTCCTGCTGCTTTTAAACAGCCATCGGTAGACATTCTGCCGTTGCTCGGTACTGGCGGCAACCACTTCAGCTCGGGTGGCATCGGGGTGTTGAACCAAATAACTGACCAACCATAATTCAAGGGGATGAACTTTAGTGATATAGCCTTGATCCTGTAAATCAAAGTTCGCCGGCGAATATTTATAAAAAAGCTGATCAATATCCTCGGCACCTAAGGTTGTAGCACTCAAATGGGCATTCAAATAACGGCTCAGCCCATTGACATCTGCGTCCGGGTAAACGGCCTCGTAAAGCATGGTCAGGCGTGACGGCTTGGCAAAGACCCGCTGGGTCAGCAACTCCATGATTTCATCGGCAGGCTTGCCGTGATATTTATCGTAAAAACGCCTTAAATAAACCAAGCCTTCCTTATCGGCAAAACGCTCAAGATATTCCATTCGCCGCGGGTCATCGGGAATTTCCAACCATCGGGCAATGCCCTCCGGTTTATACATGTGATGATAAACCAGGTCGCGCATTAGCCGGACGAACACCAGATTAACGGAATCGCGTAACGCATCCCGCACCGACATGATTTTAGCGTTTTCGTCCGGGGTAAAGTTACTAAAGGTATGGACGCCACCGCCGGTATAAAAACTTTCGTAAGGGCTGGCTGAATAGCGTCGGTCCAGTGCTTGGTTAAGCAGATCTTCCAGATTTATTTTCGGGTTCGCACGCAACTGGCCGATAACCCAGGCCGATAAATAGTCGCGTGGATGCAACTCCACCCGGCCCAGTTCCTGCGCCGGCTTACCTTTGTATTGCTGGTAGACCTCGGTAACAAGCTCCAGGTAATGCACCATCGTGCGCAGCTTGGCGGTTGACCCCAAGTCAAGCCGGATGCCTTCGTTAATATCGAGCGGCTGGTCGTAATTATCGGTCTGAACGCGCAGTAGATTGCCTTTCTCGCCGCGCTCGAACAACATGATGCTGTAGACGATCGGCGCAAGATCGATGTTTTCATTAAGCATCCTAAAGCCGACTATACCTGCGGCGCGGGCTTTATCGGGATCGCTCAACTGGCGCAATGCCTGGGTGACTGCCCGTTGAGTGCCGTAATCGAGTGTGGTTTTAACGGTCAAATCCAGACGATCCAGATCATAGTTGGACTTGACGCCCAGGGTCCGGGCCAGACGGGTGCGCAACACATTCTGGGTCTTTTGTTCGGCCATAAATTTGGCCGGGATTTGATCTGTTTTAGGAAGACGAACAGTAGTTACCTGCAAGGCCGCATCCCGTAACGAGGCTGAAATGACGCCTTGTTCCGCCAACACGCGTAAGTAACTGTCGGTCAGCTTTTGCAATGCATCGAAGCCTGTACCCAATAGATAGGACGGCCGCCGTTGCGATAACAAGATAGTCAGCACTTGCCGGTAGGCTAGAGCCTGTTGCTGTGTAACTTGTCCGGTTGGATTGATTGCTTTCGCTTGCTTAGCTGTTGCGGCACTTCCACCATTCATAGCGGTCGGCCGAATTGGCTCCTTGCCGTTTGCAGCACTCCCGCCATCCATGGCGGTCGGGCTTAATAGTTGATTAACTGTATTGAAATCGGCGCCGAACCAGGCCGCCAAACCGTCACCCAAGCCATGCACTTCGCCTAATTTCGCGGTCGCCGCAAGCGGCATGGAATTTAAGTAAGCCAGCGCGATTTGCCGTCTCATTTCTCGCGTGTCCGGCCCCAGTAAATAGGCGCGTATCGATGCGCTGCCCATTTGACGCAGCTTTTCCAGCATCGACTCGGTATAGCCGTCCGGCGAATGCCGGTATTTCTCCAATTGCGTAGCCAAGGTGCTGCCGCCCGGCACGTTAATATCCGCACCCAGTTTGCGCGCCATCATTTGCAATGCGGCAAAACCCAAGCGATCCCATTCCACTGCCGGATTAATATTCTTGTGATTTTCGTCCAGCAATTCCCGGTTTTCTATAAACAGCAAGGTGTTCAGCACCAGCGGCGGAATCGCATTGAAGTTGGCGTAACCGTGGCTAGGATAGACGGCGCTGAATATAGGCTGGTCGGCTTGATCGACAATGCGAAGACCGGCCCTGGTTTTCTCTTGATAAATGGGAAACAGTCCGTACTCATCGACTAACCGGCTCATCATCGGTGAAATGGATGCCTGTGTAGTAATGCCGTAACCCGACTTCTCCAGACGCGCAATCTCGTCCGACAGCAGCGTGTAGCCCAAGCGCTGGTCATAAGGGCCGTGATCCGGATAACGTATGGTCGAACTCCGTCCCGGCTTGAGTTCCGAACTCAATTGCTTGCTTATTTCGGAAAGGTAACGCGCCTGATATTTGGACGTTTGAACTTCTTTTTTTACCAGCGTGGTAACTGTTGCCCCTATTACGGCACATCCGGCCAAGGTATAAAGCAACAGCAACCGTGAAACTGCCCGTTTATGCATTTTCATTACTCGACATTAGCCTCAAAACGAATTTCCGGTTCTGTCCTTACCGAATCACTCAAACATTCCGCTTTCAGTATTAACATCAAAATAATCGCATCTCTTTTTCGGTTGGGATTGTAGGACTCATAAGAGGCATGAACAACGGGTTCCGGACCTGCCATACTTTGCAACAGTATGGCGCAGGGAACAGCGTCGCGGTGTATTCAGGAAAGGCCGGAGTAAACTCGCTCTATAAAATCAATATCATGTACGGCTAATTATAACCACTCGCAAGCAACAATGGTAATGCTAATCCAAAGGAAATCTGCCGGCTTTAGCGGCACGGCACTTGTTACCACATTCCGATAAATCACCATGAAGGCACTAAGGAACGGGCATAAATTAATTTATGCAATCACCATGAAGCGCATGAAGACTTCAATCCTTCATGCTTTTCATGTCCTTCATGGTTTAAAAATAAAACTTGCTCAAGTTATTTCATGCTCGTTCCTAAGAGCATAAAATTTTTGCATCCTTCGTGTCTGTCGTGACGAAAATTTCTTAGCTATTACCTGAAGCCGGTTAAATTTTTACATTGAATAATGGCAACGTTACAATCAAGAGGTTATTTACTCTTTATCACAGCCTCCGAATCCGATAATAATCATGTCCGAATCTTACACCCGCTTCCGCGATATTTCCGTCAGCGAAAGAATTTTAAATACCGTATTCCTGCTAACCGTAGGACTCGGCTATCTGGTTGCCTTGGGCAATCTGTATTACACCCATCAGGGCCGCGACGGTGTCGCCGGCCTGTCCATTGCCGATGTCACTATCAACTATCACGGCTCAAATGATCAAACGCGTTTAGGTTCAGCCATTAACGGCATTATGGAACCTAACCTGAAATATAAAAATGACAAGGACGTCATCTTAAAATGGCTGCAAGACGGCGCCGATGAACCCGATTACGAGCAAAAAATCGCCCCGATATTAAACCGCGACTGCGTTAAGTGCCATACTCCCGATATCAACCCTTCCCTACCCGACTTAAGCAATTACGCCGGCGTATCCGAAGTGGCTCATAGCGGCGGTGCGTCATACCCGCGTTTAATCAAAGTCTCTCATATCCATTTGTTCGGCATTGCCTTTATTTTGTTTTTTATCGGCAAGATTTTCCTGCTTTGCGACATTAACGTTATCGTCAAAAGAGTTGCCGTAGTCATTCCTTTTGCCGCGATGCTGCTGGATGTTTTGTCATGGTTTATCACCAAATCCATTCCTTCATTCGCCTACGTGGTCGTTGCCAGCGGCGCATTAATGGGCATTTCCATGGGCATGCAAATCTTGCTCAGCGTTTATCAGATGTGGTTTTATGCCAGGGATAAAAGCTGAATCATTAATAACGAATCTTATCTGCGGCATTGTTCGAAGTCCATACGCATCTTAACGTAAGACACTGCACTTCACGCTCGACTTTATGAGGTGATTCTGCCTCCTGCACAGCCCACAGCGATGTGGGTTGTGCAGGAGCGCCTGCCCAGTTCATGTATAATTTCGCATTATGAGTATTATAAAAAAACTTGCATCCCAAACCGCGGTCTACGGCCTCAGCAGCATTTTCGGGCGATTCCTCAACTACCTGCTGGTGCCGCTGTATACCTATTATTTCACGGCGGCGGAATACGGAGTAGTATCGGAGTTTTACGCCTACGCCGGATTTTTTTCCGTATTGCTGCTGTTCGGCTTTGAAACCGGCTATTTTCGCTTTCGCGACAAGGAGGACCCAGACCGCGATGTCGCTTATTCGACGGCGTTAATCTTCGTGGTGCTGATCAATCTGGGCTTTTTTGCCTTGCTATTGCTGATCAACACACAGCTTTCGGCGGCGCTAAACTACGCCGACCATCCGGAATACGTGCTGTGCTTTAGCATGATTTTAATCATGGACGCTGTTGCCGCTATTCCGTTTGCCCGGCTGCGAGCGGAAAACAGGGCCTTCCGTTTTGCCGGCATCAAAATCATCGAGATATTGGTAACCGTGCTGCTAAGCCTGTTTTTCATTATCTATTGCCCCAAAGTCTACGCGCAAAACCCGGCATCGTGGATAGCGCTGATCTACTATCCAGCGATAGGCATCGGTTATATTTTTATCGCCAATTTAATAGCCAGCGGCTTCAAGTTTTTACTGCTTGCGCCCCAGCTATCGGGTCTTGCCTGGGGCTTCGACCGGGCATTATTCGGCCGTATGCTTCGTTATTCATTGCCGATGGTGGTGATTGGCTTTGCCGGAATTATCAACGAAATGCTCGACCGCGCCCTGCTAAAGTACCTGCTGCCTTACGACGGACAGACCAACATGAAGATGCTGGGGATTTACAGCGCCTGCTACAAATTGTCGATTTTGATGTCGCTGTTCATTCAGGCCTTCCGTTATGCGGCCGAGCCGTTTTTCTTCGCTTACGCAGGCAAAAGCGATGCCCGGAAAGTTTATGCGCTGGTGCTCAAGTTTTTCGTCATTTTCTGCGTCTTCATTTTCCTGCTGGTCACCTTATTTATCGACTTCTTTAAATACTTTGTCGGCGACGAGTTCCGCGCCGGCCTTGACGTCGTGCCGGTTCTGCTACTGGCTAATCTGTGCCTGGGCATTTACGTCAACCTGTCCATCTGGTACAAATTAACCGATCGCACTTTAATGGGCGCATGGGTGTCGCTAGCCGGAGCGGCGCTGACTATCGCACTCAATATCTGGTGGATACCGCTGCTCGGTTATGTGGGCTCGGCCTGGGCGACTTTGGCCTGCTACGGCAGCATGGCTATCGTCTCGTATTTGCTGGGGCAGAAATATTATCCGGTGGATTACGACGTCAAACGAGTGCTCGGTTATATCGGCTTGGGCATCGGCTTGTATTATGCTCACGGGCAATTGCTAATGACGATAACCTGGCAGCCGTGGCTATTAGCCAGTGCATTGATGCTGCTTTATGTATTGATTGCCGCGCTATGCGAAGGCCGCCAGCTTGCCGGGGCTACTTTAGCCGTCCAGGATGAATAAACCTCTCCTGACAGTAATGCACACCGCGCAACATCGGGTAGGTATGAAAACCTATAGACTGAATCTATTGAAAACTAAATAATATTTCCTGCTTTATGCTTATCGTCCTGGCCGAATACGCTGAGAATAAAATAATGCCTCATCCTATCCTCATGATTGAGTTTTACCTGCCGACAACGATATAACTTGCCTACTTGAATAGTGGAAATAGTAGGCAATTGATACGATAACCAAGGTGTTAGACGGGATTAGCCGAGGAAACGAAACATGAACCTGTATGATTTACGCCGTAATCTGCGCCGGTCATCAATGACAAGGCGCATGACTGACAGACGCGAAAGCCCTTACCCGTTCGGTTCGCCGGAATGGGAGGAGAATATAAAAAAACATTATCTGGCCTGGCCGAAAGTCAACCGCCGCGATGTAAACAGACGCAATAACGATCGACGCGCACAGGACCGCCGGCAACAACAACTTTCCGAACAACTGCGTTCCGAAAAGAAATTTTCCGACATCTTACTGACAGAGGAAGAAAGAAAACTGATTGAAGACTTATTCTTAAGCGACTTGGAGTAGCAGATTTATTCCGGACGGAAATAGCAAATCATCCGGCATTATCCATAAAGCCTTTCATTTTTAAGTCCGACTTTATGATATGTTCGATGAACCAATCCCTCATTATATAGTCGATTTTTTCGCTCATGGCTTTAACTTCCTCTGCCGAAGTATTTGTCTTTTCGACATAACGATAGACATCATCTCTAATGACATCCAATTCAGCCATAAGTTGTTGGTGTCCATGTTTATTTTCCTCGTAATAAGGATATAAAGACTTGAGTTGCAGCTTTTCTTCATGAAGAAAATGCTCCTTAGCAGACTCATATAATTGATCGATAAAAAACCTCAACGCCTCTTTTTCATCCGGATGACGCGCCGTTACCGACAGCGCATTAAGCAGCGATAACAATAGTTTGTGTTCCGTATCGATATAGCTGTTTCCAACAGTTAATCTGGAGTCCCATTTAATTGGCATAAATACCCCTAAAATATGGCTTGGGTTAGTTACTTATAATTACTTTTTCAAATTGCCGGCATGCAATCCGCATTCTTTTTTTGCTCCGGACTCCCACCACCAGCGCCCTGCTCTTTCATGCTGATTAGGCAGCACGGCTCGGGTACAAGGTTCGCAGCCTATGCTGATAAAACCTCTTTCATGCAATTCGTTATAAGGCACCTGATAAGCTTCAATATAATCCCAGACTTGCGCCGAACTCCAGTTAAGCAAGGGATTGAATTTAACCAGCCGATGCTCTGCGGTCGAAAATGCCGTATCTATCTGCACTTCGGGAATATCTTGCCGGGTATCCAGGCTTTGATCTTTGCGTTGACCGGTAATCCAGGCATCCAAATGCGCCAGTTTGCGTTTTAACGGTTCAACCTTGCGAATACCGCAGCATTCCTGGTGTCCGTCTTCATAGAAACTGAACAGGCCTTTCTTCTTGACCAAGCTGTCCAGCACATCCCGGTCCGGCGTCAATAATTCAATATCGATTTGATAATGCTTCCTGACTTTTTCTATAAACCGGTAAGTTTCAGGATGCAAGCGCCCGGTATCCAAAGAAAAAACCTGTATGTCTTTCCTGATCGCCACCGCCATATCGATCAGCACCACGTCTTCCGCACCGCTGAAAGAGATCGCAATATTATCGAATAGCTCCAGCGCTTTTTTCAGTACGATGCGCGGATTTTTTTGCGCCAACTCGGTTTGTAATTGCTCTATATTGAAAGTAGTCATGATCTGTTTTCCTTATTGCTGCGCTTGTGTCGTTGCTTGATTAATAACCCGTATAGGGACAAGTTCACTCGTCCACAACTATCGACTTAATAGCTACGCCTGCAAAAAATATTGTTTCAAGAAATCGTCAAAAGGAACTTGTTTTTTGCGTTCCATTTCGTCCTGTTTGTCATGAGATAGCGCTGCCATCTCATTAAATTGCTGTATCTTGGCCTGATCCAGTTGATTGATTTTGAAATACTGCTCGTGTTCGACAGAGGTATTTAATGCGAAACGGGCAAACGGCTGCCGAAGCTGTGTCATCTGTTCCAGCATTCGCGCCGATGCAGTTAAATCGGGGTTTTCGACTAACAACTGCTGCTTTTCCAAAGCCGAACCGTAAGGTTTACTCGCATCGTCTTGATCAAGAATTGCACACACCGGTTCCATCGATTCAAGAATTTCAGCCGCCCAATCCTTTAACAGAATTTTTTGATTATTTTTATTAAGTTCCAGCCCCGGTTTGCGGCCAAAATTGGCAACGGCGAGTTGATTGGCGTTGTTAACCTGCTGTTCCTCAATTGAAGTTTTCGGGCTGTCTTGCAACAGGCAAGTCAACAGCAGCGCTTCAATAAAGCGGGCCTTATCTTCATCAATACCGATAGGATTAAATAAATCCAAATCCAAAGAACGCATTTCTATGTAACGAACGCCGCGGCGTTTAAGCGCCAGCGTCGGCTTTTCGCCGGACTGGGCAATTTGTTTAGGCCGCATCGTGCTGTAAAACTCGTTTTCAATCTGCAAGATATTGCTGTTCAGCTGGCGGTATTTGCCGTCCACCAGAGTGCCGATTTTTTCGTACTCGGGATAAGGGGTATTAATGGCTGCACTCAAGCTACTCACATAACCGTCTATGGAGTTGTAATCGATTCTTAAATTAGCCTGGTTTTTACTCTTGTAGCCGATGTCGCTCATGCGTAACGAAGTCGCATAAGTATGATAAAGCGTACCGTTGTCGAATTCTTCAAACTGCGCCATTAATGTTGGACGGCTGTTGAAGAAGTTTTTGCAGATAGCCGGCGATGCGCCGAACAAATACAGAATCAACCAGCCCATACGCTGGAAATTCCTGATTAAACCGAAATAGGCTTCGTTAATGAACTGCTCCAAGCTCAGCGGGCTGCTCTTTTCTTTATGCAGCACAGGCCAGAGGGCTTCAGGCACCGAATAATTAAAATGGATACCGGAAATGGATTGCATGGTTCTGCCGTAACGATGCCATAAACCGTGCCGGTAAATGTGCTTCATTCGGCCTATATTCGACGATCCGTATTCGGCGATGGGGATGCTTTCATCGCCGTTAATACCGCAGGGCATACTGGCGCCGAGCAGGATTTCATTATCCAGATGCTGATAAACAAACTGGTGTATGTTATGTAAATAAGCCAATGAATCCTTTACATCGGCAAACGGCGGGGTAATTAATTCAATCAGGGCTTCGGAATAATCCGTGGTGATATACGGATGGGTCAACGCCGCGCCTAACGCTTTAGGATGCGAGGTTTGGGCAATAAATCCGTCTTTGGAAATACGCAGGCTTTCTTTCTCAATCCCTTTAAGCCCTCCGCAAAGCAGTTGCCGATGGCCGTTGGCATTCAGGTGATCCAAACGTGTTAAAAGCGCGTTATTCAAATTAGTCATGGAATAGACTCATGCCTTAATAGTCCTTGTAAAATCCGACCATTATAAGGGGTTTATGGAATTGAATAAATATTATCGCCGGAATGAAAATGAAGAGACACCGGCAAGCTTATGCTGACCGTTTTTGGCAGGAGTAAACTCAGCTGTTTTTTATGCAGGCGAATCTTCCTGTTTGTGAGTGAGTGGTTTTATTTCTTCGCGTCTTCGTGGTGAATAAAAGATTTTAATTGCTTGTTTTCCAGTATTCCGCATACAACCAATTTGATTCTAATTGTCACCTCTGTAATGTAAGATAACGCTTGATCGGCATCCATCTGTGTAAATAGCTTTTAAATTAACCACAACACCGTTATCGCTGCCGGTTACCGTAAATAACGCCGCTCAAACGCTGCAACCGGCTCGGCTAAATCGGGCTTGGCTGCCAGCTCAGCCAAATCCGCGCGAATGATGTCCTTAATCTCACCGGCATTCATCGCATCCGGGTGCGTAAGTAAATTATCGGCTCCGTTCGCATCGCCCTGCAAAAACAAACTGACCGCTAAACAATAACTCGCATACATTTTTTTCTCATCCCGTTTAGTCAGCGTGCTTGCTTGCCGTTGGGCCGGGTTCTGCGCGGTGACGATGTCAACATTCCAAAACTCCTGGTTTTCCGTTTGCGCCATCAGCGTTTGATCGTCAAGCCAACTAAGCGCTTGCTTTTGCAGTTTGACGGCATCGGGCCACTGTTTATGTAACCAGTGTATTTTTGCACTTTCCAGCGCCGCAAGCGGATAGCTTGAAATTTTGCCGTACTCTTGCAACGCTTCCTGATAACGCTCCTGTTTAACATAAATGTTAGCCAGCAAACTCCTATATTTAGGCGTTTCGGTTGACTTGACCTTATCTTCGTTTAACAGCTTCTCGGCCGCCTCCCAATCGCCTTGCTCGAAATAAACAACCGCCAAATCGAAATAAGCCTCGGCCAATTCCCGGTTTTGATGAATAGCCTTTCGATAATACCCTATGGCCTTGGTTCGATCATGCCCGGCAGCATAATATTCGCCCAAAAATAAATTCGCCAGCGCATCGTCGGGACGCTCTTTATAAAGCGCGTCAACCGCCTGCTTAAAAGCGGATGGCGTAGCGGCCGATTTAACCGCCGTTATTTTCAGCCCCCATTGCGCCTGCTCGTTTTTAGCATCGATTTTTTCAAATAGCTGTTTGGCGTCCACATAGCGGCCGGTGTTTAACAAACGCTCGGCTTGGGCGAGTTGGTCTTTAGTGGTTTGAGGTGGTCTTTGCTCCCAATAGGTATAAACCGTCCAGCCCCCCACTGCCAGTCCAGTGATAGCTCCTCCCGCGAGAGTGCAAATAAAAGTAAGCCTAGCTAAATTATTCGTATCCAGAAAATGCCAAAAGCGCTGAAAAATATTCATGGTTTAGTCCGTAGAAGAATTAGCTAAGTGCCGGAGTACAAACCTGGGTTTGTACTACAACTGCTGCGGGTTCCCAAGCTCCAGCTCTCGTCGTTATACACAAGCGTCTGCGAGACACCGTCGTTCCGGCAGGGATGCCGGAACCCAGACACAGGGAGGTGAAAACTTGGAGCTACTGATGTCTTTAAACAGCGCATGTGATTCGAAAGCTACCATCCATGGCACTGGATACCGGCATCCATGCCGATATGACGATTCTGAAATACACTGGTGTATAACGACGAGAACTCCAGCTTGGGAACCAGCGCAACTAGCGCAAATTATAGCGTGTTTATCGCGAGCATGGCCCGCTCCTACAACGTTTAACTAACCGCCGGCAGACCGCCAGTGCCTAAACCCGAAAACAACAACAAAACTCACGGTTTAAGCCCCGCCAACGGAAACGACGCGCCTTTTAAATCGCGGCGGGGAAATTGCTCATAGCCCCATTGTTGCTTGGTGATTGTCGGCACCAGATTATTGACATACATCGCCAACTCATCGATTTCAACGACCCGGTTGTTATTGCTATCGGCTTTACGCAAGCCTTCCAGCAACGCGTAAGTGAACACGCCGTGGTTTTGATAGCCTTCAAAAGCCATTTTGTCATCCGCCGAAGCCATTAACACCGCGCTGCCGGTCGCATTCATTAAATGGTCGATGGCTGTTTGGTCGCTCCAGTCCCCGCGTGATTTCTCCTGTTGATCGGCGCTGTTTGCGGCGACGGTGAACGAACCGGCATTACAGGTATCCAGCAACACCAGGCTTTTTTGCGCCGGAATCCGGGCCAACAAATCCGACAGGCGCTTTTGATCCAAAGCCTGCTGCACCGGGAACGCCTTGCCGTCATAAACCAGCTCCCAAGGCACAAAATGATAATGGGCATCCACGGTTTTACCGTGTCCGGCCAGATACAGCACAAACACATCCTGCGGCTGCACCTTGCCTGCCAGCTCATTAAAAGCCTTGTCGATATTGGCTAAAGTCGCCTGCCCATTCAACAGCGGCGGGCTGATGAACACTTGTTTAAACAAACCCTGGCCGCGTTGGCGCAACTCCTCGGCCAAGGCGGTCGCGTCATTGGCGGCAAAGTTAAGCTTTAGCGCATGATTGCGGTAATCGCTGACCCCGATAGCCAGCACATACAGGTTAACATCCGGCAGTTTGGGCGAGTCCACCTGCACCACGGCGCTGATGGTGCGCGATTCCAACGACTTGGGATTTTTCGCGCTGACCTCAATCACATTGCGTCCGGGCGGCAGGCTAAAATGCCGGTCGATGGGGTCGTAGCCGGGAATGGTGCTGCTCGGCCAAGCGCGATCCTTATAAACCTTGCCGTTGACTTTGTAGACGAACTCGTCAACGCCGCTGCCCGGATCGGTCACTTTAAAGCGCAAGGTGTAATCGCTGCCGGTTTGCGTTGATTGAGGCGGAGACAGCAACGCCAAACTCGGAGGCAAACCGGCTTTTAACACGGTTTGCACATCGCCTATTTTTGCCACTGCCTGTTGGATGACGGCTTCGGCTTGGTCGGTTTGCTCCAGGCGTTTGGCGATCAAGTCGGGGCGATAAAACAAATCGTACAACTGGCTGGCGGCGACGAACCGGGCTTCTTTATTGACGCCTTGATTCAGCGCGTAACCGATCATCTCCTTTCCGTTGCCGCCGGCGTTAAAAAAGCCTTCCGGCGTCCACATCACCCAGTCTTCGCCGTTGTTTTTCGGGAAAAAGGCCAGTTGTTCCTTGCCGTCGGTCAGGCGATACCAGCGTATCGTGCCGTCGCCAAACGCGGCTACTGCAAAACGTTGGTCGCTGCTGATGTTGACTGCCCAAGCGGCACCGGGCGTTGGAATTTCCCAGAGCTGTTGCCCGAGGCGGTCAAAAAACCGTAACCGCCATCCCGTGCCTAACACGAAATGCTGTTCATCGGCAGTGATGGCGAGACTACGCGATATTTCATAATCCATAAGGCTGAGGGCCTTGCCGTTCAGTTTCGGCGCGGTGGAGTTAACCCAATCGGTGATGGTCAAGCCGGGAGCCGAGGTTTTGGCAGGGCTTAGAAGTGCATCGGAGGCATTCAAATAATGCGCGTCCGACAGCGAAAACGCTTTCGGTTTGCCGCCGCTGACAAATTCGACCACCGAAGCGTCGGCACCAAGCCGCAGCTTGTCGGGCGAACTTTGGCGATGATCGACCAGGACAGTCGTAATTTCGATGCGCTTAACGCCGGTGTTGTCCGTCACTCCCCAAGCCGGATCTGCTGTGCCATAAGCCAAGCGGTTTCGGCTAAGGCTGCGTATGTCCATGACGGTGTTGTTTGCGGCAGAAAGCGCAGTAGCAGTGCCGCGTCCGGCTTGCGGCCATTTAATAATCAGGGTGTTACCGGTGCCGTCAACATAGCGTCCGCCTGCGTATAACGCCTGTCCGTCCGCCGACCAAGCGACTGTATTTAAACTGCCATTATTGAAAGCCCGCGTATCGGCGGTATATAACCAATTTAGAGTGTCCGCCGCCAGCACCTCAACCGCCGTGGTATCCTCAAACCCCAGCGCAACTTTGTCGCCATCGGGAGAAAAACGTGCAGCAAACGGATGTTTGCCACTCGCCGGAGCTTGTTTTTTGAGCAGCTTGAAGTTTTGACCGTACAACCGAATAAAGCCGTCCAAGCTGCTGCTAAGCAGGCGGCCTGAGGGGGCGAACTCCACCCAAAAACTGGCATCGCCATAAGCCGGGTCGCTGCCGACCAGCTGTAAACCGGCTGTGTCGTAAACGCGGATGCCGTTAGCCCCGAATAAAGCCGCCGCCAGATACTGTCCATCGACAGAGTAAGCCAAGTGATTAATAACATTCGGCAATTGCCCGATTTGCCGCAGCAAGCGCCCGCTGGCGGCGTCGAAAAAATAAATATGCAAATCGCTGGTACCGTCCCGCCCGGTAAATCCCCCCACCGCCACCTCAGCGCCATCCGGCGAGATCGCGACCGCATAAAGCTTACCCTCATCCCCGTCCCCCAGCGGCGGACGTAGTGTTTGCAACAATTTACCTGTGCTTAATTCCCAGACCCGCGCCGTTTTGTCATGAGATGCGGTGACCAAATAACGCTCACGGGCATCCACGGCGATGCGGATAATCGGTGCCGTATGCCTCCCCGTTTCGAGTTGCAGGTAAGGTTTGCCGGTCACGGTGCTTGGGCTAGGCGGAACGTCAAAGATTACCTTGGCCTGCGCATTAATGCTGCTAAAGCCAACCAGTGCCAGCAGCAAACAACAGCGGCTCAGCGCAATAAAGCGGGCCGACGATGGGGATGTAGTTTTACGGTTCATGGGCTTAAGCGGATTTAGGCTAGTGGAATGGTTGAGGCGGATTGTGCCATAGGCCGGCAGGTTAGGCAAAGCGTAGGCTGTTGCCGTGCAATCGCCGTCTGACGGAAAACGGCCCGGCTATCAAGGAAGTACAAACCCCAGGCAAGTCAAGATCGGAGTGCAGGCTTTGCCTGCCGGATTATCTGGCATTGCCGCGGCAAGCAAAGCTTGCACTCCTGTTTTCATCGTTCCCGCGCTCCGCTGCGTTAAGCGTTGTTGTAGGAGCGGGCCATGCCCGAGATAAAAGTGCGACAACGCTTGCCATCGCCGCCCCAATATCGCGGGCATGGCCCGCTCCTACACGCGTAACGGCAATAACGCAGCAACAGGGAACGAGAGCAAAAAACTTCGCGCCCTCCGTGTCTTCGCGGTGAATTAATCAATCCCCCCTATAACAAACCTACGTTATAGTATCTATATTCCTATTCCCGGATTAACGCTACAGGAGATCGTCATGTTTGAATCGGCAGAGCTTGGACACAAGATAGATAAAGCCACCTACGATACGGAAGTACCCAAGCTGCGCGAGGCGTTGCTGGACGCACAGATGGATTTGGCAAAACTAGCCAAATTCCCGGTTATTATTTTGATCGGCGGCCTGGACGGCGCGGGACGCGGCGAGACCGTCAACTTGCTCAACGAATGGATGGATCCGCGTTATATTCAAACCCACGGCATGGGCGACCCTTCGGATGAAGAACTGGATCGTCCGATGATGTGGCGATTCTGGCGCGAGCTGCCTCCCAAAGGCAAGATAGGCGTATTTCTCGGTTCCTGGTATACCTGGCCGATTCTCAATCGGGTGACCGGCCGTACCAATCCGGCTGAATTCGACCAGAGCATGGAACGCGCCAAGCGCCTGGAAAGAATGCTGACCGATGAAGGTGCGCTGATCCTCAAATTCTGGATGCATTTATCCAAGGACAAACAGGAAAAACGCCTGAAAACGCTGGAGAAAAACCCGCAAACCCGCTGGCGCGTGACTGATCGCGATTGGAAACACTTCAAGCAATACGACAAGTTCCGCGTCGTGCATGAAAGCGCAATACGGCATACCAGCACCGCCGAAGCGCCATGGACTATTGTCGAGGGCTACGATCCGCATTACCGCAGTTTAACCGTGGGCAAGGTGATTCTTGAGGCCATACGCAAGCGTCTGGATGATGCCGACATCAAAACCACGGCGGTTCATGCGCCGCCGCCTCCGTTGCCCTCGATTGATCAACTCGACATTCTGAAAACACTGGACCTCAGCCAGAAGATCGACAAAAAAGAGTTTAAGACCGAACTGGAAAAATATCAGGGCAAGCTCGCTTTGCTGACCCGAGAAGACAAGTTTAAGGACATCACGGTTGTAGTCATGTTCGAAGGCAACGATGCTGCCGGCAAAGGCGGCGCAATTCGCCGTATCACCGGCGCCCTGGATGCGCGCTACTACAATATTATTCCGGTTGCCGCGCCTACCGAAGAAGAACGCGCCCAGCCTTATTTATGGCGTTTTTGGCGGCATATCCCGCGCCGCGGCCGGCTAACGATTTTCGACCGTTCCTGGTACGGCCGCGTATTGGTCGAACGTGTTGAAGGATTTTGTTCTAAAGTGGACTGGATGCGCGCTTATAGCGAGATCAACGATTTTGAAGGACAGCTGGTACGCCACAATATCGTGGTGGTCAAATTCTGGCTCGCCATCAGCAAGGAAGAACAGCTCAAGCGTTTCAACGAGCGCGAAAAAATCGGCTTTAAACGCTTTAAAATTACCGAAGAAGACTGGCGTAATCGCAATAAATGGGATGAGTATGAACATGCGGTATGCGATATGGTCGATCGCACCAGCACTGAAATTGCACCGTGGACATTGGTAGAAGCCAACGACAAGAATTTTGCGCGTATCAAGATTCTAAAAACGTTATGTAAGCAAATTGAAGCGGCAATGAAGAAAAAATAGTCTGCGGGAATCATTCGGACCGCCAGGCGTTTATTCTCGATCATACAATCCAGTCATTTTGCCGGTAATGTTTGCTGCCTTTTAACTGCCGCAAAATACTCGTTTGCGCCGGTAAACAAAAAAATACCACTTAACTTATATGGCTTTAGCTGAAAAAGTGACTTTTAGCAATAAATTGATGACTGGAAAGTGTGCGCAGATGCCTTGTGACCCTGTTAAGTTTTTGATAGATTGTTTCCCTTTTTGATCCAATACTCCCTTTCTCGTTTTAAAAATAATGATAAATTCCACGACGTCAAATTCATCGACAACCAAAACAGCTGTTACTTGCGAAAACTGCAACCTGGATAATTTATGTATTCCTAAAGGATTGCCGCGGTCGGAAGTGGGTGAACTCGCCTTGTTGGTTAATCGGAATAATATACGTCAAAAGGGTGAGGCCATCTATCATGCCGGCAGTCCATTCCGGGGCATAATCGCCTTGCGTTCCGGCAGTGCAAAGTTATTGAGTTTTGACCAAAGCGGCAATGAGCTGGTTGTCGATTTTATTCTTCCGGGCGAATTACTCGGATTTGACGGCATGTCGTCGCAAATCCATAACTGTACTGCGATAGCGTTGGAAACAGTGAATTATTGCCATCTACCGGCCTATAGAATAGAAATATTGGCTATCAATACGCCCGGCTTGAGCCAAGTATTGCTGCAAAGATCCTGCAATCAATTCGATGCCCAGGTGCAAAAGATGATGCTAAGCCGCCGGTCCGCTGAAGAGCGCGTGGCTTGTTTTATTCTGCATATTTCGGATCGGTTAAGGTTACGAGGCTACTCCGAGCTGGAATTCCGCCTGAGCATGTCGCGCGAAGAAATTGGAAATTATCTGGGCATCGCGCATGAAACGGTCAGCCGGATCATTCATCTCTTTCAAGCCCGGAAACTCATAGAAGTTAAATCCAAGCAATTGAAAATAACGAATAAAAAAGAGCTGTTTAGCTTCCATACAGCCTGATTAGCCCAGCCTTTGCATTATATCGGCGTTTATCTGCGCAATCCCATTACTCCTATCTGATCTAAAAACCGTCTAATTTTGAAAAAGAGCGGGGAGTGTCAGGCGAGGATGTCGGCAGCAAGGATGCTGCCGTCAAGCCCCCAGGGATGGGTTCACGGCGCTCCTCGGCTGACACTCCCCGCATCTTTCATAGTTGAACGATTTTTCAGTATGAAAGGAGTAAGTAAGATTTTTATCTACGTTAATCATAGTTATCTGCGTCATCCGCGTTCTATTTTTCGCTGTTGAGCCGTTGCATTGAGATTTTTCAAATTCACTACGTATATTTCGCATCGCTTAAGGGTACGAAACTATTCCAAGCTGGAATCTTGCTTGATCATCTCACGGAAAGAAAAACACGAAGAACTAACGGCAGTTAAATTCAAGAAATTGAATTCAACAAATAAAAAAAGGGCTGTTTAGCGCCTATATAATTTAGTCACTAAACAGCCCAGAATAACGAGGACTTAATTGAAACTCCGCACTCAACAACTCACAGGAAGGCTTTTAAATAGCGCTGCCGTGTACGGTAAAACGAAAATTCCGGCTAAGAGGAAGAGCCTTTATTTTCTATATGCTGAATTGGCTGGATCTTCAGCAATCGCTTTTGCTGTAGATTCATACTTTTCATGCTCACTGCTTTTAATCAAAACCACTGTAACAATCACAGATAAAACAGCACCAATCACGATAGGCCAGAAATTATCTTTTTCTTCTGCTTCACTCATAGTAACGCTCCAACTAATTGATTAAGGAAAACAATTGATTTGCATCAACGCGTGGCTATTTAAACAAAATGCGAAATTTAAAAATTGAGCCAGATCAATAAATCTTTAATAGAGCCGCGTTTCTATAGCTAGAACGGCGCCAAGCAGCTTTTCAGGGCTTTATGGGTTCCGAAAGAGCGTCGGTAATAGCTATCCTTAAACAAAAACAAGGCTACTTTCGCCTTGGACTATGACTGTGGCATATGACATGGTTATAAATAAAAATACGTGCTTTCACCTATTCCTTCTCGGCAATCCGTCATTTTCCTTCACCAATCTCATTGGCGGCAGTTGCCGTAAGCGGATTCCTCATCTCCCATTATTTATTGATATATCAATAATCTGAAAAACATCCCCACTAAATTACAGGATGCTAGGCAATAGTCGAAAACAACAATGGCTTATATTTTGCTTTAGTCTTTGACCGCGATTGAGACATTGAAAGCCGAATTCAGTACCTGGCTCAAAAGCAAAAAATAAGAGGCATTTCGGGCGCTATCAGGCTTAAATCAACCACGTCCTGATTACCGGAATATTCATAAGTCTGTTTCTAGAATTTACCGACATGAGCGTCAATAGCTTAATGGATATATTGTTTCGGCGGCACAGCAAGGAACTGCTGTTCTTTGCCAGCCAACGCGCCGGCAGTGCGGCGGAAGATTTAGTCCAAGAGGCGTATTTGCGCCTAATGCGGCATCCCAACCCCGAATCCATCGGTAATATCCGCGCCTTTCTTTACCGGACTACATCGAACCTGACCGTCGACTACCATCGTCGGCAAGTGCTGGAGGCACGCTATCAACAAACGTCAACGCAGGACATCGAAATTGATACGCAACTTGTCAAGGCTGTAGCGCCTTCGCCGGAACTGCACCTGAATCAACAACAGGAACTGGATATGCTCCGCGATATGCTTCAAGAACTCCCGGAAATTACCCGTAACGCCTTCTTACTTAACCGTATCGAAGGCCTATCGCACGCCGAAGTAGCCAAGCGCCTCGGCATATCCGTTCGCAATTCCGAGCGTTATCTCGCCAACGCCATGCGCCATCTGCTCAAGCATCGCAACTTTGATGAATAAGACGAACCGGCTTGATTAAGTCGAAATAATTGGCGGAACTTTCCTCGCCGTTCGTTATATTCAATAATACTCCCACTCGATAACTGGGCAAACGCCGATACCATGACCACACCCGCAGTAACCGATAATACCGAAGCACTCAAGGATGAAGCCGTTGAATGGCTGATACGCCTGAGCGCGGAAAGCTGCACGAGGTCTGACCGGAAAGCTTTCGACACCTGGGTACAACAAAGTGCGGCGCACCAGGCAGCCTATGCCGAAATCGCCCGGCGCCTGAACTGGCTGGAATACGCTGCAAAAAACGACACAATCAGCCGAGGCGAAGCCCTGCGTTACCGCCCCCATAAACAAAAGACCATTGCTCACTGCCGGACAAAGTTAGCGACAGCGGCTTTAGTCCTGTTGACCTTGGGCGCCGCCACTTTTTCATCCGGCGGCTGGTACGGCAGCAATGCCCATTATTCCGTCGCGCGCGGCGGTCACGAAACCATCAACCTGTCCGATGGCTCAAATCTGGAAATGAATACCGATAGCGAAGTCAATGTCCGCATCAATCGCTGGCAGCGTTCGGTAGAAGTCGTGAAAGGCGAAGTATTTTTCAGCGTGGCGCACAATGCCGAACGGCCCTTTATAGTTACCGCCGGCGCCGGGCGCAGCATAGACATCGGCACCGAATTTGAGGTTTACCGTCAACCACGGCAAGTGGTCGTTGCGGTGCAGGAAGGCAGCGTCCGCGTCGAGGCCAAACAAAGCCGCGAGCTGATCGCATCGCAAACCGTTGCCTACGATCAAAACGGCGAGTTTATACCGTTGCCGCCGAAATTCAGTATTACCAATACCACCGCTTGGCGGCGCGGCAAACTGATTTTCGACAACCGCCGACTCGACGATGTACTAGCGGAAATCGGCCGCTACCACAGCGTTCAGCTAAAATTGGCCGACCCGAAACTGGCTGACAACAAAGTCAGCGGCACCTTTTCCATCAAGCGGCTGGAAAGCAACCTCGCCACCATCGCCAACAGTTTGAACCTGACTGTTCGACATACGGAAAGCGGCGAGATCGTCTTGGCTAAACGCTAATCACGGTTAGTTTCAAAACGCGCTGTAACTCCAATAGAACACGGATTTTTAACCCAAGCCAAGTTTAAATCCGTGATTGTCCGTTTAATCCGTCGACTGCATGGATGCAGGAGGTAGAGCAATGCAGGAGCAATTGCCGAGTTCCGTTTCTCTATGTGCTGAATAGTTACAACGCGCTTTTACTCCTATCTGATCTAAAAAACGTCTAATTTTGAAAAAGAGCGGGGAGTGTCAGGCGAGGATGTCGGCAGCAAGGATGCTGCCGTCAAGCCCCCAGGGATGGGTTCACGGCGCTCCTCGGCTGACACTCCCCGCATCTTTTATAGTTGAACGATTTTTCAGTATGAAAGGAGTAATATCCATACGCTCATGCAAAATGAGTGAAACATAGACGGCATGCTGCCCGGCACGATTATCGCCTATTTTTACCCCGCCCTAAGTTTCTCAAACTTCTCATCCTCTTCCCACAAGCGCCATCGGAGCGGCACACAAATCCTCAATCGGAAAAAATTGCGCTTCGCTGTGGCGGTTTTTTTTTAGCTCTTCGTTTTAATTACTGAACCTCACTAAAACACAGGAGATTATGAATGAACCATACGATGAGAGTGCCGCTGGCTGCCATATTATGCGCAAGCATAGGCAGCGCGGTAGCTGGCGAGGCTGCACAGTCTTTCGACATTCCGGCCCAGCCGCTGCATAGCGCATTGCAAAAGCTGGCGGATCAGGCCGGTGTGTCCGTATTTTTTTCTGAACACCAGGTCGCGGGAAAAAACAGCCCGGCACTGAAAGGCCAATACAGCCCTCGCGAAGCCTTACAAAAACTGCTCATAGGCAGCGGACTGATCTATTCATCCACGACTGAAGATTCGTTTGCGATTAAAACTGCGGATGCTGGAGGTAATGCATTGGCTTTGCCGCTAATGGAAGTCATAGGGAAAAAGCCGGCGCAAATCGGCTTAAGCACAACGGAAATTACAGATCAAGACACTAATGGACGCCAAGCGCAGGTTCAAGATACCGCCAAATTACTGGAAGATGTCCCAGGGGTGAGCTTGCAAGCTGGCGGCGGCGTGTCCGCATTACCGATTATTCATGGTTTAAACGATGAGCGCGTGAAAATCGATATTAACGGCATGACCATCACCGCCGCTTGCGCTAACCACATGAATCCGCCGTTGTCATACATTGACCGTACCAATGTCGGAAAAATTATCGTCATGCAAGGCGTAACGCCGGTTAGCATGGGCGGCGACAGTATTGGCGGCACGATTTCCGTACAATCGCCGGAACCGGTGTTCGCCGAACCGGGTAAAGATATTTTGCTTAGCGGCAAAGCCTCATCATTTTATCGCAGCAATGGCGATGCCTTTGGCGGCAGTATTGCCGCGGGCATAGCGAATCAAAATGCGCGCCTAGATTACACCGGTTCGCATAGTGAGAGCAGGAATTACCGTAGCGGCAATGGCCGGGCTGTCGAATCGACCGCTTACGAAAGCCAAAATCATGCGCTCGCATTGTCATTCAAATTCGATAACCATTTACTGGAAATCAAAGGCGGGCAACAGCATATTCCTTTCCAAGGCTTTCCTACCCAACGCATGGACATGACGCTGAATGACAGTATTTTCGGCAATGTGCGTTACAAGGGCGATTACGACTGGGGTAATCTCGAAAGCACGCTGTACCTGGAAAATACTAACCACCACATGGACATCGGCTACGACAAACTTTTTCCGCAACCGCTAGGCACCTCCCATGCTCTAATGCCAATGGATGTTAGAGGACGCAACCTGGGTTACAAGATTCAAGCGGAAATTCCCTATGGAAAACGGGATACGTTCAGAATCGGCAATGAATTCCATGCCAATGAATTAGATGAGTGGTGGGATCCGGTCAATGGCGGGCAAAGAAGCGTCAACGACTACGGTGGAATGTGGCCTTATGCGTTCGTTAATTTGAATAATGCCACCCGAGATCGAGTGGGAACTTTTGCGGAATGGAATGCGGATTGGACGCCTGAATTAAAATCCACGTTAGGCATTCGCCATGATCGCACCATGACCGGGGCCGGCGTAGTGAAGCCATACTTCAATCCCAATGTGTCAGCTGCCGACAGAGCCTTATGGATCAATCAAAACGTGCGCGATGCCTGGACAAACCAGTTTGCAGAAGCCGCACGATTCAATAGCCAAGACCGTTCGCGCAACTACGATACCTTTGATGTAACCGCTTTATTGCAATTTACACCAAATAAAATCAGTCAATATGAATTCGGCTACGCACGCAAGAATCGCGCGCCTAGTATTTATGAGCTGTATCCATGGAGTACCGGTTCAATGCAGATGAGTATGATCGGTTCGTTAGGCGACGGCAACGGCTATGTCGGCAATCCTAACCTGAAACCGGAGACAGCGCATAACATCAGCTTTACTGCGGCATTTCATGAAGCTGAACATAACGCTTGGGAAATCAAGGCGACCCCATACTTTAGTTATGTTGAGAACTTTATCGATGCCGACCGCTGCGACAGAACTAATCCTGTCTGCGGCACCGCCGCGCCGTCAAGCTTTAGAGCCCAGCCGGCAAACGGATTCTTGTTTCTTAATTATGCCAATCATGACGCCCGGCTCTGGGGGATGGACTTAAGCGCTAGAGCCGATTTATTTAATCATCCGGCCTTCGGTCAATTTGGTACGCATACTGTCATGGGTTATGTGCGAGGTGAACGTATGGATGGCGGCAACCTATATCACATGATGCCTTTCAACGTTAAGTTGAGTTTGGATCATAAACTGGACGGCTGGAAAAATGCACTTGAAATGCAGTTTGTCGATGCCAAGTCCGATGTTCAAAAACTGCGAAATGAATTACAGACGCCTTCGTATGTGCTTTTAAACGCTAAAACCGGCTATCAATGGAAAAATTTGAGCATTGATGTAGGCCTGGAGAATATCCTGGACAAGCAGTATTACCATCCATTAGCCGGAGTCAACGCGGGCGATTATTATGCAATGAGTATTACTTTCCCGGATCCCGGCTATACCAACAACCGTAATCTTCCGGGCATGGGGCGTTCGGTATTTGTTGGCATGTCATTGACTTATTGACTGATATTACGCATTGTCCACGAAAAGCACGAAAGCCACCGGTTGTCGATTTCCGCGGGTGGCGGGACCAGGACCGTGTTATACGCACCTGTCTGTGAGCGACCGTCATTCCGGCAGACCTTCCAGGTTTTGGAAACCTGGAAGGTCTAACATCGCGATGCACATGGTGAACGGATCAACCGTTCCGGTAAGGCTCAATCCTCATGCTTTTTATTTACCGACTGCTTGCAAATTCCAGGATAGCGGATCGATAGCCGTTTCCAAAGCGGCTTCAGTACGGTCATCCAATTGCTCGAAAAAATCCAGGCCGGTTTGCGCTTCTATGTTGTCAATATTGGTCACGAACTGAGTCAGAGGCTCTTTGCCAGTCACTGTTTGCGGTATTAAAAAAGCCAACGCGATAGAAGGCTTGCCCTGAGCGGCTTCCGTAACATAAATTTTGAAGAAGGCATCGGGCACTTCCACCGCCCAATCGGACCTTAAGCGCTCGACCGTACCGCTAAAAACCGGCCCGGTTATCACCCAGACTTTGCCGAATAGTTTGGCAAAATGCTTGATTTCCGTTTCTTCCAGATGCTGCCACAGTTGCTGGTTGAGTTTGGCTTTTTGCGGCGTGATATTGGTCATCAAAAAACTGTCCGCCTGCCCTTCCCAACCGTAAAGATGGCTCATTGCGTAATTTGGCGCCATGTGTCCACGATCGTAACCGCTCTTTTGATAACTTTCGTGACTGACCCGATTGATGCTGCGCCAGTCGGTTTCGAAACGGCCTGGACGCTTCAGCGACGGCGTGTTTTCGGCGGTGGCCAATGCGTATTCGACCCATAACGGGTTCCCGCGCAAATCCGAATAGCCCAGAATAAAGCCATGATTGCGCAATATGCGAAACCACGTATTGATGTTTTTGGCGTCGCGGGATTGTGGAGCGCCTTGATAAAGCAGTGGTGGGCGGGCAATTTTAACTTCGTAGCCATATCCACCCAAGCTCAGCGCGGCAATAATCAGCATCAGCATGGGATGCTTGCGGCTTAGGCGAAATAATCCCAACAGCAGGCTTAACGAGGATAATTTTCGGCGCATTAGCGGTATATTTTAAGGAAATAAAGAAGAATTCGAGTAGACGAAAAACAAAGACTGGACGCGTTGAAATCCAGTTTTGCCCATTTGTATTTACTTACGAACAGGTTAAATCAGCGCTTCCGTTTGTCCGGCATTAGCGCTGAACAAATAATTCTTTTTTAAACAGTGATCCAGCCATTTTTGCAGAAAATAATTTAACCGCCATTTGTAATTCATGATTTCACGGCTTAATCCGGGATCTTTAAAAACCTGCGCCACGCCGGCACGGGCATGATCGCTTAATACTTCGGCCAAATGCGCATCCAGATAAACTCTTATTTTTACAGCCGGCTCCAGCAATTCATGCTGATTTTTATTAAAGCAATGGCTAAGTTCCACCGTCATCGTGTACGGCGTGCGCTCGATGACTTCAAGATGCAGCGTAGTGTGATGGGGAGCAAGACCGATAGCGGTCTCTTTAAATGCCATTAAGTCCGGAATTAACTTTAATAACTTTTGATAGTTCGATTCGCAGACTTGTTCAAGGCAGATCGATTTGTTGACCGGATTTACAAAGCTCATAACCGGTATCAGTTTTCCCGGTAGCAAGCGTTAGCGCTGGCGGTTTCCCATAACACCACTTGGGCAACGTTAAAACCGGACTGTTTGAGATGCCGATAAATCATTTTACTCAGGACTTCTGCCGTGGGATGTTCGTCAAGGACAAGGAAACGTTCCTTGTTTGCAGTGAGCATAGGAATGATCGGATCATCTTTATATAACAGAAAATTATGATCAAGATGCTGATCGATGTAGCTTTCAACGCAGTCTTTAATATCGGAAAAATCGCAGACCATGCCTTGGTCGTTAAGCTGCTCGTGCTCTATGGAAATCGAGGCCTTAACGCTGTGACCATGCAAATTCCGGCATTTGCCGGGATGGTTCATTAACCGGTGTCCGTAACAAAAATACACCTCTTTGGTAATCGTATACATAATAAAAAATACAGCTGTTTTATGATTTAAATAAGAGCAAGCGGCAAAAGCGTTAGTCGCCTTTTATGCTCTTTATGGTCGCGGCAACTTCATAGTTGCCGTCGTCTTGTTGGGTACTTCTGATAACCTCGACAAAAGCAGTCATCGGAGGGGTAAGCGAATTTTGAGGAATGACGTTTACCTCCATCGCCTTGCCGGGATCAAAAAAGCGATCGGCAATAAATGAAACACCGGCGCCGCTGATTGATGAGCAGTGACCATGGTGGACTTCATCCGAGTCCGCAAGTCTGTAGGTGACGGCACAGTCTATTTCCATTCGAATATAATTGCGTTTTTCATCATATCCCAACATTTTTTCCTCCAGTCGAATTTACAATTATCATACCCGCTAGCCCGGCTATATAGCCGTGGCTGCGAAGTTTACTATAAAAAGCACGATAATAGGGCACGATTTGCAGCCGAGTTGCCAATTGAGCTATTCCACTGGATATTAGTCTGAATTTAGGTAATATGGTGCCAACTTTTACATCTTAATTTTTGAGTATTATCTAATGAGTAAAGCAATCGTTTTAACAGGAATCACCACCACAGGCACCCCACATTTAGGTAACTATGTCGGCGCAATCAGGCCGGCCATTGCCGCGAGCAAGGATGCGAATGTTACACCGTTTTATTTTTTGGCCGATTATCACGCGCTGATCAAATGCCAGGAACCGGAACGAGTCAGGCAATCCAGCCTTGAAATTGCAGCAACCTGGCTGGCTTTAGGGCTGGATACTTCGAATGCTGTGTTCTATCGGCAATCGGATGTGCCGGAAATTTTGGAACTTTCCTGGATGTTGACCTGTGTTGCGGCAAAAGGCTTGATGAACAGGGCTCATGCTTATAAAGCGGCGGTTGCCGAAAATGAGCAGGGCGGCGAGAACGATGCCGATAAAGGCATCACTATGGGTTTGTTCAGCTACCCGATATTAATGGCGGCCGACATGTTGATGTTTAACGCCAATAAAGTTCCGGTAGGCAAGGACCAGATCCAACATATCGAAATGGCCAGGGACATTGCCGGACGCTTTAATCATATTTACGGCGAACACTTTGTACTGCCGGAAGCGGTCATAGAAGAACATGCGTCAACATTGTTGGGCCTGGACGGACGCAAGATGAGCAAGAGTTATAACAATACCATTCCGTTATTCGAGCCTGAAAAAAAGCTAAGAAAACTGATCAACAAGATCAAAACCAATTCGTTGGAACCCGGCGAACCGAAAGATCCGGAGGGCTGCACCCTATTCGGCATTTATCAAGCCTTCGCTACTCAAGCTGAAGTGGATGAAATACGCCAACGTTATGCAAACGGCATCGCCTGGGGCGAAATGAAGCAGGTGTTGTTTGAACATATTAATGACCATCTCATTCCGGCAAGAGAGCGTTATGAAGCATTGATACAAGCACCGGAACATATCGAAGAGCAATTGCAGGAAGGCGCGGAAAAAGCACGCGCGGTCAGCGTACCGTTCATGAAAGAGTTGCGTAAAGCGGTCGGGATTTCGCGGATTTCTTTGTGATGCCGGCGATCAACAGCCGTTTTTAGAATTAAATTTGGTATATTCGGTAACTACGCAGCAGTTAGAGAAATAGAACGCGGATGACGCTGATGATTATGATTGAATAAGATTTTTTGAATTATCCTGAAGAAAATCAGTTGACTGGTGTTTTTAGGATTATCTGTGTTCATCATAATGATCCGCGTCACCTGCGTTCCATTGGATTTAATGACTGAGTAGTTACATTAAATTAATCAATCGTGCGCCGTTGCTTGGGCTGTTACAGCAATTGCCCCAACGCAAAGGCGCCAAAATAAGTAGCTGTAAAATAGGATAAAGATAAGACCATACTGGCAAAAAGATTGATAGATAGAACCTGCCTGACGATATAAGTTACCAACGTATAATCCCAAAGTAGAAGCAGGCTTAAAAAATAATAGCTTAATGGGTCTTCACTGACGGTTAGCCAGATCAATACCGGTATGATGAACAGCGCGACTATATTGGCGCAAAATATAATCGCTGTTGTGACCTGAACATAGGCATATAGCGTCCGGTTAAAGAACAGCATCACACCTATAAATAAAAGCGTTAATAATGTTTGTATACTGACTTCGATAAATGAGTCTATCGGGTCGTCAGTCATATTGGCTTGCATGAAATATTCAATAACAAAATAGAACAGCAGATTTTGTTTAAAAAAATCGACTGACCTCGGCAGCTCCAGCGGATTATTTTTTAACCAGCATAGCGGCAAATATTGTTTTAAAACATCCATAGTCACCTAAGAGTTTTATTTTTGTAATTATTAACTAGCTGGGGCGCAATTACTCCGCCGGTATGTAAATACTATTTAAAATCCGCTGAATCCGAATGGCCGGTTGAGGACAAGCCGTCATAGGTACTGAAATTATCATTCAATAACTGAACAAGCTCTTTGGTTTTGTTGGTTATCTGAGTCAAACGGAGTTTTGTTTTTTTATTCCAGCCGACGGGCTCTGAAATCGGCAGCATCATACGGGTAAAAGTCAGGTTTTTTTCGAAAATACCGGCTAAGTTCTCCATTAAATGGAGTTCTTTTTGCCGTGCGTTAAGTTGATTGATGATTAATTTTGCCTGGACCTTGCTGAAAATAATATGCAGGGGAATCATGATAACCACCAGCGTCAAAATTATTACCGGCCCAATGATAGGGTCTATCAAGAGCTCCAGAATACCGGTTTGTATTTCGGCAAAAATGGCAACAGTCGCAATAAACCCAAGCACAATCAGGCTGGAAAAAGTTGAGCGATCTTTCCATTGCACGATTGCTTTTTTCACTTCCGGCATCACTACGTTACCGATTTCACGAACATTTTTTTCCAATGCGTTCAGTACCCGATAAGTACGGTCATAACCGACATTGGCTATGCGCTGGTCTATCCCGGCAAAATCGGCCGTACTTTGAGGAATAAAGCCGCCTTCCTGGCTGGGCAGAACAATAAACTCACCGGTATTTAAGCCCAATCCGGCAAGCTTTCTTTGCCATGACGAGATGATTTCGCTGTTTGACGTCGAACTCAGCATGGTTGCCGGCCTGTCTATCAGGTAAACGAATCTATTGGAATCCTGATGCAGGATAATACTTTCGATGACCTCATCGACCAGCGGCGACGTTGAATCGAAAATATCGGTAAAAATCAAAACCAGATCGGAATTCTCAATCGTGTGTTTTGTTAACAGCGAGGTGACAGGATTGGAGGGCGCCGCGCTGATGTTGGGAGCGTCGATAAAAAGCTTGTTTTTTAAGCGATCGCTATTGAGTGTTTTCAGTTCCAGGTACGAATTAATGCGCTCCCCTTCCCCGGCTTGTTGCTGCTCGACTTTACGGCTGATTTGGTAAAACGGGAAGCGGTGGTCTACATCCAATGCAGTGCCGGGCAAAGTGGTCGGATTGGACTGATTGTTATGCAACAGCACAGTAAATTTATGGCCGGCTGTTTGAATACCGGAAAACTGATTGTCCGAACCCAGGTAATTATTAATAAATTTGGACTTGGCCGTTGAGTTGCCGCCAATCAAGCTGATTATTGGCCACCATGAGTTTTTACTGGCCGTCGTTTCATCCATTTCGATGAGTCCCAGATCGTATTCAATTTGATCAAGCTCCTGAAAGACTTTTGCTGCTTTCAGTAATACCGGATTGTCAGCGGCGAAATGTTTTTCAAGGTTAAGCAGGTATTTGCTTGCTGTCTTTTCAGTCATCTGTTGACACCGTATTTGTTATATTTTTTATGAATAAGGGGTGACGAAGTATACACCTAGAATGGGTGAGCAATACAAAAAAACAAGGGGAAAATAAGGCGTTGTATTGCTTGGAAATGAAAAAATATCGGCTGGAAATTGTTGTTTTCGTACTCAAGCAAGACCGATTTATAGTATATTGGCAACAATTAATGAGCCTTATAAGAGTGGTTTAAAGAGTAAAAATGATGAATATGAAGAGTTTGTTTATTCTTCGAAGCTTAATAACGTTTGCTGTTGCGGCGTTAATATCGGGCTGTACCGTTCCGTTTTTTAGCGGGTATGGCGCAAACGGTCAGTCACTTGAAGAGTTTACGCGTCATGTAGAAGAGATATTCCGCTTGCAAAATCAAATGACCAGCGAGGTGATGATGTTGCTGGAAAATGATGAGATCGAAAAACCCGAAGCCTTAACCCAGGCTGAGCAGCATATGCAACAAGTCTGCGCCGACCTGAACGAATATGTTTCCAGGGATCTTGACGGCTTAAGCAGCGGACTTCTTTTGCGCCAGCGTGTTGAAAAGTCGGCTATAGATTGTGAGCAAGCGGCTCTGGCGATCAAGCCGCTACTACATCCTTGATATTTCGACGCCGTCCAGCCGGTTACGGCGTCAATACAGTATTTTGCGCGGGTTTGCTGCCATCGGTTTCCGGATAATCCAAGGTGTAATGCAGACCCCGGCTTTCCTTGCGCTGTTGTGCGCAACGGATGATTAACTCGGCGACAATGACCAAATTGCGCAATTCCAGCAAATCGCTGGTAACGCGAAAATGCCTGTAATACTCGGCAATTTCTTTTTTAAGTAATTCCGCCCGGCTCATTGCCCGGCTTAAGCGTTTGTCCGTTCTGACGATACCGACATAGTCCCACATAAAACGGCGCAGTTCCTCCCAGTTATGGGAAACCACCACCTCTTCATCCGAATCGCTGACCTTCGACTCATCCCACTGAGGAAGTTCCGGCGGCGGCAAGATGCCCGGAAATTTCTCTAATATATCCTCGCTGGCCCGTTCCGCGAACACCAGGCATTCCAGCAGCGAATTGCTGGCCATGCGATTGGCGCCGTGCAATCCGGTACAAGCGACTTCGCCGATTGCATAGAGATTGGCAATGTCGGTACGCGCATAACTGTCGGTTAACACGCCGCCGCAGGTGTAATGCGCGGCCGGAACGACGGGAATAGGCTGTTTAGTGATGTCGATGTCAAACTCAAGACACTGCTGGTAAATATTAGGGAAATGTTCTTTGATGAACTGTTCCGGTTTATGGCTAATATCCAGATAAACACAGTCTATACCGCGCTTTTTCATTTCATGGTCAATAGCGCGGGCCACAATATCCCGAGGCGCCAGCTCCTCCCTCGGATCGAAATTGTGCATGAAAGGCGAACCGTCCGGCAGAATCAACTTGCCGCCCTCGCCTCTTACCGCTTCACTGATCAAAAAAGAATGCGCATGCGGATGATAAAGACAGGTCGGATGAAACTGCATGAATTCCATATTGCTGACCCGGCAACCGGCGCGCCAAGCCAAGGCAATGCCATCGCCGGTCGAGCTTTGCGGATTAGTGCTGTAAAGATAAGCCTTGCTTGCGCCGCCGGTTGCCAAAACCACAACGCGAGCCGCTATGGTCTTGACCTGCTGTTTTTTTGAATCGAGCACATAAGCGCCCAAAATCCGTCTCTCCTTGTCCTTGGCGCTGGTAATTAACTCCACCACATTATGATGTTCGAACAATTCGATATTGGCGTGCTCCTGGGCACGTTCAATCAGCGATAAAGAGACCGCCTTACCCGTTGCATCGGCCGTATGCACGATACGGCGGTGAGAATGTCCGCCTTCCCGGTTTAAATGCAACTGCACTTCCCCGGATGCGGTCTGCTCCTCGGTAAAGGCAACGCCCTGTTGCCTCAGCCAGTCTATCGAGCTTTTACCGTGCGTCACCGTCAATCTAACAATTTCAGGATCGCAAAGTCCCGCACCGGCATCCAGCGTGTCCTCAATATGCGACTCAATGGAATCGTCGGCGCCGAAAACGGCGGATATACCGCCTTGCGCATAATAAGTACTACCCGTAATCAAGGCGAATTTCGACAGCACGGCAATACGCATTGAATGATCGGCCAGCTTGAGCGCCAAACTTAGGCCCGCGCCGCCGCTGCCAATAATAAGAATATCGTAATTTTGGGAATAAGACATTGAGATAAAGGTAGTCAACAGTTCAAATTAAAAGAAAATTTATTGCATTAACACGCTTAGTTGCAATTGATGGATAATAAAGCTTTTTAGTGTGATAGCAATTTTTTATATTGCTATCCGGATTCATTTTATCTTTGTTACTATCACTACCAGCAAGTGTTCCAGCCTTAAGACAAAACAAACTTTCCCGAACAGCTACCCTATTATCCCGATTGTTATTTTTAGCATAAATTATTTTATTAATGATATTAAATGGAGGTTTTTATGATCAAAAAAGTTAGATGGTGTCTTTTTCTAATCGTTTTGTTTAACCAGAACGTATTAGCGCAATTACCGGATTTTACCGAGATGGTAAAATCCAACGGCGTTGCCGTGGTCAATATCAGCACCACGCAAAAAGCGCCGCCCGAGGCTGAAAACGCCCCCGGACAACCGCAGTTGCCGGAAGGCATGCCGCCTGAAATGGAAGAGTTTTTTAAACGCTTCCTTGAAGAACAGGGCGGCAATGTGCCAAGAGATACGACATCGTTAGGCTCGGGTTTTATTATTTCTTCGGATGGTTATATCTTGACCAATAGCCACGTCGTAAAAGATGCCGATGAAATCGTGGTCAAATTATCCGACCGCCGGGAACTGTTAGCCAAAGCGATCGGTTCCGATGCGCGCACCGATGTTGCACTATTAAAAGTCGATGCCAAAGACCTGCCCGCCGTTACCATTGGCGAACCGAACAAACTACAGGTCGGCGAGTGGGTTTTGGCGATAGGCTCGCCTTTCGGCTTTGAACAATCGGTGACCGCCGGTATCGTCAGTGCCAAAGGGCGTAGCTTGCCCGGCGGTAATTACGTGCCGTTTATACAAACCGACGTCGCTATCAATCCGGGTAATTCAGGCGGACCGCTGTTTAACATGGAAGGCAAAGTGGTTGGCATCAACTCACAGATTTACAGCCGTACCGGTGGTTTTATGGGACTTTCATTCGCCATCCCGATGGATGTCGTGATGAATGTCGTCGATCAAATAAAAACCACAGGTAAAGCGGCGCATGGCTGGCTAGGCGTCCAAATACAGGACGTAACAAGAGAACTGGCCGAATCGTTCGGCATGAAAAGACCGCAAGGCGCCTTAGTTTCCAAAATACTGCCCAACAGTCCTGCCGAAAAAGCCGGCTTGCAAATCGGCGACATCATTACCGAATTTAATGACCAGCCGATCGAAGCCTCCGGAGATTTACCGCCCATGGTCGGCATTACTCCGATCAATAATAAAGCCACATTAAAAATCATCAGACAAGGCGAGACCAAAACCATCGACTTTAAAGTAGGGCTATTGCCTGACGAAGTGGATAAATCGGCGGAAACTAAAGCACCGGCAGCGCCGAAACCGCCTCATGACCGGCTGGGGATCAGCGTCATCGATTTAACCGATCTGCAAAGAGAAACCTTGCAAGTGGCTAAAAACGGCGTGTTAGTACAGGATGTTGCGAAGGGTACCGCCAAGGATGCAGGGATTCAGCGTGGCGATGTCATTTTACGCATTCAGAACGAGGTCATCCACGATGCGGCTGATTTTGACAAAATCGTCAAAAAGCTTCCGGCCGGCAAATCCGTCGCTGTTTTGATACAGCGTCAAGGCAGTCCCGTATTCCTGGCGCTTAAAGTAGAAAAATAACGGCTGTCACGCAGTAACCACTTATCTACCACGAAGTTTCATGATCCATCAGTCATGATCTTCGTGGTTTTTTGTATGGCTTATGTAATACCAATGCATAAAATGGGGTGATAATGAGTAGGCCGCGTGCCGTGAGCGCCTTGCGAGCTAAGGAACAAGCCTCAATGAATTTAAGCAATAACCATGAAGCGTAAAAAGCCATGAAAACTTCAATCCTTCATCTCCTTCATGATTTAAAAAAATAGTCATGGCGGCATCGCCTAATAGAATGTTTCATCGGTGCTTACCCGTGTAAACTTATGGCTGGCCAAGGCCTTAAGTCCAACCGTCCAAACCAACTTCAATAACAATCGTGCTGAACCGCTGCTAGGTAATAGCACTTATTGATTAAAAAAGCTGAACTTCCTATCCTACGCTGCATGTATAACGCCAACCCGATATTTTAGGACTTTCCAACAGGATAATCCGCGCAGGCTACCTGAAATGTCAGAGAGGAGTTTACATGAGTAGCAAGCCCATCAAGCTGGAACAACAGCCAAAACGCCGTACCGGCCCCATGGACCGGCGTACCCGAACCTTGAAAGAACCGTCGTCCAACTCCGCCGAAGAATTGCTGCATGAACTACAGGTGCATCAGATCGAGCTGGAGATGCAAAACGAGGAATTACAGCGTGCCCGCGCCGCCCTGGAAGCATCCCATAACCGCTACCTCAATCTTTATGAGTTCGCTCCTGTTGGTTATCTAACCCTGACCGCCGAAGGTGAAATTATCGAAACCAATCTTACCGCCGCCGATTTACTCGGAGTGGAGCGCGGCAATCTGGTAAAGCGCCGCTTTTCCGGCGTGGTCGCGCCCCAAGACAGCGATCGCTGCCATCTTTTACTCAAAAGCATGCAACAGCATAAAGAAGAAGAGCATAAAAACTTTGAGCTGATGTTGAAACGCGGCGACAACACCTTCCATGCCCGGCTGGACTGCCTGCCGGTAATAACCGACGATCAAACTCCAGCGCTACGCGTGACGCTCACCGACATCAGCGCAAGCAAACATGCCGAGGAAGAATTACGCATCGCCGCCGTCGCTTTTGAGGCCCAGGAAGGCATTATGATCACCAATGCCGACAAGGTCATTTTGCGGGTTAACCGGGCCTTTACCGAAATCACCGGCTACAGCGCCGAAGAACTGATCGGCCAAACACCTCATCTGTTCAGATCGGGACGTCACAACAATACCTTTTACACTGAAATGTGGGAGTGCATTAACCGTACCGGTTCCTGGCATGGCGAAATCTGGGATCAACGCAAAAACGGCGACATTTATCCCAAATGGTTAACCATCACCGCAGTGAAAGACAACAATGGCATCATCACCCACTACGTCGGCTTACATACCGACATATCCGCACGCAAGGCTTCGGAAGAAGAAATCAAACGGCTGGCTTATTACGATCCGCTGACTTCATTACCGAACCGCCGTCTGCTGCTGGACAGGTTGCAACAAGCGCTGGCGTCCAGTGCGCGTAGTGAAAAATACGGCGCGCTGTTATTCATTGATCTGGATAATTTCAAGTCGCTTAATGACAACCTGGGCCACGACATGGGCGACATATTATTGCAGCAAGTCGCCCACCGCCTTATCGACTGCGTGCGGGAAGGCGACACCGTGTCGCGCCAAGGCGGCGACGAGTTTGTCATTATGCTGGAAGAACTGGGCAAAAATGCCGAAAAAGCCGCGGCCAAAGCCAGAGCCATTGGCGAGAAAGTGCTTGCCTCACTGAACCAGACCTACCAACTAGCCCATCACGAGTACCAAAACACCCCGAGCATCGGCATCACGCTGTTCGTAGATCATCAATACAGTGTCAACGCATTGCTGAAACGGGCCGATATCGCCATGTACGGCGCCAAGGCCGCCGGGCGTAACACCTTACGCTTCTTCGACCGGAACATGCAGGAAACGGTTATGGCCCGCGCCGTCCTGGAAGCGGACCTGCGCTTTGCGCTGGCAAGAAATCAATTCCAGCTCTATTTTCAGCGGCAGGTGCGCCGCGACGGACAAACCATTGGCGCCGAAGCGTTATTGCGCTGGGAGCACCCTAAGCGCGGTTCTGTCTCGCCGCTTGAATTTATCCCATTGGCTGAAGAAATCGGACTGATCATGCCTATCGGACAGTGGGCGCTGGAAGGCGCCTGCGCCCAACTTAAATGCTGGGAGAATCATGAACAAACCCGGCGCTTGCAACTTGCCGTTAACGTCAGCGCCCGTCAATTCCATCAACCCGACTTTACCGAACAAGTGTGCGCGATACTGAAAAAAACCGGCATCAAAGCGGGTCGGCTCAAACTCGAATTCACCGAGAGCCTGGTCTTCGACGACATCGACGACACCATTGCAAAAATGCAAGAACTCAAGAAAATCGGTGTGAGTTTTTCCATGGATGATTTCGGCACCGGCTATTCATCGCTAACCTACCTAGCGCAACTACCGTTCGATCAACTGAAAATCGACCAGTCTTTTGTACAAAATATTGGCGCCAAGCCTGCCGACACCATAATCGTGCAGACCATCATCGGCATGGCGCACAATTTGGGAATGGACATCATCGCCGAAGGCGTGGAAACAGAGGAGCAACGTGCATTTTTAGAGCTTCACGGCTGTCATGCTTATCAGGGCAACCTGACCGGCAGCGCAATACCGCTAGAGGAATTTGAGCGTGCTTTGGGGATCGGCTGAATATCAATTTAAGATATTTCACCACGAAGACACGAAGGACACGAAGAAAAAGCTAAGGAATGTGCATGAATAACTTGAGCAAGTTTTATTTTTAAACCATGAAGGACATGGAGCGCATGAAGGATTGAAGTATTCATGTCCTTCATGGTAATTGCGTAAATGAATTTATGCCTGTTCCTAAGATATTTCCATTGCACATCAAAATACGAGGATTTTTTCCTCTCTCGCTGAAGAAGATAATTGATGTGCAATCATTATAAAAACTTCGTGTCCTTCGTGTCTTCGTGGTGAATTAATCAATCGAACTTTCCGCTTAAGTTAATGCGTAAAGCGCGCATCAAAACGGAATATCGTCATCGAAATCGTCATAATTTGGCGGCGCCGGCGGCATGGAGCCGGAACCCTGTTGCGGTGCCGGTTGTTGGGGTTGGCCGGCGGGTCTTGCAGCGGGGGCGGAATATCCACCCGGCGCATGTTCGCCGCCGAATTCGGAAGTACCGCCGCTACGGCTGTCCAGCATGTTCATCGAATCGGCGACAATCTCGGTCGTATACCGGTCCTGACCGTCTTGAGCCTGCCATTTTCTAGTGCGAATATGACCTTCAATATAGGCTTGGCTGCCTTTTTTTAAATATTCACCGGCAATTTCAGCCAAACGATTAAACATCACCACCCGATGCCATTCGGTTTCTTCGCGGCGTTCACCGGTTTGCTTATCCTTCCAGCGCCTGGAAGTTGCCAGGCTCAACGTCGTAACAGCGCCGCCGCTCGGCATGTAGCGAACTTCAGGATCGGCGCCCAGCCTTCCTATTAACATCACTTTATTAAGCATCTATTTCTCCTCATTATTCACGATTATGCGTTGACATACCGAGTGATCAAACCTTGTAATCGGTCTTTATCGAGTTTTTGGTTATCGACTTTCAGATAAACCAAGGCCTCTTCATAATGCAGCGTAACATCTTCCACGCCGCTGATTTTAAGCATTTCGGCAACAAACTCGTTGGCGCCTTGTTCGCTGAGTTTTTCCAATGAAATAAGCAGGTTTGCCACATAGCGGGGCGGCTTCATCCACAAAGACACCACCAGCCAACTGAACGCGGCGGCCGCGCAAAATAAAAATACCGCGGTAACCCCGAATTTGCCGTTAAACCAGCCGCCGACCAGCCCGCCCATAAACAGCCCCATGAATTGCGAACTTGAATATGCCCCCATCGCCGTGCCTTTCAAATCGGCTGGTGCGGTTTTCGAGATTAAAGAAGGCAGCGTCGCTTCCAGCAAATTAAAGCCGCAAAAGAACAGCCACAAGAAGCCGATAATCCCGACCAGGTTTTGATAAACGGCCGACAAGCCCGCTTCGGCGATGATCAATACCGCGATAGCGCCCAGGAACACCTGTTTCATTTTACGTTTCTTTTCGGCCAGAATCACGAACGGCACCGCGAACGCCATCGAAATCACAAAAACCGGCAGATAAACCATCCATTCGTGCCCGGCAGACAATCCCGCCCCTCTCATCAACGAAGGCACCACGACAAAAATCGCCATTAAGATCATATGCAGCGTAAAGATGCCGTAATTCAGGCGCAACAGATCTGGATTTTTCAGCACATGGAACATTTCCTGAGGCACCACTTCCGCATCCCGATGCAATTTAGACTTTTGCGGATTCGGCACGATATAAATAATCGTTAAAATAGCCAACAAGGTCAGAACCGCGGTGACGCCAAAAACGCCCTGCACGCCGCCGAATTGCGAAATAATCGGCCCGGCGATAATGCCGACGCCAAACGACCCGCCTATGCTGATGCCGATAATCGCCATGGCTTTGGTGCGGTGAACTTCCTGGGTCAAATCCGCTACCAAGGCCATGATAACGGCGGAAACCGCGCCGGCGCCCTGGAACGCCCTGCCGACCAAAACGCCGTAGATCGTTGTCGATAGCGCCGCGATTACGCTACCGATAAAGAACAACACCAAGCCGATGATAATCATTTTCTTGCGGCCGAAACGGTCCGATAACAGGCCGAACGGGATTTGCAGCAAAACTTGGGGCAAGCCGTAAATACTCATCGCCAGACCGATCAACGCAGGCGTCGAGCCTTCAAGCTGTTCGGCAAATAACGACAACACCGGCAAAATCATAAACAGTCCCAGCATCCGCAACGCATAAATGCTTGCCAAAGACCATGTGGCGCGTTTCTCCGATGACGTCATCGAACTCGTAATGTCTTGCATTGTTGTCAAAACCAACTTCTCCTTTTTGAACCAGAACTGTCAATAAATGTTAGGTACGCGACGCGAACCCCCACTAAATTAGTGGTTTATATGATTATTTTGGCGTCCATTATAACAAGCTTTAATTTATCGGATTCGGTGATTTGTAATAGAAGAGCTGTTTAACTAAACGTTGAAGTTGCTCTCTTCAATAGCCCATGAATATTCCGCTTTAAGATTAGATAGCGTTCTTCCCAAAATGATTGCGTCATGAGGCACAAGCAAATAAAACCATAATTTATTGCCGTTATTTTTAGCATGGTCATTAGCATATCCACACCAGCGACTAGCGGCACGAGCTTTTAACTGAACTTCATCGGTATTAATTTGGTCGGCTCGCTTTGGTTCAATAAGCAAATAGTGAGCAGCTCATTCCACCACAAAATCCGGTTCATAGTTTTGGCCGTTCTGGTATTCGATACGAAATTGCCCCGATGCCGGTTTCATCCATTTAAGCACGTCATCATCGTCCTCCAGCCGTTGCAGATCAAAATCCTGGAAACCGTAATTGACCTCGCGGGTCGGCAACACCACAATTTTTGGCACATCCAGCGTTAGTTCAATCAATTTTCCGGTGACCGCGTAAACAATATCGGCAACCTCTTCGTCGGAAATAAAAAGACCTACGAGGTTTTAAAAACCTTGTAGGTCTTTTGCAGTTATCTTTAATTAGCCCGGAAAAGGCGGGCGTTTGATAATAGCCTTAAACAAATTATTTTCCCGGTCGTCGATAAATTCAATGTCAGGGTATGCCGCCAGCGCCCGTACAATGCCGCTACCTAAACCGCGATAAGGCAAGATACGGCTGGCGAATGACACCAGAATCGGGTTGCGGATATTGGAATTGCCCAACTTGATCTTGGCAACGGTGAGATTATTGGGTAAATGTCCGGGACTGATAATTTCTATCCTGTCCCTGAAAATCAATAGACGGATGGTTGCCGACACAAAATAATCGCGGTGAATCAGGGCATTAGTCAGCAATTCTTCAAAGACGATCAGGGGAATTTCCAACTCCCCGAGTGAATTCACACTTTGGCCCGCCTGTATGTAATGCAGATTACGCGTGATAAAGCCCAACGATTCCTTAAACACGTTCAGCATTTTTCCGCTCATATCCTGGCTATCCAGATAAATGCTGGTGTTGCTGTCCGTACCGGGAAAGGCAACTGCTTTGACGATGAAAATCGGCAGGCAAAAACTGGGATTGCGAGTAAACAGCAAAGCGCCCGCCACATTAAAAACGCCATTCTGCATCAAGTTCATGTTTTCCAACAACGTCGATAGTGGAATGTCGAGTTCATCCAGTGCGGTGTTGAAGTGCTTTTGCAGGAAAGCATCAAAATATTCTTTGTCCAGCTCCTTGATACCCAGGCCTTTGGCAGGTATTTCATCGCCATGCACCAAGCTAGCTGCCTGATACATACGCTGAATTTCCTCGCGAGCGCTGACTTTGCGTTTATCCGAACCGCTTTTAACCCATATCAGACCGTTGTTGTCCATGTACGGTTTACTGATGCCTTGCGGTATTTGCACAGCCATCACCAGACCGTTTGCTATGGCAATATTTTCGGTTTGCGGGTTGATGGGCGGGCGGACCGATTGCGAGGCCGCGTTAGCAACCAGCTGGTTTAAACGTCCCATGTCTTCTCGCGTCAGGCCGGAGTATGAGCCGTCATCGCTTACCCCGATCAGGATAATCCCTCCCGAACTGTTGCTGAAAGCCACCATTTCGGCAGCCAAGGCATTAACATTCGTCACGTTGGACTTGAATTGGTGTTTCCCGTCCTCCCCCCGGTCAATGATCACCTGGAGTTCCGCGCTATTCATTTTCATCTCCTTCTGCATCCTGCTCATCCTTGTCCTCAAGCAGGATACGCGGTTTCAGGCTAGGAGATTTGTCTTTACCCATCCAGGTTAGTTCCAGCTTTTGTTTTTTACCCATTACTCTTTATCCTAATGCCAATAACTTACCAAGATGAACATGGGCTTCCTCTTTTTTGAGAGTTACATTTAGAACTGTCAGTATAAAGAGTTAGTTTATTTTTAGTCATAACGCATTTCTCGGTTTTATATCGGTCAATTGCCAACGGATGGTAAACAGGCGCTCTCTGTGTTGGCTCATTTCCAATTTTCAGCCTTACCTTCTAATGAGAGCCAATGTGCGAGGTAACCGATTTGATAGGCTGTATACATCAACCCTCCATTCAACAAATGGAGACCTGCGAGGTTTTTAAAAACCTCGCAGGTCTTTCGCCATGAATTTAATGAGATCCATTATAACAAGCTTTAAATTTAACGAATTCGTCCATTTTCGCGGATCAAGTAAACAGCGCTACCACTTGAGTTAAAAACTGCTCCCAGGCAAATTTAAAATCAGGGATGGAAAATTGACTGGCCCTGACCATTCCGACAACACCGACCATAATCCAAAACACGTTCAATAAAGTATAAGCGCTGTCTTTCTTGAGTATCGAACACCAGGAAAGTATCACCGCATCGGTCGTATTAAAAGCCCAGACGAACAGAAACGGACTTTCCGGCCCCATCCAACTGACCAGCGAAAAGCTGAAAATCCGCATCAGCACGCCGAGCATTTCGATAAATCTAATGTATCTAAAAACGAATGAATTTAAGGTATTGATGAGCATTATTTAAGATTAGCCTGTGTTTACGTGGTTTGTGTTAATACGTCTTTGCTCGTATATTATAAAATTGTTTAAATCTCCGGAACTATTTAATGGATACGATCAGCATTCGTGGCGCCAGAACCCATAACCTGAAAAATATCGATCTTGACCTGCCCAGGGATCAACTGATCATCATCACCGGGCTGTCCGGTTCGGGTAAATCATCTCTGGCCTTCGACACCATTTATGCAGAAGGGCAACGGCGCTATGTAGAATCCCTTTCCACTTACGCCCGCCAATTCTTGTCGATGATGGAAAAGCCCGATGTCGACCATATTGAAGGTCTGTCCCCGGCTATTTCGATTGAACAAAAATCCACCTCGCACAACCCGCGTTCCACCGTCGGCACGATCACCGAAATCTACGATTATTTAAGGCTGCTCTACGCCCGCGCCGGTACGCCCCGTTGCCCTGAACATCAGGTTTCGCTGGAAGCGCAAACCGTCAGCCAGATGGTCGACCATGTGCTGTCGCAACCCCAGGATCAACGCTGGATGCTGCTGGCCCCGGTCGTCAACGACCGTAAAGGCGAGTATATCCAGTTGCTTGACGACCTTCGCGCCCAAGGTTTCATTCGCGCCCGAATCGACGGCACCGTATACGACCTGGACGAGACGCCGGCACTGGATTTAAAAAAGAAACATACCATTGAAGTCATCGTCGACCGTTTCAAGATTCGCGACGATATCGCCTTGCGCTTATCCGAATCGTTTGAAACGGCTTTGCGCATCGCCGACGGTATCGCCATCGCCGCCTGTATTGACGACGCGACCGAACTGATGTTTTCCGAGCGCTACGCCTGCCCTCATTGCGGCTACAGCCTGTCCGAACTGGAACCGCGCATTTTCTCGTTCAACAATCCCAAAGGCGCATGCAGCAGTTGCGACGGCTTGGGCGTGCGCCAGCATTTCGACCCCGAGCTGATCATCCATAACCCGAACATCAGTCTGGCCGGCGGCGCGATTCGCGGCTGGGACCGGCGCAATGCCTATTACTATCAAATCATCTGCTCGCTGGCCGCGCACTATAACTTCGACCCGGAAGTGCCGTACTCGGAACTGCCCCAGGAAATCCAGGACATCATTCTTTACGGCAGCGGTCATGAAGCGATTGAATTCAAATTCATGTCCGGAGCCGGTTCGGTCAAAAAAAGACGCCATAGTTTTGAAGGCATCATCGCCAATATGGATAGGCGCTACCATGAGACCGACTCGCAGTTGGTGCGCGACGAACTGGCGAAATATTTATCCCAGAAGCCTTGTAACGTTTGCGAGGGCGCGAGGCTTAATGTGTCGGCCAGGAACGTGTTTGTTGAAGATTTACCTCTTCATCACTTAACCCGTTTCCCGATCCGCAAATCCCTGGAGTTTTTTGCGCATCTGAACTTGGGCGGCAGACGCGGCGAAGTGGCGGTAAAAATCATCAAGGAAATCCAGGAACGATTGGAGTTTTTAGTCAACGTCGGCCTCGACTATTTGACACTGGATCGTAGCGCGGACACGCTGTCCGGCGGCGAAGCGCAACGTATCCGCCTCGCCAGCCAAATCGGCGCGGGCTTGGTCGGCGTGATGTATGTATTAGATGAGCCATCGATAGGCCTGCATCAACGCGACAACCAACGCCTGTTGAATACCTTGTTTCGCCTGCGCGACCTCGGCAACACCGTTATCGTGGTAGAGCATGACGAAGATGCGATCCGCGCGGCCCAGCATATCGTCGATATTGGCCCCGGCGCCGGCGTGCATGGCGGACAGATCATTGCGCAAGGCACGCTGCAAGACATCATCGACAACAAAGAGTCGCTGACCGGGCGGTATTTATCGGGGGAAATCGAAATTACCGTTCCCGAAAAATTAACGCCTGTCGATAAAGACAAACGGATTGTCATACGCAACGCGCACGGCAACAACCTGAAGAATGTCGATATCGCCTTCCCTATCGGCTTGCTGACTTGCGTCACCGGCGTCTCCGGTTCCGGCAAATCGACGCTGATCAACGATACCTTGTATTGCCACGCGGCACGGTTAATCAATCGCGCCGGCGTCATTCCGGCTCCCTGCGATGCAATCGAAGGCCTGGAGCATTTCGATAAAGTCGTCGATATAGACCAAAGCCCGATCGGCCGCACGCCGCGCTCGAATCCGGCCACTTATACCGGCTTGTTCACACCGATACGCGAATTGTTTTCGGCGACGCCTGAAGCCAGATCGCGCGGTTATTCGCCGGGCCGGTTCAGTTTTAACGTCAAAGGCGGCCGTTGCGAAGCTTGCAAAGGCGACGGCGTGATTAAAGTCGAAATGCATTTTTTGCCGGATATTTTCGTTAATTGCGACAGTTGCCAAGGCAAACGCTATAACCGCGAAACGCTGGAGATACGCTACAAAGGTAAAACCATCAACCAAGTGTTGGACATGACCGTAGAAGATGCGGCCGAATTTTTCAGCCCGGTGCCGGTGCTGGCCCGTAAATTACAGACATTGGTTGAAGTCGGCTTAAGCTATATCACCTTGGGACAGAATGCGACCACGCTGTCCGGCGGCGAAGCGCAACGGGTTAAACTCGCCAAGGAACTGTCCAAACGCGACACCGGCAAGACCTTGTACATACTGGACGAACCGACCACCGGCCTGCACTTCCACGACATCAAGCAACTATTAGGCGTACTGCATACTCTGCGCGATCACGGTAATACTGTGATCGTTATCGAGCATAACCTGGATGTGATCAAGACGGCGGACTGGATTATCGACATGGGGCCGGAAGGCGGCGACGGCGGTGGGACGTTAGTTGCCGAAGGGACCCCGAAGCAGGTTTCTGAGAACGAGGCTTCGCATACGGGGGAGTATTTGAAACGTTTTTTTGAATGACGGGGAATAGCTTAAATCCATAGAACCGCCCTGTAATTCAATGGGAACTGTAGGATGGGCTGAGGCCTATCTTTCAGTCCTCAATAGCTAGGCCACAGATGTTTGCACCTATCCTAAAATTCATATTAAATAAAAGTTATCCATACTCCTAATCATTAAAAAACCTCTTAATAAATTCAAATGCATTTTATAGCCTTATTACTCGTATTTTTAAGTTTGGCTGCTTGCCAGCCTAAGCTGTCAAACTCAAATCAAGAATTTAAAGTCGAACTAAAACCCGGCGAATTACCGGTAGAAGCGTTTGCTGCATTGCCCGTTTTCGAGCAAATGTCATGGTCGCCGGATGGAAAAACCGTTGCTTATTTACAGAACTCAAAAGGTAAAACCGCTCTTATTACCGCAGGTTTGAACGCTGAAAATCAGAAGATATTAATTACCTCGGATAATTTAAAATCCTTTATAAAAAACTACGAATGGGTAGGTAACGAGCGTTTATTGATAAGAATAAACTATCTTGAAAAATTTCAAGATGTGAAGTTTATTGAAACTCGATTATTCGCAATAAACAAAGACGGTACTCAAGCAAATGGTGAATTGATCCAATTTAATCACAACGAAAACCACTCCCAATTTCAAGATAACTTTACTGTTATTAATGGCGATGATCGAAAAGTTCTTATTGAACTGGATAAAACCAATAGAGGTTCGCCCGATGTTTATACCTTGGATATCTATGATGGCCACCTCGATAAAATAGTATCTAATCCGCATTATGTTAGAAAATGGATATTCGATAAACAAGGAGGAATTCGTGTAGGCATGGGTATCGATGGGAATAAAAAACGAATTATTTATCGAATGAATCCTGAGGATGAGTGGAACGTTCTTGCCGAATATAATGGCTCCGAGCGCGGAATGATACCTTTAGGCTTTGGCGAAGAGCCTGACCAGCTATATATTTCAGCTCCCGATAATGGAAGAGCCGCGGTTTATAAAATAAACCTGAAGAATCCTCAGCAGCGTAAATTAGTATTTGCCAGCCCTAAATACGATATAGAAGGAAAATTAATTTATTCAACGGACAGGAAGAGAGTTATTGGCATAAATAACAGCGGCATTCAATATTTATGGGACGCTACGACAATCGAACTGCAAAAAGAAATCGGCAAATTACTTCCCAATACCAGCACCCATTTAATTTCCAGCCATAATCAAACACACTTGTTTCTCGCTTCCGGCCCCAAGTCAGCACCTTTGTATTATGTATTCGATGAAATTAAAAAAAGTTTATATCCTGTTGCCGAAATGTATCCGGATTTAAAACCCGAATATCTTAATGAGACGAGAAAACTGGAAATTGAAGCGCGCGACGGACTCCGTCTTGAAGCCTATTTGACCCAGCCCAAGCAAAATATTGCCCATGCCACGCCGACTATTATTTTTCCTCACGGCGGCCCATTGGGTAGAGATATAAACAGGTTTGACTATTGGACCCAGTTTTTCGCTAACCGTGGCTGGAATGTATTGCGGCTGAATTTCAGGGGATCTAGCGGATACGGAGAGGAGTTTTCAAAGTCCGGTTTTAAACGCTGGGGTCTTGAAATGCAGGACGATATAACCGATGGCGCTAACTGGCTAATAAAAAACCATATTGCCGACCCAGGCAAAATTTGTATTGTAGGTGCTAGCTATGGCGGTTATGCAGCTTTGATGGGCGTTATAAAAACGCCGGATTTATATCAATGCGCAGTTAGCTTTGCTCCTGTCACTGATTTACTTGATCTTATCGATGACGCGACAAATCGGCATTTGCAAGATTCCGAACTGAAATCGGAAATCATAGAAAAACAAATCGGACATTGGTGGTCGGATCGCGACCGAATGAAGAAAACTTCACCCGCTAATCTGGCATCGAGTTTTCATAAACCTGTTTTGATCGGTCATGGCGCGGAAGATCGAGCAGTATCCGTAGAACAATCCAGAAAGTTGGTCTCTGAATTTAAAGATATTGGATTCGGTCAATATGAATATCTTGAGTTGGAAAATGCCGATCATTATTTATCACGGGAACAGGATAGGTTGGCTTTTTTTAGAACCATGGATAAATTTTTAAAACATTATCAATGAGTGCGATAGGGCGGTTTGCTGCCGGGAACTGCCATACGGTTCTCCTGCCCGGCCGAACTTAGGATTTGGTTAGCAATAACTTCCTTCCCACGCTCTGCGCTTGTCGTTATACACACGTATCTACGAGCTGTCCGTTAGGCTGGAAACAAGCCGCTAGACAGACCTTCCAGGTTTTAAAAACCTGGAAGGTCTAACTGGCAACATTCGGAAGAGGCATGGTACCGGATGACGTTGACGCCCAGATAAGGTCACATAACCGCGTTTTACAGGATTGTTTAGTGGAGCATCCCATGTTGCGCTCCCACGCTGGAGAGACTGAGAAAGTATTATCTAAATCAGGCTAAAAAACATTTTTCACCACGAAGGCACGAAGAACACGAAGAAAAATATCTAATTAATTCAATATATTAAAAATATCGGCATTTAATTTGATCTAAGAATGAATACTTTCACAGTCTCCGAAGCGTGAAACGATAATAAATCAGGCATTTACTACTGAGGTGTGAATTTCCACCTTAAGCGCATGCTTAATGGCGACAAAAATCGCCGAGATGTTGCTCATCGTCGGATTGCCGGACTTGGACAGCATCCGATGCAAGCTCTTGGCCGGTTTGTGAATGTCTTTTGCCAGTGATTCAAAACCCATAGTGGCATTCACCAGGTCACGCAGGATCAATTTGGCTGTATCCGGCTCACCATTGAAAAACAGAGCCACAGCCTCATCCAATAGTGCTTGCGCAAAAGCCGGATCAGTCTGCACACGTGAGGCAACAGTTTCTTTAAAATCACGAGTCAGTGCCATAGTTCACCTACCTTTTTGGCGTTTGTAACTTGCGTCGTTTGTAGTCTTCCCACAGTGAGACAGCCTGATCAATGTCTTGCTGTTGCCTCTTTTTGCTTCCGCCACCCAGCAATATGATGATTTTCAAACCATCTTTTGCCAAATAAATGCGATAGCCTGGGCCCCAATCTATTTTGTATTCACCAATACCCCGAAACCACTCCACGTTAGACAGATTGCCCTGCTCCATGCGAGCTGCTGCCACTCGAACCTTGGCAGCAGCCAAGGCATCCAGCGAAGCAAACCATTCGGCATAAGGACTCTTTCCACCTGGAAGTAGCAGTTCTCTGATTTGGTAGCTTATTGAGCTCATAGTAACATATACGTTTCCGTTGATCTAAAACAAAACAACTATCAACCTCCTTGAATTAATTAACACAAGCCATTGTTGCACGCAGAATAGACAAGGCTTGTTTTTGACATTCGCTATTCTTCCCGCCTCTTGGTCAAACCGGAAACCACGGCCACCAGCAACAAGCTGGACATCCAGCCAAACAGGATTTCAAACCACACCACAAGTCTCGTTACATGCTTAAGGCTGTGCGCCTTCAACTCATCAATCCATGTGCTTTCCGGTGTTGGAACCATCGGCGCCCAATCCTGCTCTTGCTGTAAATCAACCAGCGGCAGAATCAAATCCAATGAGTAAGCCAAAGGACTGAAACCGGTGTATTCCTCACGCAGTTTCTCACACAGATACCAGTTACCCGCTCCTTGAACCGGTGGCGGTACGGCATTAGCTGATTTTGCCTTTTCAGACTTAGCTGCTTCACGATCAGGTACACAAGCGGCATATTCAGTATTTTGAAACACCAGCGGATTGTTTGGCTGTAATACTTCATAGAGTGTTGCGTAGACTGATCTTATCTTTTCCACTTTAGATGCACAGCTCTCCGGTACACAGGTGGCATACTCAGTATTTTGAAACACTAGCGGATTGCTGGGTGCAAATACGCCATTGCCATTATTGCCATAGAGTGCGGCGTACCAATAAAACACCCCGCAAAGCAGCCAGACAACAACCATTTTGAAGAACAACCCAAGTGGACGATAACCATATCCGATGAGCCCCCCAAACAAGCGATGGAAACCGCGACTGATTTTCCGATACACCCATGCTGTCGGTTCACACCAATTTTCCGGTGTTTGACCAATCAAGTTAGCGTGGCGTAGTCGATCTTCAAAGGCAATTGCCACCTGTCGCGCATCTTCAACATGTCCCATCTCACGAAATACTTTTTGTAATTGTCGCCAAGGTTGTGGTTTGAAATATTTGCCATCACCTTTCAATCCCGCGTGTAAAAGACGCTGCCTATCTAGCCATTCCAATCGAGTCTTTGCATTTGTAGGAACGTTGTCACCAGTTAGCCGATCATAAATAAAACCATCCAAAATCAATGTCCCTTCCGGCCAAGAATTGGTATCATCAATCAATCTGCCCACTTTGGCAGAAGATAGAGAAACTTTCCCCTTAATAGGCTGCATATTATTAAAATGGAATGCACCAACTACCGTCATGCCTTCTGCCTGCAATGCGTAGCCATTCATACAGTCGAGTGTTGCATCCTTACATTCCAGATTGCCACCAATTTGTGTTCCCGACAAACGAACTGAGCCAGTGGCGGTGAAACCGTTTTTTAAAAAGACGCTACCATTTATCACCGCACGGCCACATTCCAAAGCGAGTGGAGTGCCATTGAATACAGCATTACTGCAATCCAGTGAGCCGTCAATTCGCGCCGCAGCGAAGCTAACAGGGCCAGTAGCAGTAAAGCGAACTTTTTCAGAACCTTTTTTGAAATCATTCAAGAAAACGCTGCCTTGAATTACCGCACGATCACATATCAAAGCATCATCGTTTTTAACATCAAATTTACCACCGCAACACTCCAGATTACCGCCAAGTTTCGTGTTTAGAAGGTTAACTGTACCTGTGGAGGTGAAGTCTCTCAGAAATACGCCAGCACTGCACACCATACCGTCAGCCGACACCCCATTAACAACATAACAACCCTGAAAACCCACACAACCATGAATATTGCTGTGGCGCAAAATGATATTGCTCAAATGGCAATCCCACAGCCCAAAACCATGTGGCAAGAAAGTGTTCTCAAGATTCAGTTCATTTTCAACCCAAGCCCCCTTAAGCAACACACCTCTTTCATGAACTGGAGCGGATTCATCACCGCCTAGCGCAAGAAAGCGTAGAAAGGATGCTCGTACGATATTATTATCATCTGCTTGCTCGGGTCGCTGTTCTGAGATGACTGCTTCCTCTCCACTTCGACAGGCATCCAGTAGCTTTTGTTCGGCGGGTTTGAACGGGATAAACTCGGCTAATTTGCGTCCATCAGGTTTTAAAGGTGAATTAACCATTCTTGCACTCCAGTGTGCTTATTTCGAGGTTATAAAATTTACATTCCGCACATTCTAACGCATTACATTGGTTTCTTTTTAGCCGGATAGACGTTAAGGCATTGATGGTGAAACGATAGAAAGCAATCCCAATACCCGCAGAGCTGTAGAAACGTAGAACTCCCGTGGATATTGAGCTGTCCGACACCTTCTCTATGCTATTATTCCTTCCAAACCCGTCAAATTTGAAGTGCAGAAAAAATCTTCAGGAGAATATTATGTATCGTTTAGGCTGGCCGTTTTCGGCACTCTTTTCAAAAATAGGGATGCCGCTATTAATTAAAGTTGAAATTATCCATGATGACGAAGCGAATGTTTATGTCGCAACCAGTTCCGATTTAAAAGGGCTGGTGGTGGAAGCGGAAACTTTGGATGAATTGGAAAAAGAAGTATTGGATTTAGCGCCGCAATTACTTGAGCTCGACATCCCAAAATTACACACCAAGACTGCAACGCATTTATCGTTTATTCAACACCCCATCACTCTATGAATGGCTATGAAAAGCTGGTTAAAGAGCAATTACTTAAGCACGGTTATAAATTAGTTCGTACCGGTAAAGGTTCGCATGAGATTTGGGCAACCGAAAAAGGCGTGTCTGTTACGGTCAATCATTGCTGCAAATCACGACACACGGCAAACAGCATTATGAAAGCGGCAAATATTGCGCATCGTTTTTGAAAATATCGCTACGAGGAACGCTGACTTTATTCCACTACGAATAGTTACGTCACACTCCCCTTTTGTATTTCCGCCAACGCCGCACGCGCCAAAAAACCGGAGCGCGTCAAGTGATGCGATTTGGCGTAGCGATCAATGTTTTGCACCAAATTTTCCGGCAAGGAAATATTGATGCGTACCGGTTTGGTTGATAAGCGTGAAACATCGACATCCACCAGCAGCCATGCTCCGCCTTCATATTCCGGACGGGATACCAGTTGTTCCAGCGGGGTCGGCGCGGGGATTTCCATATCTTCCCCTTCGCAATACAATTCAATCGCTTCCTGGATGTTGGCCGGCAACGAATCCCAATCATCCGCCGCCGAGAAACAACCCGGAAAATCGGGAATGGTCACGCCATGCGCGTGTTTGTCGTCTCCCAAATGCACATAGACTGAATATAACATTACTCCCACTCCCAACCGGCTTGCCGGTAAATATTTCTCAATGTGCCTAAGGCCACGTCTTTACGGGGATGCGGCACGACCACATGGCCTTGCTTATCCGGATGTTTGAATTTGATGTGGTCGCCTTTACCGCCCACATTAACCCAACCTTCTTGAGCTAAGCGCTTGATCACATCTTTGCTGTTCATGTTTTAATTATACACAAAAATACACAAATTAAGGTATCTAGGGCAACTATCTTCTTCCGCCCCAAATCCCCGCCAACGCACTCCCAATCAAACAATGAAATACCGCCGAAATCGCAGCAGGAACCGGAGCCATCGCCATCTCGGCAAAATGCGTTTTAGCCAGCGATGCGCCCAGTCCACTGTTTTGCATACCGACTTCTATCGATACGGTGCGGCACTCCGCTTTGCTGTAACCCAACCATTTCATCGCTACATAACCCAAGGCAAAACCGGTAGCGTGAAACAAGAAAACCGCACCGAACAATTTCACTCCCATCTGCCCAATCGCGGTTTTGTTGCCGGCCACGATACTGGCTACTACCAACACAATCACGGCGACGCTGACGATAGGTCCAATAACATTTATTGAGGCGCGGACAACATGACGTCTATGCTGCCGGATACGATCCAGCGCGGTGTTAATCAATAACCCGGCTATTAACGGTATCAAAACCACCAGAACCATTGACCGGAACAAGCCCCAACCGTCAACCGGTAAATAGGTGCCCGCCAGCCATTGAGTCAGCAACGGCGTCATTACTACGGCAACGAAGGTCGAACACATCGTTAGCAGTACGCTCAAGGCCACATTGGCGCGGGCCAGGTAAGTAATTACATTGGATGCGGTGCCGCCGGGGCAAGAGCCGACCAGGATCAGCCCTATCGCCAGGCTCGCTTCCAGATCCAGCACTTTTGCCCAAAAATAGGCCGACAACGGCATGATGACAAACTGCGCCAATACGCCGACGGCAATGATCTTCGGCATACGGAACACTTCAGAAAAGTCGGACAATCGCAGGGTCAGCCCCATGCCTAGCATGATCACGCCCAGGCCGATGGCGATGTAAGGCTGGAACCATAGCCATGCCTCCGGCTGCCACCATGCCCATAGACAACCGAGCACTATCCACAACGAAAACCACTCGGCTATTTTTACGCAGTTTTTTTGCCAGACACTTAACATGGGGAATCCTTTTGATTTGCTTGTCGCCTCCCTGTACCTAAGATCCCGGCAATCCCTGCCGGAATGACAGCCTAAATTGAGCTTATCCCAGCACCCAGTTTTGGGCGTTAAGAATCTGTATTTTAAACTCGGCCTTCGCGACAAAATCGCAAAACGCTTTATCGACTATGTCTTGTTCGGCGAGTTGTTGCAGGTTAAGGCTGGCATCGATAACGGCTGACTTTATCAGGATCAGTTCGGTTGCCGAAACTGTCTTGGCCAGCCATGCCGCTAGGCTATCCGAGGTTATATCCCAGCTTGCTTTAATGCCTGCGTTATCAAGTTCAATAACATCAGGCGACCAAATGACGGTTTTTTGCCGGTCTAGCGTCTCTTGAATCGCCGCGATAGTATGGGCAATAGCGAAATCCGGTTTAAGCCCTTTAAACATCAAGGCCATTTGCTGCATGGCTAAAAGGGCCATGCGATGCGCGGTGTTATCGTCGAATTGCCAATGTTGCTGTGCCAATCTAACCTGATCGGCAAACGCGCCGCCGCCGGGGACAATGACTACCGCCCTGCCCCGATAGTTTTTTTCGACCGCATTCAGGCAGTTAATCAGGGTATCCGAACGGGATAGGCTGCCGCCCAGTTTGATAATGATCACGTTACATTCGCATGACGATTAATTTACCTGACCGTAAACCGCTGCAACAAATCGAGCATCGCTGCCGCCTTGTCAAAACTTTCCTGATATTCTTCTTCCGCTACGGAATCGTTGACGATACCGCCGCCCGCCCAGAAACGGATGGTATTATCCGAATGCACCAGCGTCCTGATTGCAATATTCGTATCCATATTGCCGTTAAAACCGATGTAGCCGATAGCCCCGCAATAAACGCCGCGCCGGTTGGGTTCAAGTTCTTCGATGATTTCCATGGCCCGGATCTTCGGCGCGCCGGTAATCGATCCGCCCGGAAAGCAGCTTTTTAACAAATCCAGGGCGTGTTGACCGTCCGCCAGTATGCCGGTTACCGTGCTGACCAGATGATGGACGGTGGCGTAGCTTTCCACGTCGAACAGCAGCGGCACTTTGACTGAACCGCTCTTGCAGGTTTTGCCGATGTCGTTACGCAGCAAATCGACGATCATCAGGTTTTCCGCCCGGTCTTTGCTGCTGGCTTCGAGGTTCTTTATTTGTTGTTGGTCTTCCGCGTCATCGGGTTTTCTCGGCCGCGTTCCTTTAATCGGTTTGGTCTCGACCACGCCATCGGTGAGCTTTAAAAACCGCTCAGGGGATGAGCTTAATATTTGTAGTTCAGGCAAGTTAAGATAGCCACTGAACGGGGCGGCGTTTAATTGGCGCAAGATTTTGTAAGCCGTCCACGGCTCGCCTTCGCAATCGGCGGCAAAGCGCTGGGTCAGGTTCACCTGATAACAATCGCCTTCCTTGAGGTAATGTTTGATCCGGTTAAAGGCATGGACATAGGAATCTTTGTCCATGTTGGACTTAATCTCGCTGACCACCTTAAACGCACGCGCATCCTGCCTTGCCGGCAATTGGCCGAACTGTTCGATTAAGTCTTGCCGTTTTTGGTCATCGCATTGGCCGACCAAGTAACTTCTTTGCCGTTGATGATCGACGATGACGGCCCACTGGTAAATCCCTACCGCCATTTCGGCAATGCGTTCTTCATCCTTGGCAATAGTTGGCAGGGCTTCCAAGCGGCGGGCTAAATCGTAGGAAAAATAGCCGATGGCTCCTCCGTTGAACGGCAAATCATCAATTGGCTTAAAATCCGGGAACAAACCAAGCTGTTGTTTAACTAAATCAAACGGGTTTTCAGTTGACTTTGTTAGTACACCGTTACAGCTAATCTCGGTAATTTCGCCGTGCGTAACCAAAGTACACACCGGTTCAGCCGCGATAATATCGTATCGGCCCTGGTTGCTGCTGGGAAAGCCGCTATCCAGGAAAACGGCCCAGGCTTTATCCGCATAAACGGAAAAGAGTTCCGCACTGTCTGTAAAATAAGGAAGAGGGGCGATAAGTTGATTCGGTGACGGCATTTTTGTGAGGAGGCTTGTGCTGCGTTTTGCATTAACAATGCGAAATAAATCGGGATTGTTCAAATAGTGAAGCGGGCCAAAAACTTGCCCGGCTTACTTTTGTTGGTGATTATTTGCCCATGAACTGCCCAAATGCCCGGCTGCCTTCGCCGGTTTTAACGGTATCGATGACTTTCAAGGTTCTGGCGTCAATCACCGAAACGTTGCCGTCAAACCAGTTAGCCACGTAGACATGCCGGTCGTCGGGATGGGTACTGATGCCTTCGGGCTTGGTACCCACGGTGATCAGGGCGATTTCTTTTAGCGTTTCGGTATCGATAACGGAAACCGAACCGTCATCCTGGTTCGTTACCAGCAGGCGGCTGTCGTTAAGCGCCAGCGCTGCTGCGTAAGGCAACATATTGACTTTTACGGTAGCAATCGGCTTCATCCTTGCCGTTTCTACAACGGTGACATCATCGCTTTTTACGTTGGCGACATAGATACGCTCGCCTCGAGAATCAATGGTAAGCCCAAACGGGTGCGTTCCAACCTGCGCGGTTTTCTTGACGGTTAATGTCTTCAAGTCGATCTGGGAAACTGAATTACTGATCCGGTTGGCGACATATAACCAGCGGTTATCGGGACTGACAACCAAGCCGGATGGCGATTCGCCGACGCCGATCGTCTTAATAATTTGTAAACTGTCCGCATCGATAGCCGAGACGGTATTCTTATACCAGTCCGCCGCATAAATTCGCTTGCCGTCCGGCGCCACAGTAATACCTAACGTGCCGTCATTGACAGTAACCTTGGCGATGACTTCGCGCTTTTTGGTATCGACAACGGCAAAACCTTTGGCCTCCGGCGTACTGACATAAACTTTATTACCGTCAGGTGCGACGGCAACCCCGGCCGGCTTGCCGGGAACGGCAACGGTATCGACGACACTGCCGGTTGCGGTATCGATAACGGAGACGCTGTCGCCCAATTGATTGCTGATGTAGGCAAATGGCTGGGCTGCAAGCGGTGTAGATAAACAGGCTGTAGCGATGCAGACCGCTACAGCCGTGTAAGTTGGTTTTACTCTAAAGGGCATAAAAGGCTTTAAGCCAAGCCAACCTACAAACTTATTGTTCAATAAGAACACTGATAAACCTTACTTTTCAGCCAATTTTTTCAGGTTAAGCAAGCCTGTTTCCAAAACGGCTTTTACTGCGGTATTAGCGGCTTCTTCGTTCATTTCTTCCGGTGGATTGTTGTTCATGTAAGCGCGGTAGTAGCCGGCTTTCCAGGTAACTTCTGTCTTACCACCTTTGTCGGCTAATTCAATGCTTGCTGCGTAGTCGTTTACAGGCAAGGCAGGAACTTTTTCTTCAGCACCGGCATGAGTAATAGTTTTAGACGAGCTCATGTCAGTGATTTTGTAAGCGTAAGACATCTTAGCTTCGTCATGCTTTTTTAATTCTTCGGTAATTGTGCTGCCGTCTTTTAAGGTCAAAACGCGAACCGCACCTTTGCTGTTATCGCCTTTAACTGTGGTACTCATAATGCCGGGATGCCAGGACATATCGCCGTAGTTCTTGATAATATCCCAGACTTTTGCCGCAGGTGCGTTGATGGTGACTTTTTCTTCGGCTTTTTGACGCACAGGCCCGTGAGCATTGGCTAATGAAGTAAAAAAGAACAGTAAAGCCGAAATAAACAAAATGATTTTCTTCATATTAATTTTCCTTATGGAATCGTAAAAACTAAAACGCGCATTATATGACAACCAAGCGCTGCAAGCATTAGCTTAGCATGTTAAAACACAATATTAGGAATATAGCCTGCAACAACAGTTGTTAACTTTATGCCTTACTGTTGTTTTTTACGCTGAGTGGCGGGAGCTACTGATGATTGTTATTTAGGGATAAAAGCTGAGCTATATGCTTCCCTGTAGTCAGGATAGGACTACAGGGAAACTTTAACGATGGTTATTTTAAATCGGGGCAATCGGCATACTTAGGATGAACGGTAACCATGGAAACTACCCGATGATTTTGATTGCGGGTGTGTGCAGGTCCTGCTGCCGCGCCCACGGCTTTAACATTCAATTGCTCCGCCTTGGCGCCGTGCTTGATCAGCATATTCCTGACATAGGACGCTCTTCTGTCCGACAGGCTTTGATTGCTTGCTGAGCTGCCGACCGTATCGGTAGATGCGGTTACATCAACGCTAACATCGGGGTGATCGGCCAGGTATGAACCTAAGATAGCAATTTCGTGCTCCTCGGATTGATAAGGCGTTGCGCTACCGTCGGCGAAAAATACGGCGGTATGTTGAGCCGAGGACGCTTCATCCGAACGATAGTTTTGACTGTGAACCTGTGTCAACCACTGGCACATCTCTTTTTCCGATGCCAGCCGATGATCAGCCGCAGCCTGAGCGGCATCTTTGGCTTTTTGCTGGTCATTAATGTTCCAATAATGATCTTTTTTCCAATTTGCCAAGGCTTTATTGGCCTCTTCCAGCTTTTTCTCGGCTTGCTCCTCATGCATGATAGCCTGACGGTAATGGCCTGCATTCGCAGTATCAATGCCGGAACTCAGGCCGGCAACATCTTTTTGCGGTGTCGTACTACAAGCCGCGAGCGAGGCAACTAATACGGCAAAGGGGACGTAAACAGATTGTTTGTTCATAACTTTATCCTTTTCAATCCTAATCAAACGCCGTTTTCCGGCGAATGAATGCAGTGATTATTTAATGGGTCGGGAGACTATTCGCCGTCATCTAACGGTCCGTAGGTCGTCCAGTATCCGGGCAAATGCCCTCCAAAGAAGCGAGTATCTTCGCTAAAGCGATCCCATATATAAGGTGGAGTGATAAAGTCGCTGCTAGGAATAGGCGCAGTAATCAATTCCGCCGCACCCACAGTGGTTCGGCCGACAGTTTCCATGAGTCCACGCAACAGTCCCCAAGTCACCCCGACAAAAGCATTTTGTTCGTGGCTGATATTGACGATATTTTTCGGTATCTCGACAACGCCAGTGGATATGTTTGCAAATCCCTGGCCTAATTTAGAACCGACACCGGACAGGTAGCCATGCTCACTCTCTGCGTAAGCCGAACCTGTTGACAACAACGCGCTGCAAAGTACACAGGCAGTAAAGAGGTTTTTGTTATTCATTATTTATTCCTCATTCAATGTTTAATCTATCCGGACATTTATAATTTGAGTCAATTCGTTTATAAATGCCTGAAGAGCCTGGTTAAGGGAACCGCCAAACTTAAAATTCCCTTAAGCCAAACGTAACTTAACATTGAGGTAATGTCAAACACCAGCTCTTCAATACCTCGGCAATATATTCATTACTCCTTTCATACTGAAAAATCGTTCAACTATGAAAGATGCGGGGAGTGTCAGCCGAGGCGCGCCGTGAACCCATCCCTGGGGGCTTGACGGCAGCATCCTTGCTGCCGACATCCTCGCCTGACACTCCCCGCTTCTTTTTCAAAATTAGACGGTTTTTAGATTAGATAGGAGTAATTGAACCGGGATCACCCTTACGCCTGATTTTAAGAGATTAAATTGACTAGCCGAGCAACGATTTATTTTTCAATAATCGCCAACCGGTCGGATTCAATTCCAAGTAACAGCTCCCCTTTTAACAGGCCTACCAATTCCCTGCCGGCCATTTCAAAACGCCAGCCGTGTAACAGCGGACACTCGTCATCGTCATCAAACAACAACACTTCCAAGTCTTTGCGGGTTGCGAGAATAACCGGGTTTAATGAGTTTTCCTCGGCGCGAATTCTGACCAACGCCGTTAAAATGTCCAGTATCGCTTCCTGTTGCTGCGTTTTTTTAGCGGGCCGGCCTTTTTCATACAAGGGTATCGGCGCCCGATTTTTGGCGGCGGTAATTAGTTGGCATAATTCGGCGCCATAACGATTAACCACGCGCTCATTAATGGCGCGCACATTGGCTAACTCAAGCACTGTTTCCGGTTGCAGTTTGGCTATATCGAAAATTAATTCGTCACGCAACAGCCAGCTCTTGGGCCGGTCTTCTGTTTGCGCGGTTTTTTCCCGCCATTCGGCCAAAGTTTGAACAATCGATAACTGTCTGCCGGTCAGTTTGTTTTTGCCTTTGATTTTTAGCCAGGCTTTTTCAGGCTTTACCTGATAAATATCAGGATTCGTCAGCTCAGCAAAATCACGCGCCAACCACTCGCCCCGCCCTAGTTCGGCTAATTTTTGCAACATCATTTGATAAATCTTGCATAAATAAATCACGTCATCGGCAGCATATTGGATTTCCGCGTTAATCAACGGCCGCTTGCTCCAATCCGCCCGGGTATGCGCCTTGTTCAAATTCACATTTAATAGACTGGAAACCAGCATCGCATAGCCCGGATTCTCTTGGAAACCCAACAACGGCGCAGCAATTTGAGTATCAAAAAGCGGCTCGGGTATTTTTCCTGTTAATTGGTAAAAAATTTCCAAATCCTGTCTACAAGAATGAAATACTTTTACGATGGATGAGCTGTATATCACTTCAAAAAGAGTGTCCAACGACGGTAACGCTATCGGGTCGACACAAGCCACCCATTCCGGTGTTGCTATTTGCAGCAGGCAAAATTTCGGATAATAGGTTTTCTCCCGTAAAAACTCGGTATCAAGAGCCAGCCAGGATTCTTTTTTTATCTGTTCACACAGCTTAGCCAGCTGACCAGGGGTATTTATATATTGAATATTTGTCATTACAGTTAAATGATCAGTCGTTAACACACCGTAAACTCCGCACGCTTTACGGTTAATGATGGTTTTTTAATGATAGAATTTGTTTTTTTGTCTTCACTTACCTATGCGATTTTGTATTATTCCAGTTACTTCTTACCAGCAAAACTGTTCCTTGCTGATTTGCGAACAGTCCCATAAAGCTGCCATTGTCGATCCCGGCGGCGATATTGACAAAATCCTGAAAACCATCGACAGGGAAAATGTGTCGCCCGAATCCATCTTGATCACGCACGGGCACCTTGATCACATCGGCGGCACTGCGGAATTGGCATCCCGGCTTTCCATTCCCATTATAGGGCCTCACCAAGACGACCAATTCTTGATTGATGCGATTCCTGAACAATGCCGAGCTTTCGGCTTTCCAGTCAGCGCTTCATTTACACCGTCACGGTGGCTAAATCAGGGCGATATTGTTAAGGTTGGCGAGGAAATACTGGATATTTTCCACTGCCCCGGCCATACGCCTGGGCATGTGGTTTTTGTCCACCGCAACTCAAAACTGGCCATAGTCGGCGATGTACTGTTTAAAGGTTCAATCGGCCGAACCGATTTGCCGAAAGGCGATTTCAATACCTTGATTAATTCGATTAAAAATAATCTATGGACTCTGGGCGGGCAATTCGCTTTTATTCCGGGCCACGGCCCGATGTCCACTTTTGGCGAAGAAATGCGTAGTAATCCTTTCGTTGGGGGTTAATTTTTCGTATTTGCCGATCGGGTTAAGCGCCGCCGACTTGACCGGAGCCGCCATTGCCCGGCGGGGAACTACGCTGTTTTCCTCGTCGGCGATAGTTATTGCCGCGCTTTTTATTACGCGCTTTTACCCGTTTTATATCCAATTTATGCTGCTTGATTTCTACTGTTTTTAAATGCAGGAATATGTCCTGCGGCATTTCATCGGGCAACTCAACAAGCGTGTAATCGCCTTGAATATTAATATTGTTGATATTGTTCTTGTCGACTCCGGACTCTTCAATCAATATTTTTCTAAGTTCTTCCGAAGTAACCTGGTGTTTACAGCCCACGTCCAGGCGATAGCGAACCATTTTAATGCCCGGCCGAACCGCGCCTGTTCCCGCCGGCCCTGCATCCATGCAGTCGCGTCTATGATTGTCGTTCATCCCGTTCCCGATCTTGATGGACTAACCGCATTGCGTTGCTTCAAAGTCTATTCTGATAAATTTCCACAAAAGCTTCATCGCGTAATCTGCGCACCCAAAGCTCTGTTTCTTCTTCAATTTTCCGCTTACGGATAGCATCCCTGACCAGATTTTTTTTGAATTCGCTGCTGTCGTCCTTATTTTCCCGGCCTAAAACCTGAATGATGTGCCAACCGAATTGGGTCTGAACGGGCTCGCTCACTTCGTTAATACCCAGCTTTGTCATCGCTTCTTCAAACGGTTTAACCAAATCGCCGGGGCCTACCCAGTCAAGCGAACCGCCTTTTAATGCCGAACCTTTATCGTCCGAATGCGCCCGTGCCAACGCGGCAAAATCATCGCCATCGGCAATACGGGCTTTTAATGCCAGCAACCGTTTATTTGCCTCGGCATCATCAACCAACTCATTGGTTTTAATTAAAATATGCCGAACTTTGGTTTTTATAATCATATGACTATCGATGCCTTTTCGTTCCAGCATTTTAATAATATGAAAACCGCTCGGGCTGCGTATCGGTTCGGATATCTCGCCTTGCTTCATGAGATTGATCTCATTAACAAACAAGGTCGGTACCTCACTTAGGGTACGCCAGCCTAGATCGCCGCCTTTCAGGGCGTTTGCATCGTCTGAATCGCTTATCGCTGTTTGGCTAAAATCTTGCCCTCCGCGCAGATTCCTGACGATATTCTCGGCTTTGCTCATCGCTTTTTGTATTTCCGTCGACGACGCGCCCTCTTTAACTGCAATTAAAATATGGCCTAAATGATACTGCGTGGACTCTTCGCCGATTTTATCCTGGGTCTCCATGTAGTGCTCAACCTCCCGGTCGGTCACCTTGATACGTCCGCCTATTTCCCTGCCGCGCAATTGATTAATAATAATTTCATTACGCATATTATCCAGGAAGCTTTGATAACTAATACCCTGTCTTTCCAGCTCCCCCCTGAATTGTTCCACGTCCATATTATTTCTTTGCGCTATATCCGCGGCCGAACTGTTAAGCTGTTCTTCGCTGACCGTAATTCCGGCTTTTTCCGCTAACTGGCGCTGGAGTTTATCGACAATCATTTTTTCCAGCACTTGCTTGCGTAACACATAAGTAGGAGGAAGCGAGGCGTTGCTTTGCTGCATTCTTTGCTCGATAACCGCCACTTCTTTTTGCAACTCGCGCTCAAGGATAACGTCATCTTCAACTACGGCAATGATAGTATCCAGAACTTCAGCACGCACAGAAAAACTGCTGAACAATAAATTACATAGCAGCACGGCTACAATGGCTTTTTTGATATGTTGTTGCTTACTCATCTTTCGGCGCCCGATAACCATAAATTTGCTTTTCAAAGAACTGATCCAATTTTTCCCCAATACCGGTCAAGCTCTTAAGTTCTATCTGAAAAAATATGCCTGTTTGACTTATCCCTGTCGCATTGGCAATAGCAGGATTGTTCGCAATATTCGGATTTTGATTAAGGATTAAGCTATTAATCCAGCGTCGCCCGATAACTCGAAAGCGCCAGCAACAATTTTCCTTTTCCACACCCAAAAAACTTTCCTGCGTTGAATTATTAAGCACCGAATACGTCCACCGTCCAACCACGGACCAATCGTTATGAACCGGCCAGTGAAGGGAAATATCGCTGTTAATAATGTCATAAGCTCTTGCATTCGATCCATCCGGATTCAATACCTCCGGGTATATTATATTTTTCCTATAGTTATACCCCATATTAATTATCTTGCCGGGCTCATTAATATAATGGAGCATGGCTTGATGCCTGACCACCCGGTTCAAATGAGGATTCCATTGCGCCCCTGAACTAAACGACACATGATCGGTTAATCCGGCATTAAACTCAGTCATCAGATTTGAAAACTTATCGGTATTTGGAAAATAGCCCGGCAAAGGTTGATCATACCCTCCCGGCAAAAAAACCTCTCTATTCCGAAAATAAGCAGTCTGCCCCACACTGAGTTTTAGCTTCTCACTGCCGGATTTCGCATCTACCAAACGCGTTGTTAAGGCAGCCGTTAACTGGTTGGCATCCTGTACTCTATCTGCACCGCTAAAACGGTTTTCTAAAAATAAACTGTTAAACGAAGGATCGACCACCCCGGTATCGAATACAGGAATATTGCTTTGATCTACCTTGGGGACATACAAATAAAACAACCTTGGTTCAAGCGTGTGCAGATAAGATCTACCGGAAAAATTCACATCCTTTTCCAGATACAGGCCGGTATCGGCAGAAAAAATCGGCAAAGTTCTTGATTGGCTAGCAGAGACTAACTGACCTGTGGCTAGGGTAACGGCCCCGCCCTTAGGGTTATTTAATGCATATTGCGTAGACTGCAAGGAAAACTTGGGCGTTAAAAAAGCGCTAGCCGTTTGCAGCGGGAAACTGATTGACGGCTTAACATTGGTTCGATGTCCATTCACCGTTGTATTTTGCTGAAAGTACACATATTCGGCGTCCATCAGGGTATTCAACGGCATAAATTCGAATGAGTGATTCAAATTCAAGTTAACTTGCGGCAACCTGCGATACGGCAATCCGGCATTGGTTATCGCTTTATCAATCGATTGATAATTGTCGACATGGCCTCTCAAAGAAACGCCGGTGTTTGCATAAGCAAGATTAGCCTGACTTAACAGATAACTGCTGTATGTGGACATAGTCAGCGCATTGCCCAGGTCCGAGAAGTAATCTTTATCCGACACATAATTCAAAAGCATATCCGAACTGATATGAGGCGAAAACTGGGTGTCATTCTTAATTACTGCCGAATACCTGGAATCATTACGAAGACTGTCATGAGGCATAAATTCCAAATCCGCATTTCCTTTAGTCATCTCGGTCAAATAACGGAAATCCCCGCCCAGCAAAGCGCCTCTATTCGATAGATAGCGCGGGCGTAAAGTGGCGTCGTAATTAGGCGCTATATTCCAGTAATAGGGGGTTTCCAGCCTAAAACCACCCCGTTGCGTATTACCGAATGACGGCGAAAGAAAACCGGAAAGCCGCCGGTCATCAATCGGAAATGAAAGATAAGGCGAATAAAATACCGGCGTACCTTTAAACTCAACCCAAGCATTTTTAGCTGCGCCTTGACCGGATACCTTATTCAATTTCAGGTCGGATGCATGCACAACCCAATCCTGATTACCGGGACGGCAACTGGTATAAGCAACGCCTTTATACCGTGTCAGGGAACCGCTCTCCCGATAAATCGTTTTTGCCCGGCCTCTGAGCGGCGTAGCTGGTGAAATAAACAAGGCGTCTCTCACTCTGGCTTGATCGGACGCCAAGTTAAGGGATGCCGACTCACTGTGCAATGCCAATTCGTCATCGTTGTAATAGACACTACCCTGTAAATCCAGTGTTTCCGAAACAGTGTCATAAGTCGCCTTACGAGAAACGGAATGCTGGTCAGCCCGGGTCATGTCAACATCCCCCACATAGCTATATATTTCATTCTCGAATATTTCCGCATAATCGGAATTAATATCCAGCGGCGAAACGTCCCTTAAATCTTTTTCAGACACAAAGCTGGGCTTTTTGCCTCTGGGCGCGGCACAGTTCTGCCAGGGGTCATATCTCAATTGCGCCTTAAGATTACTAAAAGTTTGCTCTTCATCATGCACAAACGCCGGGGTCAGTAAACTTAGGCCGGGTTCATAGGTTTCAATAGTCCGCGCCTGCCCTTTCGGATCGGCGCCGACCAACTTACAATTCCAGTTTTTATCCGCCGACTTGGCGTCGCAGGTCCAGCCTGGGCGATTGGCTTCAGTTTGAAGTGCTGTTTTGGGGCTGGAATCGGAATCGACCGGCTTGGACTCTACGTTAACGTGCCGGCTGTCTTTATCGGTCTTAGTACTGACTGGAAGCTTGGATGTACCGGATTCCAATTCAGCATTCTTGGCCGGGCTTGTCTGTGGTTCGACATGTTCCGGCTCAGCTACGGTTTTCTCTACAGCCTCAGCGGGGCCTTTATCGACGGTTTCGGTACTGGCAGGACTTTTTACCGCATTGGCGCGCCCCGCCCCTGCTGTTGCCGGCTGAGTATTTTCAATAGCCTTGGAAGGTATCGGCTGCACGTCTTTAGCCGCCTCGGTACGCGCTGCCGGCTTTGTCGCGTCGGCTTTATCTACAGGTTTCTTTTCACCTACACAAACCCATTCTCCGCTGTCTTTATTTTGCGAACAATTCCAAAGGGCTTCATTGGCAGCGCTAATAGGCGCATAAAGATAGGGTAAGAAAAACAGAAATAAACGGCGGCGCATAGATGGTATAAGTTTAGTAGCGTGATAGATCATAAATCGAATAGAATGCCGGACGCTTATTTTACCCCACTACGACAGCATTATACTAATCTATCCTAAACATCATGATGCCCGAAGATTTCAGAACAATATCCATGTTCGACTGGCTTGAGAATGATCTGCTGCTTATCGTCGCCCATTGCGAGCCCGCTTCCAGCGACGCCAGTTTTCGCCGTTACTTTAGAGTCAAAACTTCAGGACAACAGTTTATTGTCATGGATGCCCCGCCTGACAAAGAAAACATCGAACCGTTCATTAGCGTTGCCAAGCTGTTGGCACAATCCCAAGTCAACGTCCCGGCCATTTTTCAACAGAACCTGACTGACGGATTTTTACTGCTGGAAGATTTCGGTAGCCAGTGTTTCCTTGACCAGCTTAATGAGACTACTGCCCCCGTTTTATATCAAAGCGCTTTCGACAGCTTATTCAAACTGCAAACCCAAACACCGACACAAAACGCCGGCCTACCCAGCTATGACGAAGCGTTGCTGCACAGGGAACTGGCTATTTTCGACGAATGGTTTTTAGGCCAATTACTGGATATTCCAACTCCCGAAGCCGCCTGGGAGACAGTCCGCGCCATTCTTACCGCATCGGCCCTGGAACAGCCTAGCGTTTGCGTACACCGGGATTATCATTCCCGCAACCTGATGGTTTTAGACAGCGACTCACCGGGCGTCATCGATTTCCAGGATGCCGTCATCGGTCCGATTACCTACGACCTGGTGTCATTATTACGCGATTGCTATATCGCCTGGCCTGAGCAAAAGGTTGAACAATGGGCGCTTAACTATTTTGAGCGGCTACAACAGGCAGGCCTCATTGATTGCAGCCCGGCCCAGTTTAAACGCTGGTTTGACCTAATGGGGCTACAGCGTCACCTTAAAGCCGTCGGCATTTTCTCCCGCCTGCATCTAAGGGACGGCAAATCCAACTATCTTGACGACATACCGCGCACGCTGAACTATGTCACCGCTGTTTGCGCGGCCTACCCTGAACTTGCCGAATTTAGTAACTTTCTACATGAGCAAGTGCTACCTGTACTGAGCAAAGCCGAAGTACCTGTCCTGAGCGTAGTCGAAGGATGAAAGCGATGATTTTAGCCGCCGGCCGCGGCGAAAGAATGCGCCCGCTAACGGACCGCACCCCCAAGCCCTTGCTTTTAGCCGCCGGCAAGCCGTTGATCCAACATACCATCGAACAACTGGTCGCGGCCGGTTTTAATGATATAGTCATCAATCACGCCCATCTGGGCTTGCAAATTGAAGATTACCTTGGCAACGGCAATCGGCTGGGCGCAAACATCAGCTATTCATCCGAAGGCGAACAAGCGCTGGAAACGGCGGGCGGCATTATTAACGCGCTGCATTTATTAGGCGACGAGACGTTTTTGGTGGTCAATGGCGATATAGCCACAGACTTTCCTTTTGCCGAGCTCAAAGACCGGCCTGTCGATTTGGCTCACCTGGTTCTGGTCGATAACCCGGCCCATCATCCGGAGGGCGACTTCGGCCTGGATCGGTCCGGATGGGTCGTTGCCAACGCCGCAGAGCAATTCACTTTCAGCGGTATCGGACTGTATCGCCCTGAACTGTTCGAAAATATACCTGCCGGGCCCAGCAAGCTAGGCCCTTTACTACGCCAAGCCATTGCAAGCGGCCGGGTTTCAGGGCAGAAAATGAATGGCTTCTGGATGGATATCGGCACACCGGAGCGCTTGCTGGAACTGGAGCTTTTTTTACAGGCCACGCCGTAGCCGAATGTTAACAGGACGCCATAAACAGTAAGTCATAGGAACTCGCCGGTGGTTTGCCGGTTTTTTATATCTCTAAAAAAACAATGAAAAATACATTAATTCTGATTATTCCGTGTCTGGCGCTGCTGGTATCCGCTTGCGATATTAGTATTGGAGAAGTTTCATTCGAAAAACTGGAAGCGCAACGCGCCACGGCAATCGCTAACAGCAAACTCAACGCAGAAAGCTATCGGGATGCCTATGCGCCAACGCTGAAAATTAAATCCCGCGGCGACTCATTCATCTCGAAAGACTGCCCAAACGGTGACGGTTGGGCGACTATCGACCTTCTCGATCCGGAAACCGAAGCTAAAAAACTACAGTTAAAATGCTCGACAGCATCGCCAACCCTGGCCTGCATGCCTACTTCCGAGTTTATAACCCGGTATTCCGAGGACAAATGCGACAAATCGCTGCCATTTCCTTTGCCAACCATTACCAAACAAACCGGCATGTAACAGCCCCTGAAATTATAGATCTCTAAACCAGCCAGCCAAACGGCTATTACTGTATTTTTACCACACTCAATAAAGGTGAAGACCATGACTGAGCATATTTATAAAAAAATAGAGTTAACCGGCTCATCAACCGTCGGCATGCAGCAAGCTATCGAAAACGCGATCAGTAAGGCCGCAGAAACGACCGATAACATGCGCTGGTTTGAAGTCGTCGAAACTCGGGGCCATATAGAAAACGGCAAAATCGCCCATTGGCAGGTCACCGTTAAAATCGGCTTTGCTCTATAAAGCGCCGTCTTCAATTACCCGTGAATAAATCGCCGGACAAGAGCCCCAATACCGTATGGCACCGTGCTACCGTCACCCGGCAACGCCGCGAACAAAAAAACGCCCATAAATCGGTAGTTCTCTGGTTTACCGGCCTATCCGGTTCCGGCAAGTCGACATTGGCCCATGCCGTGGAAGAACACTTGCATCGACACGGCTTGAATACTTTTGTTCTGGATGGCGATAACATACGTCACGGCTTGTGCAGCGACCTGGGCTTTAGCGATCAAGACCGCAAGGAAAACATCCGCCGGATCAGTGAAACAGCCAAGCTGTTGCTTGAAGCAGGCGTAATAACACTCACCGCATTTATCTCGCCGTTTAAAGCGGAACGCGCCACGGCAAGAAACCTGATGCCGCACGGCGATTTTATTGAAATTCACTGTTTTTGCCCGTTACCTGTTTGTGAGCAGCGGGATGTCAAAGGGCTATATAAAAAAGCGCGGCTAGGTAAAATAAACAACTTTACCGGCATCTCATCGCCTTACGAAGAACCGGAAAACCCGGAGTTAAAAATCGACACCAGCCGGCTTACGCTCGAAGAAAGCGTGCAACGGGTCATATCGCTATTGCGCGCCAGAAACATCCTGCCCGCAACCGTTCCTTTATCCCTATAACCGATGGGAGTGAATCATGCATTTCGACGTCTTCAATGGCGATGCCGACGGCATTTGCTCACTAATCCAACTACGCCTGGATAAGCCGCTGGCATCGCAGCTCATTACCGGCATTAAGCGCGACATACAATTACTGGATAAATTGACCGTAAGCCCAGGCGACCACGTCACGGTGCTGGATATTTCCCTGCAAAAAAACAGCGCCAAGGTTAATGAATTCTTAAACCAGGGAGCCCATATTCTTTACGTCGACCACCACCAGCCCGGCGACATACCGCAACATCCCCACTTAAAAACGCTGATCAATACCGACAGCTCGATCTGCACCGGCCTGCTGGTCAATCAATACCTGAACGGCAAATACCCGTTATGGGCAGTGACTGCGGCCTTTGGCGATAACCTGAATCACAGCGCCGAACAACTGGCCGCCACCCTGAATCTAACTCAAACAGAACTCGAAACCCTGCTTAACCTGGGCATCTACATCAACTATAACGGCTACGGCAGTTGCATTGCCGACCTGCATTTTGCCCCGGATAAACTGTATCGGGAAATGGCCGGATTCGCGTCGCCGTTCGACTTCATCAACGGCAACCGTGACATTTTCATGCAACTGAAACAGGGCTATGAGGAAGATATGGCCCATGCCCAGCACCTTAACCCGACATACCGAAGCGACACAGCCGCCGTCTTCATCCTGCCCGACAGCACCTGGGCCAGACGCGTGAGCGGCGTATTCGGGAATTTTCTCGCCAACCTTCATCCAAGCAGAGCCCATGCGGTAATCACCCTTAACAAAGACAACGATTACCAGGTGAGCGTCAGGGCGCCGCTAGCCAATAAAACCGGCGCCGACGAACTGTGCTCAGCCTTTCCAAGCGGCGGCGGACGCAAAGCCGCGGCAGGCATTAATCATTTACCCGGCGACCAACTGAACATTTTCATCAAAAAGTTTGAGGAATTTTATTCTTGAGTAGCTGATACAATAAAAACTTACCTAGCCCTCTCTATTGAAAAGAGAGATTAATAATAACAATAAAATCTAGCCTTAGCCGCCACCAAGACGGCCGGAATCAACACGCATGAGCTCACTTATCAATCAATCCCACTCCCCTGCCAAGCCCAATAGACTGGAAGAATTACAACACATCAACCTGCAACTCGCGGCACTGGGCCAGCCGACTTGCGAAGTGGAAAACGATCCGCAATACCTCAAAATTGCCGGCGGCTTATTAAAAAACTACTCCCAACAACGCCGCCTGCTGGCGCTGGCCAAATACCGTTGCCCGGCCGACCGCCGCATCCAGGATTTCCTGAACAGTTACCTGACTGAAAACGGCATAGACGAAACAGTCAGTTTACCGGGGGAAACTTTCGTCCTGGAACAAAAAGGACTGGCAAGGGAATTATCCCTGCCCTTCCAGCATAACGAATTTCATTCGGCTTATATTGATTCTTACCGGATACAACAAGGCGTGTTGCATAACCCGAAAAACGACCGGCGCACCACCAAAGGCGTATTCCACATCGCCGCCGGCGGCCTTCCGGTTCCGGCCGATAAAAACGAAGTGCCGGCCATTGCTTACGCGGCCTTGCTCCAGGCCGCGCTGACGCCGCCCGACGACCTGTTGAGCCTGCCTTTTACCAGCGCCCAGCAAAACAGCGCCAAACTCTGGGTATCGTCACTGCTCAGGCCTATCGTATGCCCGGAAATTTCCGCCTCAATGCCGGCCAAAACCATGGAAGTCCGGTTTTTCGCTCCCGGCGGACTGGTTGCCAACCTGGATTTTATCGAATCGATTTTCGACAACGCAGGCGACCCGTTCCTGCCCGAAAACGATGCCGCGTTGGATATTGAACATTGGACCGGCCATACCGGCTGCATTATTCTCGCTTCGCATCTGGTTCATTGCCGGAAAAAAGATCTCGGCCTACCCCATTTTGACAATGCGACCGAGCGTCAGCGCAAAGACGGCATGTGCTGGCAAAATGAAGCCGATCTGTACAACAACGGCCAGCCCTTTAAACTGGTGTGCCGCAACATGAAAGGCGTCATTGTCACGATTATTGCCGACAACTATTTCGGCTACAGCAAAAAAGAAATCAAATCCCAAATCAGCTATTCAGCCAACCTGTACGGCGGCGCTGAAGAAGAGCATTCAGGCGGTGCGCTGGCCTTCCCTAGAGTTATCCTGGGCGAGATCTTTTTGCCGCATGCTTCTTATATCGGCGAGCATTATTCTTTTGACCAAGTCTGCCGGCAACTGGCGCCGATCATAGAACCTAAAGACGAAGGTTACGCGGTTGACAGGAATTACCCGGACATCATTTACATCCCTAATTCGGCAAAGTTCAACATCCAACAGCAACAAGTCAGCTGGACGCATAACCGGCAGACTTACACGCTGAAGCTACTGTTCGGCAACACCTATATTTATCCCAACGGTTTTAAAATCCACATGGAACGCCACCCTACCGCGCCCAGTTGGCGCCTGATCGGCACCCATCAGGAAGGCACTTTCTGCCATAAACCGAGCACCGTATCCGGCGGCGGCAAGTCGGAGATTTCCAAATCGATTGCCGGCGCGATTATTTCCGGCCCCGTTTTTGTCGACAATTTCGATAAAGACATGGATATAGTCACCGAAATATTCGAGCACGACTATTCCACCCGCTTCCGCGACCCGGCCCTGCATGGCGTCGATCAACGCCCGCTGCTCAGCAATGAGCGTACCCTGGGTTCGGTCATCAAACTGCTGACCCCATCCGCAACCCAATATTCGGATGCCCATAACCAATGGCTGGCAACCATTCCCCGGCATATCCTGGCCGTGGCGCTGATGATCAAACGTTTTTACAAAGAGGAATGGGGTTCGGACTGGAGAAAACATTTTTCCGTCGACATGGTCAACAGCCATCCCGGCAACGAACTGAAATTCCAGGGCCGTAAACTGATCGCCAGCTACCTGCGCGTCGGTTTTGATGAAAAAGGCGCATGGCGGGTGTTCAAACTGCGCCAGGATTTTATCGCCTCGGCCAAAGTCCAGCTGGAAGACGACATTTCCGCGTCCACCGTCGTACCGGCGCATTATTTGACCGGGCTGAATCCCGATTACAAAAACCCCAGCGTCAAACTGGTCGAGAACTGCGAAAAAAGCTTTTTCCAACGGCCGGACGATGCGATTCATCGCGGCACCGATTTACAAACCGAGCTGGATTTTTCGCGCACCGACAATTTCATCTCCAACTTCCAGCCGCTGACCGCGCAAGACGCCCGCGAGTTTCTCGAAGACGTGATCCACTTCGACGAGTTCAGCGAGCCGATGCAAAACGTGATCCGTCAAGCGGCTGAAAGCAAAGAAGGCGAGTATTTCGTCTCCTCGGCGCATCCCCGGCTGGTCGACGGCAAACCCAGCCAGAACGTCCGTTACCTGCAACTTCGCCCGGACATAGCCAACCCGAAAATGCGCTATATTGCCGAACTGTCCACCCGCTTGGCTCGTGGCCTTAATGCCGATCAAACCGTTTATTTCCCGGTTAACGAAGTCTTGACCGGACGGCGCAACAACCCTGCCGACCTGGAATCGGGCATCCGGCCGCTGGCTATTTATAATCCGATCCATTACCAGGAACTGCCTGAGCTGTTTATGGATTTTATTTGCAGCCTGACCGGAAAATCGCCGTCCACCACCGGCGCCGGTTCCGAAGGCGCGCTGACCAAAGGCCCGTTCAATGCGGTATCGGCCACCGCCGACCTGAACACCGCGCTGGTTTCATTCATCCTCTGCGGCTATGACGGCTATTCCACGGCCGCGGGTTATATCGGTTCCCAGCGCCGTATCGACCACGACATCAGCTTGCTGATCCCTGAAATCTGGTCGCGCTTGCCGGTCGCCGAGCGCGATCCGCAGTATTTGATTGAAAAAGGACAATTGGAAAAACTGGAGGATTTCGAATACCAAGGCCGTACCGTATTCCAAAGCCGCTTGGGTTATCGTATTACCGAACGCTTTGTGCATACCAATTTCGGCAAAATGTTCGATTACCCGACCGCAGTATTCGACGAAGCCATGTTGAAACCGGAAACCCAGGATATGTCCAGCTATGTGGACGGCATCGACAATGTCTACGAAGCACAGCAACGGGTAGCGCAACTGTATATTCAGGACGGTTCCATCAATGACGCCTGCCCGCCGTTGAAAGCGCTGCTGTACATCATGGCCGAGGGCCGCTATGAAGGCAAAAGCGTTAGCGATCCGGCTATTCGCAGCATGTTTACCCGCGACTATTTACTGCAAAGCGACTGGTATCAACAGCGCCTTGAAATCAAACAGCAACGCGACAGTGGGCTTTGGCAACAGCATAAAGCTTATATTCAGCAGCAATTGCACAATGATTCGGCCGGCCGCGCCGAGTTGAACCAAAAGCTCGAAGAGACTGAACGTATGCTGGCCGAGATCAATGATCCGGCTTACCTGGAACAGCTGCAAGGAACGCTGGGAGCGGATTGGGTGCATCGCTCGTAGAGTTTATCGTTCCCACGCTCCGGCGTGGGAATGCAGTTCGGGACGCTCCAGCGTCCCGATCTATTGAACTGCCGCCTTAAAAACAAGCCCTGAAGCTGATACGCCGCACTTCATGGTTTTGAACAGCATAAATGAAGTCGACGCTGGAGCGTCTGAGACTGCATTCCCACGCCGGAGCGTGGGAACGATAAGTCTCTGGCGTGGGAACGATAAAAAGTCGTTTTTCATCATTGGGCGCGCTTTTCTTTCGGCAACACGCCAAAATAATACAGCGCAAGAAAGACAACGCCGACACAGAAAAATACCTTGGCAATCGGCCTAAAGCTGTCATTGAAAAAAAACTCCCCGATCATCCAAACCGCATTGCCGCATATCCAGCTGCTCACGGCTAAATTATGAAACAAGTTGGCGGTGTTCTTTCGTCCCAACCAAGTAATATGGAACGCCGCCGCAACCGTCGGCATGATCATAAAAATGCCTTCAAGCCGCCATTCCATCAACCAACAGGTATCTTTCAACAGCCATAACACAATGTGAAAATTTTCATATTCGCGAAGTTTCATCTCTATCATCCGGCAAACCTTATCCAACTCAATTTTTTACTCTTTCCGCGGCTTTAAGCCACTGCCGTTTTAATGATTCAACTTCCAACAGCGGCATTATCACGACGCCCATCTTTGCTCGGCGTCATGCTGATGACTTGATCTATCGCTAGAATATTTCGCTTTGATGGACGGCCGTCTTTATTTTACCTGACTGACGCCACCATAGCGCTTTCGCACTTCAAGCAATACATCTTTGCCTTGTTGCATTTGAGTTGTTGAGTTAGTATCCGCGTTAGCTTTTAAATTCCCGCGAGAAAGTAAGGCAATAAGCTCCCAAGCCATATGAAATCGACCGATAAACTTCCTTGCACGCCTACTTCAACTGGAATTGCCCGCCTCATGATATGCCTACATCTCAGTAAACCATTGCCGATTGTGCTTGGCAAACTCCTCAATGATTTCATGCAGCGCTTATCCGTCACTTCGATTGCAATCGGGCTGGGCATTACATTCGCCTTAAATATGACAGCCGTTCAGGCATCGCCGGCGCTCATCAATCAATGATTAGCGCCCTCCACTTCCTACCGGCTCCGCCTGACGCGAACCTCATTTACGTTGGTTCCTATAACCCGATCTGGGTCATCGTCTCCGTACTTCTCGCCATTCTTGCTTCCTACGCGGCACTAAACGCCTCCACACGCATTGAACACCTGCATGACGCCATAGGCAAGCTGACTTGGGCGATGATCAGCGCATTTACCTTGGGCGTCGGCATCTGGTCGATGCATTTTATCGGCATGTTGGCATTGAGCTTGCCCTGCGGCATCCACTACAATCCGCTCGTCACCCTGATCTCGATGATTCCGAGTATCCTGGCCAGCGGCGTTGCGCTGGGCGTGGTCCGGCATCGCGGCACAAAACGTATCCCGCCGCTGATCGGCAGCATCTTGCTCGGCTCCGGCATCGGGCTCATGCACTACACAGGAATGGCCGCCATGCGGCTGGAAGGTTTCGTGCGTTACGACCCGGCCTTGTTCGCACTATCGATTATCGTAGCCGTTGCCCTGTCCTATCTCGCATTGCGGGTAAAAGGCGATGTGATCTGCCTAAATAAACGCTGTAATGCGCTGGTTGCCGTGATCATGGGCGGCGCGGTATCCGGCATGCATTACACCGCCATGTCCGCCGCATACTTTGTACGGGGAGATGCCGCCAAGTTGCCCGCCACCGGCTTTACTACCAATAGCCTTGCCATTTTCATCGCACTCACTACGGTCCTCCTGGCTTTAGCTGCATTGGCCCTGGCCGCTGTTTCGCATAATCGGGAAATGACAAAACAACTTCGCGATAGTGAAGAACGCTGGAAATTTGCGCTGGAAGGCTCGGGAGACGGCGTATGGGATTGGAGTCCTCAAACCGATAAGGCCTTGTTTTCCAAACGTTGGAAAGAAATGCTCGGTTATAGCGAACATGAATTTCCGGATACCGGAACGATGTGGGTAGAACATATCCATCCCGACGATAAGAAACGTGCGTTATCCGCTATCCAGGCCTATTTCGCCGATGACCAACCGTTCTTTATTATTGAATACCGCATCCGTTGCAAAGACGGCTCCTGGAAATGGATATTGGCCCGAGGAAAGCTGGTCAGTCGCGATACCAACGGACAGCCGTCGCGGATGATCGGCACCCACACCGACATTAGCGTTCACAAACATTCGGAAGAATCCTTGCAGCGCTCCGAATCGAAGTTCCGCACACTCTACGATTCAACCAGCGACGCGGTGATGCTGCTGGACGAAAACGGTTTTTTCGATTGCAACCAGGCAACGCTGGCGCTGTTCGGCTGCGCGACATTGGAAGAGTTCTGCTCCAAGCACCCTACAGACTTGTCGCCACCCACTCAACCTTGCGGCACAAGTTCATTGCTATTGGCCGACCAGCGGATCGCTACCGCGATAAAAAAAGGCAGCCTCCGTTTCGAATGGCTACATAAGCGTGCCGACATCGGCGAAAACTTTCCCGCCGAGGTGCTGCTTAGCGCGATGAAATTGAACGGCAATCCGGTGCTCCAGGCAACGGTCCGCGACATTACCGAGCGCAAACAGGCGGAAACCGAACTGCGCATTGCCGCCACCGCCTTTGAATCGCAGGAAGGCATATTGGTCACCGATGCCGACAAAATTATCCTTCGGGTGAACCGCGCTTTTACCCGTATTACCGGTTACAGCGCGGAAGAGGTCATTGGCAAGAGCCCGCGCAAATTCCAGTCGGGCCTACAGGACGAGGCGTTTTATCAGGCCATGAGTAAAATCCTCGAGAACACCGGTAACTGGGAAGGCGAAATCTGGAACCAGCGCAAAAACGGCGAGATTTATCCGGAATACCTGATCATCACCGCCGTGAAAAGCGAGGACGGCCTTGTTACCAATTATGTGGCGACACTGGTCGACATCACCCTAAACAAGGCGGCTGAAGATGAAATACAACGCTTGGCTTTCTATGACCCCCTGACCGGCCTTCCTAACCGGCGGCTGCTGCTCGATCGGTTAAAGCTGGCCCTGGCTTCAAGCCATCGTAGCGGTCGAAAGGGTGCATTGCTGTTTATCGACCTGGATAATTTCAAGACGCTCAACGATACCCTCGGCCATGACATGGGCGATTTGCTGCTGCAACAGGTTGCCGAACGCTTGAGCTCAAGCGTTCGTGAAGGCGATACCGTTGCCCGTCTGGGCGGCGACGAATTCGTGGTGATGCTCGAAGACTTGAGCACGCAAGCCGTTGAAGCCGCAACCCAAACCGAAACTATCGGCGAAAAAGTTCTCGCCATCCTCAACCAACCTTACCAGCTTGCCAAGCACGAATACTACAGCACTCCCAGCATCGGCGCCGCCTTGTTCAACAGTCACGAGCAAGCCACGGACGAGCTGCTGAAACAGGCCGATATTGCCATGTATCAAGCCAAGACCTCAGGACGGAATGCCTTGCGCTTCTTCGACCCGCAAATGCAAAAGTCCATCACCGCCCGCGCGGCACTGGAAACGGATTTGCGTTTGGCGGTAGCGGAAAACCAATTCATGCTCAATTACCAAGCGCAGGTTTACCACAATCGCCAAGTCATAGGCGCTGAAGTATTGATCCGTTGGCAACATCCGCAACAGGGTTTGGTCTCCCCTACCGATTTTATTCCGCTGGCCGAGGAAACCGGCTTGATTCTACCCATTGGACAATGGGTCCTGGAGACGGCTTGCGCCCAGATCAAAATCTGGGAAGGCAGCGAGCACACTCGCCATTTGCAACTGGCCGTCAACGTCAGTGCGCGGCAATTCCATCAGGCCGACTTTGTCGAACAGGTACGCCAAGTGCTGAACCGTAGCGCTATCAAACCCGACAGCCTCAAGCTGGAACTGACCGAAAGCCTGGTGCTCGACGACATCGACGATACGATTCTTAAAATGAATGCACTCCGGGAAATCGGCGTGTGCTTTTCCATGGACGACTTCGGTACCGGCTATTCATCGCTGGCCTACCTGACCCAACTGCCGCTCGATCAACTCAAGATTGACCAATCGTTCGTCCGTAACATCGGCATGAAACCCTCGGACTCGATGATTGTGCAAACCATCATCGGCATGGCCAACAATTTAGACATGGAGGTTATCGCCGAGGGCGTGGAAACGGAAGCGCAACGCGCCTTTCTGGAACAGCACGGCTGTCCGGTCTGCCAGGGTTACCTGTTCAGCAAGCCGGTACCGTTGGCGGAGTTTGAGCAGTTGTTGGAACGCTTGGAGTGCAATGTTTTTGCAACCTGACATTCGGATCGTCCAGTAAAACCTGGCGTTTGTCTTATAACAATGAGGAGAAATTCAATGAGAAAAAATAGCCTGTTACCCGTCCTTGCCTGCATTGCAGTATCCGCCGTTTCATTTTCAAGTGCCGCTAAAACCGCACCCGATAACAACTTGAAGGTGGTTATTATCCGGCACGGGGAAAAACCCGAAACCGGCGATAACCTATCATGCCAGGGAGAGCAGCGTGCTCTGCAATTGCCGTCGGTTCTATACCAAAAATTCAACAAGCCGGAATATACCTATATTCCTACACTGGGACTAGGTAAAGCAACGAAACACGCCAGAATGTTCCAGACAGTTACTCCATTCGCTGTTAAATACAACCTGACAGTCGACAGTAAATTCGATAAAGACGATTATTCAAAAATCGCCAAAAATGTACTGGAGAAGACCGGCACGGTTCTGATGGTCTGGGAACATAAAGCGATTCAACCTATTGCCGAGCAGCTAGGAGTGGATAATCCGCCTGCTTGGAATGGCGACGATTTCGACAGTATCTGGGTCATTACTTACCAAAACGGTAAAGCGGTATTGTCTTTCGATAAAGAAGGAATAAACCCTTCCCCCGACTGTCATTTTTAAAAACAAACCGTGTTTGGGCAAGAATAGACGTAACTATTCAGCGTATCTTGCGCTGGTTCCCAAGCTCCTGCTTGGGAACCCAGTTAGCGAAGCTCCAGCTTCGCGAGTCGGGAAGCTGGAGCTTCCAAGACTGCATTCCCAAGCTGGAGCTTGGGAACGAGCGAATAGCTGGAGTGCAAGCTTTGCTTGCGCTTGCAGGCGAAGCCTGCACTCCTGCTGTAAACATAGGACGCGAGTTGTTCAAATTATTTCATGCTCATTCCTAAAAGTTACCGTCTCCTTCGACTACGGATCTCCTGAGCAAAGTCGAAGGACTCAGGACAGGCATTGAACCGGCAAATCATGTGATGATAAAAGTTGGCCTGCTGCTTCTAGTGCATCAATGATGGGTAATATGCCTTTGGCTTTCATACTTTCACCTGTTTTTTTATGGTGCGCCGATTAGTGACTTTGTTGTTTTCCAGCAATTGACGTTCTTGTTTAATCCGTGCAAGCAAGGCTTCGGCGCTGTTTTCGCCGGTGATCAGACCGGGATTTTGCTCGCGCCAGTCGGCGGTGAGTTCCCCGCGAAAGGCTTTGGCGAGGATGGCTTGGGTCAGGTGATTTACGCGGGCTTGGGCGTCTTTGACGCGTTGTTCGATTTGGTCGGCGTAGGTGAGGAGTTGTTCTACTTGGGTGACGATTTCGGTTTGTTCTTCGATTGGGGGCACTGGTAGAACAATGTTAATCATCCTTGTTAAACCCAAATCTTGATTTCCCACACCATGAGTATATCTCTGGGATTGGTTATAACAATTCTGCGAGTTAAGAGCATGTTGAACAAAGAATGGGTTTACCAAATTATTAGAGATAAGTTTTAGAACAGCAACGTGAACCCACACATTGAAGTCAACGCGCAAAGTATTAACTGCGGCTAAACCTGTTGTCCCGCCTTTTGTATAAAGAATATCGTGATATTCAGGTTTGCAACGCGTTGAAAGCTCTTGATGTAATTCTTCGCTTATATACTTCGAAATAGAAAGGTCTATTTTTCCGGGTCTTATGCTTCCTCCGCTAATGAATGGTATACCTTTGTCTTGGTATTGAGGGCTGAAATGAGGGCCATCCTTAACGCTCCAAGTAATTTGATCCAAAGTTGCGCGAAGCCAAGAATCAGGAAGGTCGATAAACTCACTTGAATCAATTTCGCCTGGCGAGATAGCTGGTTTATATTTTCGCTTTCCAGGCCACATTTTAATTCGCTCATCCGCTAACTTAGAGCCAATATCATATTTTGTAATATTAGCTTCAGCACGCCATTCCTCAGTCAATTTTCCATTCATTGCTGCAACCAGGACGGATTGGCGGAAGCGCTTGAGGATTTTGGGGATGGCGTCGAGGCGGGTTTTGAGGGTGTCCGCCTGCGTCAGCAGTTCGTCCAGTTTGGCGGCGATTTGTTGTTGTTCGGAAAAAGATGGAATTGATAAATCAACTTCTTTCAAATCGCCTAAAGAAATGTTATTCATCGCTCCGCCACGAGCGTTACTTTTTGCAATTGTTTCAGCCGATTGCTTAAGTTGCTGTCTTAAAAATTTCGTATCAAGAAATCGTGCCGTACCTCTAATGATAGCTACAGCCTGATTAGTATTTGCTGGAATATGCTCTTGAGTTACTAAAGCGGTTTTACCTATTGTACCTGCTATCGAAAAAAGAACGTCACCTTCTTGAAATTGTGATCTAAGCAATGCTTTATGTGCTTCCTCTGAAATAAATTGAGGTAATGTACTTAAATCAATACCGTGCTGGTTAATATTTTCAATTTTGATAAAGGGAACTCCTGAATCCAAATATTGAAAACCAGCCGTGGTAGGAGTTGTACCTTTTGTAATTTGATCTGCTATTTCACCAAGTTTAGCTCGGCACCATTCCTTGGGAATGCCTCCAAATTCCAATTCATCCTGTTCATTAGGTCGGGTTAGCGTAGCGTAACTCGACAGCTTTGCATCAACGCCGTATTTCGCGCTTTGCTCCTGAATTTGTTGGGCTACGCTACCGCTAACCCAACCTACATCAGGCACATCAATATCAGCTTGGCTCATTGTCCGCTCTCCAGCTTCGCCAACTCATAAAACTCATCCAGCTTGGCTTGCAATAAGGCTTTATCCGGCAGGCGGGTTTGGTATTGCACACGTTCCCAAGCTGGACAGTTCGTCTTTCTACACAAATGTTTACGAAACACCGTCATCCCGGCAGGGATTGCCGGGATCCAGGACACAGGGATGTGAATGCTTGATTTAATTGAGCAATCCTTTGTGGCGAAACTTTTTGCCTCTTCGGCATTGCCATCCATGGCTTCTGGATCCCGGCAATCCCTGCCGGGATGACGTGGTTTGAAATATTTGTGTATAACGATGAGAGCTGGAGCTTGGAAACGAGGCGATAAGCCGCGAACCGGACGATCCGAATTATGTATCCAAGACAAAACTCTCACCAGTGGTGAGAGTTTCTCATCACCTTGATAGGTTTCAAAAAACTGCTTCATGCGCCATAAGTTTTGCGCGGAAAAACCGCGCAAATTGGGTTCTTGTGCAGCCAGCCAATCGGCTAGCTGTTGTACGACATTTTGCCCCCAACCTTGTTCGTTCACTTTTCGGCTCAGGTATTCGCCAATCTGCCAATACAGTTCCAGCAGTTGCTGGTTGACCGTGCTTAACGCCCGTGATTTAGCCTGTTGAATGAGCGTCAGTATCGGCGGAAAGTGTTCGGTATTGGCTGGCAGGTTCATTGCTCCTCCTGCAAAGCCAAAGTATCAATCAATAATTGCCGCTGCACTTTGGCTTCATCGCCCGCGCCCAAAGCCTGCATCAAACCATTAAGTTCGCGCAGGGCTTCGGTCAGTTCACTCATCGCTTCGGCGGCCAAAACATCCGGTTCCGGCAAGCTGGCGGCATCGACGCTGTCTTGGTCTTTCAGCCAGGCAATATCCAACGAGTCGGCTTTTTGGGTCTTAATCCAGTCTCGGGAGAAACTGCGCCAGCGGGTTTCAGATTCCCCCTCGGCAACTGCTCCCGACGTTGCTCTACCTCCTGCATCCATGCAGTCGTCACCCCGGCCCTCTCGGCAATCGCTCCTGCATTGCTCTACCTCCTGCATCCCTGCAAGTCGTCCCTCAAGGGAGAGGGGGAGATTTCCATCCGCTTCTTTGCGTTCGTTGGCATGAAAACATTCCTCAAACGGTTGCAGGTGCCGGTCGCCGAACGGCGTGCGTTTGCCGAAGCTGGGCATGTTGGTGCGCAGGTCGTAGACCCAAATGTTTTGCGTGCAGTTTTCATCCTGTTCCGGTTTTTCCGCCGTGCCTTTGCTGAAAAACAGCACGTTGGTTTTAACGCCCTGGGCATAGAAAATCCCGGTCGGCAACCGGAGTATCGTATGCAGGTTGCATTTGTTCATTAAATCGCGGCGGATGTCGGTGCCGATTCCGGCTTCGAACAACACGTTATCGGGCAGCACCACGGCGGCGCGGCCTCCGGGTTTCAGGCTGCGGTAGATATGTTGCAGGAACGCCAGTTGCTTATTGCCGGTTTTGTAGGTGAAGTCGTCGCGGGTCGGACCGCCTCCGCCTTTGGCCGTGCCGAACGGCGGATTGGTCAGTATCACATTGGCTTTGGCCAATTGGGTGCCGGGCAAACCGAGCGTATTGCCCAAACGCACCACGCCTTCGTCATCGCCTTCCATGCCGTGCAACAAGCAGTTCATCAACGCCAATCGGCGCGTCCCCGGCACCAGCTCCATGCCGACAAAGGCTTTGTTGCGCTGGAAAGTCCGGTCTTTCTCGTGCAGGCTGTAGTAGTCGTCGGTATTGCTTTTGATAAAAGCATCGGCAGCAATTAAAAAACCCGCGGTTCCGGCGGCGGGATCTTGGATCAGTTCACCGGCTTGCGGCTTGATGCAGCGGATGATGCTGTCGATCAACGGGCGCGGCGTAAAGTATTGCCCGGCGCCGGATTTGGTTTCGCTGGCGTTTTTTTCCAGCAAGCCTTCGTATAAGTCGCCGAGGCCGTCGCGTTGCGCGCTGAACCAGTCGATGCCGTCCAAGGCTTTTATCAGTTGTTCTAAATGGCGCGGCTCTCTTAAACGGGTTTGGGCATCGGCATAAATCGCTAAAATCAGCGGGTCGGTAATAACGGTTTTTTCGATGGTTTTGCTTTCATCTTTTGGATCTTTAACGATCTCTTTACCTGTTGAGAGGATGAAGAGAATGCGTTTGTATTCGTTCAACAGGTTTAAACCGCTTTTGCCGTTCAAATCAGGCCAGCGGCAGCCTTCGGGGAGTTTGTGCTGATCCAACAATCCGGCTTCGGTATTTTCGTATTCCATTTTGATGAACAGCAGCAACACCAGTTCGGTGACGTAGTCGCTGTAGTTGATGCCGTCGTCGCGCAATACGTCGCAAAGGTTCCAGAGTTTTTGAACGATGTCGTTGTTGGTCATGGGGGGATTTGGTAATGGCAGGTTAGATGCTTAATAGCTTCAATTTGGGTGGAACAAGTTTTGGCAGTTCATGCCTCGCCGATATGAAGCAGTAATTTTTTGATTAAATCCGTATGATAGTAAATCCCATGATTTTGCATGGCAGTCACGCATTCCAGAAACGACGGGATCAGGCCTTGTCGCTTTGCCTTGAGCAAGATTCCGAGTGTTCCGGTAACCCGCAAGCCTAAATACTCAGCCATATTACGGCCAATTTTTTCATCAATTAGCACCCAGTCAGCCTGATATTTTTGAGCCATGTCCAAGGTGTGTTTTTCACCTTTATCCAATTCCAACAATAGACTTGGATGACTGACTGGGGTTGATTCAACGATGGTCAGCCAATTTAATCCACGTAACGAAGCCACAGCAATAGCGCCACCCACCTCACATTCGTCTACAACTTCATTAACCAAATGAAGATGTCCAAATAATTCAGGTAACAAATCCAGTTGTTGAATGCTGCTTAAGGCAATAATGGGCGTGGTATTGGAAAAAACGATCATAACAAAGCCGTTTCTCTTTGGAAGTCGTCATGGCTATCTTCAAGCAAGCTGGCTCCGGCATCAAAAGCCATCCGCAAAAAAGCAACCCGACCAATACCTAGCCACGTTGCGGCACTGCCCGATGACAATTTGCCTTCCTTGAACAAACTGATTGCGGCTTGTTTTTTTAGATATTCGGCAAAGTCTTCTGCGTTAAGGTGGATACCCATTAATAATTCGGGTGGGCAATCAATGGTTATTGTGCGTTGCATGGTAATTCCTTGGTAATAATCGGCTGTGTTTGTTTTTGCTGCTATTTATTCGGTCGCCTATGGGACATTGTCAAAATCCCTAAGTTGAATGTCTAGGGGGACAAATTCGTTGTCATCAGCGGGCATACTGAAGAGATAGCCAATAAAGGAAGTCGGTTGATCGGCTTCAACTACGGAGCTAAATTTATTTTTTTCGTCTTGTAACGACCGTTGCTTGGTTTGCATATCGACCTCTTGAGCTAGCCGGATTATAACAGAGCCTGAATTATCCCGTTGCTTGCCAGATATTTTCGCTGAGCGTATCCAGTACTTTATCCAGATCGCCATCGAGCATTGAATCCAGCCTTTTAGCGCCGCCATCCTGGGCAAAGGCACGGTTGATAAAGTGTTGGTCGATGACGACTTCATGGCTCAGTTGTTTGGCAAGACGATCCAACCATTTGCGTTGGATGGGCGTCCAGTTGTGCAAGGTGTAGATTTTTTGCATCGCGTTGGCAACGCGTTGATCAAAAGGCAACAAGGCTTCACCCAAGGCAGCTTGGCGTATATAGCCGACAATGCTGGCGGCGATTTCCTGATGGGTTTGGTTGCGCCAGGCGCTTTTTAGTTTGGCCTCGCTGTAGCCGTGCTCATCCAGTAATAGACGCACTTCGCGCAGTTGTTCGCGGGTCAGGTCTTTGGGTTTATTAACGATCACGCCCAATGCAACCGATTGGTTTAGCCGGTTGCGGATAAAGTGGTTGAAGCTGTCCAAATAATCGGCAGGCTTTTCATTAACGCCGTAGGTTTGGCTGCGCTCTTTAAATTCATCGGCGCCTTCGTATATGATCGGTAAACGGTCTGAACCCAGCAATTCGTTAACTTCGTTGAGTTGCTTGAGCAAGCCGCTGTGGCGTTGAACAAAATCACTGGCATTTTTAGGACCCAGTTGATGCAGATGCCGGTGCAATTTGCCGGGTTCCACGCCCCAAAGCGTTTCCAGTTCATCCAGTTTTTGTTTGAGCGGCGGGTTCTTTTCGGCAGTCTTGACCGCTTTACGCAATATGCGCATGACTTTTTGGCTGACGGCATCCAGCACGTCATGGGCGTGGCTGGTGTCGGCCTTGTTGCCCGGTGCGGTCAAGCCGGCGGGATCGTTCAACTCTTGCAGCAATTGTTCCAGCGTGACATTGGGGTCTTTGACCAAGGGTTTCATCGAGCTGACATCTTGCAGCGCCGCGTAAATATCGACAGGGTCGTAAATTTTGAACACGGTTTTACCGATTTCATCGCAACGGCGGGTGGCGCGTCCCAGCATTTGTTCAAACAGAATACGGGAACGGACCCGGCGTAAAAACACCAGATTACAAATTTCAGGTACATCGATGCCGGTCGTGAGCAGATCGACCGTTATCGCAATAGAGGGGTATTTTTCGTTTTTGTATTGGCGGATGAGTTGCTGCACTTTGTCGCTTTGTCCGGTGATTTTTCGTACCGACGCTTCGTTGTAATCATCCTCGTAAAGTGCTTTGAATGCTTCATCCAGCAAGCGCTTGACCATGTCGGCGTGTAGATCGGTAGCGCAGAAAATCATGGTTTTTTCGTTGCCGAACGGATCGAGTTCTTTTGCCAACTGGCTACAAATGACTTGGTTAAAGCTTTCGGTGATGACGCGGCGGTTAAAGGCTTCGACTTCAAAATTCAGTTCGTCATCCAATTCGGCCAGCTCTATTTCACCGGTTTGGGTGTTGATAACGCTGACCTGAATGCCTTTATCAAAATGAATGCCGTTTTGGCTGAGCAGGGTTTCGTAGCGTATCGGTGGTTCATGGTCGATCAGCCAATCGTCGGCCACCGCTTCACGGTAACTGTAGGTAAATACCGGTTTGCCGAAAATTTCCGTCGTATGTTTGGCCGGTGTTGCGGTCAGGGCAATTTTGGCGGCGTCAAAATAATCCAGTACCCGGCGGTAGCTGGATAAGTATTGCGCAACATCGCGTATCGCCAGTTCGCCGTCGGTCATTTCCTGGTCCAGCGTGTAACCGCGATGGGCTTCGTCAATGATGATGCAATCGTAAGCATCGATATTCGGCGGGCTGTCGGCTTGAAAAATCCGCTTGACCATCGCCTGTACGGTCGCCACCTGAATGCGGGTTTCCGCTTCGGCTGCCATATCGCCGAGCAAGGCAATGTTGTAAATCTTCGATAATGTCTGATTTTGCTCTAGCGGTGCGTCGTTAAAAAAGTCTATCGCTTGTTCGCCCAACGCAGTGCGGTCCACCAAAAACAAAATGCGTTTAAAGTGTTCTGCTTTTAAAAATCGATACATTAAGCCGATGATGGTGCGCGTCTTGCCGGTGCCGGTCGCCATCGCCAACAGGCAGTTGGATTGATGATTCGTCAATGCGGTTTCAACCGCTTGAATGGCGTTTTGCTGGTAGTCGCGCAGTTTGAGGTAAGCAAAACCTTCGTTTTTAAGTAACTGTTGCGCCGTTTGTCGGCTGCGTTTAAGAATATCCAGTAAACCCTCGGGGCTATGAAAATCATGTAAGGGCCGGGCTAAGTTGGCAAACTCCCGCACGTCGCGAAACCAAGTGCCGGATTGTTCCGCCAATTGCTTAACGAAAGGACGGGCATTACAGGAATAGACAAACGGAATCTGGTAGTGGCCTGCTTCGCTGTCAGCCCAGGCAATGGTTCTTCCTTCAAGTTGCCAAGCGGGCAGCATGAAAAGGCTTGGCTTGAAGCCTCGCGAATAGCGTTCGGCTTGCGGTATTTTGCCGGCGACATTGACGTTTTCGCGCTTGGCTTCAACGACGGCTATCGGCGTTAATCCGGTAAAAAGGACATAATCGGCGGCTTGCTTGCCTTGGGTCGGCCATTCGGCGATGGCTTTGTTTTTGCCTTTTTCCGGGCGCGCGCCTTTTTGATAGGTCAGTTGTTCAGTGTCGGCTTCCCAGCCGGCGGCAATCAGTTGCTGATCGATCAGGATGCGCGTCAATTCTTCGTTAAGAGACAGTTGAGCGCTGGCTTTTTGGATGCCGGCGCTGATTTGCTGAGGAATCTTCTGCCGGCTTTCCAACTCTACCTGCATCGATTTGATCCGGGCCTCAAAAGCTTCCCGCTCGTTATTAAGTTGGTTTTCATGGGCCAACGCGAGTTGCTGAAACTCGCGAGCTTCTACATCCATGTGTTCAGCCAGCGCCGCATATTCTTGTTTTTCGCGGGCTACCAATGCTATCAGTTGTTGATTGCTTTCGACCTGTTCATTGGCATCCAGCAGTTTCGCTTTGAGCTGTTCAATCTGCGTGTTTAATTTCCGCAGTTGTTGGCTGGGATCGGTAGGTGCGACAAAGGGGCCGGGCTTGAACGCGGCGCCTTGTTTACCGAACGCTTGATGAAACCAGATTGCCAATGTCCTGGCCAAACGCAAACCATCCATGGCCTCTTTGTGTTGGGTTCTAAATTGATGGGTTGCTTTATTACCTTCGATGCGCAGGCTATGGAATAAATCGCGAATGTTAGGATCGAGGCGAGTTTCACGATTTAATTTAAACAGCAAATCGGCTTGCGAGTTTTTTTCGTCGAACTCAATACCACAACGGGTAGCTATATCTTGCGCGAAAGCTTCGCCCAATTGGCGCAATTTGATTAAGGTCGTGTTAGGGTCGGCGGAAAACAGCTGTTCAGCAGTAAAAGCTAACTGGAAAAATACGGGATCATGCTCTTTTAAAAAGTCGAAATTACTCTTGTCGTCCATAAATCTCTCAAGGCTTAATAACAGCTCCGTTGTTAGCGGATGAGCTCATTATTCTTAATCCGATATATACGGGTTAAAACCGTATATATTTAAGCGGTGCTCAATGTAATTTAAGCAAGCCGCCATATATAACCATGTTTTCCAATATTAATCGATTGCCCCATTGCCTCATCAATTTAAAATAAAGCGGAAGAGAGTTTGCTGGTGGCTTGTAAATAAGCCCGTCGTTCCTGTTTTTCCATTGACTTTACCCCTGCTATTTTCGGTTACGCACAATATGAAGCATCGACCTTTTTTATTAGCTTTTTATTTGAGGCCATTCGCAGGCGTCGTTCCAATTGCACTTCGGAGTTGAATCAGCCTATAATCCAGTACAGATAGTTTTTCCATTCCATTTAAACAACTCAAGGACATGCGACCGATTAAGTAACAACGGGTTAAAGCCCCCGCCCTTCCCCCTTGTTTTGCTGTTTTACATAACTTATTAAAGCACTTACCTTTTCCACTCCAATCCGGCCAAGCCACTCTATTAATTATGATCGATCTCGCCATCATTTTGCTCTCTTATACCGGCGTCAGGCTTTATGAAGAACGAAAAAAAGCAAAAAAACTAAAAGAACTCCAAAAAACAGCGAATGGGCTGGCGGTTATCCCGCCGGCAACCCCGTCTAAGCTGACGCAAAAAGAGCAGCAGCACCGTAATAATGTCATGAGCGGCGTCACCCTGGGCGCCGCGACCTTGCGCATGTTAAGCCCCACCCCGGTGTTTACCCTGTTCGACATCGCCTCTTATACCTACACTATGTTTCCCTTCTACCGCCAGGTCGAGACCGCGGTAAAACAGCGCCTGATTAAAGAGCGTAAAGTCGACAGCTATTTACTGATGGGCTTGGGCAATCTGTTGCTGGTCGGGACGAACCGCTATTTTGTCGCCGCCCTGGGTTTGGGTTTGGCCTATATCGGCGAAACCATTGTTACCAAGGCAACCGACACGGCACAGCAAAATCTCCACGACCACCTCTTTGAGCAACTGTTCGATCCCAAACAAAAAGTCTGGATGATCCAGGACGGCGTTGAGTTGGAAGTTGCCCTGGAATCCGTCCGGCAAGGCGATATTCTGATCATAAGGGCGGGCGAATCCATTCCTGTCGACGGCGTCGTGGTCGAGGGCATGGCCAGTGTCGACCAACATGCGTTTACCGGCGAATCCTATCCGGTGGAAAAAGGCCTTGGCGAACCCGTGTTCGCTTCCACCTTGATGCTGACCGGCAAGCTTCAGGTCAAAGTTGAAAAGTCCGGGCGGGATACCGCCATCGGCAAATTAGGCGATATTTTAGCCCAGGCCTTCCAGGGTAAAACACAACTCCAATTGCGCGGCGAACAGTGGGCGGAAGCGGCTAACCTGCCTTTCCTGGCGCTAGCCGGCGCCGGCCTGGTTTTCTTCGGCCCTACAGGCGCGATGGTGATTCTTGGCGGCAACACCGTCCAGGCCATCCGCCTTCTGGCGCCCTTGGCCACCATCAATTACCAGACGGTGGCGTCCTCCGAACATATTTTGCTTAAACAAGGCCAACGCCTCGAACAAATCAGCAGTATCGATACCCTGTTGTTCGACAAAACCGGGACATTGACCGATGGCGCGTTGAATGTCAGCGCTATTCATGTCGTCCATGCCGACTTTCAGGAAGCCGATATCCTCTTTTATGCCGCCTTGGCCGAACACCAACTGACTCATCCTATTGCTAAAGCGATTATGCAACACGCCGCGTTGGCGGGTGTGGACGTCAACAACCTTGATGCCATGGAATACCGCCAAGGCTTTGGCATTGTCGTGCAATATAATGGCCGCACCATCCACGTCGGCAGCGCCCGCTTCATGGTCGCGGAAGGCATTGCCATCCCCGATTCGGCGCAAATTTTACAGACGGCCATCCATGAGCAAGGCCATTCCCTGGTGATGGTGGCCGTTGATTCGGCCGTCGCGGGCATTATCGAATTGCAGGCGACGTTACGGCCCGAAGTACAAGCCGTTTTTAAAAGCCTCCGGGAACACGGCATTAAACATATCGGCATCGTTTCCGGCGACCATGTTGCCCCGACCCAAAAACTAGCCGAACAGCTTAAGGTTGACAGCTTCTTCGCCGAAGTATTGCCTGAAGATAAGGCCGGCATTGTTAAACAGTTCCAAGCCGAAGGGCGCAATGTGTGTTTTATCGGCGATGGCGTCAACGACACCATTGCCATGCGCCAGGCCGATTTGTCCGTTTCCTTGCGAGGCGCGACCACGCTGGCCATCGATGTAGCGGATATTATCCTCACCAATTCCGACCTTAACAGCCTGTGCGAACTGATGGTGCTGTCCGAGAAACTGGAAAACAACCTTAAGCGGGGGCTTTGGATTTGCTACTCCGGCATGGGTATTGTGCTTGCCGGTACCGTCTTCTCTCATATTGGCGTGCTGACCTCCATGGGCGTCCATTTCGTGTTAGGTTCCGGGGCTATCGGCAACGCCATGTTGCCGTTGCTGGAAATCAACAAGGAAAATGCCGGGGACACACCGGAAAATCTCGATGCCGACACCCCTCCGCCTGCCGCCGAGCCGGACGTTCAAGCCGAAGCCGTCAAGCCATTGCCTACCTTGGTAAAAACGCCCAAACGCAAAAAAGCAGCCTAACGTATGTCTGATTTATCCCCCGCACTTGTTATCGCAGGTGCCGGCGCCACAGGCATTGCCTGTGCGCTGGCCGCCGCCCGGCAAAAAGTTCCGGTCGTTTTGCTGGAAAAATCGGACCGGCTCGGCGGCACCGTCACCGGCGCCTTGATTCATACCTTGGGCGGCTTTTTTGATGACCGGGGCGATGCCCTTAATCCGGGCCTGCCGGCGGAACTGATTGAGCGGCTCGTTGACGCCAGCCCTTTTACCTGCAAGCGGCGCATCGGCAAGACCTGGGTTTTAAACGTAGACCCTGCTATTTATCGACAGGTTATCAGCCGTTGGCTTAACGAATATCCCACTATTAACGTCTGTTACCAAACCAGCATCGACCATGCTTCCATTAACACCCGGCGTATCGATGCAGTAACGGTGACCTGCAATGGGCAATCGCGCACGCTCGATACGCTGGCCGTCATCGATGCCACGGGGCGGGCCGACATCGTGCGTAGTATCGATTCGCGCCTGGTTACTGAGGGGGCGGCGTTGGCCGGGCTGATCGTACAACTGGGCGGCGTTAGCCCTGGTACTTTGGATTTTCCCAAAGGCCTCGCGCTATTACGGCATATCCGGAAGGCGACTGAAAACCATGAACTACCGCCGGAATGCGCTACGTTATGGCTTGATGGCGGCGTTTATCCCGATGAAATTTATGTCAAATTCAGTTTGCCTGCAAAAAATTATGATCACGCGCAGATGCTAACCGTGGTCAATCAACTGTTAACCTTTCTTCAGGCGCGGCTTGGTTTTGCCGACGCCTTCATCCGTTGTCATGGACAATTGGGTATTCGCGACGGCGGACGCGTACACGGCGATTACACGCTCACCGAAGCCGATCTTAAACAAGGCCGACGCTTTGACGATGCCGTATGCCGCGCCGCTTGGCCCATTGAACATTGGCATCCGGAACACGGGGTCAGCCTCGATTACTTCCCGCCCGGCCACAGCTACGAAATTCCTTTAAAAGCCCTCAAAGTCGGCGGGTTAACTAATTTTTTTGTAGCCGGAAAATGCTTTTCAGCGGAACCGCGCGCCCAAGCCTCGGCACGGGTGGTCGGAAGCTGCTGGGCAATGGGGGAAGGTTTGATTAACGCGCACTTTAGGAAATCTTAAAATGACACTGAATTTGGCTGAAGTTTTCTTTCAACAAGCGGCTTTAAGGCCGGAACATCCCGCGATCCTCGGACCGCACGAAGACACCTCTGTCAGCTACGGGGCCTTGCGAAAAGAAATTGAAACCCTGGCGGAGCAGTTGCTCGCCGCGGGCATCCATGCCGGCATGAATATCGGCCTGCACTATCCCGGCGGCCAAGCCTACATTGCCTTTACCTACGCGCTTTGGGCCTGTGGGGCGTGCGTCACGCCGATCCCGATGGAATTGGCGACGGAAGAAAAACAACTGATTTTCCAGCACATCGCTATTGACGCCGTCATCTCCACGGCCGGCTGCCAGCTATTTGCCGCGCTTGCTTCCGGCGAAGCAATACCGTTAACGGAACACGCCTGCCTGCTAAACCTTAACCCCTTGCGGACGCCGCCGGTCGAGTTGGCGGGACTGAATCCGGCCTTCATCCGCTTTACCTCGGGCACCACGGGCGAGGCCAAGGGCGTGATTCTCTCCCATGAAACCATCTTTGCCCGCATCCAGGCCGCCAATCAGGGGTTAGAGATCGATGCCAACGACCGTATTGTGTGGCTGTTATCCATGGCCTACCATTTTGCCGTGTCCATCGTCGCTTACCTGAGCTTTGGCGCCACCATCGTTTTATGCAAGAACAGTTTCGGCAGCACGATTTTGCAGGCCGCCAACCGGCACCGGGCCACGCTGATTTATGCGGCGCCCACGCATTACGAACTCATGAGCCATGACCGCAGCGATCAAACATTATCGACTATACGCCTGGCTATCGTCACCACCGCTTACCTGCGCCCCGACATTGCCGAGGCTTTTTACCAGCGTTTCGGCATCGCGCCCAATGAGACTTACGGCATCATTGAAGTGGGCCTGCCTGCGGTAAACCTGGACGGGGCCAAAGAAAAACGGGGTTCCGTCGGCAGATTACTGCCCCGCTACGCCGTCAAACTGGACTCGCCCGATGACAACGGCATCGGCGAAATTATGCTCTTTGGCGCCGGCTTATTAGATGCCTATTACCAGCCGTGGCAACCGCGCGATGTTATCCTCAACCGGCATGGCGGTTGGTTGGCGACCGGCGATTTGGGCTTCATCGACGAGGACGACTATCTGTTCATTGTCGGCCGCAGCAAGGAAATGATCAGCGTGGCCGGCATGAAGTTTTTTATCCGCGAAGTCGAGACGGTCCTGGAGCGTCATCCCGCGATCCAGGCCGCCTGCGTCTTTGCCGTTAAAGCGCGCCGCCTGGGCGAAATACCGATGGCCCATGTCGTGCTGGCCGATAACCATGAGCCGCCCGATGAAGCCGAACTCAAAGCCTACTGCGGCGAGCATTTGGCCGCTTACAAAATCCCTGACCAGTTTCACTGGGTCGATAGCCTGGCGCGCACCGCCAGCGGCAAATTGATCCGCAATACCGAAAAATTATTGACCGCCCAACAGACCAAAATCCTATGAACCTAACTCAGCAGCTACGCGAACACATTATTAACCACGTCATCAAAGATAAAGCGCCGGAAGGTTTTAACGACGATTACAACCTGATCGATGAGGGCTTCCTCGACTCCTTGGCCATCATGAACTTGATCGCCTGGCTGGAAAAGCAGTATGCGATTGAGTTTGACGAAGGCGACATCGTGCTGGAAAACTTCAACTCCGTGAAGGCCTTGCTCGATTTCGTGCAAAAAAAGCGCGCCGCTAGCACAGACCATTAAGTAGGCAAGCAACTTATTCAGCACATAGAGAAATGGAACGCGGATGACACGGATAGGACGGATTGACACGGATTTTTAATCCGAACCCGGTTTGTTTGCGTTTTTAAATCCGTATTTATCCGTTTAATCCGTGTCATCCGTCGACTGCATGGATGCAGGAGGTAGAGCAATGCAGGAGCAATTGCCGAGTTCTATTGATCCTACGCTGAGCAGTTACGAAGAAAATATAACGCCATGCGCTTCATGGTGACTAAAAAATATTAAAGACTTTGAACGACTACGTACCACACCGACATCAACGTATTTAAGGAAAAAATACCGTGCAAGCCCCATCGACACCGCTATCATACAGCCAACAAGCCCTTTGGTTCATTTACCGCGATGCGCCAAAAAGCGCCGCCTACAATATGGCCTTGCCGCTCCAGTTTGCCGGAGAGGTCGATGCACAAACCTTACAACAATCGGTACGGCGCTTGGTCGAACGCCATCCGATGCTGCGCAGCCGTTTTTCCGAATTGGACGGCGTGCCGTACCAACATGTTGCAGCCGAAACCACGCATTTTTGGCAAGAAGTTGACGCAGGCCAATGGCCGCAAACAACGCTGATGGACGCGCTGTACAGTCATTCACAGCAGCCTTTCACCTTGGAACAAGGCGCATTCCGCGCCACCCTGTTCCGGGGCGCCGGCACGGGTACGGTATTATTGCTTAACCTTCACCACATTGCCGGCGATGCGGCCTCCCTGGCTATTCTCGGCAAAGAATTACTGGCGTTTTATGGGGCGGAAAACGCGCCGTCAACGGCAGCGGATTACGGTCATTACGTCCGCTGGGAGGCTGAGCTGCTTAACGGCCCAAAAGGCCAACGCATGGCGGCCTATTGGCAACAACAGCTTGCCGGAGACGTGCCTGTCCTGCAACTGCCCACCGATTATCCGCGCCCGCCGCGGCAGACTTTCAACGGCGCCTCGGTGCGTGTCGAACTGCCGGAACCGTTGACGGAGGCCGTCAAACAGCTCGCCAAAGCCCACAAGACGACCTTGTTTACCGTGCTATTCAGCGCCTATCAAGTCCTATTACAGCGCTATTCGGGACAGGATGATATTTGGATCGGCGTACCCACCTCAACGCCAAGAAACCAAACCGAGTTCGCCGAGATGGTCGGCTATTTGGTCAACCCGATGATCCTGCGCGGCGATTTTTCGGAAAATGCCAGCCTCAGCTTCAGCCGGCTCCTACAGCTGAACAGCAAGCAAATGCTGACCGGGCTTTATCACCAGCCTTATCCGTTCACACTTTTGATAGAGCAGCTGCAACCGCAACGCAACCCGGCTTATCCGCCTTTAGTGCAGGCCCTGTTCGCGCTGGAGCGGGACGACCTGATCCCTAAGCAATTTTCAGCGAACGGCCTGCAGGCCCGAAGCCTGGATATTGCCCAAATGGAAGGGCAGCTGGATTTGGCGCTGACTTTTTCAGACAGCAATGACGGCAAGACTTTGTCGGCGGTATGGGACTACAACCGCGACTTGTTTAAAGAAGCTACTATTGCCAGGATGGCGGAGCATCTGCACCTGCTGTTGCAAGGCGCTGTCGATGATGCCGAACAAGACATCGCGAAGCTGCCGCTTCTGACCGAGACTGAAAAGGCGCAGTTGAAACAATGGATGCCCACGGAGACGGATTATCCGAAACACCAAACGATTGTTGATTTGTTTGAACGGCAAGCGGCAACCACGCCCGACAACCTGGCCGTGATCTTTGACGGCCAGTCGCTGAGTTACCGCCAGCTTAATGAAAAGGCCAATCAACTGGCGCACCACCTGCTCAGCCTAAAAACGGAAACGGGAACCGCGTTACTGGGCAACAACCCCTTGATAGCCATTGCCGTTGAACGCTCACTGGACATGGTCGCCGGCCTGTTGGCCATCCTCAAGACCGGCGGGGCTTATCTGCCGATAGACCCGGATTATCCAAGCGCCCGCATTCTGGCTATGCTGGACGACAGCGCAACGCCGCTATTGCTGACGACAAGCCAAACCCAATTACCGTTGACCGGCATAAAACAGGATTATGTCGTGCTGTGCCTGGATGAAGTGGATGCCGCCGGCCAACCCACTGACAATCTGGCCCGAAGATCCAGGCCGGAGGATTTGGCTTATGTGATTTATACCTCAGGCTCGACCGGCAATCCCAAAGGCGTCATGGTTGGACACCAAGCCTTGACCTTGCATAGCCAAGCCATGTTGCAACAATACGGACTCGCTGAACATGACCGGGTCTTGCAATTTGCCTCGCTTAGCTTTGACACCTCACTGGAGCAGCTGTTAGTGGCCTGGCTGAGCGGTGCCTGTTCGGTGCTGTTAGCCACCAATTTAATGCCGGCGCCGGACTTATTGGCTTTAATAAAAAAACACGCCGTCACGGTAGCCGATTTACCGCCCGCTTATTGGCAACAAATGCTGGAAATGGCAACGCTTGCCGATGATTGGCTTAGCCTGAGAATGCTTATTTTAGGCGGGGAGGCATTGCCGTTAAGCTTGGCGCGGCAAACCCGCAAGCGCTTTCCCGCATTGACCTGTTTCAATGCCTACGGCCCCACGGAAGCGACCATCACGCCGTGTAGTTACCGCTTGCCGCTAACTTTAGCCGACGATACCAACTACATCGCCATTGGCAAGCCCCGCGCCAACACGCCTGTTTATATCCTGAATGCGCAACTTCAACCCCAACCGTTAGGTATTCCCGGCGAATTGTGCATTGCCGGTGCCGGTCTTGCCCGCGGCTATCTGCACCAACCCGAACTGACCGCCGAGAAATTCATCGACGTCGAACTGTTCGGCAAAACGGAACGTCTTTACAAAACCGGCGACTTGGCAAGATGGCTGCCCGACGGCAACCTCGAATTCCTGGGCCGCGTTGACCAGCAAATCAAGCTGCGCGGTTTTCGGATTGAATTGGGCGAAATTGAGGCGGTGCTGTGCCAATATCCGGACGTCAAGGAAGCCGTAGCGAACCTGCACGAGGCCGATGACGATAAACGGATTGTCGCCTATCTGACCACTGATAATGGCCGCTTCAGCACCGATGAATTACGCAGTTGGCTAAAAGCCAAACTGCCCGATTACATGGTCCCCAGCCATTTCATGGTGATTGACGCCCTGCCCCTGACCTCTAACGGCAAGATTGACCGCAAAGCCTTGCCGGCTCCCGAGTTTCAGGCCTCAACCGGTTTTAGCCAGCCTGTTACGCCCAGCGAAGACTTGTTGGCGGCGTTATGGGCCGGCGTCCTCAAACGCGAAGCCATCGGCCGGCATGACAACTTTTTTGAACGGGGCGGGCATTCCTTGCTGGCGACGCAACTGATCGCCCGCATCCGGGAGAGTTTCCAGGTCGAATTGCCGATACGGGCGGTGTTTGAGCATCCTGAATTATCCGGCTTGGCCGCGGCCATTGAAGCAGCCGCGGGCACTATCCGCCTGCCTGCCATTGAGCAGCAGGCCGCCGATGCGCCCAAGGTATTGTCATTCGCCCAGCAACGGCTGTGGTTCCTGAACCAGTTCGAGAACAACAATAGCGCGACCTATAACATGCCGCTTGCACTGCGCCTGTCAGGGCAATTGGATGCCGGGGCTTTGCAACAAAGCCTGCAATGGTTGGTCGAGCGCCATGCCGGTTTGCGTAGCTATTTTCCAACGCTTGCCGGGCAAGCGCAGGTACATCTCCGATCCATTGATGCCCTGTCAATCCAGGACTTGCGCCCGCTGCCGGCCGGCGACCGGGAACGTGAAGCCGTACGCCTGACCGACAGCCACGCCATCGCGCCTTTCGACCTGGAACAGGGGCCGTTATTCAAGGCCGACTTGCTGCGGCTTGACGACACCGACGCGCTGCTGTTGCTGAACATGCACCATATCGTCAGCGACGGCTGGTCGATGAGCGTGTTCATGCGCGATTGGCGACATGCCTATGCGGCCTTTGCCGGGGGCGATACGCCCAGCTTGCCGGAACTCGCGATCCAATACAGCGACTATGCGGCCTGGCAACGGCAATGGTTCCAGGGCGACGTGCTGCACCGGCAAGTCGATTACTGGACCGGGCAACTTAAAGGCCTGCCCGAACTGCTGGAACTGCCCACCGACAAACCCCGGCCGCCGCGGCAAAGTTACCGAGGCGCGCATTTTACCCACAGCCTGCCCGCAACGCTCAGCCAAGCCGTCGCCCGGTTGAGCCGGCAACAGGGCGTGACCGTGTTCATGACCTTATTGGCGGCCTTCAACGTGTTGCTGTCGCGCTATAGCCGCCAGCAGGATATTTGCGTTGGCAGCCCCATCGCCAACCGCACCCACAGCTACACTGAGGATTTAATCGGCTTTTTCGTCAACACCTTGATATTGCGTAGCCAAGTCGAGCCGCAACAAAACTTTGCCGGGCTGTTGCAAGCCACCCGCCAGACCTGTCTGGACGCTTACGCGCATCAAGACATCCCGTTTGAAATGCTGGTCGAAAAACTGCAACCCACGCGCAGCCTGAGCCATAGCCCGCTGTTCCAGGTGATGTTCGTATTACAGAATAACGAAGCCGCCGAATTGGCCTTGCCTGATGTGGAGGTTAGCGTTGTTGAAGCAGAGTACCCGATCGCCAAATTCGACCTGACCCTGCATGTCGCGGAACAGGACGGGCAACTGCATTGCTACTGGGAATATGCGACCGACTTGTTTGAAGGCGAAACCATCAAGCGCATGGCCGGGCATTTTGAAGCCTTGCTCAATGCCATCGTCGACAACCCGGAGCGGGCCATCGGCTTGTTGCCGCTGCTGACCGAACAGGACATCCAACAATTGCAGGCCTGGAACGATACGGCAACGGATTACCCCAAAGACCAAACGATTGCCGGTTTGTTCGAACAACAAGCGGCGGCTACGCCCGAAGCCCAAGCCGTGGTCTTTGACGGCCAGTCGCTGAGTTACCGCCAGCTTAATGAAAAGGCCAACCAACTGGCGCACCACCTGCTTAGCCTGAAAACCGAAACGGGAGCGCCGTTATTAACAGCTAACCCGCTGATCGCGATTGCGGTCGAACGCTCGCTGGACATGGTCGTCGGCCTGCTGGGCATTCTCAAGGCCGGCGGGGCCTACTTGCCGGTCGATCCCGATTACCCGGCCATCCGTATCCGCCATATGCTGACGGACAGCCAAGCTCCGCTGTTACTGACCCAAAGCCGCCTGCTGGCCCAATTGTCGCCGGCTGAATTGGAACACGGTTGTGTGGTACTGTGCCTGGATGAACTGGATGTCGCCAGCCGCCCCACTGAAAATCCGGAGGGAAAAAGCGGGCCGAAGGATTTGGCTTATGTGATGTATACCTCGGGTTCGACCGGGGTGCCTAAAGGCGTCTGCATAGCCAATTCCGCCGTAATCCGTTTAGTTAAAAATACAAACTATATTCAAATAAACGCGGATGATTGCATTGCGCAAGCATCGAATGTCTCATTCGATGCGGCAACCTTTGAAATTTGGGGAAGTTTATTAAACGGCGCCCAATTGGCCGGCGTACCCAAAAACATGCTGCTGTCGCCCCAGCAATTGACAGCGCATTTACAAAGCCATCGCATCAACATACTCTTTGTCACAACGGCATTATTTAACCAGATCGCACAAACCCAGCCCGACTGCTTTGCAACCTTAAAATACCTTCTTGTTGGAGGTGAACAGATTGATCCTAATGCAGTCAATACGATTTTAAGCCAGCATCCGCCCGAACAGCTGCTGAATGTCTATGGGCCAACCGAAACGACAACGTTCGCTTCCTGGTACTTGATCAATGGCGGGCAACAACCGGAAAACATCAACACCATTCCGATTGGCAGGCCTCTTGCCAACACCGAAATCTTTATCCTGAATCCGGAACATCAACCGCAACCGCCCAATATCCCCGGCGAGCTGTGCATTGCCGGGGTGGGTCTTGCCCGCGGCTACCTGAACCAACCCGAACTGACCGCCGAAAAATTCATCGACGTCGAACTGTTCGGAAAGCAAACGCGCATCTATAAAACCGGCGACCTGGCCCGCCGGCTGCCCGACGGCAACCTCGAATTCCTGGGCCGCATCGACCGGCAAATCAAGCTGCGCGGTTTCCGCATCGAATTGGGCGAAATTGAAACGGTGCTGTGCCAATATCCTGGCGTCAAGGAAGCCGTGGCGAACCTGTACGAGGCCGACGGCGATAAATACATTGTTGCTTACCTGACCATGGATAATGGCAACTTCAGCACGGAAGAATTACGCGGCTGGCTAAAGACCCGGCTGCCCGATTACATGGTCCCGAGCCATTTCATGCGTCTGGATGCCCTGCCCCTGACGCCCAACGGCAAGATTGACCGCAACGCTTTGCCGGCTCCCGAGTTTGAGGCCTCAACCGGTTTTAGCCCGCCTGCCACGCCCTGCGAGGAGTTGTTGGCGGCTTTATGGGCCGGCATCCTCAAACGCGAAGCCATCGGCCGGCATGACAACTTCTTCGAATTGGGCGGTCATTCCTTGCTGGCGACCCAATTGATCGCCCGCATCCGGGAAAGCTTCCAGATCGAATTGCCGATCCGGACGGTGTTCGAACACCCGCAACTATCAAGCCTGGCATTGGCTATCGACGCGGCCAGCGGCGGTATTCGCCTGCCCGCCATTGCAGCGCAGGCCGCCGATGCGCCCAAGGTATTGTCCTTCGCCCAGCAACGGCTGTGGTTCCTGAACCAATTCGAGGGCAACAATAGCGCGACCTATAACATACCGTTTGCACTACGGCTATCGGGGCAATTGGATGTCGGGGCCTTGCAACAAAGCCTGCAATGGTTAGTCGAGCGCCATGCCGGCCTGCGCAGCCATTTCCCGACTATTTCGGGGCAGGCCCAGGTACATCTCCGGACCATCGAAGCCTTGCAAATCCAGGATTTGCGCCCGCTACCGGCCGGTGACCGGGAGCGTGAAGCCTTACGCTTGACCAACAGCCACGCCATCGCGCCTTTCGACCTGGAACAGGGGCCGTTATTCAGGGCCGACCTGCTGCGGCTTGACGATGCCGACGCGGTACTGCTGCTGAACATGCACCACATCGTCAGCGACGGCTGGTCGATGGGCGTGTTCATGCGCGATTGGCAACACGCCTATGCCGCCTTTGCCGGGGGCGAGAATCCGAGCTTGCCGCCTCTCGCGATCCAATACAGCGACTATGCGGCCTGGCAACGGCAGTGGTTCCAGGGCGACGTGCTGCACCGGCAAATCGATTATTGGACAGCTCAGCTTAAAGGCCTGCCCGAATTATTGGAGCTGCCCACCGACAAGCCCCGCCCGCCGCAACAAAGCTATCAAGGCGCGCATGTTGCCCATAGCCTGCCGGCAACACTCAGCCAAGCCGTCGCCCGGTTGAGCCGGCAACAGGGCGTGACCCTGTTCATGACCTTATTGGCGGCCTTTGAGGTCTTGTTGTCGCGCTATAGCCGCCAACAGGATATTTGCGTCGGCAGCCCGATTGCCAACCGCACCCACAGCCACAGCGAGGATTTAATCGGCTTTTTTGTCAACCCACTGGTATTGCGCGGCCAAATTGACCCCCAACAAAGCTTCGTCGACTTATTGCAGGCTACCCGCCAGACCTGCCTGGACGCTTACGCGCATCAAGACATCCCGTTCGAGATGCTGGTCGAAAAACTGCAACCCACTCGCAGCCTGAGCCATAGCCCGCTGTTCCAGGTGATGTTTGTGTTGCAGAATAACGAATCCGCCGAATTGGTTTTGCCCGATGTGGCGGTTAGTTTTTTTGAAGCGGAGTACCCGGTCGCCAAATTCGACCTGACCCTGAATGTCGACGAACAGGGCGGGCAGCTGCATTGTTCATGGGAATATGCGACCGACCTGTTTGAAGGCGACACCATCGCACACATGGCCGGGCATTTTGAGGCGCTGCTCAATGCCATCGTCGACAACCCGCAACAGGCCATCGGCCAGCTGCCGCTGCTGACCGAACAGGACATCCTGCAATTACAAGCCTGGAACGATACCGCGACCGACTACCCCAAAAACCAAACCATTGTCGGTTTGTTCGAACGCCAAGCGGCGGCAACGCCCGACAATCTGGCCGTGGTCTTTGAAGGCCAGTCGCTCAGTTACCGCCAACTCAATGAAAAGGCCAACCAACTGGCGCACCACCTGCTCGGCCTGAAAACCGAGACAGTGGCGCCGTTATTGGCCGATAACCCGCTGATCGCGATTGCGGTCGAACGTTCGCCGGATATGATCGTCGGCCTGCTGGCTATCCTCAAGGCCGGCGGGGCATACCTGCCGGTAGATCCCGATTATCCAGCCGCCCGTATCAGCCATATGCTGGAAGACAGCCAAGCCCCGCTGCTGCTGACCCAAAGCCATTTGCAGGCCCAATTGCCGCTGGCTGAATTGCAACACGGCTGTATGACGCTGTGCCTGGACGAGCTGGATGCCGCCGGCCGGCCCATTGACAATCCGGCGAGAAAAAGCGGACCGGAGGATTTGGCTTATGTGATTTATACCTCGGGTTCGACCGGGCTGCCGAAGGGCGTCATGATTGAACATGAAAACTTGGTTAACCTGTGTACTTGGCATATCGGGGCGTTTGCGGTCCGACCGTCCGATAAGGCGACCTTGCTTGCCAATAGCGCTTTCGATGCCTCGGTATGGGAGTTATGGCCTTACCTGGCGGCCGGGGCTTGTGTCATGCCCGCCAATCTTGAAGCTCTGCTGGCAAAAGGTATTTGGCGGACGCTGGATGAAAACAATATCACTGTAAGTTTCTTGCCGACGCCTATTATCAATAACGCCTCGGACTACCCGGCATCCAATGCAACGAATTTACGCCTATTGTTAACAGGCGGGGATGCCTTGCACCAATGCCCCAATAGCTTGCCCTGTCCATTAATCAATAACTACGGGCCAACGGAAACTACCGTCGTGGCGACTTCAACGGCAGTCATGCCTGATGGGCCGATCAGCATCGGCCAAGCCATTGCCAATACGCGCATTTATATCCTGGATGACCAACACCAGCCGCAAGCTCCCGGCATTCCGGGCGAACTGTGTATTGCCGGCGCAGGGCTTGCGCGCGGCTATCTGAACCGCCCCGAACTGACCGCCGAAAAATTCATCGAAGTCGAGCTGTTCGGCATTACCGAGCGCATTTATAAAACCGGCGACTTGGCCCGTCGGCTGCCCGACGGCAACCTCGAATTCCTGAGCCGCATCGACCGGCAAATCAAGCTGCGCGGTTTCCGCATCGAATTGGGTGAAATCGAGTCTGTGCTTTGCCAATATCCCGGCGTCAAGGAAGCAGTGGTCAACCTGTACGAGGGAGACGGCAATCAACGCATTGTCGCTTACCTTACACAGGACAAGGAAAATACTAAAGACGGCCTAATAACCGAACTGCGTAGTTGGCTTAAAAGCCGCTTGCCGGAGCACATGGTTCCGGCAAGCTTCAGTTTATTGGACACGCTGCCCTTGACCCCTAACGGAAAAATCGACCGCAAAAGCTTGCCCGCCCCCGATGTCATGTTATCGGCCAAAGGCTATGAACCCCCGGGCAATCATGCGGAACAAAAAATCGCCGCGGCCTGGCGGAACGTTTTAAAACGCGAACAAATCGGCATTCACGATAGCTTTTTCGAGCTGGGCGGGCATTCATTACTTGTCATCCAAGTACTGGGCTTGCTGCAACAAGATTATCCCCAGCTCAAGGTGGTGGATTTATTCAGTTACCCCACCGTTTCCGCTTTGGCAGGGTATCTGGAACAAACCGCCGTCGCGCCCCAACAAAAACCGGATAGCAGTCTACGCGGCGAAAAACGTCGCGCCCGCCTCGCTACACGTCAACAAAAATAGGATAACCAGCGTTATGACCGATACAAATACCTTTGACATCGCCATTATCGGCTTGTCAGGACGTTTCCCCGAAGCCGCCGATGTCGAGGCCTTTTGGGATCTGCTTAAAAATGGACGCGAAGCGGTGCTTGCATTGTCCGATGAGGAATTACTGGCGGCAGGGGTCTCCCCGGAGCTATTGCAACATCCGGAATACGTGAAAGCAGGCGCGACTATCGCAGAAGCCGAACATTTCGATGCGGCCTTTTTCGAGATGAGCGCCAAGGATGCCCAAATCACCGATCCGCAGCAGCGCTTGTTCATGGAGTCCGCATGGCAAGCATTGGAAGTAGCCGGCTATCCGCCCGGCACGACCGATAGCCGCATTGGGCTGTATGCCGGGGTGGGAGACAATAGCTATTTTCGCCATTGTATTGAACCTAATAGGCAGGAATTATTACCCGTTGTCGGGGAGTTCCGCCTGGTTACCCTCAGCGGCAAGGATTTCATCGCCACGCGCACGGCCTATAAGTTGGATTTGACCGGCCCTGCGCTAAACATCCAAAGCGCCTGCTCCACCTCTTTGGTGGCTGTGCATGTCGCCTGCCAAAGCCTGTTGAATATGGAGTGCGATTTGGCCTTGGCCGGGGGCGTATCGGTTAGCTTCCCGCAACAACAAGGTTATTTGTACCAGGAAGGCATGATCATGTCCCCCGACGGCCATTGCCGCAGCTTCGATGCAAAGGCGCAAGGCACTGCGGCGGGCGGCGGGGTTGGCGTCATCCTGCTTAAACGTTTGGAAGATGCTTTGGAAGACGGCGATACCATCCATGCGCTGATCAAGGGATCGGCCATCAATAATGACGGGGCCGATAAAATCGGCTACACCGCACCCGGCGTCAAGGGCCAGACCGAAGTCATTTTGGAAGCCCAGGCGGCGGCGCAAATACATCCCGATGACATCAGTTATATCGAGGCTCACGGCACCGCCACGCCGTTGGGCGATCCTATTGAAATTCAAGCTTTAACCCAGGCTTTTCGCAACGCCACCGAGCGTAAGGGCTATTGCGCAATCGGTTCGGTGAAAACCAATATCGGCCATGCCGACACCGCGGCCGGGATAGCGGGCCTGATCAAGACGGTACTGGCGCTCAAACACCGCCAGATCCCGCCCAGTCTGCATTTTGAACAGCCCAACCCGCAAATTGACTTCGCCAACAGCCCTTTTTTCGTCAACGACCGGCTACGCGAGTGGGAAACGCCGGACGGTACGCCGCGCTACGCAGGCGTCAGTTCCTTTGGCGTCGGCGGCACCAACGCCCATGTGATTTTGGCCGAAGCACCGGCCAAGGAAGCCGGCGGCCCATCTCGCCCACTGCAATTGATCACGCTGTCCGCCAAAACCGGCGCCGCGCTGGAAACGGCCACGGAAAATCTGGCGGCCCGCTTGTCTTGCCAAAATGAACTGCCGTTGGCGGATGTTGCTTACACGCTTAACAAGGGCCGGCAAAGCTTTGCCTATCGCCGGATGCTGGTGTGTGCCGATAGTGCCGATGCCGTGCGGCAATTGTCGGAAGGTTTGCCCAGCTATCAAGCGCCGGAAAGGGCGCGGGGCGTGGTGTTTTTGTTCCCCGGACAAGGTAGTCAATACTTTGGCATGACGCATGATTTATATCGAACCGAAGCGGTATTCCGGGAACATATCGACCACTGCGCGGACATTCTGAAACCGCACCTGGGGCAAGACCTCCGCGATTTGCTTTATCATAATGACGGGCAAAACGATGCCCGGCTCGAACAGACCGCTATCACCCAGCCCGCCTTGTTTGCGGTGGAATACGCGTTGGCAAGACAGTGGATGGCTTTTGGCGTTCAGCCGCAAGCGATGGCGGGCCACAGTGTCGGGGAATATGTGGCGGCTTGTTTGGCCGGCGTGTTTTCCTTGGAAGATGCCTTGGGTTTGATGGCAGTGCGGGGCAAACTGATACAGTCGCTGCCCGGCGGAGCCATGCTGGCGGTCCCGCTATCGGAAGCGGATGTGCAACCGTGGCTCACGCCGGACCTGTCGCTGGCGGCGGTCAACGGCGAAAAACGTTGCGTCATTAGCGGCACAAGCCAGGACATTGCAGCCTTACAACAAAGATTGCAGGCACAGGATATCGATAACCGTCCCTTGCATACGTCCCATGCCTTCCATTCCCACCTGCTGGAACCCATTTTGGCTACTTTTGCCGAAAAATTGCATAGCATCCGCTTGGCTCCGCCGCGCTTGCCCTATTTGTCCAATCTGAGCGGCACATGGATTGTCCCCGAACAGGCCACGAACCCGAATTACTGGGTGTCCCACCTACGCCAAACAGTACGCTTCGCCGATAACCTGCAAGCCCTGTTCCAACAGGAAGCCGACATTTTCCTGGAAGTCGGTCCTGGACAAACCTTGTCCTCATTGGCGCGGCAGCATGGCGGGTATTCGCAACGGTTTACCGTATTGCCGAGCTTGGCGCGGCCCAACGACAGCCGGGATAACGCGGAAACAGGCCAAGTTTTATCGACTGTCGGGCAGTTGTGGGCCAATGGCGTCAATGTCGATTGGCAGGCGTTTTATGCCCAGGAAAAACGCCATCGTCTGCCGCTGCCGACCTATCCGTTCGAACGGCAAAAATATTGGCTTGATCCGCCTCGCGCTCCGCAAAAGGCGGAGGCCAAAGCGCCTGAACATAACCGGGACAACTGGCTTTACCGGCCTCATTGGAGCAAAACGCCGCTGCCGGCCATGCCATCGGCAACTACCGCCAAACACTGGCTATTGTTTGCAGATAACGAAGGCGTAAGCCAACAACTCCGGCAACAGTTGTTAAGCCAAGGTCATCGCGTCAGCACGGTTCAAGCGGGCGCCGCATTCGGGCAAACCGATGCTGGCAGTTATGTCATCAACCCGCAAAAGCCTGCCGACTATGAAGCCTTGGTGCAGTCTTTGGCGGAAAAGGATTTCCCGGTCGGCCTGGTTCATCTTTGGAGCGTCTCGGCAAATGTAAAAGGCTCGCTATTCGAGCAAACCGATTCAGACTTGGAAAATGGATTTTACAGTTTGCTTTATCTTACCCAGGCACTCATTAAAAACGCTATTAACACGCAGCTGGAACTGACGGTCGTTTCCCATCGAATGCAGGCCGTCGCCGATACCGATCCGGTGCAACCCGGAAAGGCGGCTTTGTTAGGCGCGGTCAAAACCATTGGCCAGGAAATAGCGACTGTCCACTGCCGCAGCATCGATATTGATTTGCCCTATAACGATGAAAGCCTATGGCTGGAATTATTAAACCCGGTTAATGAAGCCGCTATTGCTTACCGCCAAGGGCAACGCTGGACACAAAGCTATGAACATCTGCCGTGGCAAGCCCAGGTCCCGGCAGACCGTTTACGCGAACAGGGCGTTTACCTGATTACCGGCGGTTTAGGCGGCATTGGTTTGAGTTTGGCAAAATATCTGGCACGGCGGCTACAAGCTAAATTAGTGCTGACTACACGCAGTGCTTTTCCGGAAAAAAACGCCTGGGAGGATTGGCTGTCCGAGCATGGAACAAACAATGCCGTTTCGCAAAATATCATTTTATTGCAGGCGCTTGAACAAGAAGGAGCGGAGATTTTAGTCCATAGCGCCGATGTCGCTGACCTTAGCCAAATGGAAACGGTCATAGCATCCGCCCAGCGGCACTTTGGCGACATAAACGGCGTCATTCACTCGGCCGGCATAGCCGACGGCGCTTTAACCGCAAGCAGAAGCCAAAAATCATCGGAACTCGTGCTGTCGCCCAAAGTGACCGGAACATTGGTTTTAGAGCAATTATTGGCAAGCCGGCCCTTGGATTTCTTTGTCCTCTGTTCTTCATTGGCTTCCGTTATCGGCGTCGGCGGACAAATTGCCTACTGTGCGGGCAATGCCTTCCAGGATGCGTTTGCCCAGTCTAAACGCCGGCATCCGCATACCTTATACGCCGCCATCAATTGGGATACTTGGCAACAAGTCGGCATGGCCGTCAAAGCCGTACGCGACCGTTTACCGGCTATTACGGATACGGCGCATAAAACTGTCCGGCTTGAAGCCTCGACACCGGGGTTTCAACAAGCGCTGCAAGAATTTTTGCAACGTTTTGCCGCCAATGAGTCTTCGCCTCTAGCGCTTGGCGACTATCCGGCAACGGAAATCAGCCTGACATTCGGCAGCGATCCCGCTAACGGTAAAGCGGAACTAACGGAAGAGCAGGCGCTTCTTGGTCACGGCCTGTTGCCGGATGAAGGGGTGGCGGTTTTTGAACAGGCCCTGGCCCATCGTGAAGCCCAAGTCGTGGTAGCCAAACAAGGTTTAGCATCGTTTTTTGCACAGGTTAAAAACCAGTCCGCCAGCCCTGCAAGCGCAGTGGAATTGCAGTCAAGGCCAAAAGGCCCGCGTTCTGCAAGCGGCCAAGGCTATTTGGCCCCTGGTTCCCTAATCGAAAAGCAATTAATGGAGATATGGCAAACATTCCTGGGCATGGAACTTATCGGAAGAAATGACGACTTTTTTAAACTGGGCGGCGATTCACTGCTTGCCACACAACTGATTGCCCGCATCCGGGAAAGCTTCCAGGTCGAATTGCCGATACGGGCGGTGTTTGAGCATCCTCAATTATCCAGCTTGGCGGCGGCCATTGACGCGGCCAGCGGCGGCATCCGCCTGCCCGCCATTGAGACGCAGGCCGACGATGCGGTCAAGGTATTGTCATTCGCCCAGCAGCGGCTGTGGTTCCTGAACCAGTTCGAGGGCAACAATAGCGCGACCTATAACATGCCGGGCGCATTGCGGCTGTCGGGGCAATTGGATGTCGAGGCCTTGCAACAAAGCTTGCAATGGCTGGTGGAACGCCATACCGGCCTGCGCTGCCATTTTCCAAACGTGTCCGGGCAAGCCCAGCTGCAAATCCGGACCATCGAAGCCTTGCAAATCCAAGACTTGCGCCCGCTGCCGGCCGATGACCGGGAGCGTGAAGTCCGACGCCTGGCCGACAGCCACGCGATCGCGCCTTTCGACCTGGAACAGGGGCCGTTATTCAGGGCCGACCTGTTGTTGCTTGACGATGCCGAGGCGGTGCTGTTGCTGAACATGCACCACATCATCAGCGACGGCTGGTCGATGGGCGTGTTCATGCGCGACTGGCGACACGCTTATGCCGATTTTGCCGGGGGCGATACGCCCAGCTTGCCGCCTCTCGCGATCCAGTACAGCGACTATGCGGCCTGGCAACGGCAATGGTTCCAAGGCGAGGTGCTGCAACGGCAAATCGATTACTGGACAGCTCAGCTTAAAGGCTTGCCCGAACTGCTGGAACTGCCCACCGACAAACCGCGGCCGCCGCAGCAAAGCTATCAAGGCGCGCATTTTGCCCACAGCTTGCCGGCAACGCTGAGCCAAGCGGTCGGGCAATTCAGCGTGCAACAGGGCGCGACCCTGTTCATGACCTTGTTGGCGGCCTTTGATGTGCTGTTGTCGCGCTATAGCCGTCAAGAAGACATTTGCGTCGGCAGTCCGATTGCCAACCGCACCCACGCCCATACCGAGGATTTAATCGGCTTTTTTGCCAACACCTTGATATTGCGCGGCCAAGTTGAGCCGCAACAAAGCTTCATTGACTTGTTGCAGGCCACCCGCCAAACCTGTTTGGACGCTTACGCGCATCAAGACATCCCGTTTGAGATGCTGGTCGAAAAATTGCAACCTACGCGCAGCCTGAGCCATAGCCCGCTGTTCCAGGTGATGTTTGTGTTGCAGAATAACGAATCCGCCGAATTAGCCTTGCCCGGTTTGGACATCACCGCCTTGGGTACGGAATACCCCATCGCCAAGTTCGACCTGACCCTGAATATTGCCGAACAGGACGGGCATCTGCGTTGTTCGTGGGAATACGCCACCGACTTGTTTGCGGGCGACACCATCGCACGCATGGCCGAACATTTTGAAGCCTTGCTCAACGCCATCGTCGACAACCCGCAACAGGCCATCGGCAAGCTGCCGCTGCTGACCGAACAGGAAACCCGGCAATTGCAGGCCTGGAACGATACGGCAACGGATTACCCCAAAGACCAAACTATTGCCGGTTTGTTCGAACAACAAGTGGAAACAACGCCGGAGCATATCGCCGTGGTCTTTGACGGCCAGTCGCTGAGTTACCGCCAGCTTAATGAAAAGGCCAACCAACTGGCGCACCACCTGCTCGGCCTGAAAACCGAGACGAGGGCAGCGTTATTGACCGGTAACCCGTTGGTCGCCATCGCTGTCGAGCGTTCATTGGAAATGGTCATCGGCTTGCTGGCTATTCTCAAAATAGGAGGAGCATACCTGCCGATAGACCCTGCTTATCCAAGTATTCGTATCCGTCATATGTTGGACGACAGTGCGACACCCTTGCTGCTGACGCAAAGTCATTTGCAAGCACGGCTATCGGGTGAGCTGGAACATGGCTGTGTGATGCTGTGCCTGGACGAACTGGATGCCGCCAGCCAGTCCGATGAAAACCCGGCGGCAAGATCCGGGCCGGAGGATTTGGCTTATGTGATTTATACCTCGGGTTCGACCGGGATGCCGAAAGGCGTTTGCACACCGCACCGAGCCGTGTCCCGCTTGGTAAAAAAGACCGGCTTTATCGAATTCACCGCCGATGAAGTTTTTTTACAACTGGCGCCGCTGGCTTTTGACGCGTCTACTTTGGAAATATGGGGCGGTCTGCTCAATGGCGGTCTTTTAGCGATAATGCCGCCCCAACAGCCATCCCTGATTGAAATCGGCCAAGCCTTAAAGAAACATCAAGTAACGACTTTGTGGCTGTCCGCGGGCTTGTTTCACCTGATGGTCAACGAACGTCCGGACGATTTGCGCGGTTTGAGACAACTCTTGGCCGGTGGCGAGGTTTTATCCCTGGCTGCCGTTAAAACGGCGTTGCGCGAACTCCCCGCCTGCCGCCTGATGAATGGCTATGGCCCGACTGAAAATACCACGTTTACGACCTGTTGCCTGATCAATGAAGCTTATTTGGGCGAAACGGTGCCGATTGGCAAACCGATTGCCAATACGCAAGTTTATATCTTGGATGCAGCACATCAGCCGGTACCGCCCGGTGTGGTGGGTGAATTGTGTACAGCCGGTGCCGGTCTTGCCCGCGGCTATCTGAACCAACCCGAACTGACCGCCGAGAAATTCATCGACGTCGAACTGTTCGGCAAAACGGAACGTATTTACAAAACCGGTGACTTGGCCCGCTGGCTGCCCGACGGCAATATCGAATTCCTGGGCCGCATTGACCAACAAATCAAACTGCGCGGTTTCCGCATAGAACTGGGCGAAATTGAGGCTGTACTCGGCCAATACCCTGGCGTCAAGGAAACCGTGGCAAACCTGTACGAGGCGGATGGCGATAAATACATTGTCGCTTACCTGACCACGGATAACGGTAACTTCAGCAGTGACGAATTACGAAACTGGCTCAAGACCCGGCTGCCCGATTACATGATCCCCAGCCATTTTCTGTGCCTGGACAGCCTGCCGCTGACGGCCAACGGCAAGATTGACCGCAAAGCCTTACCCGCTCCCGAAGCCCAGCAAACGGTTGGCTTTAGCCCGCCCGCCACGACCGCCGAGGATTTGTTGGCGGCTTTATGGACGGGCGTCCTCAAACGCGAAGACATCGGCCGCCACGACAATTTTTTTGAACTGGGCGGACATTCCTTGCTGGCGACCCAATTGGTCGCCCGTATCAGGGAAAGCTTCCAAGTCGAACTGCCGATACGGGCGGTGTTTGAGCATCCTCAATTATCCGGCTTGGCGGCGGCCATTGACGCGGCTGCCGGCGGCGTCCGCCTGCCCGCCATTGAGCCGCAAGCCGACGATGCCCCCAAGGTATTGTCATTCGCCCAGCAACGGCTGTGGTTCCTGGACCAGTTCGAGGGCAACAATTCCGCGACCTATAACATACCGTTTGCATTGCGGCTGTCAGGCCGGTTGAATGTGGAAGCCTTGCAACAAAGCTTGCAATGGTTAACGGAACGCCATGCCGGCCTGCGCAGCCATTTTCCAACGATTGCCGGACAAGCGCTGGTGCAAATCAGGGCAACCGAAACCATCGAAGCCCTGCAAATCCACGACTTGCGTCCGCTGCCGGCCGATGCACGGGAGCATGAGGCCCAACGCCTGGCCGACAGCCACGCGATCGCGCCTTTCGACCTGGGGCAAGGGCCGTTATTCAGGGCCGACCTGCTGTTGCTTGAAGACACCGAGGCGGTGCTGTCTTTGAACATGCATCACATCATCAGCGACGGCTGGTCGATGGGCGTGTTCATGCGCGACTGGCAACACGCCTATACCGCTTTTGCCGAGGGCGGCCAGCCCGATTTGCCGCCGCTCGCTATCCAGTACAGCGACTATGCGGCCTGGCAACGGCAATGGTTTCAGGGCGAGGTGCTGCAACGGCAAATCGATTACTGGACCGGGCAGCTTAAAGGCTTGCCCGAACTGCTGGAGCTGCCCACCGACAAACCCCGCCCGCCGCAACAAAGCTATCAAGGCGCGCATTTTGCCCACAGCCTGCCGGCAACGCTGAGCCAAGCGGTCGGGCAATTCAGCGTGCAACAGGGCGCGACCCTGTTCATGACCTTGTTGGCAACCTTTGAGGTTTTGTTGTCGCGCTATAGCCGTCAACAAGACATTTGCGTCGGCAGTCCGATTGCCAACCGCACCCACGCCCATACCGAGGATTTAATCGGCTTCTTTGCCAACACCTTGATATTGCGCGGCCAAGTCGAGCCGCAACAAAGCTTTATTGACTTGTTGCAGGCCACCCGCAAAACCTGTTTGGACGCTTACGCGCATCAAGACATCCCGTTTGAGATGCTGGTCGAAAAACTGCAACCCACGCGCAGCCTGAGCCATAGCCCGCTGTTCCAGGTGATGTTTGTGTTGCAGAATAACGAATCCGCCGAATTGGCCTTGCCCGGTTTGGACGTCACTGCCTTGGGTACGGAATACCCCATCGCCAAGTTCGACCTGACCCTGAATATTGCCGAACAGGACGGGCAACTGCATTGTTCGTGGGAATATGCCACCGACTTGTTTGCGGGCGACACCATCGAACGCATGGCCGGACATTTTGAAGCCTTGCTCAATGCCATCGTCGACAACCCGCAACAGGCCATCGGCAAGCTGCCGCTGCTGACCGAACAGGAAACCCGGCAATTGCAGGCCTGGAACGATACCGCGACCGACTATCCCAAAGACCGGACTGTTGTCGATTTGTTTGAGCGCCAAGTGGAAACAACGCCGGATCATATCGCCTTGGTCTTTGACGGCCAGGCGCTGAGTTACCGCCAACTCAACGATAAAGCCAACCAGCTGGCGCATTATCTGTTAAACCTGAAAACGGAAACCGGGGCAGCGTTACTGGACAATAACCCCTTGATAGCCATTGCCGTTGAACGTTCGCCGGACATGATCGTCGGCCTGCTGGCTATCCTCAAAGCCGGCGGCGCTTATGTGCCGGTAGATCCCCATTACCCGGCCGTCCGCATCCGCCATATGCTGGAAGACAGCCAGGCCCCGCTGCTGTTGACCCAAAGCCGTCTGCTGGAGCAATTGTCGCCGGCTGAATTGGAACACGGCTGTATGGCGCTGTGCCTGGATGAACTGGATGTCAGCGGCCAGCCTACTGAAAACTTGGCGGGAAAAAGCGGGCCGGAGGATTTGGCTTATGTGATTTATACTTCGGGTTCGACCGGGATGCCCAAAGGCGCCGGTGTTTTCCATCAAGGCGTTACCAATCTGGTCTATTGGTTTACCACTCAATTCCAGTTAAATAGCCGCGACCGCGTCCTTATCGTTTCGCCTTTTAGTTTCGATTTAACACAAAAAAACATTTTTTCACCACTAATCATCGGTGGACAGCTGCACCTGCCCGCTTCAACGCATTACGACCCCGACCACCTGTGCAATCTTGTTGAACAGCAAAAAATCACATGGCTTAATTGCGCGCCGAGTGCTTTTTATCCCCTCCTTGAACCCAATGACGAACATCGATTTCTTAAACTAGCGTCATTGCGCTACCTGTTCTTGGGCGGGGAAGCGATTGTATTTAGCCGCCTGAAAGCATGGCTGGATTTTAGCGATGGCCGAACCAAGCTCGTCAACGGCTATGGGCCGACTGAATGCACCGCCATTTGCGCCGCCTATCTATTAGACCATGATCGGGAAGCGCCAAGCAGTCGAATCCTACCGATCGGTAAGCCTATTTATAACTGTAAGGTTTTTATTTTAGACAAGCATCTTGCCTTGTTACCCATTGGAGTCCCTGGCGAACTGTGCATTGCCGGCATTGGAATAGGCAGCGGTTACCTCAACCGGCCTGAATTAACCGCCGAAAAATTCGTTGAAGTCGAATTGTTCGGAAAATCGGTACACATTTACCGAACCGGCGATTTGGCAAAGTGGTTGCCGGACGGCAATCTTGAGTATTTAGGCCGCATCGACCACCAAATCAAACTGCGCGGTTTCCGCATTGAATTGGGCGAAATCGATGCTGTACTCGGCCAGCACCCGGACATCCAACAAGTCGTGACCAACCTGTACGAGGGCGATGACAATAAACGCATTGTCGCCTACCTGACCACCGAACATGACGGCTTCAGCACGGAAGAATTACCTGGCTGGCTAAAGGCCAAACTGCCCGATTACATGGTCCCCAGCCATTTCATGCGCCTGGACGCCTTGCCGCTGACGCCCAACGGCAAGATTGACCGCAAGGCCTTGCCCGCCCCCGAAGCCCAGCAAACGGCTGGCTTTAGCCAGTCAGCCACACCCGCCGAGGATTTGTTGGCGGCGTTATGGGCCGGTGTTCTCAAATGTGGAGTCATCGGTCGCCACGACAACTTTTTCGAATTGGGCGGGCATTCCTTGCTGGCGACCCAATTGGTCGCCCGTATCCGGGAAAGTTTCCAGGTCGAACTGCCGATCCGGGCGGTGTTCGAATACCCGCAACTGTCGGACCTAGCGGAGGCCATTGACGCGGCCGCCGGCGGCATCCGCCTTCCCGCCATTGAGCCGCAGGCCGCCGATGCGCCCAAGGTATTGTCCTTTGCCCAGCAACGGCTGTGGTTCCTGAACCAATTCGAGGACAACAATAGCGCGACCTATAACATGCCGGTTGCATTGCGGCTGTCGGGGCAATTGGAGGTAGAAGCCTTGCAACAAAGTTTGCAATGGCTGGTGGAACGCCATGCCGGCCTGCGCTGCCATTTCCCAACGATTTCCGGGCAAGCGCAGCTGCAAATCAGGGCCATCGAAGCCTTGCAACTACACGATTTACGTCATCTGGCAGCAGATGTCCGGGAGCATGAGGCCCAACGCCTGGCCGACAGCCACGCCATCGCGCCTTTCGATCTGAGGCAGGGGCCTTTATTCAAGGCCGACCTGCTGTTGCTTGACGATGCCGACGCGGTGCTGCTGCTGAACATGCACCATATCATCAGCGACGGCTGGTCGATGGGCGTGTTCATGCGCGACTGGCAACAGGCCTATGCCGCCTTTGCCGGGGGCGATACGCCCAGCCTGCCGCCTCTCGCTATCCAGTACAGCGATTATGCGGCCTGGCAACGGCAGTGGTTCCAGGGCGAGGTGCTGCAACGGCAAATCGATTATTGGACAGCTCAGCTTAAAGGCCTGCCCGAACTGCTGGAGCTGCCCACCGACAAACCGAGGCCACCGCAGCAAAGCTATCAAGGCGCTCATTTTACCCACAGCCTGCCGGCAACGCTGAGCCAAGCGGTCGGGCAATTCAGCGTGCAACAGGGCGTGACCGTGTTCATGACCTTGTTGGCAACCTTTGATGTGTTGCTGTCGCGCTATAGCCGCCAACAGGACATTTGCGTCGGCAGCCCGATCGCCAACCGCACCCACGCCTACACTGAGGACTTAATCGGCTTTTTTGCCAACACTTTGGTATTGCGTAGCCAAGTTGAGCCGCAACAAAGCTTCGTCGACTTGTTACAGGCCACCCGCAAAACCTGTTTGGACGCTTACGCCCACCAGGACATTCCGTTTGAGATGCTGGTCGAAACCTTGCAGCCCACCCGTAATTTGAGCCATAGCCCGCTGTTCCAGGTGATGTTTGTGCTGCAAAACAACGAAACGGCTCAATTGGCTTTGCCCGGTTTGGACATCACGGCTATGGAAATGGACTACCCCATCGCCAAATTCGACCTGACCCTGAATGTCGCCGAACAGGACGGGCAGCTGCATTGTGCGTGGGCATATGCCACCGACTTGTTTGCGGGCGACACCATAAAACGCATGGCCGGGCATTTTGAAGTGCTGCTCAATGCCATCGTAAACAACCCGCAACAAGCCATCGGCCAACTGCCGCTGTTGACCGAACAGGAAACCCGGCAATTGCAGGCTTGGAACGACACCGTAAGCGATTACCCGGAAGGCCAAACCATTATTGACCTGTTTGAACGGCAAGTGGAAACAACGCCCGACAACCTGGCCGTGGTCTTTGACGGCCAGTCGCTGAGCTATCGCCGGCTTAATGAAAAGGCCAATCAATTGGCGCACTACCTGCTCGGCCTGAAAACCGAAACCGGGGCAGCGTTATTGACCGATAATCCGCTGATTGCGATTGCGGTCGAGCGCTCACTGGACATGGTCGTCGGCCTGTTGGGCATTCTCAAGGCCGGCGGCGCCTATGTGCCGATCGACCCCGGTTACCCGGCCGCCCGCATCCGGCACATGCTGGAGGACAGCCAAGCCCCGCTGCTGTTGACCCAAAGCCATTTGCAGGCCCAATTGCCGACGGCTGAATTGCAACAGGGTTGTGTGCCGCTTTGCCTGGATGAACGGGATGTCAGCGGCCAATCCACTGAAAATCCGGCGGCAAGATCCGGGCTGGAGGATTTGGCTTATGTGATTTATACCTCCGGTTCGACCGGGCTGCCGAAAGGGGTAATGATTGAAAATAAAGGCTTGGTCAATTTGGCATTGGCGCAAATTAACAGCTTTCAAATTGACGCAGGAAGCCGAATCCTGCAATTCGCCTCATTCAGTTTCGATGCGTCCATTTCCGAAATAACCACGGCTTTATTGGCTGGGGCCGGCTTATATCTGATGGACAAAGAAACCCTGTTGAACACGGCCTGTTTTTCCGAACTGATGATTCAGCAACACATCAGCCATATCACCTTGCCGCCTTCTTTTTTAAGCAATTTACCTGACCGGGCCATTTCCGGCTTGAAAACGCTGGCGGTGGCAGGAGAAGCCTGTCCAGCGGGATTGCCGCAAAAATGGGCCGATAGCGTCCGTTTTATCAATGCTTACGGGCCGACTGAAAACACGGTTTGCGCCAGCATGGCGCTGTGCCGGCCAGGAATGGACACTGTGCCTATTGGCCGTCCCATCGCCAACACCCGCATCTTTATCCTGGATGACCAACAGCAGATCCAGCCTGCCGGCATCCCCGGCGAGCTGTGCATTGCCGGTGCAGGGCTTGCGCGCGGCTACCTGAACCGGCCCGAACTGACGGCCGAGAAATTCATCGAAGCCGAACTGTTCGGCAAAACGGAGCGCATCTATAAAACCGGCGATTTGGCAAGATGGCTGCCCGACGGCAACCTTGAGTTCCTGGGGCGGATCGACCAGCAAATCAAACTGCGCGGTTTCCGCATCGAATTGGGCGAAATCGAGGCGCTGCTTTGCCAATATCCTGAGGTTAAGGAAGCCGTGGCAAACCTGTACGAAGCCGATGGCAACAAACGGATTGTCGCTTACCTGACCACGGATAACGGCAGTTTCAGCACCGATGAATTACGCGGCCGGCTAAAGGCCGGACTACCCGATTACATGGTTCCCAGTCATTTCATGATCCTGGACAGCCTGCCGCTGACGCCTAACGGCAAGATTGACCGCAAAGCCTTGCCGGCGCCCGAGCGGAAATTGGAGATGCTGTCCGACACCGGCGAATATCCGGCCGCGCAAACAGCAACCGAGCAGGCACTGGCCGAGGTTTGGCAAAACACCCTGAATGTAGGACGCATCGGTAGACACGATAACTTTTTCGAACTTGGCGGTCATTCGCTATTGCTGACCCAATTAATCCACCGCATCGAAGCCGAACTGAAGGTGAAGCCCGTCATGCGCGAGCTGTTTAGCGCCCCCACGCTCAGTGCCCAGGCCGCGTACCTTGATGCCTGTTTGCTGGCACAGAAAAACGAGGGTACATCCGGCCAAACCATAGATTTTGCCGCCGAGAGCCGGCTCGACCCGGCGATTTTGCCGCCAACCGCCGACTTTGCCCTCAGCGCGGAAGACTTGCGTGCGGTGCTGATTACCGGGGCATCCGGATTTTTGGGAGCCTATTTGGTCGACGAACTGGCGCGGCAAACCACGGCGGCGCTTTATTGCCTGGTGCGTGCCGACGATGCGGACCATGGCCGCCAACGCTTGCAAAAGAACCTGGAACGGCATGGATTATGGAGGGAGAGCCTGGCGCCGCGCTTACATGTCGTGGCCGGCGATTTAGAACAGCCGCGCCTGGGGCTTTCCACGGCTGAATTTAATAACTTGGCGGAACAGGTAGATGCGATCTATCACAGCGGCGCACACGATAATTTCCTTTACCCCTACGCCATGCTGAAAGCCGCCAATGTTGACGGCACCCATGAGCTTTTGCGCTTGGCCGGCCTGATCCGCACCAAACCCCTGCACTTTGTCTCGACCTTGTCAGTGGTTTCGCCACAGGCCGAACAGGTTCGGGAAAACGATCCCTTGGCACTCCCGGAGCAAACCATCACCGGTTATGCCGGTTCCAAATGGGTGGCGGAGCAATTGGTGCAACTTGCCGGTAGGCGCGGTATGCCGGTTACCATCCATCGGCCGGCTCAAATCATTGGTATTTCAGAGGGTGGCTTCAGCCATGTTGACGATGCCTGGTTCCGCCGCCTTCTTAATGATATTCAACTGGGCGTCAGCCCCGATACTGGCAATGATGTTGAAAACTTGGTGCCGGTCGGTTTTGTCAGCCGGGCGTTGGTTTATCTTTCGCTGCAACAGGCTTCGTTGGGGAAGGTTTTTCATTTAGCCAATCCCAGCCCTACGCCAAGGTCCGTTTACCAAGAGGTTTTATGCAAAATGGGTTATTCCATCGCGCCGCTGCCTTTCGCACAATGGTTGGAACGGTTCACCGAAGCATCCAAAACCGTGCCCGATCTCGCTCTTGCTCCGCTGTTGCCATTGTTCAGCGGTCATAAAGCTGAAAATCACGAACCTGTCGAGCCGAGTGTGCAGCGTCACGTCGACTCCGGCAATGCGACAGCGGGACTGGCAAGCAGCGGGACCGTCTGCCCGATGGTCAATCACGAAGTGTTACGCGCTTATTTCGCTTATCTGATCGCTAAGGGCCACTTTCCGCCGCCGCAATAGATGCATTTACGCCCATCCGAGTGACAGGACTGTATGCTTTTGTCACTCAGATGGGATAAAACGCCGGCCGATTACGGCATAGACAGTTACCAATGGGGCGGCTTGGCGAGCGCCATTGCCTATAATGCCGCATCTATTGCCAGTTCGCCGCCAAAACCGGCGCCAATGCCGTCCGGTAATCCTGCGGCAGCATGGACTGGCCCGCGGATGGCGGAGCGAAGGCGGCCATGGCTTGCACCAGGGCGTCCACGTTGGCGTCGGTCAGCCGCTTGCCGTCACCGGCGTCGATCTGTTCGATGCGGTAAGCCGATCCGAGGTACCAGTCGGCGACGGTGGTTGTGTCGGCGCTGCCGATGACGCTGATTTCCAAGTCGTTGCCGGCCTGGCGGAGCCATAGTTGGTCGGAGGCAATGTCCGCGGCAAAACGCAAGGTGTCGGTATTACCGCCGGCATCATGGTCATGCACGGTGTCCGTGCCGTAACCCCGGCCAAAGAGGTAGGTGTCATTGCCGGTTCCGCCTATCAGGGTGTCGGCGCCCGCGCCACCTTCTAAGCAATCGTTGCCTGCTTCGCCGCTCAAGGTGTTGGCAAGGTTGTTGCCGACCAGAATGTTGTCCAACTCATTGCCGGTGCCGTTGCTGGCATTGGCGGTCAGGCCGGTCATGCTGTAGGTATCCTCCCAGGTGGATGCGCCCCCGGATTTGGTCAATGAGGTTGTCGCCAAGCTGGAGGCGCCGAATTGGATGTTGTTCAGGGTGTAGCCGGAATTATATAAAGTGGAATCGAAATAGAAGGTTCGCCCTTCGCCGGTGCCGGTGGTATGTTGCAGTACGCCGTTTTTCAGGTAACGCACGGTATCGCCTTCATACGCCACGGCCAGGGTATCGGTGGTGCTGTAGGCGCCGAAGCCGCCCACACAGGCGCCGTTTTCGTAGATGTACAGGTGGCCGTCCGCCGACGGCAGCCAGGCATAGTCCAGGGAGGCGTAGTCGCTGCCGGTGGTGGGGTCGCTATTGAGGCCGAACATGCCGTAGAGGTTGGTTTGGCCGGCTTGCGCCGACGCATAAGCGCCGCCGGTGAGGCCGGTTTTGCTGTAGGCGTCGGCATCGCCCCAGGCGGCCACGGCTCCGGATTTGGTAAAGGAGTTGCCGTTGACGGTAATGGCCGATGAGGTTGTCGCCAGGCTGGCGCTGCCGAACTGGATGTTGTTGAGGGTGTAGCCGGGGTTGTATAGGGTGGAATCGAAGTAGAAGGTTCGCCCTGCGCCGGTGGTTGTCGTATGTTGCAGGACGCCGTTTTTCAGGTAACGCACGCTACTGCCCTCATAGACCACTGACAGTATATCGGTGGTGGTGTAGGCGCCGAAACCGCCCACACAGGCGCCGTTTTCGTAGATGTACAGGTGGCCGTCCGCCGACGGCAGCCAGGCGTAGTCCAGGGAAGCGTAGTCGCTACCGGTGGTAGGGTCGCTATTGAGGCCGAACATGCCGTAGAGGCCGGTCTGCCCGGCTTGCGCCGACACATAAGCGCCGCCGGTGAGGCCGGTTTTGCTGTAGGCGTCGGCATCGCCCCAGGCGGCTACGGCTCCGGTTTTGGTCAAGGTGTTGCCGCTGAGGGTAACGGCCGATGAGGTTGTCGCCAGGCCGGCGCTGCCGAACTGGATGTTGTTGAGGGTGTAGCCGGGGTTGTATAGGGTGGAATCGAAGTAGAAGGTTCGCCCTGCGCCGGTGCCGGTGGTATGTTGCAGTACGCCGTTTTTCAGGTAACGCACAGTACTGCCTTCGTACGCAACCGACAGGATGTCGGCGGTGGTGTAGGCGCCGAAAGCGCCCACATAAACGCCGCTTTCGTAGATGTACAGGTGGCCGTCCGCCGACGGCAGCCAGGCGTAGTCCAGGGAGGCGTAGTCGCTGCCGGTGGTGGGGTCGCTATTGAGGCCGAACATGCCGTAGAGGCCGGTCTGCCCGGCTTGCGCCGACACATAAGCGCTGCCGGTGAGGCCGGTTTTGCTGTAGGCGTCGGCATCGCCCCAGGCGGCTACGGTCCCGGTTTTGGTAAAGGAGTTGCCGGTGATGGTAACGGCGGCTGAGGTTGTCGCCAAGTTGGAGGCGCTAAGTTGGATGTCGTTGGTGAGCGCCAGGCTGGAGGCGCCGAATTGGATTGCGTTAAGGGTGTAGCCGGAATCATATAAGGTGGAATCGAAATAGAAGGTTCGCCCTTCGGTGGTGCTACTGGTATGTTGCAGTACGCCGTTTTTCAGGTAGCGCACGGTACTGCCTTCGTACGCCACGGCCAGGGTATCGGTGGTGCTGTAGGCGCCGAAGCCGCCCACATAAACGCCGCTTTCGTAGATGTACAGGTGGCCGTCCGCCGACGGCAGCCAGGCATAGTCCAGGGAGGCGTAGCCGCTGCCGGTGCGGGGGTCGCTATTGAGGCCGAACATGCCGTAGAGGTTGGTCTGCCCGGCTTGCGCCGACGCATAAGCGCCGCCGGTGAGGCCGGTTTTGCTGTAGGCGTCGGCATCGCCCCAGGCGGCCACGGCCCCGGTTTTGGTAAAGGTGTTGCCGTTGACGGTAACAGCCGATGAGGTTGTCGCCAGGCTGGAGGCGCCGAAGTGGATGTCGTTGAGGCTGTAGCCGGGATCGTATAAGGTGGAATCGAAGTAGAAGGTTCGCCCTTCGCCGGTGGTGGTGGTATGTTGCAGTACGCCGTTTTTCAGGTAACGCACGCTACTGCCCTCATAGGCAATCGACAGGATGTCGGCGGTGGTGTAGGTGCCGAAGCCGCCCACGGAAACGCCGTTTTCGTAGATGTACAGGTGACCGTCCGCCGCCGGCAGCCAAGCGTAATCCAGGGCGGTGTAGCCGCTGCCGGTGGCGGGGTCGCTACGGAAGCCGAACATGCCGTAGAGGTCGGTTTGACCGGCACGGACCGAAATGTAGTTAATATTGCTGCTGAGGGTCAGGTTCTCGATGTTGGCGCCCAAGGTGTAGCTGATGCCGGATTGCACGGTGTCTATCCCTTCTCCGGCGCTTTCGCTGACGACGTCGCCGATGTTGTCTACTACGTAGGTGTCGTCACCCAAGCCGCCGATCAGGGTGTCGGCGCCGGCCCCGCCATCCAGTACATTGGCGGCGCTGTTGCCGGTCAGCTCGTTATTAAGCGCATTGCCGGTGCCGTTGACGGTTGCCGTCCCGGTCAGGCTGAGGTTTTCGAGGTAAGTACCGAGGGTATAGTTGACGCTGGATTGTATGCTGTCGATCTCGGTGGCGAGGGCGGAGGTTTCGCTGACGATGTCATTGATGTTGTCGACGATGTAGGTGTCGTCGCCAAGGCCGCCGACCATTCTGTCAGCGCCCGCCGCGCCATCGAGGCGGTTGTTGCCGGCATTACCGGTGATGAGGTTGTTGAGTTCGTTGCCGGTAGCGTCCAGGTTGTCGGCGCCAGTCAGGGTGAGGTTTTCGACATTCGCGCCCAGGGTGTAGCTGATGCCGGCTTGAACGGTGTCGATCTCGGTGGCGAGGGTGGAGGTTTCGCTGACGATGTCCCCCGTGTTGTCGACCACATAGGTGTCGTCGCCGAGGCCGCCGATCAGGGTATCCACCCCTGCCCCGCCATCGAGAATATCATTACCGGCCAAGCCTTCAAGCACATTGACGCCGCGATTACCCACCAGGGTGTTGTCGGCGCTGTTGCCGGCGCCGTTGAGGTTTTCTTCCCAGAATTTGACCGGCTCAAGGGTGTAGATGGCGTAGGCGTAGGGGACGTTGGCGGCCTGACGGAAGACGTCGATGCTCAGGAATCGGGTCATATCGCTGACTTTGCCGCGGCCTGAATCGGCTACATAGAATCCGGCCAAGCTGCCGTCGGTTTCGTTGTAGACGACGCCGGTCAGGGTGATGGCGTGGTTGATGCCGCCGTCGCCGCTATAGGCCGGCTCGCCCCACAAGGCCCCCGCATTAACCGAGATGATGACGCCGCGGCCGCTACGGATCAGGTTGGCTAGGCCGTTTTCGTTGTAGCCGACGATGACGTCGTTGCGGATTTGGTAGCTGTTCAGGATGTTGCGCTGGTCGTTAACGTTTGAGCCGCCGAGTTGGTAGGCCGGCAAGTTGGGATTATTGACCGCCCAGTTGTTATTGATGGCGAGGCTTACGACCTGCGATTCGGTGGTGGGCCGCCCGGTCTGGGTCAGCAGGTTGGCGATGGAGGTCAGTGCGCAGGTACCCAGGTAGTTGGGCACGGCATCGCCTTGCATGTAATCCAGTTCGTTGCGCTTGGGGTAGCCGAACACCAGCACTTGGCGGCCGTCGACCAGGCCTTTTTCGGGCTTGGCAAAGTCCAGCAGGATCAGGTTTTCGGTGTTGTCGCCTAGGGCGTAGCTGATGCTGCTTTGTACGGTGTCGGCGCCTTCGCCGGCGTTTTCCACCACTTGGTCGCCGAGGTTGTCGACGTAGTAGATGTCGTTGCCCAAGCCGCCGATCATGGTATCCGCGCCGGTGACGCCGTCGAGGATGTTGTCGCTGCTGTTGCCGATGATGCGGTTGTCCTGGGCGTTGCCGGTGCCGTTGATGGCAAAGCCTTCCAATAGGCGCAGTTCTTCGATGTTGGCGTTCAGCAGGTAGTTGGTGTTGGTGATGACGCTGTCGTAGCCTTGGTCCGCTTGTTCGTAGATGCTGTCGTTGACGCTGTTGACGAGGTAGGTGTCGTTGCCTTGGCCGCCGATCATGACGTCGGCGCCCGCTCCTCCGTCCAGGGTATCGTCACCGAGGCCGCCGGCCAGGGTGTCGTTACCGGCGCCGCCGTTCAGGTAGTCGTTATCGCTCTCGCCGGGGTTGAGGCTTTGCTGGGCTTCGTTATTGCCGGTGAAGCCTTGCAGGTAGTCGTCACCGTTGCCGCCATAAAGGATATCATCGCCCACTTGGCCGAACAGGTTGTCGCTGCCGTCGTCGCCGTAGAGGCGGTCTTGGCCGCTGCCGCCTTGCAGTTCGTCGCGGCCGTCGCCGCCGTACAGGGTATCCTGGCCGAAACCGCCGATCAGGATGTCGCTGCCGGCGCCGGCGCTGAGGATGTCGTCGTCGCTCTCGCCGGCGTTGAGCCATTGTTTGGTTTCGTTGCCGGCGGTGAAGCCGACCAGGATGTCGTTACCGTCGCCGCCCCAAAGGCTGTCATTGCCGGTTTGGCCGAATAGTTTGTCATCGCCCGCGTCGCCCTGGAGCCGGTCGCTGCCGTCGCCGCCCTGGAGTTCGTCGCTGCCGCCGCCGCCATAAAGCCGGTCGTCGTCTTCCTGGCCGAGTAGGATGTCGTCGTCGCTGCCGCCGTCGAGGTAGTCGGTGCCGAGGCCTCCATAGAGGTTGTCATTGCCGTTTTCGCCAAACAGGATGTCGTCGTCGCCTTCTCCGGCATTGAGGCTTTGTTTGGCTTCGTTGCCGGCGGTGAAGCCGACCAGAAGGTCGTTACCGTCACCGCCCCAGAGGATGTCGTAGCCGGTTTGGCCGAATAGGCGGTCATTGTCCGCTCCGCCGAGCAATTGGTCATTGCCGTCGCCGCCTTGCAGTTCGTCAAGTCCGGCGTCGCCGAACAGGGTATCTGCGCCCGCTTGACCGAATAGGCGGTCGTCGCCGATGCCGCCGTCGAGGGTGTCGCTGCCGTCGCCGCCCTGGAGTTCGTCGTTGTTTTGCTCACCATAGAGCATGTCGTCACCGGCGTAGCCGAGCAGGGTGTCGTGGCCTTCGCCGCCCCACAGGCTGTCGTTGCGGGTGCTGCCGCCCATGATGTCGTCGCCGGCGCCGGCCAGGAAGCGGGTGAGCAGGCTGGTGTCGAAGTATTGGGGATAGGCGGCGTAGTAGTTGGCGTCGAAGCTGTCGTTGCCGTCGGTGCCGACCAGGGTGTCGCGGCTGTTGTTGTTGATTTTGATTTGGCTGCTGCTCCAGTCGATCCAGCCGCCGCTGGTGTAGAAGACGTTGTCGGTGTCGCGCAGGGTGCGGTAGTTGCTGTCGGGCACGGACTGGGCCGGGGCGTTGATGCCCTGGACGGCTTGGGGTTCGGCGGGCGCGGCCGGGGCGATGCGGCCGTTGCTGCGGGTGTAGAAGCTGTAGTCGAGCGCGGCGATGTTACGGTTGACGCCGGTTAGTTCGCCGGCCTCGGCTTGGCCGTTTTCGTTGAGGTCTTGCCAGAAGCGCAGGTTCCCGCTCTCGGCGGTGTCGACCCGGCCGTCGCCGTTGGCATCCAGCGCGGCCAGTTGCGCGGCGCTTAGCGGGTTACCGTTGGCGTCTTCCAGTACTGGGGTGTAGGCGGCGATGCTCAAGGCGTTGTCGTAGGTGTAGCTTTGGCTGTCGTAGAAGGCGCCGATGGGGGAGAAGAAATTCGAGATACTGCTAAAGATGTTGCCGATGGCACTACCAAGGCCTATCAAAGAGTCTGTGATCCAAGTGGTCAACGTGTTAAAGGCTTGCCCGATCAAATTGCCTTCATTGTGTTGGACCAGTGCAGTGTTATCAACACAAAGTAAATAACTCAATTTACTTTGGCTGTTCCCACTAAATTCATTCTGACCCGGTTTGTATTTTAGTGTTTCAATAGTTTCGGGTGTGATGACTCGATAATCAAAACCCGGTTCTAATGTCCAAGGAAAATCAAAAGGTTCTAGCCCCATTAATTCACCGAATGTTCTGTACGCCGAGTTGCTATTAACTGTTGGAACAGTAATGTCGAAACCAAATGGTGGATAGTCCAAATCCAATGAATTTAAAAATGGTATGGCATTACCTGCTGCATTCCATCGTGCTAATGCTTGTTCTTGAGTGCCTGAGAAAACAATTTGAGAGGATTGGCCATCTTCATACTGATACCTTACCCCTGTTGTCGAGTCGCCAATTAAATTTATATAATTTGAATCAAAAACTTTTTGATAAAATCTTAACGAATCATTGCTGGTTGTTCCGACTGGAACAACTTCCCCTTTGTCTCTGTCATAAGCCAAACCATCAAGTTCAGCAATTTTATTACCATTGCTGTCCCGTAATACCCAAAAATCGTGACTGGCTGCACCCAGTATTGAGCGAGAACGCGCTTCAATTTTAAAAGTTCCAGACATATATCACCTCATTTAGATATGTAGTAAGTTAAATTTTTATGTTCTACTTCAGTATATTCAACTAAATTATTATTTAATTTAAAGTCAAATAAAAACATAGCTTTTGGATGCCCGTGTTTATCTGGATAATCAAAAAGACCAAAAAACAACTGGTATGTCCTTATCCACTGCCATTCTCTTGTGCATTGGCAACCCAATTCGTTTCCTTTATTACTACATTCTCCGTTGTTGGATGCAAAATACTTTTTGACAAAATCACTGGATTTTCCGTAAAAAAAATCAGCAGATTTTTTTTTGAATGCCGCAAGATCAATTTGTTTGGGGTCTTCAGGCCAGTGATTATTTGCTGTTTGTTTTAAAAAAGTTGATATTTCGTCGTCTTTTAGCATGGAAAAATCATTTTCCGATATGGGCATTATCATGCAGCCAGGCAAAAGAACGGTGCATATCAGGTAATAGCGAATATTCCTGAACACGGCGCACGACATAAGGCCCAAGCGTAACAATAGGGGACGGAGTCCGATATTCTGTTCGATATTCCTGTTCATCCTTACACTCATTTCCTCTTCAAGTTAAAATCACACTGTCTCGGTAATCATCGTAAATCGGACTCCGTCCCCTGTTTCTTTGGCATTACCTGCTGCATTCCATCGTGCTAATGCTTGTTCTTGAGTGCCTGAGAAAACAATTTGAGAGGATTGGTTGTCACGATATTGGTAGTAATTATCTATTTTTGGCGTTGAATCACCAATCAAGCTTATATAGTCTGAATTAAATGTTTTTTGAAAAAACCTTAAAGAATCATCGCTGGTTGTACCAACAGGAACCACGCTCTCATTGATGCGATTAAAGGCCAAACCATCCAGTTCGGCAATTCTATTTCTATCACCATCCCGCAAAACCCAAAAATCGTGACTGGCACCGCCCAGTATTGAACGGGAACGTGCTTCGATTGTAAAATTTCCAGACATAAATTAGCTCACTTAATAATATGTTAAGTTTTTATATTCAACCTTGGTATGTTCAATCAAATTGTTATTTAATTTAAAGATGAATGAAAACATGGCTTTGGGGGTATCAGCATCATCAGCTATAGTATCAAACAAACCAAAAAACATTTGATACGAATTTATGTATCGCCACTCTCGTGTGCATTGGCAAAACAACTCGTTTTTATTTTCAGAACTATGACAATCTCCATCATTGGATGCAAAATAGGCTTTGACCAACTCACTGGATTCCCCGTGAAAAAAATCAGCCGATTTTTTTTGAAATGCGGCAAGATCAGGTTTGTCCTCCTGAGGCTTTAATGTTTGCCTTAAAAAATTCGATATCGCATCATCTTTTAACGTGGAAAAATCATTTTTCAATCCCGGCATGATCATTATGCAACCGGGCAAAAGAACGGTACATATCAGGCTGAGTAAAGGGGTCAGGTTACTTTTTATCGTCATCTTAAAATTTTCTTGGCTGGGGCCATAACCATAGGATCTTTCATTATGCATTTCTTAACTCGCCGAACAGAAAATAGCTCTAGCCTTCCAAATTGGTTGACCGGTGCGCCACCGTACCGAACTGCTAATGCGATGTCCACTTTTTTTGTGACGGGAAAAACAATAGGGGACGGAGCCCGATATTCTGGTAACAGAAGAAACAATAGGATCTGGTCTTTCACTGTGCATTTCTTAACTCGCTGACCAGAAAATAGCTCTAGTTTTTCAAGTTGGTTGACTGGGGCGCAACTTTACCTAGCTACTAATTCAATGTCCACTCTTTTGTGACGAGAATCATGTTTGTAATGCGCTATTGTTTGATGAGTCGTTTAAACTAAATGCGATAGCCATCATCTGAAAAATGATTGACGCAACACCTCGCCTCATCAAGCATTTATGCTTTGTCATGCCGCCCTCTGCCACACTCCCTCATTTGCCGCATTTCCATTCAACCAATTATTGCAGCCTGCGCCGCTGAGCAGGTCGTTACCGTCGCCACCCCAGAGAATGTCGTAGCCGGTTTGGCCGAATAGGCGGTCATTGTCCGCTCCGCCGAGCAATTGGTCATTGCCGTCGCCGCCTTGCAGTTCGTCAAGTCCGGCGTCGCCGAACAGGGTATCTGCGCCCGCTTGACCGAATAGGCGGTCGTCGCCGATGCCGCCGTCGAGGGTGTCGCTGCCGTCGCCGCCCTGGAGTTCGTCGTTGTTTTGCTCACCATAGAGCATGTCGTCACCGGCGTAGCCGAGCAGGGTGTCGTGGCCTTCGCCGCCCCACAGGCTGTCGTTGCGGGTGCTGCCGCCCATGATGTCGTCGCCGGCGCCGGCCAGGAAGCGGGTGAGCAGGCTGGTGTCGAAGTATTGGGGATAGGCGGCGTAGTAGTTGGCGTCGAAGCTGTCGTTGCCGTCGGTGCCGACCAGGGTGCCGACCAGGGTGTCGCGGCTGTTGTTGTTGATTTTGATTTGGCTGCTGCTCCAGTCAATCCAGCCGCCGCTGGTGTAGAAGATGTTGTCGGTGTCGCGCAGGGTGCGGTAGTTGCTGTCGGGCACGTATTGGGCCGGGGCGTTGATGCCCTGGACGGCTTGGGGTGCGGCGGGCGCGGCCGGGGCGATGCGGCCGTTGGCGCGAGTATAGAAGCTGTAGTCGAGCGCGGCGATATTGCGGTTGACGCCGGTCAGTTCGCCGGCCTCGGCCTGGCCGTTTTCGTTGAGGTCTTGCCAGAAGCGCAGGTTGCCGCTCTCGGCGGTGTCGACCCGGCCGTCGGCGTTGCTATCCAGCGCGGCCAGTTGCGCGGCGCTTAGCGGGTTGCCGTTGGCGTCTTCCAGCACCGGGGTGTAGGCGGCGATGCTCAAGGCGTTGTCGTAGGTGGTGCTTTGGCTGTCGTAGAAGGCGCCGATGGGGGTGGTGAAGTCCAGGCCGAAGTTGTAGTTCCAGAAGCTACCACCAAAACCGGAGGTATTGGACGCGCTGTTGTTTGAGATAAGCCAGTTGGATATTTGTTGGGTGATAGAATTGTAATATGAACTATCGACCAAATTTCTACTACTGAGTAATAAGCTTTGTTTGTCTAGTTCCATTGCTTGATTTAAATTAAAAGCACCTCCTAATTCGTTAACATGAGTTTGCCATTCGTCGAGATTATCGAGAGCAGAAATAGCGTCGCTTAACCCTGTTTGGCTTACTATCTTACTTAAAAAATCAAAAACAGATCCTGGAGTAACTGGAGACTGCCCTATTCCTTGTTCTATCAGTTTATTTTGTATGCTACTAAATATATTAAACAATTCCGTGAGGTATACTTTTGACTCTCCAGAATAAGTTTGTCCCAGAAAAATTAAAGCGGAAACTGAATCACCACTTTGATTAGGTGAAATAGCCTCCGGTATTCGTTCAGGGAGAGCGTTTATCTCTTCATAAGTAAGAGGTGGCTCGCCTAACTCTGCAAAAGCATTATCTATCTTTTTAGATAAATATAATAGCCAAGCATCACCACCGGCTTTTTTGACAAGCCCCCCCTCAGCTAGAGAAATCGCGACATCACTCCCATCTCCACCTAACAAACTAAGCGCAACTTTTGCTCCATCTTTACTGGCTGCGTAATTATAGGCACTATTACTGTTATTTATTTCCCTATCAATTAATAGTAATCTCTCCTCATTATTCATTTTCCACCTCTATTGTATCTGCTAATATATCTAACCAAAAAATATGAAAAAATATATATTATCGATATTTTTGATAATATATTAATTAATGTTAAAAGCTTTTGTTTCCTCGTAAACTCATCCGCACCATCTTCTAAATTATATAGGCTATTAAAAAATGGTTTTAAGCATTTTCCAATATCTTCGTAATTTGCAGAGTTATTAATCGGTAAATAATACATAACCCCCAATGTATTAATTGTATGCATCAAATAATTTATTGCTGAATTAAACAAAAGTACTGCAAAAAAAACTTTTATTACTAAGTACACATACATAAAAAAACCGGCAAAATGCAGCCAGTCGAGTTGAAGCGACAGAGGTGAACATGAAACGCATCAAGACACTGACTCTGGAAGAACAACAGACTCTGCTGGACGCATCGCGCTATGCGCCCG